>MTEU01005858.1_pt1 | contig 19231 bp, 13 predicted proteins | sample 1042701 | NCBI WGS metagenome assembly MTEU01 (sample SAMN06185813, study PRJNA358809) | soil metagenome | isolation source: naturally attenuated soil | place: India | collected 2015-05-23
CGGTGGTGCGGCCCGCCACGCGCGAGCAGGTGCAGGCCGTGGTAGCGGCCGCGCAACGCTTCGGCGTGCGGCTGGTGCCGCAGGGCGCGAACACCGGCCTGGTCGGCGCGTCGACGCCGGATGCCGGCGGCGAGCAGGTCGTGCTGAGCACCGCGCGCCTGAAGGGCGCCATCACGGTCGACCCGCTGAACCAGTCGGTGACCGTCGGCGCCGGCGTGCTGCTCAGCGAGCTCAATGCCCGGCTCGCGCAGGACGGCCTGTTCTTTCCGGTGGACCTCGGCGCCGACCCTACCATCGGCGGCATGATCGCCGCCAATACCGGCGGCGCGCGGCTGCTGAAGTACGGCGACGTCCGGCAGAACCTGCTGGGAGTCGAAGCCGTGCTGGCCGAGCCCGCCGGCGAATTGCTCGACCTGAACCGGGCGCTGCGCAAGAACAATGTCGGCTTCGACTTCAAGCAGCTGTTCGTCGGCACCGGCGGCGCTTTTGGCGTGGTCACCGCGGCGACGCTGCGGGTCTATCCGCTGCCCGTGCAAACCGCTACCGCGCTGCTGGTGCCCACCGGCGTGGCCGAGCTCGAGGCGCTGCTGCTGGCGCTGAACGCCGAGCTGGGCGATTTCCTGTCGTCGTGCGAAGGCATTTCTCGCGAAGCGGCGCAGGCCGTGGTGCGCCACCTGGACGATGTCGAGGACCCGTTCGCCGAGCTCGAAGGCGCCGATTACGCAATGCTGGTCGAGCTGTCGTCGACGATGCCCAACCGCGCCGGCGGCGTCGATCTCGAGGCGCTGCTGATGGATTTCCTCGAGCGCCACTACGGCACGCTGATCGGCAACGCGGTGGTCGGCAAGCCCGAGGCGCTCTGGCGCCTGCGCCATTCGATCACCGAGTCGATCCGCCACGAAGGCAAGATCATCGCGCTGGACCTGTCGGTGCCGCGCTCGCGCTTCCCCGCCTTCCGCGCCGAGGCGCGCGCATTGATCGCGGCGCGCTGGCCGTGGCTGCGGATCTACGACTTCGGTCATCTCGGCGATGGCGGCGTGCACCTGAACATGGTCTGGCCGCTGCAGGACGCGCCGGCCTACGACGACGCGGTGGCGGGCGAGGTCCGGGCCGAGCTGTACCGGCTGACCGTCGAGCGCTTCGAAGGCAGCTTCAGCGCGGAACACGGCATCGGTCCGTACAACGAACGCTTCTATCGCGATTTCACCGCGCACGCCGTGCTCAATCACGTCGGCGCGATGCAGGCGCGGCTCGATCCGCGCCGCACGCTGAGCCGCCTGTGGCTCGGCACCGGCGAATGACGAGCCAGGACGAATGACCAGCCAGGACACATCCATGTTTCCCTTTGCCTCGGCTTTCCAGCAGCCGGCCGGCTCGCCGATCCGCGAGCTGTTCCAGTACCTGTCGCGCCCCGGCATGATCTCGTTCGCCGGCGGCTACCCGGCCGCCTCGACCTTCGACACCGCGGCGATCGGCCAGTGCATGGCCGAGGCGCTGGCCAGCCATCCGGCCGAGTGCCTGCAATACGGCGCCACCGAGGGCGTGCCGGCGCTGCGTGAGGCGCTGAGCCGGCAGATGGGGCGGACCGGTACGCCGACGGCCGCCGAACGGATCCTGGTGACATCGGGCTCGCAGCAGGGCTTCGACTTCCTGGTCCGCGCCTTCGTCGAGCCGGGCGTGCCGGTGATCGTCGAGGCGCCGACCTATCCGGCCGCGATCCAGGCGCTGCGGCTGGCCGGCGCCCGGCTGGTACCGGTGCAGGCCGATGCGGAAGGCATCGATACCGCCGCGCTGGAGCAATGCCTGCGCGATTGCGCGCCGGCCGAACGTCCGCGATTGATCTATCTGGTGCCGACCTTCGCCAATCCGACCGGCGCCACCTTGTCGGTCCAGCGGCGCGAGCAGGTGCTGCGGCTCGCGGCGCAATACGACCTGCTGGTGATCGAGGACGACCCTTACGGCTGCCTGGCGTTCGACGACTCGCCGCCGGCCACGCTGCTCGCGATGGCAAGCGGCGAGCCCGCGCTGCGAGACCGCATCATCTATCTGGGCAGCCTGTCGAAGACGGTCGCCCCTGGGCTGCGGATCGGCTGGATGGCCGCGCATCCGGACGTGGTCCGGCGCGCGGTGCTGGCCAAGCAGGCCTCGGACCTGTGCACGCCGCCGTGGATCCAGCGCGCGATGGCAGCCTATCTGGACGCCGGCCATCTGCAAGGACAGGTCGCGCGCATCATCGACGTCTACCGCGACAAGCGCGACGCGATGGCGTCGGCGCTCGAGCGCGAGCTCGGCGGCCGCATCGACTATATGCGGCCCGGTGGCGGCATGTTCGTCTGGGCTTCGCTGCCGGACGGCACCGACTCCGCCGAACTGCTGCGCGAAGCGATCGAGGAAAACGTGCTGTTCGTTCCCGGCAAGGCGTTCCACGTGGCGACCGGCCGGCCCTCGCCGGCGCTGCGCTTGTCCTTCGCGACGCCGTCGGTGGCGGAGATCGAAGAGGGCGTACGGCGCCTCGCGCGCGCGTTGGCGAAGCGCTGACCGGCCCGGGCGGCGGCATTCCCCGGTAAGATCGCGGGGCTTCGCCTGGGCCTGAGCGCCTGTCGTCCGTTTCCCTTTCCGCCTTCCCGATCCTTCGATGGAATATCTGATCATTGCCGTTGGCGCTGCCCTCGCGGGATTCGTGCAGGGCCTGTCCGGGTTTGCCTTCGGCATGGTCGCGATGTCGCTGTGGGCGTGGACGCTCGAGCCCAGCATGGCCGCCGTCCTGACGGTATTCGGCTCGCTGACCGGACAGGTGATCGCCGCCGTCCGCGTGCGGCGCGGCTTCGATGTCGCCGCGCTGCTGCCCTTCGTCGCTGGCGGGCTGGCCGGCATTCCGCTCGGCATGCTGCTGCTGCCGTATCTCGACATGGCGTCGTTCAAGACCGCGATCGGCGCCTTCCTGGTGCTGTGGTGTCCGGCCATGCTGATGGCGCGGCGGCTGCCGCCGCTGCGCTGGGGCGGCAGGACCGGCGATGCCGGTGCCGGCCTGGTCGGCGGCGTGATGAGCGCGATCGGCGGCTTCAGCGGCACCGTGCCGACGCTGTGGTGCACGTTGCGCGGCTACGAGAAGGACCGGCAGCGGGCGATCATCCAGAACTTCAACCTGACCATCCTGATGGTGACGATGCTGGTCTACCTGATCGCCGGCAACGTCACCGCCGAGATGCTGCCGCGGTTCGCGGTGGTCGCGCCCGCGATGCTGATTCCGGCGCTGATCGGCGCGCGCGTCTATCACCGCATCGACGAGGCGCACTTCCGTGCGATCGTGCTGACCCTGCTGACGGTGTCCGGCGTGATGATGCTGTCGTCGGGCCTGCCGACCGTGCTCGGCCGCATCGGCTAGCGGCCGCCGCGTTCGCGCGGCATCTCCGTCAGGCCGGCTCGCCGCCGAACGCCTGCTCCAGTTCTTCGCGGAGCAGCCGGCCCAGTTCGACGCGCCGCCCGGCATGCATGCGGCTGCTGATCGCGCCGAGGCTGATCGCCGCCTCGGCACCGTAGGGCAGCGTGAAGGCGCAGCCCACGCCCGACACGCCGACGGTGATGCTGTCGACGATCTCGGCAAAGCCCTTCTTCCTCGCGCGTTCGACCGCGCTGTTCAGCTTGGCCAGCGTCATGCCGTGCTCGGCATAGAGCGACGCGCGCCGCTTGAACACCTCGCGGATCGCGTCGTCTTGCATCTTCGCCATCAGCGCCAGGCCGCCGGCGCCGATGCCCAATAGCCGCCGCTGCTGCGGCACCGTGGTGAAGATCCGCACCGGGAAGGGCCCTTCCTCGCGATGCAGGCAGACGGTGAAGTCGCCCTGTTGCACCACCAGGAACACGGTATCGCCCGACAGCCGCGCCAGCCGCTTCATCGCCGGCAATACCAGATCGACCACCGGCGCCTTGTCGTGGACCGCGGCGCCGAGTTGCAGCGCATCGAGGCCGAGCCGATAGCGCTTGCTGGCCGGATGGCGCTCGGCGAAGCGCTCCTCCTCCAGGCAGCACAGCAGGCGATAGGCGGTCGGCCGCTCCAGCCCCGTGGCCTCGACCAGCTCGGCCAGCGACAGTCCTTCCTCCTGCCGTTCCGCCATCAGTCGCAGCAGTTGCAGCCCGCGCCGAAGCGTCTGCGCGCCGGCGGTCCTCGGGCCTCGTTCCCCAGTCTCCTCGGTCACCTTGGTCGTCCTGGCCATCGCATGTCCCGTATGTCCATATAGTGGTTATTTGGTGCGAATAAGTTTGTATTGTAGAAACCCTGCTTTCTACACTGGCCCTCGTTCGGCGGCAAGAGCGTCGAGACGAATCACACGACCGACCACAACACCAACCACAAGACCAGACGAGGAGACCGGCATGGGCGATGCCACCATCGAGATCGAGCAGACAGGCGCGGTGCGGCGCCTGTGGCTGTCGCGCGAGAACGCGCGCAATGCGCAAAGCCAGCAAATGCTGGACGAACTGGATGCCGCGCTGCAGGCGGCCGAGCAGGACGACGCGGTGCGTGTGGTGGTGATCGGCGGCCGCGGCAGCCATTTCTCGGCCGGCCACGACCTGAAGGAAGCGCAGGCCAAGCGCGCGGACTTCACCGTGGAGCAGCGCTGGGCCTACGAGAGCCGGCGCTACTTCGACTACTGCCTGCGCATCTGGGACTTCCCCAAGCCGACCGTCGCGCAGGTGCAGGGCGCTTGCGTCTCGGGCGGCTTCATGATCGCCAATATGTGCGATCTGATCGTCGCCGGCGAATCGGCGTATTTCTCCGATCCGGTCGGCCATACGCTGGGCGCCGCGGCGACCGAGGTGCTGATCCATCCGTGGGTGATGGGGCTGCGCAAGGCCAAGGAAATGCTGTATGCCGGCGGCCGGATCGATGCCGCGGAAGCGCTGCGCATCGGCATGGTCAATCGCGTGGTCCCGGACGCCGCGCTGGACGACGAAGCGATGGCGCTGGCCGCACGCATTGCGCAGGCGCCGCCGTTCGGCCTGCGGCTGATCAAGCGATCGCTGAACCGGACGCTCGATGCGCAGGGGCTGCGCGCGGCGCTGTCGGCCCACTTCGACACGCACCAGCTGTCGCATCTGAGCGAAGGCTTCCGGCGGGCGCGCGACGCGGGGCTCGCCAAGGCGATCCAGTCGGGTCCGGCCCGCGAAGCGCGGAGCGGCGAACATGGCGCATAAGCTCGACCCGCTGCTGAATCCGCGCTCGATCGCGATCGTCGGCGCCAGCGACGACGCCGGCCGCATCGGCGGCATGCCGATCGATCTGCTGACGCGTTTCGGCTACCGCGGCGACATCCATCCGGTCAATCCGAAGTACGACACGGTATTCGGCCTGCGTTGCCATCCGTCGATCGAGGCGCTGCCCGAAGGCATCGACCTGGCGGTGCTGGCGATCGGCGCGGAGCAGGTCACGCCGATGCTCGAGCGCTGCCATGCGCGCGGCATCCGCGCCGCGATCGTCTACGCGGCCGGCTTTGCCGAGGCGGGCGAGGGCGGGGCCGCGCTGCAGCGCGAGATGGAAGCCTTCGTGCGGACCACCGGCATGGCGGTCGCCGGTCCCAACTGCATGGGCTTCGCCAATCTGAACACGCACGCCTATACCGCGTTCGCCTCGGTCTTTCGCACCGCGCCGCCGCAGCGCGAACGGGGCACGGTCAGCCTGCTGACGCAGAGCGGCAATGTCTGCGCCGCAGTGTTCGCGATCGCGCGCGAGCTCGGCGTGTCGTTCAGCCAGTTCATCAATACCGGCAACGAGGCCTGCCTCGATTTCGCCGAGTACCTGCAGTTCCTCGCGCAGGACCCGGATACCGATGTGGTGCTCGGCTATATCGAGGAACTGCGCAATGGCGCGCGCTTCATCGACGCGGCCATCGCCTGCGCGGAGGCCGACAAGCCGGTGATCGTGTTCAAGGCCGGCGAGACCGACAAGGGCCGCGAGGCGGTGCGCTCGCATACGTCGGCGCTGGCCGGCAACCAGCAGATCTACCGGGCCGCCTTTGCGCAGCTGAACGTGATCGAATGCCAGGACTTCGCCCAGATGGCGCATCTGGCGGAGCTGGCGCGCTACCGGCGGCGCAGCGCGGGCCGCCGCGTCGCGATCGTCAGCATCTCGGGTGCGGTCGGCGCGATCCTGGCCGACAAGTGCATCGGCGCGGGCCTCGAGGTGCCGACCTTGCCGGAAACATTGCAGCGGACGCTGCGCGCCGGCATTCCCGACTACGGCATGGTGTCGAACCCGGTCGACGTGACCGGTAATGTCGTCAACGACCCCGGCTTCGTGCGCACCGCGCTGACCGCGCTGGCGACCAGCGACGCGATCGACGCCGTGATCGTCTACGCGCCCGGCTACCTGCTGGACCGCATGGCCGACGACCTGATCGACACGGCCGCCGCCCATCCGCGCCTGCTGCTGGCGATCGACACCGGCCGCGCGACCCGTCGCGACGACCTGCGCGCGCATGGCGTGCCGGTGATGACCGATATCGGCATGGCAATGCAGACGCTGCCGCCGCTGCTGCAATGGCACGAACGCCGTGCCCGGCGGCCCTGGCGGGCGCTGCTTACCCTCTCCCCCGACCCCTCTCCCGCAGGCGGGACAGGGGGGAACGCCGCCGGTATGGCAGCGCTCAGGGAGGAGCCATCGTCCTCCGAAGCAGCGTTCGCGCTTGCGGCAACCGGCTCCCTCTCCCGCTTGCGGGACAGGGCTGGGGAGAGGGAACGGGCGGCCGTCATGCCGGCGCCGCCGGCCTTGCCCTGCGATGAACAAGCGGCGCGCCGCTACTTGGCCGCGTGCGGTGTCGGCGATATCCCGGGTTACGTGGTGCGGCACGCCGACGAGGCCGCCGCCGCGGCGCTGGAATTTGGCTTTCCGGTCGTGCTGAAGGTGCTGAGCGCGGACCTGCCGCACAAGACCGAGGCCGGCGGCGTGCGGCTGAATCTCGGCGATGCCGACGCCGTGCGCGCAGCCTGCGCGGAGATGCTGGCCAGCGTCCGCCAGCATGCGCCGCAAGCCCGCATCGACGGCGTGCTGGTACAGCCGATGCTGAGCGGCGGCGTCGAGCTGATCGTCGGCGCGGTGCGCGACCCGGTGTTCGGGCCGACGCTGACGGTCGGCCTCGGTGGCGTGCTGACCGAGCTGTACCGTGACGTCAGCCATCGGCTGCTGCCGGTCGATCGGCGCACCGCCGAGCAGATGCTGCGCGAGCTGCGGGCGTTCCCGCTGCTCGACGGCTTCCGCGGACGTCCGCTGTGCGACGTGCCCGCGGCCTGCGAGGCGATCGCGGCGTTCTCGGACGCGGTGCTGGCGCTCGGCGATGCGGCCGACGAGGTCGAGATCAATCCGCTGCTGGTGCGCGACAGAGGCAAGGGCGTGGCGATGCTCGATGCCCTGATCGTGCCGAAGCGCGAATAGCCACCGGCAAGCACTGCGCGGGCATCAAAGCCGAAGCAACGAAGCGCAACACAACGACAATCGAGAGGAGACTGACCATGACCACCAGACCCTGGATCGCCGCCCTGGCGCTGACCCTTGCCATGCTGCCCGGCGCCCGTGCCGCCGACGCCGGCGCCTATCCGTCCAAGCCGGTGCGCATCATCGTGCCGTTCACGCCAGGCGGGGCCGCCGACATCATGACGCGCGCGCTCGGCGAACGGCTGCGCCAGCATCTGGGCCAGCCCGTGGTGATCGAGAACAAGCCCGGCGCCGGCACCGTGATCGCCTCGGACTACGTCGCCAAGCAGGCCCCCGACGGCTATACGCTGCTGATGGCCGCGTCGTCGCTGGGCATCGCGCCGGCGGTGTTCAAGACGGTCGGCTACGACCCGGTCAAGGACTTCACGCCGATCACGCTGGTCGCCTCGGTCGTCCATGTGCTCGAGGTCAACGCCAAGCTGCCGGTGAACAACGTCAAGGAGCTGATCGACTATCTGAAGACCAGCGGCAAGTCGGTCAGCTACAGCTCCGCGGGCTCCGGCACCTCGACGCATCTGGAGGCCGAGCTGTTCAAGACCATGGCCGGCGTGCAGATGGCCCATATCCCGTACAAGGGCAGCGCGCCGGCGCTGAACGACCTGGTCGGCGGCAATGTGCAGGTGATGTTCGACGCGTACGCATCGTCGGCCCCGCACATCAAGAGCGGCAGCGTGCGCGCGCTCGCGGTGACCACGGCGAAGCGCTCGGCGACGCTGCCCGATCTGCCGACGGTCGCCGAGTCGGGCCTGCCCGGCTACGAGGCGATGCCCTGGCTGGGCCTGCTGGCCCCGGCCGGCGCACCGCCCGAGGTCGTCAAGCGCGTCTACGCCGCCACCCAGCAGGCGCTGAAGGACCCGGGCCTGCGCGAGCAGTTCCGCGCGCTGGGGCTGGACATCATCGGCAATACGCCGGAGCAGTTCGCGGCCTTCATCAAGCAGGACGCGCAGAAGTGGGCCAAGGTCGCCAAGGCGTCCGGCGCGCAGGCGGATTGAGCCGATGCAGCTGACGCTGAACGAACAACAGCGGCTGATCGAGGAGAGCGCGCTGAACTTCCTGTCGCGGCAGCCCGAGGTCACGGGGCCGTGGTACGAGGCAGGACCCGAATCGGGACCCGAACCCGGACCCGAATCAAGACACAACTTGCGATGGATGCCGATGTGGCGCGCCTTTGCCGAGATGGGCTGGCTGGGACTGCCGCTGCCCGCGCAAGCCGGCGGCTTCGATGGCGGCGCGGTCGAAACGGGGCTGTTGATGCGTGCCTTCGGCCGGTACGGCGTCAATATGCCGTACCACGGCGGCATCCTGCTGGCGGCGCGCGTGCTGGCGGCGATCGGCACGCCGGCGCAGCGTGATCGGTGGCTGCCGGCGGTGATCGACGGCAGCCGCCGCCTGACGCTGGCCCACGACGAACCGCAATGCCACGACCCGTGGGCCCCGCGCGCGACGGTGGCGCGGCGAGAAGGCAGCGGCTGGCGGCTGCACGGCGCCAAGCTGCTGGTGCCCGACGCCGATGGCGCGGACGCCCTGCTGGTCAGCGCTCGCATCGAGAACGAGGGAAGGGCGCCGAAGCCGGACGCCGATGCGGAACGCGACGGTCAAGCGCTGTTCCTTGTGCCGATGCGCGATTCCGTCGCCGAAGGGCTGCGCCTGCATCGCTGCCATACCGTCGATGGCACCGCTGCCGCCGACGTGTGGCTGGACGGCGCCCACGTCGGGGCCGACGCGATGCTGGGCGCCGGGGATGGCGGCGATGCCGCCCCGGTGCTGCACCGCCTGCTGGCCGAGGGTGCGATCGCGCTGTGCTGGGAGGCCTGCGGCGCGATGCAGGCCGCCTTCGAGCGCACGGCCGCCTATGTCCGCCAGCGCGAGCAGTTCGGCCGTCCGCTCGCGAGCTTCCAGAGCGTGCAGCACACGCTGGCCGAGATGGCGGTGTGCCGCGAGGAAGCGATCGCGGCCTGCGAGCTCGCGGCGTTGCGCGTCGACGCGGGGCTGCGGGACGCAACCGATGCCGTCGCGCTTTCCGCGATGGCGAAATCCAAGGTAGGACGCGCGGCCCGCTACGTCTCGCAACAAGCGGTGCAGCTGCATGGCGGCATGGGCGTCTCGGAGGAACTGCCGATCGCCGGCCTGTTCCGCAAGCTGACGCGCTTCCAGCAGCAGGACGGCAGCCCGTCGTGGCATGCCGCGCGCTACGGCCGCGCGATGCTCGCGTCCGGGGCCTGGCGCGACAGCCGCACCCTGCCGTCTTCCGATCGATCTTGCGCCGAGGCGACCACGACATGGATCTGCAACTGACTGCCGAGCTCGCGGCGTTTCGCGAGGAAGTGCGCGCCTTCCTGCGCGACAGGCTGACGCCCGAGCTGCGCCGCGGCCAACGGCTGACCACGGCGATGTATCCGGAGCCCGAGATCTCCGGCCCCTGGCAGGCGATGCTGCGCGAGCGTGGCTGGCTGGTGCCGTTGTGGCCAAGGGAGTGGGGCGGCACAGGCTGGAGCCCGCTGCAGCGCTTCGTCTTCGAGACCGAGTGCGCGCTGGCCGGTGCGCCGCTGGTCCATCCGATGGGCGTGCGCCTGCTCGGGCCGGTGATCCTGCGCTTCGGCACCGACGCGCAGAAGCGGCACTATCTGCCACGGATCCTGTCCGGCGAGGACTACTGGTGCCAGGGCTTCTCCGAGCCCGGCGCCGGCTCCGACCTGGCCGCGCTGCGCACGCGCGCGGTGCCCGATGGCGGCGACTACATCGTCACCGGCTCCAAGCTGTGGACCACGCACGCGCACCATGCCAACCGGATGTTCGCGCTGGTCCGTACGAGCAACGAGGGCCGGCGGCAGGACGGCATCAGCTTCCTGCTGATCGATATGGATTCGCCCGGCATCACCGTGCGTCCGATTGCGACGATCGGCGGCGATCACGACGTCAACGAGGTGTTCTTCGACGAGGTGCGCGTGCCGCAGGCCAACCGCATCGGCGAGGAAAACGCCGGCTGGGCATGCGCGCGCTACCTGCTCGAGTTCGAGCGCGGCGCCGGCATCTTCAGCCCGCGGCTGCGCTCGCAACTGATGCGCGTCGGCGACGCGATGGCGGTCCTGCAGGCGGGCGGCCTGCGCCATGACAGCGCGCAGCGCGAACTGCTGCATGCGCGCTTCGGCGAGGTCTGCGCCGATCTGGATGCCTTCGAGATGCTGGAGCTGAAGACGCTGGGCCGGCTGATGCCGGGTCAGAGTCCCGGCCCGGTGTCGTCGATCCTGAAGCTGCGCGCCAGCCGGCTCAAGCAGCAGATCGGCGAGCTGGGCGTGGAGATGCTGGGGCTGGAGGGGCAGCGCTGGCGCGATGACGTGGCGGGGCTGCCTGAGGGCGGCAATCCGGACGACGAGATCGTCGGTACCGTGCTGCCCGAGTACCTGAACAGCCGGGCCTTCACGATCTTCGGCGGCGCCGCCGAGGTCCAGCTGGGGATCATCGCCAGGAGCGTGGTCGGCGTGTAGTACGGGGACTGCAGTACGGCGCCTGTGGTGCGGCGCCTGTGGTGCGGCGCTTGTAATACGGCGTCGGCAGGACGGCGGCGGCAGGACGGCCGCCGCTGCATCGCGCCACGGCGGCCGTTCGCAGCGCGACGGCGCTACACCCCCAACGCCTTCGCCATCGTCTGCCCGAGCTCGGCCGGCGAGCGCGACACATGGATGCCGGCGGCGCGCATTGCCTCGATCTTGGCATCGGCGGTACCGCTGCCGCCCGAGATGATGGCGCCGGCATGGCCCATGCGCCGGCCCGGCGGCGCGGTGGTGCCGGCGATGAAGCCGACCACCGGCTTGTCGCTGCCGGACTCGCGCAGGAACTGCGCGGCTTCCTCCTCGGCCGAGCCGCCGATCTCGCCGATCAGGATGATGCCCTCGGTGTCGTCGTCCTCGAGGAACAGCTTCAGGCAATCGATGAAGTTGGTGCCGTTGACCGGATCGCCGCCGATGCCGATGCAGGTCGACTGTCCGAGCCCGGCCGCGCTGGTCTGCGCCACCGCTTCATAGGTCAGCGTGCCCGAGCGCGACACCACGCCGATCCTGCCGGGCCGATGGATATGGCCGGGCATGATGCCGATCTTGCATTGGCCCGGCGTGATCACGCCCGGGCAATTGGGACCGACCAGCCGGGTGCGCGAGCCGGACAGCGCGCGCTTGACGCGCACCATGTCGAGCACCGGGATGCCCTCGGTGATGCAGACGACCAGCTCGAGGCCGGCGTCGACCGCTTCGAGGATCGCGTCGGCCGCGAACGGCGGCGGCACGTAGATCACGGACGCCTGCGCGCCGGTGCGCTCGGCCGCCTCGGCGACGGTATCGAACACAGGCAGGCCGAGGTGGGTCTCGCCGCCCTTGCCGGGCGTCACGCCGCCGACCATCTGCGTGCCATAGGCCAGCGCCTGTTCGGTGTGGAAGCTGCCCTGCGCGCCGGTCAGGCCCTGGCACAGCACCCTGGTGTGGTTGTCGATCAGCACGGCCATCTCAATGTCCTCCCCGCTTGGTGTTGCGCGTGGCCGCGACGACCTTGGTCGCCGCATCGGCGAGGTCGTCGGCCGACACGATCGGCAATCCGGAATCGCGCAGGATCGCCTTGCCCAGTTCGACGTTGGTGCCTTCGAGCCGCACCACCAGCGGCACGGTCAGATCGACCTCGCGCGCGGCCGCGACCACGCCCTCGGCGATCACGTCGCAGCGCATGATGCCGCCGAAGATATTGACCAGGATGCCTTCGACATTGCGGTCGGCCAGGATCAGCCGGAATGCCGTCGCCACGCGCTCGCGCGTCGCGCCGCCGCCGACATCGAGGAAGTTGGCCGGCTTGCCGCCGTGCAGCTGGATGATGTCCATCGTGGCCATCGCCAGGCCGGCGCCATTGACCATGCAGCCGATATTGCCGTCGAGCTTGACGTAGTTCAGCGCATGGCGCGCGGCCTCGGTCTCGGCCGGGTCCTCCTCGGCCTCGTCGCGCATCGCCTCGATATCGGGATGGCGGAACAGCGCGTTGTCGTCGAAGTTGAACTTGGCGTCCAGCGCCATCACGTGGCCGCTGTGCGTGACGACCAGCGGATTGATCTCGACGATCGACGCGTCCAGTTCGGTGAAGGCGCGATAGGCCGCCAGGAACAGCCGCGTGGCCTCGCCGACCTGCTTGCCGCGCAGGCCGAGCCCGAAGGCCAGCCGCCGCGCGTGGAAGGGCTGGATGCCGGTGGCCGGATCGATCGCCAGCTTCAGGATCTTCTCCGGCGTGTGCGCGGCGACTTCCTCGATGTCCATGCCGCCTTCGGTCGATGCCATCAGCGTGATCCGCGACGTCGCGCGGTCGATCAGCATGCCGAAATAGAGCTCGCGCGCGATGTCGCAGCCTTCCTCGATATAGAGCCGCCGCACCTCGCGCCCGGCCGCGCCGGTCTGCTTGGTGACCAGCACCGCGCCGAGCATCTTGCCGGCTTCCTCGCGCACGGCCTCGAGCGAGCGCGCCACGCGCACGCCGCCCTTGCCGCCGGGATCGTTCTGGAAGCGTCCGGCGCCGCGGCCGCCGGCATGGATCTGCGACTTGACGACCCACAGCGGGCCCCCGAGCGTGCGCGCCGCGTTGGCTGCCTCGTCCGGCGTGAACGCAACCGCGCCCCGCGGCACGGCGACGTCGTAGCGCCGCAGCAGCTCCTTGGCCTGATATTCGTGAATGTTCACTGTCTCCTCACTGGTTTGGATACGTCGTTGTCTGAAGCCCGAACAGAACTGCTTGCGTGGGGCGAAAGACGCTGGGTCCCCGCCTTCGCGGGGACGACGCCACTCCCTCGTCGTTCCCGCGAAGGCGGGAACCCAGCGGCTTCAGGTTCGACCGCTGGTCGAAATATGGTATGTAATATATCAACGCACAACAAGGCGAATTATCGGCCCCGCGGTACACGGAGACCAACGGAATCGACATTGATGCGGGCGGCCACTAAGCGACAGTGTTTATAGAAGTTGCGCGAATTTATCGGCAAGAAAAAGGCTGTTTTGCTGCGTTGCGTCGTCGAAATTCGCCGCCTTTCCCACATTTTCTCCTTGCCGACCTTTGATATATCACATACGGTATGTCATCAAGATCGCCCGAAACGATCGATTCGCGTCGCAAGCCGGCAGCCCTGCCGAGAAGAAGGTGAAGCGGTGCGTGCCCACACAACCGGGCCGCCCGGAGTCCAACGAGGAGACCAACACATGTCTGCAGTCGTATCGCTGCGGCCGGAATCGACGACGGCCGATGACACCCTGAAGCAGAAGAGCCGGGATGCCGGCATCGTGTCGGGCGGCCATCTGGTCGCGCGGGCGCTGAAGAACGAAGGGGTCGACACCATCTTCACGCTATGCGGCGGCCACATCATCGACATCTACGATGGCTGCGTCGACGAAGGGATCCGCATCATCGACGTACGTCACGAACAGGTCGCGGCGCATGCGGCCGATGGCTATGCGCGCCAGACCGGCAAGCTCGGCTGCGTGGTGACCACTGCCGGCCCGGGCTGCACCAATGCCGTGACCGGCATCGCCACCGCCTTCCGCTCGGAAAGCCCGGTGCTGCATATCGGCGGGCAGGGCGCGCTGACGCAGCACAAGATGGGGTCGCTGCAGGATCTGCCGCACGTCGACATGATGGCGCCGATCACCAAGTTCGCCGCGACCATCCCGAGTACCGAACGCGTTGCCGACATGATTTCGATGGCCGCGCGCGAATGCTTCAACGGCGCGCCCGGGCCCGCCTATCTGGAGATTCCGCGCGACGTGCTCGACCGCGAAGTCGAGATTGCCCGCGCCGTGGTGCCGCGCCCCGGCCACTATCGCGCGTCGACCAAGTCGATCGGCGATCCGCGCGACATCGAGAAGCTCGCCGACATCCTGGTCAATGCCGAGCGTCCGGCCATCCTGTTCGGCCAGCAGGTGTGGACCGCGCGCGGCCACGAGGAAGCGATCGCGCTGCTGCGCGGCCTCGATATCCCGGGCTACTTCAATGGCGCCAGCCGCGGGCTGCTGCCGCCGGGCGATCCGCATCATTTCGACCGCACGCGCTCGCAGGCCTTCGCCAACGCCGATGTGCTGGTGATCGTCGGCACGCCGTTCGATTTCCGCATGGGCTACGGCAAGCGCATCAGCAAGGAGCTGACGCTGGTGCAGATCGACATGGATTACCGCACCGTCGGCAAGAACCGCGAGATCGACCTGGGCCTGGTCGGCGATCCGGGCGCGATCCTCGGCGCGGTGCTGCAGGCCGCCAGCGGCCGCATCAAGCAGGACAAGCGCCAGGCGCGCCAGAAGTGGATGGGCCAGTTGACCGAGGCCGAAGGCGTCGCCACCGAGAAGCTGATGCCGCTGTTCCTGTCGGAGAACACGCCGATCCATCCGTATCGCGTCGCCTACGAACTGAACAACTTCCTCGGCGAGGACACGATCTACATCGGCGACGGCGGCGACGTGGTCACGATCTCGGCGCAGGCGGTGCGGCCGCGCAATCCCGGCCAGTGGATGGACCCGGGCGCGCTGGGCTCGCTCGGCGTCGGCACCGGCTTCGCGATCGCCGCGGGCCTGGCCAATCCGGGCAAGGAGGTGCTGTGCTACTACGGCGACGGCTCCTTCGGCATGACGGCCTTCGACATGGAGACCGCCAACCGCTTCGGCGTGCCGTATCTGGCCGTGATCGGCAACAACTCGGCGATGAACCAGATCCGCTACGGCCAGCTGGCCAAGTACGGCGAGTCGCGCGGCAACGTCGGCAACCTGCTGTCGGACGTGCCGTTCAGCCAGTTCGCGCAGATGCTGGGCGGCTATGGCGAGGAGGTGCGTGACCCGGCCCAGATCGCCGGCGCGCTGCAGCGCGGCCGCGAGTCGATCGCCCGCACCGGCAAGTCCGCGGTGATCAATATCTGGGTCGATCCGCGCGAATACGCCCCGGGCACCAAGAACCAGACCATGTACAAGTAGCCGGCTGCCGGCACCGGCCGACAGCGCGATCGCGGCGTGCGACACCGGATGCGGGGATCTGCGCCAGGCCCCCGCATCCGGCGGGCGGCGCACGCCCTCGCCGGCCCGGCCGCGGCCCTGGCTCCAGTGCAACGAACGATCACACCATAGAGGCGAGGAGACGACGCCATGAGCAAGGCATTGGAAGGAGTACGCATCCTGGACATGACGCACGTGCAGGCGGGGCCGTCGGCCACGCAGCTGATGGCGTGGCTGGGGGCGGACGTGATCAAGGTCGAGCTGCCCGGCCGGGGCGACATCACGCGCAGCCAGCTGCGCGATGTGCCGAACGCCGACAGCCTCTATTTCACGATGCTGAACTCCAACAAGCGCAGCCTGACGCTGAACATGAAGACGCCGGAAGGCAAGGCGCTGCTGGAGGACCTGGTCGAGCGCTGCGACGTGCTGGTCGAGAACTTCGGCCCCGGCGTGCTCGACCGCGCGGGCTTCGACTGGGACCGGCTGCGCGCGCTCAACCCGCGGCTGATCTACGCGTCGATCAAGGGCTTCGGCCCCGGGCCGTACGCCGACTGCAAGGCGTACGAGAACGTCGCGCAGTGCATGGGCGGCTCCGCCTCGACCACCGGCTTCGAGGAAGGGCCGCCGACCGTGACCGGCGCGCAGATCGGCGATTCGGGCACCGGCGTGCATTGCGTGATCGGCATCCTGGCCGCGCTGCTGCAGCGCGAGCATACCGGCAAGGGCCAGCGCGTCGAGGTCGCGATGCAGGACGCGGTGCTGAACCTGTGCCGCGTCAAGCTGCGCGACCAGCAGCGCCTGTCGGCCGGCGCGCTGCGCGAATATCCGAACAAGGAATTCGGCGACTACGTACCGCGCGCCGGCAATGCGTCGGGCGGCGGGCAGCCGGGCGCGGCGCTGCGCTGCGCGCCGGGCGGGGCCAACGACTACGTCTACGTGATCGTGCAACCGCAGGGTTGGGAACCGCTGATGCGGCTGTGCGGGCGCGAGGACCTGATCGCGCATCCGCAGTTCGCCACGCCGGAAGCGCGCCTCAAATGCCTGCCCGAATGCTTCTCGATCATCGAGAAATGGACGCGCACGCGCACCAAGTTCGAGGTCATGGAAGCGCTCAACGAGGTCGACGTGCCGTGCGGCCCGATCCTGTCGATGAAGGATTTGATCGAGGACCGTTCGCTGTACGAGCGCGGCTATCTGGTCGAGGTCGATCATCCGCAGCGCGGCCGCTATGTGCAGCTGGGCTGTCCGATCAACCTGTCGGAATCGCCGGTCCAGGTCGATCGCTCGCCGCTGCTAGGCGAGCACACCACCGAGATCCTCGAATGGCTGGGCCGCACGCCCGCGCAGATCGAGGCGCTGCGCGCGGCCGGCGCGGTCTGACGCCGCCTTGCCCCGGGCGGCCCGGTGCCGCCCTTCGTTCGCAAACTCCGCTGCAACCATGACCCAATGGAGGTCTGACATGGCGTATGACAAGGACGCGGTGCGCAATATTCTCGCCACCGCCAAGGAACAGGGACGCACCGCGCTGACCGCGCCCGAAGGCAAGCTGGTCTGCGATGCCTATGGCATTGCGGTGCCAGGCGAAGGGCTGGCGACGTCGCCGGCCGAAGCGGTCGAGCTCGCCGGCCGCATCGGCTTTCCGGTGGTGATGAAGATCGTGTCGCCCGACATCCTGCACAAGACCGAGGCCGGCGGCGTGCTGGTCGGCCTGGACAGCCAGCAGAAAGTCGAGGAGGGCTACCGCACCATTCTCGATAATGCGAAGCGCTACAACGCCAAGGCGGACATCGTCGGCGTGCAGGTGCAGAAGATGATCGGCGGCGGGCAGGAGGTGATCATCGGCGCGGTCACCGATCCGTCGTTCGGCAAGCTGGTGGCGTTCGGCCTCGGCGGCGTGCTGGTCGAGGTGCTCAAGGACATCACGTTCCGCATGGCGCCGGCGAGCGAGCAGGACGCGCTCGGCATGCTCGACGGCATTGCGGCCGCCCAGGTGCTCAAGGGCGTGCGCGGCGCCGAACCCGTCGATCGCGCGGCGCTGGCCAGCATGATCCAGCGCGTGTCGCAGCTGGTGACCGACTTCCCCGAGATCGCCGAGCTGGACCTGAACCCGGTGTTCGCGAGCCCGAGCGGCGCGATCGCGGCCGACGTGCGCATCGTGCTGGACCACGCGCCGCAGCCGCAGCGCTATCGCCCGACACAGGAGCAGATCGTCGCGCAGATGAACCGCATCATGCGTCCGGACACCGTCGCGGTGATCGGCGCCTCGTCCGAGGACGGCAAGATCGGCAACTCGGTGATGAAGAACCTGATCAACGGCGGCTACCAGGGCAAGATCTATCCGATCCACCCGAAGGCCGAAGAGATCATGGGCATGACCGCGTACAAGAGCGTGCTCGACGTACCCGGCGAGATCGACGTGGCGGTGTTCGCGATCCCCGCCAAGCTGGTGGCGCAGGCGCTGGAGGAGGTCGGCCGCAAGGGCATTCCCGGCGCCGTGCTGATCCCGTCCGGCTTTGCCGAGACCGGCAATGTCGAAGGGCAGGAGGAGATCGTCGCGATCGCGCGCAAGCACAACATCCGGTTGATGGGGCCGAACATCTACGGCTTCTACTACACGCCGAAGAACCTGTGCGCGACGTTTTGCACGCCTTATGACGTCAAGGGCAAGGCCGCGCTGTCCTCGCAATCGGGCGGCATCGGCATGGCCATCATCGGCTTCTCGCGCTCGGCCAGGATGGGCGTGTCCGCCATCGTGGGCCTGGGCAACAAGTCCGACATCGACGAAGACGATCTGCTGACCTTCTTCGAGCAGGATGACGAGACCGAGATCATCGCGCAGCATTGCGAGGACCTGAAGGACGGGCGGGCGTTTGCCGAGGCGGCACGCCGCGTGTCGAAGGTCAAGCCGGTGGTGGTGCTCAAGGCCGGCCGCACCAGCCTGGGCGCGCGCGCCGCGAGCTCGCACACCGGGGCGCTGGCGGGCGACGACCGCATCTACGAGGACGTCTTCAAGCAATGCGGCGTGATTCGCGCCCGCTCGCTGCGCGACCTGCTCGAGTTCGCGCGCGGCATTCCGAAGCTGCCGACGCCGAAGGGCGAGAACGTGGTGATCATCACCGGCGCCGGCGGCTCGGGCGTGCTGCTGTCCGATGCCTGCGTCGACAACGGGCTGTCGCTGATGACGATGCCGGAGGACCTGGACGCGGCCTTCCGCAAGTTCATCCCGCCGTTCGGCGCGGCCGGCAACCCGGTCGACATCACCGGTGGCGAGCCCCCGACCACCTATCGCAACACGATCAAGCTGGGGCTGGAGGATCCACGCATCCACGCGATCATCCTGGGCTACTGGCACACGATCATCACGCCACCGATGGTGTTCGCCAAGCTGGTGGTCGAGGTCAAGGAGGAGATGGCGGCCAGGGGCATCGAGAAGCCGATCGTCGCCTCCCTGGCCGGCGACGTGCAGGTCGAGGAAGCGGCCGAATACCTGTACCAGCATGGCGTGCCGGCCTACGCGTACTCGACCGAGATCCCGGTCGCGGTGCTCGGCGCGAAGTACAAGTGGGCGCGCGGCGCGGGCAAGATCTGACCCTGCGGCGAAGGGGGAGAGCGGCGGCGTTGGGAGGCGCCGCTTGCCCTCTCCCCCGGCCCCTCTCCCGCAATGGCGGGAGAGGGGAGAGCGTCAGGCGACAGCTGATGGCATTTCCCGATCCCCCCGTTTTTCTCCCCTCTCCGACCTGCGGGAGAGAGG
>MTEU01002919.1_pt1 | contig 19202 bp, 23 predicted proteins | sample 1042701 | NCBI WGS metagenome assembly MTEU01 (sample SAMN06185813, study PRJNA358809) | soil metagenome | isolation source: naturally attenuated soil | place: India | collected 2015-05-23
CTTCAAGAAGCATTCGCTGAATACGGCAAAGAGAAAGTACCTGTAGATGAGTTCTCTATGTTAGACATTACACAAATTGTAAACTTCATCAACAGAGAACAGTCTTATCAAGATGTAGTAGACCATAAAGATATTACAGACAACAAAGATTGGGAACTAGTTGGCAGTGTACAACCGAAAGCAGACATGGACAAACTGATTACTAACTTCTTCGGGTAATACGGAGAAGTTACAGTCTTGTTTACAAAGAAGGACAAGCATGATATAATGCAACACAGACGTATTACAAGGAGGAGAAACAATGGAATCACCAATTATGACGCAGATATTGAAGAAAGCAATTGAGAATCCGATATTTGCAAAAGAAGTTCTTGCAGTGGCTCCCTTAACAGTGTTCGAGGGGTCACCAGCTTATACAGAGTTAGCAGGTATTATCAAACGATATTACCAAACGAACAACAAGCCTTTAACAGAAGATGCATTACTTACATTGACGGAAGATAAACTGGACCGCATGAAAAAGGACGCACTTACACAACAAGATTATTTTGGTAAGATTCATTACCTGTATGAAGTACGTAACAGTGGTGACAACGAAGTTATTGATGAGAAGATTGAAGAGTACATAAGACAGAAGATGTCGATTGACCTTCTAACCAAGGCCGCAACGAACTTAAAGAATAAAGAGTTCCTAGAGAAGTTACCTGATGAGTTCAAAAAGATTCTGATGCTTAACATCTCAGGTAAACGTAACGAAATCATTAACGTATTAGATGACGCAGAGTACAAGCGTACATCTTTAAGTACACTATTCCAAAACATGATTCCTACTGGCTTTAAAGAGATTGACCATCTAAACGGTGGTGGGTTAGCAAAAGGTGAGTTAGGATTAATCGTGGCAGCTTCAGGTACAGGTAAAACGTTAATACTTACTAACTTAGCTACGAACTATACGAAGAATGGTTACAACGTATTATTCATTGCATTAGAGGAGCTTGAGAACAGAATGATTCTGAAGTTTGAGCAATCGTTACTACGACAAAACAAGAGTACGATTCTTACAGGATCGGTGCTGAACCAAGAGCAGTTCGACAAGAGACAAGCTTTCATTAGACAACATCGACAACATTTCGGTAACTTGTTCTTTGCTCGTTACTCTCCACAAGCAGTAACTCCTGCTAAGATTGAACAATTGATTTCGGACTTAATGATCCGTGAAGGTATCCAAGTGGATGCAGTTGTAGTCGATTATCCTGAGTTACTTCGTAACCCTCGTGCGTCAGGTAATGAAGCAGATGATGGTGGTAAGCTATTCGAGGAAATGAGACGTATTGCCCAAGACTATAACGTAGTAATGTGGACTGCGGCACAGATGAACCGTACGGCTTATAGTGCTTTAGTTCGTACTGCCGAGCATATGGAAGGTTCTCACCGTAAGAAGAATGCGGCCGAGCTTGTATTAACAGTTAACCAAACTCCTGAAGAGTACCAAGCAGGATTCATTCGTCTATATGCGGATAAAGTACGTAACCCACCTGAAGGACAGTATAGTAGAATGCTAGGTTTCAAGGTTGTAGGTAGTGCCCAAACTGTACGAGACTTTGAAAGTGAACAAGAGCGTAAGGAACATCAATACGTACTGGAAGCCGCTGATGAAGCACGAGAAGCAATGTTCAAGTCAAAACGTAAGGACAGTAAGGACAACACACCTAAGATTGACTACGCTAGTGAAATCAACCAAGCCTTACATACTATGAGGGGGTAACTGAATGGACAATATAGCTATTGTAGTAGGACATATTTGGGAAACTGATATGCTCGGAAAGAGTATTGAAGTTCTTTCAACAACTAATGACGACTACTTAGGAACTGACATCTTCTGTGACATGGAGAATGCACTACTAGATTCTATTGATACAGAAGGTGAGGAAGATTACGACTTCGTGGCAATTGTTAGAGCAACACATGTCAGGAGTGAAGGTGGTTGGTGGGGTTCCGAAGAGTGGGACTCAGAGTATGAAGTCCAACAGGTAGACAGCATTAACGAAGCGTTATCTATCTACCACAAGGAAAAACGTGAAGAACCAACGATGGAGGACTTTAAACATGAATCCTAAAAAGAAATTTATTGTTTTCGGAGATTTCCATTTACACAACTTCGCAGATTATTCTAAACCAGTAACTGCGAAATTGTACGGACAAGAACTAGAAGTTACGGATCGGTTAGTGGCGCACGTACAGACAATAGACAGAGTGTTTGCGATTGCGAATGAGCATAACGCAGACGTAATATTTTTAGGAGATTTCTTCCACTCCCGTTATAGTATCCCGACACTCGTGTTTAACCTCGGGTTCGATGCTATTTACGAAAACATGCAGAAGTATCCAAATATAAACATGTACATGATTGTAGGGAACCACGACCAAAAGGATAACTCACGATTCCCTGTACATAGTTTACGATCCTTTAGAACGATTGACCGAGTACACGTACTAGACGACTTCTATCCGATGGATGTTGGTTCTTGCGTATTGTATCCTGTATCTTATTCTGATGACGTAGCATATCTGAAACAACGTATCTACGATTTTAGTGTAGAAGCAGAAGCATCAACAAAACCGACACTCCTACTAGGTCACATTGGTATAGATGGTAGTGAGACTGGACGTTACAGTCACCGACTAGAAGGTGCATTTAAAGTAGGAGATTTATTCCCTGATGTATTCACATACGGACTGTTCGGTCACTACCATAAGTGGCAGTTCTTAGGTGGAACTGACAACATGCTCTACGTAGGAAACACAATCCAAACCAGTTTCTCGGACGAGGGGCAGGATAAAGGTGTGTGGCTTGTAGACGTAGAGAACATCGGTAAACCACAATTCATTCCAATCCAAAATAAAAAGTTTATTACGTTAACAGATATTCCTGCTAACGCACAAGAAATTATCGACAATAATTACGTACGATTTATCGTATCAAAAGAGACTGCTACAGAGATAGAAGTGTTTAAAGAGAGCACTGACAACATCCGTGTAGAGGTACAGAAAGAGTACAAATCAGAGCTACGTATCGACATCGAAGTAGGATCGGATGAGCATACAATCGTGGAAACGTACACGAAGAAAATGTATCCTCATGTAACGGATATAGCACTCGATATACTGAAAGAAGCCAAGCTTCGACAGACGGGTTAGTCCTTTGGACTAGCCCTTTTTGGCATTGACATAACATACTCTAAATGATACAATGAGGTTACAGAAGAGTATACACTTGAGAAGGGAGAAATATTATGCAGTGGGACAAGTTAGTTTTGAAGAACTTCCTAGCCATTAACGAAGCTACAATACACCTACATAACCAAGGGTTAGTATTGATTGACGGTATCAACGAGAGTGACCCGAAGTATAAGAGTAATGGTGCAGGTAAGAGTACGCTGATCCCTGATTCATTATCGTACGCACTGTACGATATAACAACTAAAGGGGATAAAGCAGACGATGTTATAAACAACAAAGTAGGGAAGAATACGGCAGTTATTCTTTACGGTCGCAAAGGTGAAGATACATACAGAATTGAACGTTACAGAAAACATACGAAACATAAGAACAAGGTAAAGTTATTCCGAAACGATGAGGAAATCACAGGTAAGTCGGCAACGGTTACAAACAAGTTAATTGAAGACTTAATCGGAATACCGTATAACACATTCGTTAACAGCATCTTGTTTGCTCAAAAGTCGGACGGACTAGGATCGTTCGCAGTACTTCCTGACTCACGTAAGAAAGAGATTCTTGACAGTCTACTAAACTTAGATATTTACTCTATTGCACAAGAGGTAGCAAAAGAACGAGTGAAGAGTAAGGAACGTGAGATTGACGAGAAGAGACGTGAGGGGGACAAGCTAGAGTGGAGCTTACAACAAGTCGATGTGATGGAAGAACAGGAGAAGCAACAATACGAAAATACTCGTTCTCTGATTACACAGGAGCAGAAGAATCTAGCTGACACGATTAAGCAGTTGAATGATTATCCTGCTAAGTTCTTCCCAGTAGTAAATAAGTGCCGAGAAGAAGTAGAACGTCTCACAAAAGAACGAGATGCAATGGCTACAGTCGATATCTCAGCATATCAAAATGACGTGAACCAAAAGCAACAACTCGTAATGGCTACAAAAGCTGAGATTAATAGACTGACGAAAGAAAAGTCTACCATCGTTACGAACTACAAGAAAGTAGAGATGAGTAAGACTTGTCCAGTATGCGGTAGTGAGTTAGATAGCACACACCGTGAACAGGAACTGGAATCGTTAAAGGATCAATTACGACAAGTATTAATCTCACTACAATCTTTAGAGCCACTTCTACAACAACACGAAGCAGAGTATCAAGCAGCTTACGAAGTGTTCTCCCAACATAAAGACGTACAGAACCGAGCGATGGATGAGTACCGTAACATATCAGTTCAGATCCAAAAGAACGAGCAAGCGGTCCAGCATTACGAAGCCAACCTGAAAGCACTAAAGGATAAAGTGAAACACATTAACAGTACGTTAGAGAAGCTTATGAGCATCCCTGAGCCACAGAAAAAGGATTCGGATAGAGAAGCTATTAAAGAACAAATAACGGCTCACAAACACTCTCTCGTGGCTCTAGAGAAAGAGAAACATGAGTTAGAAGATGCAGTGAAGGTTTACTCGAATGAAGGAGTTAAATCTCATGTACTTGACTTAATCACACCATTCCTTAACGAACAAGGAAATACATATCTTGCGAAGTTAGCAGGAAGTAACATGGAACTGAATTTCAGTACACGTACACCGAAGAAAGATGGTGGCTTCTCAGAGAAGTTCGATGTACAGTTAATCAACAGAGCAGGTGGAGACAAATACAAGTCTAACTCAGGTGGAGAACGCAAACGAGCAGACTTAGCTATCTCTCTAGCATTACAAGATTTAGTATTAGGTAGCACAAACTTAATCGTATACGATGAAGTATTCGATGCACTGGACGAGGTAGGAGTTGAATCGGTTATCGAGCTACTGAAAGAACGAGTAAAGACCATCGGTACTGTATTCGTAATCACACACAACCAACACTTTAGTAATCTATTCGAAAAACGGATTACAGTGGTAAAAGATAAAAACGGTATTTCAACATTAAAAGAAGGGGAAGGAAAATCATGAAGCTAATTAATATTTCGGAAAAGGAGATTCTGTTAGAACTGAAAACAACAGACAAGCAGCTAGAAGAAATTTGTCTGCCCAAAGATAACATTCATTTTTGGTATCCGTTTAACATCAATTTCTATTACAAGTATTCAAGTGCAAAGGGGTATATGTACTTAGTCCAGGACAAGCACTATGAAGGAAATAACATCTACAATACTACGATCCTAAAACGTACAAAGAAATTAATGAAGAAGGACGGGGTACCATTCCATCTAGCAGTCTATGAAAGAAATAGATACATTATGGCTAAAGCGTTTGAGCTTGGGATTCCTACCAGTGCACAGGATTACACAAGTGAAAGTGTCCAACACGGGTTCGATACTCTAGCTGCCATTATGGGAGACTTACGAGACGAGATAGAAGAACGACACATCAAGGCATCGGGTAAAACGAACCCACCTGTTAATACAGAGAAGTGGGACAAAGAAATGTACAGACACGCTACAAAAGAAGAGTTAGCAGAGCTTGAAGAGTACGGTGAAATGTACACAATGTTATCTGTTATGAGAAAGTTGGTACGATAATGGACGACAAAGCATATATGAGATACGCAAAGCAAGAAGCAACAAAAGCTGAAATCGCAAGTCTATTGGTACTAAGAAGAAAGTACCAAGAATTTCTAAACAACGAGTTAGACCAGTTCCAACTAACTAACTCTATCGTGGCTCACTGTAATATATACGGAGGAGACCCGTTAACAATATCATTTAATTTATAATAAGGAGAATGCACTATGTTTATGGATTTACTAGAGGAGGAGCTAGGGGAGTCTAAACCAGCAGGTAATGAGACGAGGTTTAACTGTCCGTTCTGTTTGAATACCAAGCATAAGTTTTATGTGGAGAACGCAGACCTAGGACGGTGGATATGTTTTAAATGTTCCCGATCAGGAAACCCTGTATCGTTCGTTATGCAGTACTATCACGTTGACTACGAAGAAGCCAAAGAAATTCTACTAACATATGATTACGATGTAGAAGAATACAATAAGCAAAGAACATCATTCACAGGATATGGAGCAGGAGGACTCACAGAGGAAGAGAGACTGCTCCTATACATCGCAAGACAAGGAGAACCGATAGAAGAAGAGATTAAGATTACATATACATGTCCAAGACCACCAACGAATTGTAAATCACTGATGGAGAACTTTAATAACCCTGAAGCATTTATCTTCTTCCAGTACTTACAAGGTCGTGGTGTAACACTAGAAAATATTAGAGACCACAATATATCATATGTAACGTACGGTGAAGTAGAACTAGTGGATGGACGAAAGATGAACCTAATCAATCACCTTGTATTCTTCACATTTGACAATAACGGTATGCCTGTGTATTGGAACACTCGCAGCATAGACCCGAACCCGTTTATTAAGTCGTTCAATGCTCCTGCAAAGGTTACAGAATATTCTAAAAATAATACGGTCTTCAATCTAAACAGAGCACGGTTTTATGATAAAATAGTAGTTACTGAGGGTGTATTCAATGCAATGACAGTAGGCAATCATGGAGTTGCAACATTCGGTAAGAAAGTTACAGAAGAACAGGTAAAGATGATGTTAGAAGCGACAGCGCAGTTTAACACCCCAATCTACTTGTTCCTCGATAAAGATGCTTGGAGAGAGATGATACAATCTGCTCATACGATCCATCGCATTGATCCTACTCGACCAGTTTACTATGTAAACAGTCCAACTGATGAAGATGCAAATGACATTGGTACAGAAAGATGTTATGAGTGGATTTCAAATGCGTTCTTAGCAGACGCTCAAGGAGATTTGCAGTTACAACTATTAAACATGTAGGAGGACTGAAAAGTGAGATACAAATTTAAAATGTGGGACTGGGACGAAGGAGCTTTCTATATCATTCCAAGAACTAACATCGTAGACGCAATACATTATGCGTGGAACTACGAGTTCGATGTTTACGATAGAGAATCAGGTGACTTAGTATTCTCAGGGCAAGAGGATGATGACTTTAACTCTGAGATGTTAGAGCCTTACGGAATCCGTCTTGTCGAGAATGACAAACATCGCTGCTTACAGAATATCGAGACAGGTGAAATTTACTTAGCAGAGTGGCAATAAGGATTGACAGTAACAATACTGTATGCTAGAATACTAGTTATAGTTGAGATATTAGGAGGAATAAATAAATGGATGAGTTAAAACCAGTAGAAGAATTGGAAGTAATGTATATTGCACCACCTGGATTCGAACCGAAGAATGCTCACGGAGATGACTTCTGTTACGACATCAAAGCACTAGAAGGCCGCTTAGTACCACAAGGTACGTTTAAATCAGTACTAGTTCCTACAGGACTAAAGACTGCATTCGCTACAAAGTACGGTATGAAGCTAAACACTCGTAGTGGATCAGGATTCCACACACCAATTATCCTTTCAAACTGCACAGGTATTATCGAAGGATCGTACCGTGGTTACATCGGAGTTCTACTACGTAACACGTACCAAGATAACTCTATGGTAGACTTCGTATTTACAACAAAGGGAGAACGAGTTCCATTATCTGAAGTACCTGAATCAGTACTGAAGAATGCTCGTGAGTTCTATGAAGAAGATACAGTAAACCTAGGTTATAACAAACCACTAACGTTAGATGATTACGAGAGAGAGTTCGAAGCATGGGAAAGACGTTGGCATGGTGTTGATATCCACGGAGCAGTATCAGGTATCCACGCTAAGATTCAACGTGGAGAAATGTTAACGAAAGAGGAAGCAGACCTTTGGACAGATAGAAATGCTCCACAACCTGAAATCCAACATCGTTTGTTCGTAGACTTAGTACCACGAGGAACTGTTTACGTACAAGAAGGAGAACGTATTGCACAGATTCACTTCCAACCAAGTGTGAAAGTGAAGTGGAACGGTGTAGATGAATTACCTGATAGTGTTCGTGGCGAAGGAGCATACGGTTCCACTGGTACTCACGAAAAGGAGTGAAGTGAATGAGCCAAACATCAAATAGTAATAAAGTTCTTGAGTACATCGAGGATATCATCTATTTGAAACGTAATCACGATGGTCAAGGATTACTAGCCCTTCAACGAGAAGGGAAGGACAAGCATGTATCACTAGAAGAAGTGGGTTTTGCGTTCATATCTATTATGGACGACTTTACCCACTATGTTGATGCTTCACAAGGATTAATGGAGATGCGCTTTAGAGTCCTCGTAGAATCTCTAGACGAGGAGACACGAGCTAAGGTACTCCAACAGTTCGAAGAAGCAGAAGACGACCTATTACACACTATAAAGGGGACTGAAGATAATGGCAAAGGGAACTAAAACAGTAGCACTAACAGATGAGGAATTAGAGCTTTACGCTAATTACGTATTCTCAGGTAAAGTAGAAAAAGAAGAAGACGAGAAAGTAATTGAGGAATTAGTGACTCGTTCTGTTACATTAGGTGATGCGACTACAATCGCAAAAATGCTGTCCACACAAGTTACACAGCAAATTACTCACCAACTAGTACAGGTTATGGAACGTGTACAAGTCCAAGAGATTGTTCTTGAAAAGCTAGGAGCTAACAAGAAAATCATCAAGGATGCGAAAGTGAAATATAAGAAGCAGTATGAAGCACAGAAAGAGCAACTTATCAAGTTACAGTCGGAAATGGCTGAGACGTTAGAGAAAGAAGAAGAATAATGACAAGGTATCGGAAGAAGCCTGTTATCGTTGAAGCTACTCAGTGGTTTGAGGGAATGCAAGTTGACGGTGTGATGGACAAGGCAATGCTATCAGAGGTTTGGTTAGATAAGACATCCTCTGATGGACGATACGTTATTCCAACATTAGAAGGTTACATGACAGTCAGTAACGGGGATTATATCGTTACAGGGACTAAAGGGGAGAAATACCCAGTTAAACCTGACATCTTCGAAGAAATCTACGAAAGGGTTGAAGACTAGTGGCATCAACTGGTAGAGGTAGTAAAACAAAAGGGTCAGGCTACGAGTTAAAAACAGCCAAGACCCTAGCAGCTTGGAGTGGGGAACAGGTACACAGGGTTCCCCAATCAGGTGCAGGAGGACATACATGGGGTAGCGATAGTCGTATGAATGGTGACATCGTATTCCCTGTAGGAAGTAAGAATCCTTTTGTATATGAGTGCAAGAAACGTGAAGGATGGGAGATGCATCATCTATTCCTAAACATTGGTCAGATTAAAGTATGGTGGGAACAAGTTGTTACAGATGCTCGAAGAATGAAAGAGCATGGTATGGCTCCTTGTCTTATCTTCTCTAAGAACCGTGATAAGGATTATGTGTTAATTCCATACTTACCTGAAGTATTTAATAAATTACTAATCAACAAACACCCAGTATCATTACAACGAGTACGTTACGATAACATCCGAGGAGAAGAACAAAACTTCGATACGATCCTAACTACGTTAGAAGGGTTTACTTCTTTTACATCTAGTGAGTTATTCGCATTGTACCAAGGTATAAACTGGGACATGCATAATGCAAGTTAATACGTGAGTGTGAAAGGGGCATACATAGAAAATGGCAGATGTACAAATTATTAACCGAGGGAATACCATTGAATTTTACGATCCGAAGAAGGTGGAAAACTATCTTCGCAGATACACTCCCGAAGGGATAAACGTTAATAGTATCGTAGGAAGCATTACAGAATACGTAGAGCTAGAGGAGAACGTAACAAGTCTTAAAATCCAACAAGAGTTATACTCTATCGTAGAAGGTTTAATCTCTGTACGTGAGTCGTATTGGCAAGACGTAGCAGGATGTATTAAATCAGATATCCTTCGTAAAGAGGTATATAACAACCGTGGCTTTGAGAAAGGTTTAAAACGAGTACTAGAGCTAGGTTACGAGGGACAACAATATACAGACTTCTTCAAGAAATATAGTGATGAAGAAATCGCAGAGTTAGAGAAGCACATCAATGAAGATAACGATTACTTCACTAACCACGTAGGTGTACATATTGCTTATGACCGTTACACAACTTCAGTACCTGTCAAGAAAGAGCACAACGGTAAAGAAATTACTGTAGGCGTTAAGAAGATTGAAACACTTCAAGAACGTTATATGGTGGTATCCATGTTCTTACATCAAAATGAAACAAAGGATCGTATTGCAAAAGTTATTAAAGGTTATAACCGTACAGGTGCTACAGACTTCACACCTGCAACACCGACCTTTATGAATAGCGGCCGACCGAACGGTAACTTATCATCTTGTTTCGTTGGTATGACGGACGACTCATTAGACGACATCTATCGTGAAGCAGACCAATTTGCGAAGGTCTCTAAAAATGCAGGAGGTTACGGATTATACTTCGGTAAAGTTCGTTCACTAGGTTCTAGCATTCGTAAGAAGCCAGGTCTAAGTTCAGGTGCAGTACCATTCATGAAATTGTTTGATGTTACAGCAGGTACAGTAGACCAGCAATCAAAACGCCCAGGTGCAGTTACAATCACATTAGATGTATGGCATCGTGATATTAGCTCATTCTTAAAAACACCTCTAGACAACACAGTACTAGAGAAGCAGATGCATAAAATTTTCTTAGCCGTATCTATTCCTGACTTATTCTTCCGTAAGTTACAACGAAACGAAGAATGGTACCAGTTCGATCCGAAAGAAGTACAAGACATCATGGGATGGGGATTAGAAGATAGTTATGATGAGAGAGAAGACGGTGGAACTTTCTCAGAACGTTATGAGCAATGTGTACAAGCACACAAAACAGGTCACTTACAGTTAGTGACAGTTACAAACCCACTTACAATCCTAGCAGAGATTAACAAAACACGTATTGAAAAAGGACATCCGTTCTTATTCTTCCGTGATGCAGTTAACCGTGACAATGCGAACGGTGGTATGATTTACTGCTCTAACTTATGTACGGAGATTGCAATTCCAATGTCAACTCCTACAATCGTTACAGAGAAGATTGAGAAAGATGGAGAAGACATCATGGTTCAGTACACAAGACCAGGTGACATCCCAACTTGTAACTTATCTTCTACTAACCTTAGCAAACTAGCGAAGGTACGTATTGCAGGTGGAGATTGGAAAGCATATTTAGCAGAACTTATTCCAGTTCAGTACCGTATGTTAGCTAACGTAGTACTATTAAACGAACAGGACGAAATGCCACAAACGAAGATTAGTTCTCTTCGTAAACGTGAAGTAGGTTTAGGTGTTATGGGTCTAGCTCACGCACTAGCAATCTCACGTATTGCTATCGACAGTGAGAAAGCTCTTGAGTGGCAGAATGAAGTATTCGAAGAAATTGCTTACCATACAATTAAAGCAAGTATGGAACTAGCGAAAGAAACTGGTGACGCTGCTCCTCATTTCCCTAAAACGAAGTGGGCAGACGGAAGCTACATCGAGTATAAGTTTAAAGCACACAGTGAAGATAAAGAACGTTGGGAAGAATTAAAGCAAGACATCATTAAATATGGTCTGTACTCTACGATCCATATGGCTACTGCACCAACTGAAACTATCTCTTACATTGCTAACACAACGGCAGGAACCGACCCTATCTACGGTAAAGAGTATACGTTAGAAAAAGCAGGAATCAAAACGAACATGGTAGCTCCTGAGATTAGTATGGATAACTTCTTCTACTACAAGGATGCATTCATCATCAAGAAGGACATGTTCTTAAAAGGTGTGGGTATTCGTCAACGTTGGATCGACCAATCTATCTCAACTAACTTATATTACATCAAGGACAACCTACAAGCATTCGATATGATTCAAGATTATATAACTGCTTGGAAGAATGGAGTTAAAACAATCTACTACCATCGTTCACAAACAAACAAAGCTTACGAGCTTGCTTGTGAAAGTTGTGCAGGATAATAAGAAACACCTGATACAGACTTGCTTCTAAAGTGAGTCTGTATTATACTATATCTGTGACTATAATTATAAAGGAGTTAGAACCATGACAGTAGAAAACAGAAAGAAAATTAAACTATTACAACCAAAACAAAGTATGTTATATCCTAGCAAAATCTTAGCAAATGACGGAGTTAACAGTCTGAACTGGAATGATATTCGTTTCCCTCAGTTCCACACATTCTACGACAAAATGTTAGCTAATTTTTGGCGTGCAGAATCAGTCAAGATGAGTAAGGACGACCTTGATTATAAATCAGCACCTGAGAAAATTCGTAAAGCGTATAACTTAGGATTAGGTAACTTAACTGCAATTGATGTTGTTCAGACTCGTATGGCAAGTATCCTATCGGCCGCTATTACTGATCCGTCTATTAGTGCATGTTACGCAGTAGCAGGACAACAAGAAGCAGTACATACCCAATCATATTCGTACGCATTACTGGATAAGCTAGACAAAGCCGAACAGAATCGTATCCTACGAGAAGCCGTAGCAGACCCTGTGGCGCAAGAACGTAATAGTTTAGTAGTAGCAGTCCTAGAAGAGCTAGAAGACGCTTATAAGCTTTATACGTTCAACGAAATGACTGCACAAGAGTTCTCTAAATACTTAGCACGAGGATTAATTGCAATGTCAGTATTAGAAGGAGTAAACTTCTATTCTACATTTATGATGTTCTACTACATCCAACATCGTTATAGTATCCTAGATGGTACAGTAAGTATCATTCGTTATATCCATAAAGATGAGTTCCAACATACTTACCTGAATGGTCACACGCACCGTGCGCTATTAACGGACTACAAAATGACAGAAGAGGAAGAAGCAGAACACATTGAGTGGGCTACTAACTTCATTAAAGAGAACGTTAAACGTGAGATTGCTTATGGATTGGATTTATTCACAACAATTAATGTACGTCCTACAGAGATAGAAACATATATCACTTGGTTAGGTAACGTACGCGCTCAATCTCTCGGTCTACCATTACCGTTCCCTGATGAGAAGTTTGCTGCTAACGAGAATCCGATCCCTTGGATGAAAGCGTTCGATGATAGCCGTTTAGACGCAGGACAGAAGCAAGACTTCTTCGAAAAGACTGTAACGCAATACGAACAAGCAAGTGCAGAGAATACAGAGATGAACGTGGCAGATGTATCGAAGCTACAATTCTAAAACTAGGAGAGGATAAAGTCCTCTCTTTTTTTTTGTATAACTTGTTGACTTTAAGGAAACAATGTTGTAAGATAACATTAACGATATAAGAAAGGACGTGTTGATAATGGAAAAAGACCTGAATAAGTATGACCGAATTGTTGTCTCACAAGAAGATGTGGAGCGTTTATTTGAGTGGAGAGATAAAAACAAAGATTTAGTTCGGAACTTTAGCCCAGTATTAGAAGAAGGTGTTATCCTGAACACGGCTACACCACTTGTAAGATACGTATTCAATAAGAAAGGAGGTAAATATTTATACAGTATCGTCAATAAGGCTGATGACGTAGTGTTACACGCATTGATATGGGACTTTGAGACAGGAGAAGGAACCACTTCACATACGATACTAGGTAAATACGAGTCCACGAGATACAACGAGACACTGATTTCTTTGCACGCATCTCTAATGGCTTACATGGAACACTATCAAGACAACAAGGAATATGTCCGTAAGCAAACAAACTCCGTTGTGGTAGGTCATAAGAAGCAGAAGAAGTCCAAAAAGAGAGCACCGATTAAAATTCGTAGAAGTGTTTACTCACTGACAATCACAGAGGATAGTCTAAACGGAGTAACGCGATCCTATGAACGCCAAATAGAAAAATGGACTGTAAGAGGTCATTGGAGAAAGACAAAGAACGGTCAAGTATGGATTAAACCACATGTAAAAGGTACAGGTAAAGAAGTTACACCGAAAGAATATAAGATGTAAAAAAGTTGTTGACTAAAAGACAACACCCATGCTATAGTAAGTATAGAAATTAAATAAAGGAGTGATTACAAATGAAAGTAACAGTAACAGATAAAAATGGGTTGGTAAAAGTATCTACAGAGGATAATCGTATGGAAGTTACGATTGACGCTACTACAGGAGGAATCATTGACCTGTATTATAACGAATCTTCCATCTTCAATAAAGAAGTTACAATTCAAGAATTAGCTTCATTTATAAGTAAAGCAAGAACAAAATTCAACAGGCATACTGCAAAAGAAGAACTAAACGATTTTGTTATAGGAGCTGAGTAATATGAAGATGCCTTGGGAATGCGAAGATTGTGGTCACAAAGAATTAGCGAGTCCGTTTTGTACATTTGTATTATGTCCTGAATGCGACTCAATCAACTTCTTCCACGGACAAATTATCGAGGAAGAGGAAGAAGAAGTGGATGAACACGTAACTGTCTTTGAGGATCAGTACGGTGAGAAGATTACAGTTGTAAATGAAATAGATGATGAAGGTGACATTAACTTGTTACCTTCCGATAGAAACTTATTCTTTAGTAGAGAAGAAGCTATTGAACTAGCAAAACATATCTTAAAAATTTGTGAGGAGGAAGTAGGATGAAACTAAGGAACTTAATACTCGACTACATTAACACCATTAAAAATAGAGACTGTCACCATTACGTGTCGTACTCGTACCATGAATTGGACAAGAAAGCTTGTGAAATTGAAGAACAAATCAGAGAAAAACTAGAGGAGGAAGAAAAAAAAATGAAAACAGTAGATTTAAGTGTAACAGGAATGAGTTGGATGGAAGATAGAACGATCCTATTAGCCCCTTATGGTTCTCGTGCTAACGGGACAGAGACAGAGGATTCGGACTATGATTTTAGAGGTGTATGTATCACACCTATCGAATACTACCTAGGTTTAGAGTCTTTCAAAGGTTATGATAATGTTGGAGGAAGGAACTACAAGACTACGAAAGAAGATGTGGACGTAGTTGTAGATGAATTGAAAAAGTTCGTTAAGAATGCAATGTCTTGTACACCAAACAGTATCGAACTACTGTTCACAAGACCACAGGACTACTTAAAAGTTACTGAGCTAGGTCAACTACTAATCGACAATAGACATTTGTTCCTAACTAAACTAGTTAAAGGTAAATTCGGTGGTTTTGCTAATGGAGCAGATAAAGAATTACTGAAAGGTAAAGCGCATCTAGTTGAGAAGTTTGGGTACAACACGAGTGCATTTTGCCACAGTATCAGACTACGAACGTCTGCTATTGAAGTACTAGAGACTTGCAACTTCAGTACATACCGCCCTAATAGAGAGCTATTAATCGAATGTAAGACTGGTAAGTATACATATAAAGAAGCAGTGGAGATGGTCGCTCACTACGAGAACAAGCTACAGCAAGCTTACGAGAAGTCAGAGATTCCTGAAAGAGTGGATACAGACAAAGTTAATAAGTTATTAGTCGATATCCTTTCCGATGCGTTAGTATCAGGTGTACGCTAATGAACACAATGTATGTATGGGAGATAACATATGAGTGTGGGGATGATTACCGAGCAGTCACTTTAAACGGAATAAATCCACACAAAGTGATAGAGACATTACAACGCATCCAATACGATAAGAGTAAGAGAATAGTAATATTCAGTGTAGCAGCTATAGGTCACATCGACAAATCGAATGGTAAAGTAGTGTTGTTCCCTCTAACGTATAGAGCACAAAAATAAAATATAGCACTAAGTAGAGTAGGTTTCCGCAACCTACTCCTTTTTGCGTTTATGGTATAATGAAGGTAACGGTATACCATTGCTTGTGAAGTCTGAAAATTCAGAATTGGAGAGATAAAAATGGGACAGAGAAAGGTGAACTATAATGGCTAGAAAAAAATCATTAAATATTTTTAATACAGATAGAGCATATAATATTAATTTAACTACAGTACAAGAGGAAGGTAGTTTCATTAAAGTTACACGACTAAACGAAAACGAAATTGAACGAGAGATGGACAAGTTAAAAGAAGAGTCTGCTCGGTTCAATGTACGAAACGATAAAAAGTATCTCCTGTTTAAAGAGCGATACTCGAATGATACACTATATGAAAAGGTTATTAATCATGGTGGCTACATTAAGTATTACAGTGACGGTAGAGTTCCGATCCCTGTTATTAATCAGTTATCCAGTGTACCTCAATCAGAAGTTATTTACATGTGTAAAAAAGAACATAAGATTGATGATGTATTGAATGTACAATTAGCATCTATGGCAACGAGTGTCGTAATTGATGTACCGATTGTACTTCCCGATATCAACATCTATGATTACTTATTCTCACTGTATCCCTTACGATATCATGTAGACAAAGTTAGGCTTTCGTTCCCTCCTTTACGAGAGGATGAGATACAGGATCGACATAAAGAGTTTTACACATTCTACAACGGTATGTATCATCTCAAGTCGGAATACAAATACAAATGCTTCTGCTATCTACAGGAACCCCTATCTACGTGGAAAATGAATATTTGGGTCGTATGTGATTCGAAGAAAGACAGAAAGATGGTAGAGGATTTAGTACTAAGAGACAATAAGCGTTTTAGACGTATGGAGAATCCTTTCGTAACGGAGGGAAACTAAGATGGTTGTGAACAGAAAAGAATTAGCAAGACGGACCGCACATATCGGGAACTACGATATCGGAGGAGTCGAAGATGTAATTAAGCACCTAGAGGACGTTATCATTGCTGCTCTAGAAAACGGAGAGAACGTAAAGTTCGGTAAAGTGTGTAAATGGGACATTGAAGAAGTACCCAAGAAGAGAGCATACGATGGTCTAAATAAAAAGTATTTTACTAGACCAGCTAAACGTATACCGAAGTATAAACCGTTAAAACGGGTTACAGACATTGAGCTTCCAGTACAAAAAGAAGAGGAGTAACGATCCTCTTTTTTCTTTGTAATTTATTGTTGACTTATAGACAAAGTTACAGTAATATTAGAAACAGATACAACATATACATAGTAAGTTAAGGAGGTAAACATGGACGAGCTTAGAGTAGTAGAAGCCTTTGCAGGGATAGGTACCCAGTCAATGGCATTAAGGAAATTAAACATTGATTACAAAGTTGTAGCAATTAGCGAAATTGACCCTCACGCGATCCAAAGTTATGAAGCCATCCACGGTAAAGTTAATAACTTAGGAGATATAAGCAAGATTGATATAAAAAAAGTTCCTGACCATGATTTCTTTACATACTCCTTCCCTTGTACCGATGTATCTGTAGCAGGGAAACGAGAAGGACTAGGAGAAGGTACACGTTCAGGTCACCTGTATGATTGTAAGCAGATTATACAGACTAAGAAACCGAAGTATCTCATGTTAGAGAATGTAAAGAACTTAACAGGTAAGAAATTTAAAGAAGAGTTCGACAATTGGCTTTCTTGGTTAGAAGGGCAGGGGTACAAGAATTATTGGAGAGTTATTAACGCTAAAGATTATGTACCTCAAAATAGGGAACGAGTTTTTGTGGTTAGTATACTAGGAGACCAAGAGTTTAACTTCCCAGTACCTCATAAAAGTAAAACAAAGATAAAGAAATACGTTGTCCCTCAATTAGTGAAAGTGAGAAAACATGAAGTAGACGTAGACGATATGAAAGTAGTCCTACAGGCCGCTAAGAAATCCTCCAAGCTTACACTGAAGCAGATAGCCGACAAGTTGGAAGTTAAGAAAACAACAGTGGAGCATTGGTTCCGAAGTGACGACTGCTTTAGTATTCCTGAAGCAGACGTGTGGTTCAAGCTAAAGGAATTGATTGGAGTTACTACTACAAAGTTTGATGCAGGAGTAACAGAGTTTGAGATTAGAGAAGGTGTCTTCGAGAAATCTAATCGAGTATATGATGTACAAGGTCTAGCACCTACGTTAACAGTGGCATCGGCTAATGAGAAAATCCTAGTTTATGAGGATCGTAAGTCCGATAAAGATACTAACTGTATCGAAAACATATTGGAACCTCGGGTGTCTACAGAATACTACGTTAACAGTTACTCCGAAGAAACGTTAAACGATGTTATGTTACAAGCAGGAGTTCACGAGAATGTATCCATAAGGGAGATTACCCCTTTGGAATCGTGGAGATTAATGGGGATACCTGATGAGTATTTCCACCGAGCTAAAGGTAGTGGCGTTTCAGACTCCCAATTGTACCAACAAGCAGGTAACGCAATTGTAGTAGATGTTATGGTAGACATTTTCAAAGAACTGTTTAAAGACAGAATCAAGGAGGAAACTCATTAAATGGAGGAGCTTAGAGTAGTAGAACTATTTGCAGGATATGGTAGCCAATCAATGGCACTGAAAAGAGCAAACATCAATTTAAAAACTGTAGCGATTGCAGAGATTGACGAGCACGCAATAAAATCATACGAAGCAATTCACGGAACTACATATAACCTTGGAGACATTACTAAGGTGGAGGGTGAACATGTGCCTGACCACGACTTTCTAACGTACTCATTCCCTTGTACAGACATCTCTGTATCAGGTGCGATGAAAGGACTATTAGAAGGTTCAGGGACAAGCTCTAGTACGCTTTGGGATGTTAAGAGAGTAATAGAAGCGAAGAAACCTAGATTCCTAATGATGGAGAACGTAGACAATCTAGTCATCAAGTTTAAGGAAGACTTCATGCTTTGGGTTAACTACTTGAGTACGCAAGGTTATACAACTACATGGAGAGTAATTGACGCAGAACCGTACGTACCACAGAGACGTAAACGTGTTATCGCAATCTCTCAGTTGGACGGGAAAGCATTCTTGTTCCCAAAAGACCCTGAAGAACGTACCTATAATTTAATAGACGTACTAGAAGACTTAGATGATGCAGAAGCATTAGAGAGTTTTAAAGACCCGTCTATACGTAGTTACACAGTAGACCCAGTTACATACTACAACCCGAAATCAGATTACTATAAAACGCAACCTGATAATAGTAGAGCTTCCTTTATCGGATACATAGGGAACCAACCGAAACAGGCTACTAGAGTCTACTTACCTATTACGGCTTCGACACTGACTGCTAATGGTGGCGGCCA
>MTEU01003341.1_pt1 | contig 19172 bp, 14 predicted proteins | sample 1042701 | NCBI WGS metagenome assembly MTEU01 (sample SAMN06185813, study PRJNA358809) | soil metagenome | isolation source: naturally attenuated soil | place: India | collected 2015-05-23
TGCCCGAGCTGACCGATATCGACGCCCGCGAGAACAGCGGTGCGCAGCAGATCCGCCTGGTGGTGGACCGCGAGGCCGCGCAGCGCCTGGGCGTGGAGATGAGCATGATCACCGCGGTGCTCAACAACGCCTTCAGTCAGCGTCAGGTGTCGACCATCTACCAGGCCCTGAACCAGTACAGCGTGGTGATGGAAATCAACCCGCGTTACGCCCAGCACCCCGAGGCGCTGGACCAGATCCAGCTGATCACCGCCGATGGGGCGCGCGTGCCGCTGTCCACCTTCGCCCGCTGGGAACGCGGCCTGGAGGAGGACCGGGTCAACCACCAGGGTCAGTTCGCCGCCGAGAACATCGGCTTCGCCCTGGCCGAGGGCGTCAGCCTGGATCAGGCCAGCAGGGCGATAGAAGACGCGGTGGCGCGCCTCGGTCTGCCCACCGAGGTGCAGGGCACCCTGGGCGGCACCGGCGCGGCCTTCCAGCAGACCCAGGGCAACCAGCCGCTGATGATCCTGCTGGCGCTGGTGGTGGTGTACATCGTGCTCGGCGTGCTCTACGAGAGCTACGTGCATCCGCTGACCATCCTCTCCACGCTGCCCTCGGCCGGCGTCGGCGCCTTGCTCGCGCTGCAGCTGGTGGGCATGGAGTTCAGCCTGATTTCGCTCCTGGGCCTGTTCCTGCTGATCGGCATCGTCAAGAAGAACGCCATCCTCATGGTCGACCTGGCGCTGCAACTGGAACGCGGCGAGCATCTCAGCCCGCAGGAATCCATCCGCCGCGCCTGCCTGCTGCGCTTTCGGCCGATCCTGATGACCACCCTGGCGGCCATTCTCGGCGCGCTGCCGCTGGTGCTGGGCAGTGCCGAAGGCTCGGAAATGCGCCAGCCGCTGGGCATCACCATTGTCGGTGGCCTGGTACTCAGCCAGTTGCTGACGCTCTACACCACGCCGGTGATCTACCTCTACTTCGACCGCCTGCGCCACCGCGTCAACCGCTGGCGCGGCGTGCGCACCGATGCTTCGTTGGAAACCCCGCTATGAACATCCCAGAAGCGAGCGCTGCTCGCGAAGCCTTCAATTCCGCTCCGTTCGCCAGCAGAGCCCGCTGCTACGGTCTGTTCGTGCTGCTGGGCATGCTCGGCGGCTGCATGCTCGGCCCCGACTATCAGCGCCCCGAGCTGGCAGCGCCGATGCAGTTCAAACAGGTCGCGGGCTGGAAGGCCGCCACCCCGGGCGACGCCCTGGAGCGCGGCGCCTGGTGGGAGCTGTACGGCGATGCCGAACTCAACGCCCTGGTCGAGCGCCTGCATCTGTCCAACCAGAACCTGGCCGCGGCCGAGGCGCAGTACCGCCAGGCCCGCGCGCTGGTGCGTGGCGCGCGGGCGCGCTTCTATCCGACCCTGTCCGGCAGCGCCGGGGTGACTAGGGCCGGGCAGGGGGGCGGTGACAGCACCATCCGTACCGCCGATGGCGTCACCGTCAGCGGCTCCGGTGCGTCGAGCATTTCCAAGAGTTATGACCTCAGCCTCAACGCCGCCTGGGAGCTGGATGTCTGGGGCAAGCTGCGCCGCGGCCTGGAGGCCAGCCGTGCCGAGTTCGAGGCCAGTGCCGCCGACCTGGCCGCGGCGCGCCTGAGCCTGCAGAGCGAGCTGGTGCAGAACTACCTGCAGTTGCGCGTACTGGATGAGCAGAAGCGCCTGCTCGATGCCACGGTCGCCGCCTATGCGCGCTCGTTGCGCCTGACCGAAAACCAGTACAGGGCCGGCATCGTGCCCAAATCCGACGTGACCCAGGCCACCACCCAGCTGCGCAGCACCCAGGCGCAGGCAGTCGATCTCGAGTGGCAGCGCGCCCAGCTGGAGCATGCCATCGCCGTGCTGGTGGGCGTCAGCCCGGCCGAACTGTCCATCGCCGAGCGCGAAAGCGTGCCGCAGCTGCCGCCGATTCCGCTGGCATTGCCCTCGCAGCTGCTCGAGCGGCGCCCCGACATCGCCGCGGCCGAACGACGGGTGATGGCGGCCAACGCACAGATCGGCGTGGCCGAGGCGGCCTGGTTCCCCGACCTGACCATCTCGGCCAGCGGCGGCTATCGCGGCAGCAGCTTCGCCGACTGGATCGAGGTGCCCAACCGCTTCTGGTCGCTCGGCCCGCAACTGGCGCTGACCCTGTTCGACGGCGGCGCCCGCCGCGCCGAGCTGGAACGCAGCGAGGCCGCCTACGACCAGACCGTGGCGCAGTACCGCCAGGCGGTGTTGGACGGGTTTCGCGAGGTGGAAGACTACCTGGTGCAACTGCGCGTGCTGGAGCAGGAGAGCGAGATCCAGCAGCAGGCACTGGACGCCGCGCGCGAATCGCTGCGCCTGATCGAGAACCAGTACCGCGCCGGCACCCTGGACTACAACAGCGTGGTCAATGTGCAGGCCACCGCGCTGAACAACGAACGTAGCAACCTCACGTTGCTGGGCAGCCGGCTGACCGCGAGCGTGCAACTGATTGCCGCTCTCGGCGGTGGCTGGCAGAGCGAGCAGTTGCTCGAAACCGACGAGCGGACGAGCAAAGCACAATGACCCAGTAGTCAACTGGGGTATCGGGTTCATCCCTGGTCGGGCTTTGCGCTAAGATTCGCGCTCTTGTCGATGATGCTTGCAACTGGCCATCAGGGATACGGAGCACACCGCGCTCCGCGGTCGGCGCAAACCTGTAGAGTGTTCGAATGCTGATCGGTAGTTACGACTATTCCCTGGTGCTGTTGTCGCTGTGCGTGGCGATTCTCGCCTCCTACACCGCGCTCGATCTGGCTGGCCGCATCGCCAGCGCCCGAGGCATTGCCCGCTCGCTCTGGATAGTCGGCGGCGCGCTGGCCATGGGCATTGGCATCTGGTCCATGCATTTCGTCGGCATGCTCGCCTTCAGTCTGCCCATCCCGCTGGGTTACGACCTGACCATCACCCTGTTGTCGCTGGGCATCGCCATGCTCGCCTCGGGCTTTGCCCTGTGGCTGGTCAGCCAGCCCGAGCTGCCGGCCTGGCAGCTGGGCCTCGGCGCGCTGGCCATGGGCACGGGCATCGCTGCCATGCATTACATCGGCATGGCGGCGCTGCGCATGCAGCCGGGGATCGACTACGACCCGCTGTTGTTCGGCCTGTCGCTGCTGATCGCCGTGGTCGCCTCGGGCGCGGCGCTATGGATCGCCTTCCGCCTGCGTCGCGACACCCCCTACGTGCGCGTGGCGCGGGCGGGGGCGGCGGTGATCATGGGCGTGGCCATCGTCGGCATGCACTTCACCGGTATGGCGGCGGCGAACTTCGCCGAGGGCAGCTACTGCGCGGCAGCCGGCAGCGGGCTGGGCAGCGGCTGGCTGGCCAGCCTGGTGGTGGTGGTGACCCTGGCGGTGCTGGCCATCGCCTTGCTCACCTCGATTCTCGATGCCCGCCTGGAGGCACGTACGGCGCTGCTCAGCCAGTCGCTGGCCAGGGCCAACGCGGAGCTCACCGAGCTGGCCCTGCACGACGGCCTGACCAAACTGCCCAACCGCCTGCTGCTGGAAGACCGCATCGGCCAGAGCATTCTCAAGGTGCAGCGCAACGGCGGCCATTTCGCCCTGCTGTTCATGGACCTGGACGGCTTCAAACCGGTCAACGACGCCTTCGGCCACCATATCGGCGACCAGTTGCTGGTGGCCGTGGCCCAGCGCCTGCGCGCCAATCTGCGAGCACAGGACAGCCTGGCACGCATCGGCGGCGACGAGTTCGTGCTGCTCGCCGAGCTGCGCCAGGCCGACGATGCTGCCAGCGTGGCGGGGCAGGTGGTCAGCCTGCTGAGTCAGCCGTTCCGGGTGGACGAGCACGAGCTGCGCGTCTCCACCAGCGTCGGCATCGCGGTGTACCCGGGGGACGGCAGCAATCAGCAGGAACTGCTGATCAATGCCGACGCCGCGATGTACCACGCCAAGGGGCTGGGCAAGAACGGCTACAGCTTCTTCGAACGCTCGATGAACACCAATGCGCGCCAGCAGCTGCAGCTGCTGCACGATCTGCGGGCGGCGCTGGAGCGCGGCGAGTTCCTGCTGTACTACCAGCCCAAGTTCGCCACCGGCAGCGAGCGCATGATCGGCGCCGAGGCGCTGCTGCGTTGGCAGCATCCGCAGCAGGGCTTGCTGACGCCGGATCGTTTCATCGGCCTGGCGGAAAAGACCGGGCTGATCATCGCCATCGGCGACTGGGTGCTGAACGAGGCCTGCCGGCAGATGCGCCTGTGGTACGAGCAGGGGCGCCGCGACTGGCGCGTAGCGGTGAACCTGTCGGCGCTGCAGTTCTGTCATGGTGAGCTGGTCGAAAGCGTGCGGCGGACCCTGGACCGGCATGGGCTGCCGGCCAACTGCCTGACCCTGGAGATCACCGAGAGCACGGCGATGCACGATGTGAACGCCAGTCTGGCGATTCTCGAACAGCTGGCCGGTATGGGCGTGGACATCGCCATCGACGATTTCGGCACCGGTTACTCCAGCCTGCTCTACCTCAAGCGGCTACCGGCCAACGAGCTGAAGATCGACCGCGGTTTCGTGCGCGACCTGGAGCACGATGGCGACGCCGCCGCCATCGTTTCAGCCATCGTTGCACTGGGGCAGGCACTGGACCTGCGCATCGTCGCCGAAGGGGTGGAGACCCGTCAGCAGCAGGCGTTTCTCACCGAGCTGGGCTGCGATTCCCTGCAGGGCTACCTGCTTGGCCAGCCTCTGCCGCCGGAGCATCTGTCGGCGGCATGAGGGTGGCGGTTTTTCGCCATCAGTTGCGCTGCTTGCGGTTCACCGTCTGCGCCGCCTTGATCACGTCGCTGCCGATCACCGTCTCGAACTGCTGCCACACCGGGCGCATGGCTTCGCGCCAGGCTTCGCGCTCTTCGGGGCTGAGGGTGATGACCTGGCTGCGGCCGGAACTGACGATGCGCTGGCGGTCGGTCTGGTTGGCGGCCTCGGCCTGCTTGTTCACCGCGTAGGTGACTTCGTCGATGATGCCTTCCAGTTCCATGCGGATCTGATGCGGAATGCCGTACCAGAAGCGCGAGTTGCTCACCAGCATGTAGTCCAGCACGCCGTGGTTGGTTTCGCTGATGAACGGCTGTACCTCATGCAGCTTCTGGCTGTAGATGTTCGACCAGGGGTTCTCCGCGCCCTGCACCTGACCGCTTTGCAGCGCCTTGAAGACCTCCGCGAAGGGCAGTTTCTGCGCATTTGCGCCCAGTTGGCGGAATTGCGCCTCGAGCACCGCCGAGGGCTGGATGCGGAAGCTCAGGCCATTGGCATCGCCGGGCATGTTCAGCGCACGGGTGGCCGAGAGTTGCTTCATGCCGTTGTGCCAGTAGGCCAGGCCGACGATATTGTGGTCTTCCATCGAGCGCAGCAACTGACGGCCCTTGGCGCGCTTCTGGAAGCGGTTGACGGCTTCCAGGTCGTCGAACAGGAAGGGCAGGTCGAACACCTGCAGCTGCTTGGTGTACTGCTCGAACTTGGCCAGCGAAGGCGCCAGCAGCTGTACGTCGTTGTTGCGCAGGGCCTCCAGTTCGTTGGCATCGCCATACAGCGTGGAGTTGGGGTAGACCTCCACCCGGACCTTGCCGGCCAGGCGTTCCTCGACCAGTTGCTTGAACAGCAACGCACCCTGACCCTTCGGCGTACCGTCGGCAACCACATGGGAGAATTTGATCAGGATAGGTTCGTCGGCCAGCGCCGTGGCGGCACTGAGAGAGGCTAACGCCAGGGCGCAGGCGGCCAGGGCGCGTAGGGTATTGAACATACTGCTTCCTTTTCTTCTTATCGGTTGCGGAGCCTTGACGGCTGCTTGAGTGTTGGTCGCTTCGGTGCTGGGGTAACAGGCTTTTTTCCAGCGAAGCTGGCTGCTTGCATGGCAAGCCTTATGCCAGTGTGGCGAAATTCCGCCAGCCTGCTGGGCGTGCGAAAAGCACTGTGACCTGGCGCACAGCGCGTGGCGGGTTTCCGCCATGTGTGCGATGGCGGAAAGCGGAAACTTGCCGGTGTGGTCGAGAAGCCGGATGCGCCTGCTATCCTGCCGCTCGCCATTGAATTGGAGGAACGATGCGATGAGTTGGTCTGCCCAGCAGTACTCCCTGTTCGAACGTCAGCGTACCCGCCCGGTATACGACCTGCTGGCGGCGGTGCCGCGCGAAGGCATCGAACTGGCCATTGACCTGGGTTGCGGTCCCGGCAACTCCACCGCAGTGCTGCAGGCGCATGCGCCGGGGGCGCGGCTGATCGGCATCGACAACAGCGAAGACATGCTGCGCGCCGCCCGCGAGCGCCTGCCCCAGGTCAGCTTCCAGTTGGCGGATATTCAGCACTGGCAGGCCGAGGTGGCGCCGCAGCTGATCCTGGCCAACGCCTCGCTGCAGTGGCTGCCGGATCATGCCCGGCTCTATCCGGCGCTGCTGAGACAGCTGGCGCCGGGTGGCTGGCTGGCGATCCAGACCCCGGACAACCTGCAGGAGCCGGCCCATCGCCTGGCCCGCGAGGTGGCAGCCGTGGGGCCATGGGCGGCGCGCATCGGCGACGTGCGCCATGCCGAGCGGCACAGCGCACAGACCTATTACGACATCCTCGGCGCCCATGCCAGCGAACTGGATATCTGGCGCACCACCTACTTCCACGTACTGGACAATGCCGCTGCGGTGGTGGAGTGGTTCAAGTCGACGGCGCTGCTGCCGTTCCTGCAGCCGCTGGATGCCGCAGAGCAGGCAGCCTTTCTCGAGCGTTACCAGGCGGCGATTGCCGAGGCCTATCCGGCGCAGGCCGATGGCCGGGTGCTGCTGCCGTTTCCGCGTCTGTTCCTGGTGGCTCGGCGCTAGCCCGGATGCAATTCGGGAAGCCATAGGCGCCAGTTCCCCGGATTGCATCCGGGCTACGCGACATAAGCCTCAGCCGATGAAACAAGCCCCGCATTTCGCGGGGCTTGTCGGTCACTGCGCCAGGGCGACCAGCCCTGCGTTATGCACCAGTTCCAGCAGTGGTTGCGGATACACGCCGAGGAAGAAGGCGAGCAGAGCCACCACCAGCAGCATGATGCCGCCAGCGCGCTGGCCCCAGTCGAAGGGGGCGTCGTGGCGGCGCAGGTTGGGCTCGCGCATGAACAGCGTGACCATCACCCGCAGGTAATAGAACACGCCGATGGCGCTGCCCAGCACCATGGCACCCAGCAGCCACCACAGCTGCGCCTCGACCCCGGCGGCGATCACGTAGAACTTGCCGATGAAGCCGGCCGTCAGCGGAATGCCGGCCAGCGACAGCATCATCACCGTGAGCACGGCGGTCAGGTACGGACGGCGCCAGAACAGGCCGCGGTACTCGTACAGCGCATCGGCATCGCGACCGCTGTAGGGCGTGGACATCAGGGTGATCACGCCGAACGCGCCGAGGCTGGTCAGCACGTAGGTGGCCAGGTACACGCCGATGGCTTCCACGGCCAGGCCCTGGCTGGCGATCAGCGCCACCAGCAGGTAACCGAAGTGGGCGATGGAGGAATAACCCAGCAGGCGCTTGAGGTTGTTCTGCAGCAGCGCCAGCAGGTTGCCGAACAGGATCGAGGCGATGGCGATCAGCGTCAGCAGCTCGTTCAGCCAGCCACCGGCGGTGGCCGGAGAAATCTGATACAGGCGCAGCAGCACGGCGAATACCGCCACCTTGCTGGCCGTGGCGAGGAAGGCTGCCACCGGCGCCGGCGCGCCTTCGTAGACGTCCGGCGTCCACAGGTGGAAGGGCACCAGCGACAGCTTGAAGGCCAGGCCGATCAGCATCATGCCGATGCCCAGTTCCACCAGCAGGCTGCTGCCCTGCGCCAGGCTGGCGCCGATGGCGCGGAAACCCATGTCGCTGGCCTCGGCATAGAGCAGCGCCATGCCGAACAGGAGGAAGGCCGAACCCGCGGCCGACAGCACCATGTACTTGATGCCGGCCTCCAGCGAACGCTTGTTGAAGAAGGCATAGGCGATCATGCCGTAGGTCGGCACCGACAGCAGCTCCAGGCCAATGAACAGACCCACCAGGTGCTGCGCGCTGACCAGCACCAGGCCGCCGGCGGCCGACAGCAGGATCAGCAGATACAGCTCCTCGCGGTTGCCCGGATAGCCCTTGCCGGACTGACCGCCCAGATAGGCGTGGGTCAGCGTCACGCAGGCCAGGCTGGCGGCGAGCACCAGGGCCATGTAGTAGCCGGCGAAGCGGTCGATCTGCAACAGCGCGGTAACCTCCAGGGGCGCCACGCCCATGGCCGGCAGCAGCGACAGCAGTGCGAGGTTGAGACCGAGCACGGTCAGCACGAAGGTCAGGGCATGGTTGCGCCTGGCGGCGATGGCCAGCATCACCACGATCGCGCTCGTGCAGGTGACCAGCAGCGGCAACAGGGCGATCAGGTGTTGGGCGGTGAATTCCACTGCGTGATGCTCCATAAGCTAGCGGGCCGAAGCGAGTTGATTGAGAGCGTCTGCCATCCACTGCTGCACGCCATGCATGCTGGCGGCTGAGGTGTCGAGCACTGGCTGCGGGTAGACGCCAAGCAGGATCAGCAGGACCGCGAGGCCGAGCACCATGCTCAGCTCGCGCGGCTTGAGCCCGGACAGCGGCGCATCCTGCTGCACCGGGCCGAAATAGGCGCGGTGGATCATCGCCAGGGCGTACACCGAGCCCAGTACCAGGCCGGTGGCGGCGATCACCACGACCCAGGGCGCGCCGTGGAAGCTGCCGATCAGGATGAGGAACTCGCCGACGAAGTTGCCGGTGCCCGGCAGGCCCAGCGCGGCGGCGGCGAAGAACAGGCTGATGGCCGGCAACCAGGGCATGCGCGCCCAGATCCCGCCCATCTGGCGCAGGTCACGGGTGTGCAGGCGCTCGTAGAGCTGGCCGCAGAGGATGAACAGCGCGGCGGCGGACAGGCCGTGGGCGACCATCTGCACCACCGCACCCTGCAGGGCGATCTGGCTGCCGGAGTAGATGGCGATCAGCACGAAGCCCATGTGCGACACGCTGGAGTAGGCCACCAGGCGCTTGATGTCGGTCTGCGCGAAGGACAATAAGGCGCCATAGATGATGGCGAACACGCCGAGCCACTGGGCGATGGGCGCGAATTCCGCCGAGGCGTTGGGGAACAGCGGCAGGGCGAAACGCAGCAGGCCGTAGGCGGCGGTCTTCAGCAGGATGCCGGCCAGGTCCACCGAGCCGGCGGTGGGCGCCTGGGCGTGGGCGTCCGGCAGCCAGGAGTGCACCGGCACCACCGGGAACTTCACCGCGAAGGCGATGAAGAAGCCGAGCATCAGCAGGTATTCGGTGCCCGGCGCCAGCTCGGTCTGCAGCAGGTCGGCGTAGTTGAAGGTCAGCACGCCGGTCTGGTTGAAGTGCACGAGCACCAGGGCGAGAATCGCCACCAGCATGAGCAGGCCGCTGGCCTGGGTGAAGATGAAGAACTTGGTGGCGGCGGTGATGCGGGTGCGCCCGTCGCTGCCGCTATGACCCCAGAGCGCGATGAGAAAATACATCGGCACCAGCATCATTTCCCAGAAGAAGAAGAACAGGAACAGGTCGACGGCGAGGAACACGCCGACCACGCCGCCGAGAATCCACATCAGGTTGAGGTGGAAGAAGCCGACGCGGTGCTGGATCTCGTTCCACGAACACAGCACCGAGAGCACGCCGAGCAGGCCGGTGAGTACCACCATCAGCACGGACAGGCCGTCCATGGCCAGATGGATGGTGATGCCCAGGCGCGGGATCCAGTCGATGACGAACTCGTGGGCCCAGCGCGGGCCGCCGTCCGGCGCTGGCGCCAGGGTGAAGTCGCCGCTGGCCCACAGCCACAGGCCGAGGCCGAGCAGCAGGCCCATGGTGATCAGCGCGAGCCAGCGCGGCAGGACGTGGCCGAAACGCTCGCCTTGCCAGCACAGCAGACCGCCGATGAAGGGGATCAGGATTAGCCAGGGCAGAATCATGACAGGCTGTTTTCCTTAACTCAGAAAGAGGATGACGGCGATGACCAGTACGGCACCGCCGGCGACCGAGGCGGCGTACCAGCGCACCTGGCCGGTCTGACTGCTGGCCAGCAGGGCGTTGCCGCCGCGGGCCAGCAGCGGAATCACGCGGATGCCGCGGTCGATGGGGTCGCGCTGCAGCAGGCGGCAGAGCAGCAGATAGGGGCGCACGAACAGCTTGTCGTAGAGCCAGTCGAAACCCCAGGCGGCGAACCATAGCGCGCTCAGCAGGCGACCCGGCGCACTCTGCGCGACGGCCGATGCAACGCGGCGCTGGCCGAGGAAGAGCAGGGCGGCGAGGACGATGCCGCTTACCGCGATCAGGCCGGAGAGCAGTTCCAGACTGTGTTTGGCTTCGCCGCCGGCATGGCCTGCGCTTTGTGGCAGCACGCCGGCCAGCGGCGGGGTGATCCAGGCGCCGATGAAGGTGGACAGCACGATCAGCACCAGCAGCGGCAGGTTGTGGGCGAGGCCATGGCCGGCATGCGCTTCGGTCTTCTGCTCGCCATGGAAGGCGATGAAGATCAGGCGGAAGGTGTAGATCGAGGTCAGGAAGGCACCGACCAGGCCTGCATAGAGCAGGTCGCGGTGGCCGCTGGCGAAGGCTTCCCAGAGAATCTCGTCCTTGGAGTAGAAACCGGCGGTGAGCAGCGGCAGGGCAGCCAGGGCCGCACCGCCGACGACGAAGCTGGCGTAGGCCAGCGGCAGCTTCTTCCACAGCCTGCCCATCCTGAAGATGTTCTGCTCGTGGTGGCAGGCGTGGATCACTGCACCGGAGGCGAGGAACAGCAGGGCCTTGAAGAAGGCATGGGTCATCAGGTGGAAGATCGCCGCATCCCAGGCGCCGACGCCCAGGGCCAGGAACATGTAGCCGATCTGGCTCATGGTCGAGTAGGCGAGGATGCGCTTGATGTCGGTCTGCACCAGGGCGGCGAAGCCGGCCAGCACCAGGGTCACGCCGCCGACGATGCCGACCAGCTCGAGAATCTCCGGGGTCAGCAGGAACAGGCCGTGGGTACGGGCGATCAGGTACACGCCGGCAGTGACCATGGTCGCCGCGTGGATCAGCGCCGAGACCGGGGTCGGGCCGGCCATGGCGTCGGCCAGCCAGGTCTGCAGCGGCAGCTGGGCAGATTTACCGACCGCGCCGCCGAGCAGCATCAGGGTGGCCAGCCACAGCCAGGCGTCGCCGGCCGCGTACTGCTGCGGCGCCAGCGTCATCAGCTCCTGGATGTTCAGGGTGCCGAGGTTGAGGAACAGCAGGAACAGGCCGATCATCAGGAATACGTCGCCCACGCGGGTGACGATAAAGGCCTTGAGCGCCGCGTTACCGTTGGGCACGTGCTTGTAGTAGAAGCCGATCAAGAGGTACGAGCACAGGCCCACGCCTTCCCAGCCGAAGAACAGCACCAGCAGGTTATCGCCGAGTACCAGCAGCAACATGCTGAAGATGAACAGGTTGGTGTAGGCGAAGAAGCGCGAATAGCCTTCCTCGCCGCGCATGTACCAGCTGGCGAACAGGTGGATCAGAAAACCCACGCCGGTGACCACGCCCAGCATGGTCAGCGACAGACCGTCGAGATACAGGGTGAAGCTCGGCGCCAGGCCTTCAACGCTCATCCACTGCCACAGGGTCAGGCTGTAGGCGCCGCCGACCGGCGGGTTGCCGAGGAAGTCGGCAGTCACCCAGGCAGCGCCGGCCGCCGCCAGGCCGACGGAGCCGACGCCGATCAACGCGCTGGTGTTTTCCGAGAGGCGTCCGCGCGAGAAGGCCAGCAGCAGCCAGCCAAGCAGCGGGAAGAACAGGGTCAGGGCTAGAAGGTTCATCCGCGCATCTCGCTGGCAGCGTCGATATCCAGGGTGTTGAAGCGGCGATACAGCTGCAGCAGGATCGCCAGGCCGATGCTGGCCTCGGCGGCTGCCAGGGTGATCACCATGATGAACATCACCTGGCCGTCAGGCTGGCCCCAGCGGGCGCCAGCGACGACGAAGGCCAGCGCGGCGGCGTTCATCATCACTTCCAGGCTCATCAGGATGAACAGGATGTTGCGCCGCACCATCAGGCCGACCAGGCCGATGCAGAACAGCGCCGCGGCCAGTGCCAGGCCGTGCTCCATGGGAATGCCGGTCATGCGTTGGGCTCCTTGGCATCGTGACGGCCGAGATGGAAGGCGGCGACCAGTGCGGCGAGCAGCAGCATGGCGGCCAGCTCCACCGCCAGCAGGTAGGGACCGAACAGGCTGATGCCGACCGCCTTGGCTTCGACGCTGGCATGGCCGATGGTCGCATCGCCGGGTTGTGCCAGCAGCACGTAGAGCAGTTGCCCCAGCAGCAGGGCGCTGAGCAGTGCCGGGCCGATCCAGATGCCGGGCGCAAGCCACTTGCGCTCCTGATCCACGGCGGCCGGGCCGAGGTTGAGCATCATCACCACGAAGACGAACAGCACCATGATGGCGCCGGCGTAAACGATGATTTCCAGCGCGCCGGCGAAGGGCGCACCAAGGGCGAAGAACACCATCGACACCGCCAGTAGCGAGACGATCAGGTACAGCAGGGCATGCACCGGATTGGTGTTGGTGACCACTCCCACCGTGGCTGCCACCGCCACGCCGGCGGCGAAGTAGAACGCGAATTCCATCAGAAGCTCCTCATGGCGCCCCTTTCCCGTGTACGGGAAAGGGGCTGGGGGAGAGGGTAAGAACGAGTCATGGCAGCAGGCTCTTGACGTTGATCGGCTCGGCCTCGTTCTGCGCGGCGCCCTTGGGCTTGCCGGCGATGGCCATGCCGGCAACGCGGTAGAAGTTGTAGTCCGGGTTCTTGCCGGGGCCGCTGATCAGTAGGTCTTCCTTCTCGTACACCAGATCCTGGCGCTTGTACTCGCCCATCTCGAAGTCGGGGGTGAGCTGGATCGCGGTAGTCGGGCAGGCTTCCTCGCACAGGCCGCAGAAGATGCAGCGCGAGAAGTTGATGCGGAAGAATTCCGGGTACCAGCGGCCGTCATCGGTCTCGGCCTTCTGCAGCGAGATGCAGCCCACCGGGCAGGCCACGGCGCACAGGTTGCATGCCACGCAGCGCTCCTCGCCATCGGGGTCGCGGGTCAGGACGATGCGGCCACGGTAGCGCGGCGGCAGGTAGACCGGCTCTTCCGGGTATTGCAGGGTGTCGCGCTTGCGAAAGCCATGGCTGAACACCATGACCAGGCTGCGCAGTTGGGTGCCGGTACCGACCAGCACATCCCATATGTACTTGAACATTCTGTGGGTCTCCTTACTGGGCCGCGGCCAGCACCAGGGCGCCGGTCACCAGCAGGTTGATCAGGGTCAGCGGCAGGCAGAACTTCCAGCTGAAGGCCATGACTTGGTCGTAGCGCGGACGTGGGATCGACGCGCGCAGCAGGATGAAGATCATGATGAAGAAGGCCGTTTTCAGCGCGAACCAGAAGAACGGGATCTGCGGCAGGATGCCGAACGGACCGTGCCAGCCACCGAAGAACAGCGTCACCAGCAGCGCCGAAATGGTCACGATGCCGACGTATTCGCCAACGAAGAACATGCCCCATTTCATCCCGGCGTATTCGATGTGATAGCCGTCGGCCAGCTCCTGCTCGGCTTCCGGCTGGTCGAAGGGGTGACGGTGGGTCACGGCCACGCCGGCGATGAAGAAGGTACAGAAGCCGAAGAACTGCGGAATGATGAACCACAGGTTCTGCGCCTGGTAGTCGACGATGTCGCGCATGTTGAACGAGCCGACCTGCGCCACCACGCCCATCAGCGCCAGGGCCAGGAACACCTCGTAGGAGATGGTCTGGGCCGAAGCGCGCAGGCTGCCGAGCAGGGCGAACTTGTTGTTGCTCGACCAGCCGGCGAACAGCACCGCATAGACCGACAGGCCGGCCATGGCGAAGAAGAACAGGATGCCGATGTTCAGGTCCGCCACGCCCCAGGTCGGGGTGATCGGAATGATGGCGAAGGCCATGAGCATGGCGGCGAAGGCGATCATCGGTGCCAGGACGAAGATGAATCTGTCGGCGAACGGCGGCGTCCAGTCCTCCTTGAAGAACATCTTGATCATGTCGGCGGCGATCTGAAACATGCCGAACGGCCCGACGCGGTTGGGGCCGTAGCGATCCTGCCACCAGCCGAGCAGGCGCCGCTCGACGAAGCTCAGCAGCGCGCCGCAGACCACCACCGCCAGCAGGATGACGATGGCCTTGAGCACCGCGACCAGTATCTCGATCAGTTCGGGCGTCAGCCAGTTCATTGCGCGGCCTCCTGCAGCAGGGTCACGCTGGCACCGGCGATGACCGCCGGAATCCCAGGCAGGCCAAGCGGAAAGCCGACCAGGCCGACGGCCAGGTCGTCGCGTACCTTGAGCGGCAGGCGCAGGGCCTGGCCATTGATACGCAGGGCCAGCAGCGCGCCGTCGTTAACACCCAGGCGCGCCGCTTCTTCGCGCGCCAGGGCCACGTAGGGCTCGGGCATGCGCTGCTGGATGGGCTCGGCGCGCGCGGAGTTTTCCTCACTGCCGAACAGGTGGTGCAGCGGCGCCACCTGCCAGGTGCCGGCTGCCGGATTGAACGCAGCGTTCACGCTGAACCAGGGCAGGGCGTTGCCGGCGGCTTCGATCAGCCGCACGCCGGGGTCGCCTGCGCGCAGATGCCCACCGACCTCGTCCTGAAACTTGTTCCAGGCCTGCGGCGAGTTCCAGCCTGGCGACCAGGCGAACGGAATCTGCTGCCGAGCCTCAACGCTGCCGGCGTAACCTTCCATGGAAAAGGCGAAGGCCGAGTCCTGGTCCTGCGGCTGACGCGGCTCGTGCACGCTGATATTGGCGCGCATGGCGGTGCGGCCGCTGTAGCGGTGCGGCTCGCGCGCCAGCTTGAGGCCCTTGATGCGGAACGAGGCGCTCGGCGCGGCGTTCTCGATACCGGCCAGCAGCGGGGTGCTGGCGGCGCAGGCGGCGGTGACCTGATCCAGTTGCGTCCAGTCCACGGCCTTACCCTGCAGGGTACTGTGCAGCGCGCGCAGCCAGCGCCAGCCTTCGCGGATCAGAATGCCCGCGTCGTAGTAGCTCGGCTCATAGACCTGGAAGAAACGCTGAGCGCGGCCCTCGAGGCTGACCAGGGTGCCGTCGCCTTCGGCGAAGCTGGCCACCGGCAGCAGCAGGTGGGCGCGTTCGCCGGTGGCGGTGCGCTGGTGATCGGCGACGATCACCGCCTTGGCGGCGCCGAGCGCGGCATCGACCTTGGCCGCCTCGGCGCGGCGGTACAGGTCGTTCTCCAGCACGATCACGGCATCGGCCTGGCCGCTGCTTAGGGCGTCCAATGCAGCATCGACCGAATCACCACCCAGCAGGGCCAGCCCCAGGCTGTTGGCTTCGGGTACGACCAAACTCAGCGAACCGCTCTTCTCGCGGTTCTTCAGCGCGCTGGCGATGTTGGCGGCGGCTTCGATCAAGGCTTTGTCGCCCAAGGAGGTGCCGGAAACGATCAGCGGGCGTTTGGCCGCGAGCAGGGCAGCGGCGATGCGCTGCACCAGCTCGCGGGCTTCGGCTTCCAGACCGTCGACGGGCGGTGCGCTGGGGTCGATGGCATGGGCCACGGCAAAACCGATGCGGGCCAGGTCCGCCGGCGCGGCGTGCACGCACTGCTCGGCGATATCGTCGAGGCGGGTGGCCGTCACGCTGGCGATAAACAGCGGGTGCAGGGCGTGCTGGGCAACGTTCTGCACCGCTGCCATGTGCCAGTCCTGAATGCGCGCCCCGGCGGCGATCTCCGTGGCCTTGCCCTTGACCGCCTGACGCAGGGCCAGGGCCAGACGGGCGGCCGTCTGGGTCAGGTCTTCGCCAAGGACGAAGATGGCGTCGTGCAGCTCGACGTCGCGCAGGGTCGGGGTCGGCAGCGGGCCATTCTGCAGGATGTCGTGGATCAGGCGGATATTGGCCAGTTCGCCGGCGGCGATACCGCTGTAATAGTTGTCGGCGCCCACCAGTTCGCGCAGGGCGAAGTTGGATTCCAGACTGGCGCGCGGCGAGCCGATGCCGATCACGCGCTTGCCTTCGAGCAGCTCGGCGGCCTTGTCCAGCGCGGCGTCGATACCCAGCACCTGGTCAGCCAGCAGCGGTTGGCGCGGACGGTCTGCGCGGTTGACGTAGCCGTAGCCGAAGCGGCCGCGGTCGCAGAGGAAGTACTGGTTCACCGAGCCGTTGAAGCGGTTCTCGATGCGCCGCAGCTCACCATAGCGCTCGCCGGGGCTGATATTGCAGCCACTGGCGCAGCCATGGCAGATGCTCGGGGCGAACTGCATGTCCCACTTGCGGTTGTAGCGCGCCGAGTGGGTCTTGTCGGTGAACACGCCGGTCGGGCAGACCTCCACCAGGTTGCCGGAGAACTCGCTTTCCAGCGTGCCGTCCTCGACGCGGCCGAAGTACACGTTGTCGTGCGCACCGAACACGCCCAGGTCGGTGCCGCCGGCGTAGTCCTTGTAGTAGCGCACGCAGCGATAACAGGCGATGCAGCGGTTCATCTCGTGGGCGATAAAGGGGCCCAGTTCCTGGTTTTGATGAGTGCGCTTGGTAAAGCGGTAGCGGCGGGCGTTGTGCCCGGTCATCACCGTCATGTCCTGCAGGTGGCAGTGGCCGCCTTCCTCGCACACCGGGCAGTCGTGCGGGTGATTGGTCATCAGCCATTCGACGACGCTGGCGCGGAAGGCCTTGGCTTCGCCATCGTCGATGCTGATCCAGGTGTTGTCGGTGGCGGGTGTCATGCAGGACATGACGATGCGGCCGCGGGTGTCATGCTCGTCGTTGTACTGCTTGACCGCGCACTGGCGGCAGGCGCCGACGCTACCCAGCGCCGGGTGCCAGCAGAAGTAGGGGATGTCGAGACCGAGAGACAGACAGGCCTGCAGCAGGTTGTCCGCCCCATCGACTTCGAAATCGTTGCCGTCTACGTGGATAGTGGCCATTTCTTCGGTCTTCGTTTGCCCGCTTGATCAAAGCGGCTGGCTAAGGGAATTCGTCTGTTCAGCTCGCGGCCGCCGGCATGCGGGGCGTGGTCGTCGCCTGGGCTACGCCGGCCTCGAACTCTTCACGGAAATACTTGATGGCACTGCCCAGCGGCTCCACGGCGCCTGGCGCGTGGGCACAGAAGGTCTTGCCGGGGCCGAGAAAGTTGACCAGGCCGAGCAGGGTGGCGATGTCCTCGCGGGTGCCTTCGCCGCGCTCCAGGGCACGGAGGATCTTCACGCTCCAGGGCAGGCCGTCGCGGCAGGGGGTGCACCAGCCGCAGGATTCGCGGGCGAAGAACTCCTCCATGTTGCGCAGCAGCGAGACCATGTTGATCGAGTCGTCCACCGCCAGCGCCAGGCCGGTGCCCATGCGCGTGCCGACCTTGGCGATGCCGCCGGCGTACATCAGCGCATCGAGGTGCTCGGGCAGCAGAAAGCCGGTGCCGGCGCCGCCGGGCTGCCAGCATTTGAGCCGGTAGCCATCGCGCATGCCGCCGGCATGCTCTTCGAACAGCTCGCGCGCACTGATGCCGAACGGCAGCTCCCACAGGCCGGGGTTCTTCACCTTGCCGGAGAAACCCATCAGCTTGGTGCCGTGGTCTTCGCTGCCTTCGCGCGCCAGAGACTTGTACCAGTCCACCCCGTGCTGAACGATGGCCGGCACGTTGCACAGGGTCTCGACGTTGTTGACGCAGGTGGGCTTGCCCCATACGCCGACGGCGGCGGGGAAGGGTGGCTTGGCGCGCGGGTTGGCGCGGCGGCCTTCCAGGGAGTTGATCAGCGCGGTTTCTTCGCCGCAGATGTAGCGCCCCGCCCCCGTATGCACGAACAGCTCGAAGTCGAAGCCCGAGCCGAAGATGTTCCTGCCGAGCAGGCCGGCGGCCTTGGCTTCCTCGATGGCGCGGTTGAGGTTGTGCGCCGCTTCGACGTACTCGCCGCGCAGGAAGATGTAGCCACGGTAGGCCTTGAGCGCCCGCGCCGAGATCAGCATGCCTTCCACCAGCAGGTGCGGCAGCTGTTCCATCAGCAGACGGTCCTTCCAGGTGTTGGGCTCCATTTCATCGGCGTTGCACAGCAGATAGCGGATGTCGAGCGATTCGTCGGTGGGCATCAGGCCCCACTTCACGCCGGTGGGGAAGCCCGCGCCGCCCCGGCCCTTGAGCCCGGAATCCTTGACGGTCTGCACGATGTCAGCCTGGGCCATCGCGGTCAGCGCCTTGCGCGCGGCGGCGTAGCCGTTCTTGGCCTGGTATTCCTCGAGCCATACCGGCTGGGCGTCGTCGCGCAGGCGCCAGGTCAGCGGGTGACTTTCCTCCTGGCGCGGTACGCGGTTGGCCGGGGCGATGGAGGTCATGGTTTTCATGGATAGGCCTCCAGCAGCGCCGCGACGCCATCGGGGCGGACGTCGCCGAAGGTGTCGTCATCGATCATCAGCGCCGGCGCCTTGTCGCAATTGCCCAGGCAGCACACCGGCAGCAGGGTGAAGCGGTTGTCTGCGGTGGTCTGGCCGAGGCCGATGCCGAGCTGCTTGTGCATTTCGGCCAGCACGCTTTCGTGGCCACCGATGTAGCAGGTCATGCTGTCGCACACGCGAATGACGTGGCGGCCGACCGGCTGGCGGAAGATCTGGCTGTAGAAGGTGGCCACGCCCTCGACGTCGCTGGCCGGGATGCCGAGCACCTCGCCGATGGCCTCGCTGGCACCGTCCGGCACCCAGCCGCGCGTCTTCTGCACGATCTTCAGCGCCTCGATGCTGGCCGCGCGCGGGTCTTCGTAGTGATGCATCTCGTGCTCGATGGCCGAGCGCTCGGTTTCGCTGAGGGTGAAACGATCGGTCTGGATCAGCGTGCTGCTATTGGTTGTCTGGATCATGTCAGCGGTCCACGTCGGCCATGACGAAGTCGATACTGCCCAGGTAGGCGATCAGGTCCGCCACCATGCTGCCGCGGATCACCGAGGGGATCTGCTGCAGGTGGGCGAAGCTGGGCGTGCGAATCCGGGTGCGGTAGCTCATGGTGCTGCCGTCGCTCGTCAGGTAGTAGCTGTTGATGCCCTTGGTCGCCTCGATCATCTGCAGGGCTTCGCCCGCCGGCATGACCGGCCCCCAGGAAACCTGCAGGAAGTGGGTGATCAGGGTTTCGAT
>MTEU01005386.1_pt1 | contig 18881 bp, 13 predicted proteins | sample 1042701 | NCBI WGS metagenome assembly MTEU01 (sample SAMN06185813, study PRJNA358809) | soil metagenome | isolation source: naturally attenuated soil | place: India | collected 2015-05-23
ACGCTCTCCACCACGGTCACGCCAAGGATATGCACCGCAACCATGATCGCCGCCATCGCGACGAACAGGCGCACGAACATCGTGTCGAAGCGACGCGCCGCCACTGGCTCAGCCCTGCACGCTGGCGGTAAAGACGTAGCCCTCGCCGCGAACCGTGCGGATCAGGCCGGGCTCGCGCGGGTCCTCGCGCAGCTTCTGCCGCAGCCGCGACACCAGCAGGTCGATGCTGCGATCGAACAGATCCAGTTCGCGGCCGCGCGCCAACTGGATCAGCCGTTCGCGATCGAGGATCTGCTGCGGATGGTCAAGAAAGGCCAGCAGCAGCCGGAATTCCGCGTTCGACAGCGGCACCACGGTATCGTCGCGGTCGACCAGCTGGCGCAGCACCGTATGCAGGCGCCAGTCGCCGAAGCGCAGTTCGACCCGGGCGCGAGCTGCCGCCGAAGGGCCGGCCCGCATGCCGCGCTCGCCGCCGCGGCTGCGCCGCAGCACCGTATGGATGCGGGCGACCAATTCACGCATTTCGAAGGGCTTGGTGACGTAGTCGTCGGCCCCGACCTCCAGGCCGACCACGCGATCGGCCAGCTCCGCCCGCGCGGTCAGCATGATCACTGGCAGATCGCCCTGCTCCCGCAGTTCGCGGCACAGCGCCAGGCCGTTCTCGCCCGGCAGCGACAGGTCGAGGATCACCAGGTCGTAGGCTTGGGCGGCCAGCGCGGCCCGCATGGCGGCGCCGCCTTCGACGCCGTCCGCAGCGATGCCGAAGGTCGACAGGTAGTCGGCAAGCATCGTGCGGATTTGCGCGTCGTCATCGACGATCAGCAGGCGGATTGCCGCGGGCGCGGCATCGGGAAGACTCAGGTCCATCGAGGAGGAAGGGAAGAAGCGGTGTGCCGCGGCGCCGAGCGGCCTCGGCGATCCGGCACTGTAGCAGCCCGATGTTGCAGGCCCTTGGCCGCTTTGTATCGGCGCTGATACGAAAGGCCTCGCGTACCCGGCGCTGCGCTTCAGCCGGCCGCGGCCTTGGTGCCGAGCAGCGCCTTCAGTCCCGCCAGCCGGTCCTTCGGGCTCATCGCCGGCGTCTCGTCCTTCGGTGCCGGGGCTTCCTCGAGCTTCATCTCGCCGATGAAGCGCGACGGCTGGCACGAGTAGGTGTCGCGCGCGCGCTTGCGCTTCTTGCACCAGCTGATATGCAGGCTGCGCTGCGCGCGCGTGATGCCGACATACATCAGGCGCCGCTCCTCCTCGATCTTCTCGTCGCTCAGGTCCTCGTCCTCGCGGCAATGCGGCAGGATGCCCTCCTCCACGCCGACCAGGAACACGTGCGGATATTCGAGGCCCTTGGACGCGTGCAGCGTCGACAGCCGCACTGCATCCGGATCCTCCTCGCGGCCCTCGAGCATGCTCATCAGCGCGACCGTCTGCGTCAGCTCCAGCAGGTTCTTGCCTTCGTCGCCGAAGCCGTCGGCGGTGTCGAAGCCGGTCGCCTCGCCGTCCGCGGCCTCCGGCTTGGTGCCCTTGCGCTTGAGCCAGTCGAGGAATTCCAGCGTATTGGTCCATTTGGCCTGGGCCTGGCGCTCGTCGAAGGTGTCGTACAGATAGGCTTCGTAGTGGATGCCTTCCATCAGATCGTCGAGCACCTCGGTGGCCGGATCGCGCGCGGCACGGTCGGCCAGCCGCACCATCGCCTCGCAGAAGGTGCGCAGCGGCTCGAGCTGGCGCGGCTGCAGCTTGCCTTCGATGCCGCCCATCATCGCCGCCTCGAACAGCGACACCTTGGCCTGCCCGGCGAAGGTGCCCAGCACCTCCAGCGTGGTATTGCCGACCCCGCGCCGCGGCGTGGTGACCGCGCGGATAAAGGCCGGATCGTCGTCGGGATTGGCGATCAGCCGCAGATAGGCGCAGATGTCCTTGATCTCGGCCTTGTCGAAGAAGCTCTGCCCGCCGGAAAGCACATACGGGATGCGCTCGCGGCGCAGGATCTGCTCGAACAGCCGCGCCTGGTGGTTGCCGCGATAGAGGATCGCGTAGTCGCGGAACTGCGCGCGCCGCTCGAACTTGTGCGCCGACAGCTTGAACACCACCGACTCGGCCTCGTGCTCCTCGTCGTTCATCGGCGTCACGGTGATCGGGTCCCCCATGCCGTGCTCGCTCCACAGCGTCTTGTCGAACAGCTTGGGGTTGTTGGCGATCACCGCATTGGCGGCCTGCAGGATGCGCACCGTCGAGCGATAGTTCTGCTCGAGCTTGATGACCTTCAGGTTCGGGAAGTCGGTCTGCAGCAGGCGCAGATTGTCCAGCGTGGCGCCGCGCCAGCCGTAGATCGCCTGGTCGTCGTCGCCGACCGCGGTGAAGGCGGGCGCGCGCAGATGCGAGCCGCCGGCCAGCAGCTTCAGCAGCTGGTACTGGCAGGCGTTGGTGTCCTGGTATTCGTCGACGAGGAAGTAGCGCAGCCGGTTCTGCCACTTGAGCCGCACGGTTTCGTCGCGTGCGAACAGCTCGGCCGGCAGCCGGATCAGGTCGTCGAAGTCGACCGCCTGGTACGCCGCCAGCGTGGCGACGTAGTTGCGGTAGATCAGCGCGGCCTGGTGCTGGTCGGCGTCGGCGGCCTCGGCGATCGCGGTCTCGGGATCGACCATGCCGTTCTTCCACAGCGAGATCGTGCTCTGCACGCTGCGGATCAGCTTCTTGTCAGTGGTGGCCAGCTGCTCCTGGATCAGGCCGAAGCAGTCATCGGCGTCCATGATCGAGAACTGCGGCTTCAGGCCCAGGTGCTCGGCCTCGGCTCGCAGGATCTGCACGCCCAGCGAGTGGAAGGTGCAGACGGTCAGCTGGCGCAGCGGGATGCGCTTGCCGTCCCGGGTCTTGCCCTCCATCAGCTTGGCGATCCGCTCCTGCATTTCCTTGGCGGCCTTGTTGGTGAAGGTCACCGCGGCGATGTGGCGGGGCTCGAAGCCCTTGTCCTCGATCAGATGCGCAATCTTCTGCGTGATCACCCGGGTCTTGCCCGAACCCGCGCCAGCGAGCACCAGGCAGGGGCCGTCCAGATAGCGGACGGCTTCGGATTGGGCGGCGTTCAGTCCGTGGGTCATCGGTCGGGGGCGGAGTTCGGGTACGGCAGGAGGTCGGACCGCACCCCGAGGGAGGCGGGCCGCAGGCGCGACGCGTTCGGGCACGGGTCGCGGATGGATCAAAGCGGGCGATGTTAACACGGGGGCGGGTCCGGCCGAGCCACCGGATCCGTGGCCTGCAACGCGCCGCTCTCGCGTTGACAGCCGGCAGGCCTGCGGTTAGAGTCGCGCCATCCGTCCGGGAGAGCGCGCGACAGACCATTCACTCGCGCCGCCGAAGGGGAATCACCCGAAAACTCTCAGGCACCATGGACCGGCCGGATCGGCATGCAGCATGCACACGATGTATGCCGAACTCTGGAGAGCGACACCCGCCATTCATCGATTGAATGATGAGCGTGTCCACCGAAGGGGCGCACGGCGGGGCCGGCGGGTTCGAAGCGAACCGCAGGACCAGTCCGTAATCTCTCAGGTATCGAGGACAGAGGGGGTCATCCGTCGCGACGGTTCCAACGAGCCGCGCGACGGATGACCCTTTTTTGTTTGGCGCGCCGCGCGCGCCGGACCGAACGATGCCACGCTCCGAGGAATCCATGACGCTCCAGGCCACCCCGCTCAACGCCATCCACCGCGCCCTCGGCGCCCGCATGGTCGATTTCGGCGGATGGGACATGCCGGTCAACTACGGCTCGCAGATCGAGGAACACCATGCGGTGCGCAGCGATGCGGGCATGTTCGACGTTTCGCACATGTGCGTCGTCGACCTCGCCGGACCCAATACCCGCGCCTTCCTGCGCGGACTGCTCGCCAACAACGTCGACAAGCTGCAAACCCCGGGCAAGGCGCTGTATTCCTGCATGCTCGACCCGAATGGCGGTGTGATCGACGACCTGATCGTCTATTTCTTCGCCGAGGACCGCTTCCGCCTGGTGGTCAACGCCAGCACCGCGACCGGCGATATCGACTGGATCCGCCAGCGCAATGCCGACACCGGCGCCGGCGTGACCATTACTCCCCGTCGCACCGACAACGCCTCCGATAACGCCGCGCCGCTGGCTATCGTCGCCGTGCAGGGCCCGAACGCGCGCGCCAAGGTGTGGGCGGCCTTCCCGTCGACCCAGCCCAGCGAGGCGCTCAAGCCGTTCAACGCATTGGTCGTCGAAGACGCCGCGATCGGCGAAATCATGGTGGCCCGCACCGGCTACACCGGCGAGGACGGCTTCGAGCTGGTGGTGCCGGCCGACAACGTCGCCGCGGTCTGGGAAAAGCTGCATGCCGCCGGCGTGCGTCCGGCCGGGCTCGGCGCGCGCGACACGCTGCGGCTCGAAGCCGGCATGAACCTGTACGGTCAGGACATGGACATCCACACCTCGCCGCTCGACGCCGGCCTGGCCTGGACCGTCGACCTGCAAAGCGAGCGCGATTTCGTCGGCAAGGCCGCGCTGGTGGCCAACGGCCAGCGCCAGCAGTTTGCCGGCCTGATCCTGCGCGACAAGGGCGGCGTGCTGCGCGCGCACCAGACCGTGCTGACCGCCGCCGGCGAGGGCGAGATCACCTCGGGCACCTTCAGCCCGACCCTGTCCCAATCGATCGCCTTCGCGCGCCTGCCCAAGGACGTGGCGCTCGGCAGCGAAGTCCAGGTGCTGATCCGCGACCGCAAACTGACTGCGACTGTGGTTAAACTGCCGTTTGTGCGCAATGGCAAGGCACTCGTGAGCTGACGGCTCACTGCGGACATCGTCCACCCGGTCACGCTGCGCCCCGCGGCCCCTTTCACCGATGGCACGCGGCGGCGCGACACAAGAATCTGAAATTGGAGAATCTCGATGAATTTCCCCGCTGACCTGAAGTACACCGAGTCGCACGAATGGGTGCGCGTCGAAACCGACGGCACGCTGACGATCGGCATCACCGATCACGCGCAGGATGCGCTCGGCGACATCGTCTTCCTGGAACTGCCCGAGGTCGGCAAGACGGTCGGCGCCGGTGACGCGCTGGCCGTGGTCGAATCGGTCAAGGCCGCGTCGGACATCTACGCACCGGTGGCCGGTGAAGTGGTCGCCGTCAACGACGCCGTCAAGGACGCGCCCGAGAGCGTCAACGCCAACGCCTTCGATGCCTGGCTGTTCAAGATCAAGCCGGCCAACGGCGACGACGTCAACGGCCTGATGACGGCCGACGCCTACAAGGCCAGCGTCGGCGCCTGAGCCCGGCGCCCCGCCCGCGGCGCCGAGGCATGGCTGACCACCATGCCCCGGCCCGCCTCTCCGAGTCACTTGCCATGAACGCTCCCCTGCCCATGAACGCCGCTCAATCCGCTCGCCCTTCGCTGGCCGAACTCGAAGCTCGCGACGCCTTCTCCCACCGCCATATCGGTCCCGACGCCGCCGAACAGCAGCACATGCTGAAGGTGCTGGGCTACGACAGCCGCGCCGCGCTGATGGACGCCATCATCCCGGCCGCGATCCGCCGCCGCGACGGCATGCCGCTGGGCGAATTCACCGAGCCGCTGACCGAGGAAGCTGCGCTGGCCAAGCTGCGCGGCATCGCCGGCAAGAACAAGGTGTTCAAGAGCTTCATCGGCCAGGGCTACTACAACACGCTGACGCCGGGCGTGATCCTGCGCAACATCTTCGAAAACCCGGCCTGGTACACCGCCTACACGCCGTACCAGCCGGAGATCTCGCAGGGCCGCCTGGAGGCGATGCTGAACTTCCAGCAGATGGTCACCGACCTGACGGGCCTCGATATCGCCAATGCGTCGATGCTCGACGAAGGCACGGCCGCGGCCGAGGCGATGACGCTGCTGCAGCGCGTGAACAAGCACGCATCGAATACCTTCTACGTGGCCGATGACGTGTTGCCGCAGACGATCGAAGTGGTGCGCACCCGCGCGCTGCCGCTCGGCATCGAGGTCAAGGTCGGTCCCGCCGCCGACGCGGCGCAGGCGCACGCGTTCGGCGTGCTGCTGCAATACCCGGGCGTCAACGGCGACGTGGCGGACTACCGCGCGATCGCCGATGCGGTCCACGCGGCCGGCGGCCTGGTGGTCGCCGCGGCCGACCTGCTGGCGCTGACGCTGCTCACCGCGCCGGGCGAATGGGGTGCGGACGTGGCGGTCGGCAATTCGCAGCGCTTCGGTGTGCCGCTGGGCTTCGGCGGCCCGCACGCCGGCTATATGGCCGTCAAGGACGCCTACAAGCGTTCGATGCCGGGCCGCCTGGTCGGCGTCACCGTCGACGCGCAGGGCAACAAGGCCTACCGGCTGGCGCTGCAGACACGTGAGCAGCATATCCGCCGCGAGAAGGCGACCTCGAACATCTGTACCGCGCAGGTGCTGCTGGCGGTCATGGCGTCGATGTACGCGGTCTACCACGGGCCGCAGGGCCTGAAGCGGATCGCGCAGCGCGTGCATCGGCTGACCGCGACGCTGGCCGGCGGCCTGCAGGCGCTGGGCTACGCCCGCACCAACCAGACCTTCTTCGACACGCTGACGATCGAGACTGGTGCCGCCACCGAGGCGATCCACGCCGCGGCCGCCGCGCGCCAGATCAATCTGCGCCGCGCCGGCGCCACGCAGGTCGGCATCTCGCTGGACGAGACCACCAGCCGCGACGATGTGGTCGCGCTGTGGGAGATCTTCGCGCAGGGCAAGCCGGTGCCGGCCTTCGACGCACTGGAAGCCGCGGCCGATGATGGCTATCCGGCGGCGCTGTCGCGCCAGAGCGCCTACCTGACGCACCCGGTCTTCAACACCCACCATGCCGAGCACGAGATGCTGCGCTACCTGCGCATGCTGGCCGACAAGGATCTGGCGCTCGACCGCACGATGATCCCGCTGGGCTCCTGCACGATGAAGCTCAACGCGACCAGCGAGATGATTCCGGTCACCTGGCCCGAGTTCTCGAGCATCCATCCGTTCGCGCCGGACGACCAGACCGTCGGCTACCGCGAGATGATCGCCCAGCTGGAGGCGATGCTGTGCGCGGCCACCGGCTACGCCGCCGTCAGCCTGCAGCCCAACGCCGGCTCGCAGGGCGAATACGCCGGCCTGCAGATCATCCACGCCTACCATGCGAGCCGCGGCGAGAGCCATCGCAACATCTGCCTGATCCCGTCGTCGGCGCACGGCACCAACCCGGCGTCCGCGCAGATGGCCGGCATGCAGGTGGTCGTGGTGGCCTGCGACGAGGACGGCAACGTCGACCTGGCCGATCTGGAAAAGAAGGCCGCGCAGCACGGCAAGAACCTGGCGGCGATCATGATCACCTACCCGTCCACGCACGGCGTGTTCGAGGAAGGCGTGCAGCGCATCTGCGAGATCGTCCACAGCCACGGCGGCCAGGTCTATGTCGACGGCGCCAACATGAACGCGATGGTCGGCACCGCCGCGCCGGGACAGTTCGGCGGCGACGTGTCGCACCTGAACCTGCACAAGACCTTCTGCATCCCGCACGGCGGCGGCGGCCCGGGCGTCGGTCCGGTTGCGGTCGGCGCGCACCTGGCCCCGTTCCTGCCGAACCACACCAGCACCGGCTATCGCCGCGCCGAAGACGGCATCGGCGCCATCTCTGCCGCGCCCTACGGCTCGGCCAGCATCCTGCCGATCTCGTGGATGTATATCGCGATGATGGGCGCGCGCGGACTGACCGCCGCCACCGAGAACGCGATCCTGGCGGCCAACTACGTCGCCAAGCGGCTGTCGGACTACTACCCGGTGCTGTACACCGGCGGCAACGGCCATATCGCGCACGAGTGCATTCTCGACCTGCGTCCGATCCAGAAAGCGACCGGCATCAGCAACGAGGATGTCGCCAAGCGGCTGATGGACTATGGTTTCCATGCGCCGACGATGAGCTTCCCGGTGCCCGGCACGCTGATGATCGAGCCGACCGAGAGCGAGGCGCTGCACGAGCTGGACCGCTTCATCGACGCGATGATCGCGATCCGCAAGGAAATCGCGCGCGTCGAGGACGGCAGCTTCGACCGCGAGGACAACCCGCTGAAGAACGCGCCTCACACCGCGGCGGTCATCACCGCCAACGAGTGGAATCACAAGTACACGCGTGAGGAAGCCGCCTATCCGGTAGCCTCGCTGCGGACGCAGAAGTACTGGCCGCCGGTCGGCCGGGCCGACAACGTCTACGGCGATCGCAACCTGTTCTGCTCCTGCGTGCCGATGAGCGCGTACGAGGAGTAAGCGGGCACGCTTCCTGCTGCATTTCGCACGGCGGCTTGTTGCCGCGCGCACGCTGGACGGCGTGCGGCCTTTCTGGTTCCGGCCTCCGGGCCGGAACCATCATCGGTAAGGAGACTGTCGATGTGGGAAATGAGCGCGCCGTGGTGGGAATTCATTGTCCGAGGGCTGATCGTTTATTTCGCCCTTCTGATCATGATGCGGTTGGGTGGCAAGCGGCAGATCGGACAGATGACACCGTTCGATCTGATCCTGCTGCTGATCCTGTCCGAGGGCGTGCAGAACGCCATGGTCGGCGATGACAAGTCGGTCTCCGCGGGCCTGATCCTCGCCGCGACGCTGATCGGCATCAACGTGCTGGTCAGCTGGCTCAGTTGGCGCAGCCGCAAGTTCGAGTACGCGGTCGAGGGCCATCCGCAACTGCTGATCCGCCATGGCAAGGTGATCGACGAGGTCATGCATGGCGCGCGGCTGACCAGCGACGACCTGATGAAGGTACTGCGGCGCGAGGGATGCGCGAGCCTGGACGACGTCTATATCGCGATCCTGGAAAACGACGGCGCGATCAGCGTGCTCAAGCGCAAGGAACTGCCGGAGGAACCGCCCGGCCCCGGCGTCTCCCTGTGGGAGCGCCCCGAGGACGATCGGCCGGTCTAGCCCGGTCTGTTCCGGTCCAACCGGAGGGCGGGCCGCGGCGCGGGCCGGCACACCGCCGCAAACGATAGGAGACCAACGTGGCTGTCAGCGTTTTCGACCTGTTCAAGGTCGGCATCGGGCCATCGAGCTCGCATACGGTGGGACCGATGCGTGCGGCCGGCATGTTCGCGCACGGACTGGAGCGCGACGGCCTGCTGCCGCAAGTGGCCAGCGTGCGGGTCGAACTGTACGGCTCGCTTGGCGCGACCGGCAAGGGACACGGCACCGACAAGGGCGTGATCCTCGGCCTGCTCGGCGAGGCGCCGGACACCATCGATCCGGACACCATCGACGCCAGGCTGGCCCAGCTGCGCGCGTCGCGCACGCTGGCGCTGCTCGGCAAGCATCCGATTCCCTTCGTCGAGAAGGAACACATTGCGTTCTACCGGCGCGAGGCGATGGCCGAGCATCCGAACGGCATGAAATTCCATGCCTTCGATGCCGCCGGCGCAACGCTGCGCGAGGGCCGCTATCTGTCGGTCGGCGGCGGCTTCGTCGTCAGCGCCGGCGCCGCCAACACGCAGGTGCTCGAAGCGGACCGGCAACTGCCGCATCCGTTCCGCAGCGGCCGCGCGATGCTCGACATGGCGAACAGCACCGGCAAGTCGATTGCGCAGCTGATGCTCGAGAACGAATGCACGTGGCGCAGCGAAGCCGACGTGCGCGCGGGCCTGCTGCATATCTGGCAGGTGATGCAGGCCTGCGTCGCGCGCGGCTGCCGCACCGATGGCGAGCTGCCCGGTCCGTTCAAGGTCAAGCGGCGTGCGCCCGAGCTGCACCGCAATCTGACCGAGCGCGCCGAACGGACGCTGTCGGACCCGCTGTCGGTGATGGACTGGGTCAATCTCTATGCGATGGCCGTCAACGAGGAAAATGCGGCCGGTGGCCGCGTGGTGACCGCGCCGACCAACGGCGCGGCGGGCATCATCCCGGCCGTGCTGCATTACTACGATCGCTTCGTGCCCGGCGCGAACGAGCGCGGCGTCATCGACTTCCTGCTGACGGCCGGCGCGATCGGCCTGCTGTACAAGCTGAACGCGTCGATCTCCGGCGCCGAAGTGGGCTGCCAGGGCGAGGTCGGCGTCGCGTGTTCGATGGCCGCCGGCGCGCTGGCCGCGGTGCTTGGCGGCACGCCGGAACAGGTCGAGAATGCCGCGGAGATCGGCATGGAACACAACCTCGGCCTGACCTGCGATCCGGTCGGCGGGCTGGTGCAGATTCCCTGCATCGAACGCAATGCGATGGCCTCGGTCAAGGCCGTCAACGCGGCGCGCATGGCGCTGCGCGGCGACGGCAATCACTATGTCTCGCTCGATTCGGTGATCAAGACCATGCGCGAAACCGGCGCCGACATGAAGACCAAATACAAGGAAACGGCGCGCGGCGGACTCGCGGTCAATATCGTCGAGTGCTGACCTTCGGCCTGCTGTTCGAACACTAAAGTAGCACGCACTTTTGTGGAATCCCGCGCCTCCCTGGCGCGGCATTCTCTCGGCTCCGCCACTGCGATGCGTGTGCCATGCCGAACCACGATGCCTGCTACAAGACCTTGTTCTCCACGCCGGAACTCGTCCGTGACTTGCTGCGCGATTTCGTTCCCGGAGACTGGGTTCGAAGCCTGGACTTCGATACCCTCGAACGGCGATCCGGAACCTACGTCACCGATGCTTTTCGCCAGCATGCAAGCGACATGGTATGGCGCATCCAGGCCGGCGGCGAGTGGGTCTATCTCTATCTGCTGATCGAGTTTCAAAGCACCGTCGATCGCCATATGGCGATTCGCATGACGAATTACATCACGTGCCTCGATCTCGAGCTGATCCGTGGTCAGAATATGCTCGACGGAGGCCGCCTGCCCCCGGTACTGCCTGTCGTCATCTACAACGGCGAGGGCAGGTGGACTGCGACGACCGACATCGCCGACCTGTCACCACGACTGCCCGGCGAACTATCTGGCTACCAGCCCCGCTGCAAGTATCTGCTGGTCGACGCAAGCCGATACTCGGACGAGGAACTGGCCAGGCTCGACAATCTGGTCGCCACCGTGTTCCGCTTCGAAAACGCGACCAGCGAGGATACGTTGCTCGACACGGTCCACTGGCTCAGGCAGCGCGTCGCCGATAACCCGGTTCTGTCGAACACTTTCGTACGCTGGCTGAAGGATGTAGGCTCACGGCATCGCCATGCCGGTCTGGATTTCACGAATGTACACAACCTGATGGAGGCTGAAATGTCGCTGTCGACGAATATCGCACGGTGGAAGGCCAACTACAGACTGGAAGGCCTGCAAGAAGGCCGACTGGAAGGCCTGCAGGAGGGCCGGCAGGAAGGTCTGCAGCAAGGCCAGGCCATGATGCTGCGAAACATGCTTGCCAAACGGTTCGGTCCTCTGCCGGCCGAGCTGGAAACACGATTGAACGGCGCCTCGGCCGAACAATTGCAAGCCTGGGGAGAAAGGCTGCTCAGCGCCCAACACCTCGCCGACGTATTCGAAGCCTGAACCCTGGCGACCGATTGTGAGTATTCCCGCAGATGCGAACCTTCCATCAACTCTTCGACCCCGAGTCCTGCACCTACACGTATCTGCTGATCGATGCGGCGACGCGTGATGCCGTGCTGATCGATCCGGTCGACCGTCAGCTCGAACGCGATCTGGCGCTGGTGCAGCAGACCGGTGTACGCCTGGCCTGGGTCATCGAAACCCACGCGCACGCGGACCACATCACCTCGGCAGGCCATGTCGCGCAACGTACCGGCGCGCATACCGCCGCGCCGTCGGGCTGCGAGATCCGGCCGGCGCTGAAGCAGTTGATCGACGGCGACACCATCGCGTTCGGCACGCAGGCGCTGCGCGCGATCCATACCCCGGGCCATACGGCCGGCAGCATGAGCTATCTGTGGGAAGAGCCGCAGCCGGACGGCGGCGTGGTGCGCCGAGTCTTTACCGGCGATGCGTTGTTGATCGATGGCTGCGGACGCACGGACTTCCAGTCGGGCGACGCCGGCACGCTGTACGACAGCCTGACGCACAAGCTGTTTGCGTTGCCCGACGACACGCTGGTGTATCCGGCCCATGACTACAAGGGCCGGACCCATTCGACGATCGGGAACGAGCGGGCGACCAACAGCCGGCTGTGCGGCCGCACGCGCGAAGAATTCATCGAAATGATGAAGGGGCTGAACCTGCCGCCGCCGAAGCTGCTGGCGGTCGCCGTGCCCGCCAACCAGCGGCTGGGCCTTGGCGACGGCGACAACATCCCGCACGGGATCTGACCCGCGCGCTCGAACGCAGAATGCGCGGCGGGCGCGCTGCCGTCAGCCAGCCCAGCGGTCGCAGCTCTGCCGCACCGCCTCGCGCAGACTGCGCGTATCGGCATCGACCTGCCGCGCCCATTCCGCGTCGCCACGGCGGCTGGCAGCCAGCATGCGGATATTGGCCAGCGCCTCCAGCGAACCGAGCGCTTCGGCATGCGGCACCAGCACGTCGCAGATCGACAGGATATGGTCGGCGATCGGCATCCGCGTCAATTCGTTGGGATGCACGTACTCGCCGTCGAGGCCGAAGCGGCAGGCCTGGAAGCGGTTGAAGGTGTAGACCAGGTAGTCGTCCTCTTCCGGCATGAACGGCCGCGACAGCAGCAGATAGCGCGCCAGCGCCTGGATATAGGCCGCGATATCGCAGGCGCGCGCAACCGTCAGCGGCGTGTCCATGACGCGGACTTCGATGGTGCCGAACTCCGGCTTGGGACGGATATCCCAGTAGAAGTCCTTCATGCTCTCGATCACGCCCGTCTTGCGCATCTTCTCGAAGTACGCGGTGAAGGCGTCCCACGTCAGCATGAAGGGCGCGCGGCCGCTCATCGGGAAGGCCGCGACCGAATTCAGCCGCGCGGAAGCGAAGCCGGTATCGACGCCCTGCACATACGGCGACGACGCCGCCAGCGCGATGAAGTGCGGCACGTAGCGGCCGATCGCATGCAGCAGGAACAGCGAATCGTCGGCGGTCGGGCAGCCGATATGCACGTGCTGGCCAAACACCGTGAACTGCTTGGCCAGATAGCCGTACAACTCGGAGATGTACTGGTAGCGCGGCGAGTCGGAGATCGTGCGGTCGGCCCACTGCTGGAACGGGTGCGTGCCGCCGCCGCAGATGCCGAGATTGAGCGAATGCGAGGCCTCGACCATCAGGTCGCGCATCGTCGTCAGCTCGGACAGCGCCTGCGCGTAGTCGTGGCAGATCCCGGTGCTGATCTCGATCATCGACGGACTGATCTCCGGCTTGATATCGCCGGCATGCTGGGCGCCCTTCAGCAGCCGCAGCAGATCGGGCGCGAACGGCGCCAGATCATAGTCATGGCGATTGACCAGCTGCATCTCCAGCTCGACGCCGAAGGTCAGCGCCTCGGATTGCTTGAACGGTTCGAGTGACATCAGCGCCCTCCTCCATTGCCTCTGACCTCGCCGGCATAGCGAAGTGCCCACGCGGCCAGCACCGGCGCCGCGATCTGCTCGATCGCCAGCGCGCACAGCACGATCGCGTTGAGCATTTCCCCGGTCTCAGGATAGAGCCGCGCCACATCGCTCATCAGCAGGTACGCCAGACCCGACATCGGCCCGAGCGCCACGCCAAGCGCCACGCACTGCCGCAGGCTCAGGCCCGAAAACGAACCCAGCGAGACCACGCCCCCAAGCTTGGCCAGATGCCGCAGCAGCACCAGCACGATCGCGGCGACGCCGGCGATGGACCAGTCGCGCACGGTCACCGGCAGCCCCAGCGACACCACCATCACGATGATCAGCAACGTGCCGGCGCTGCCGAAATGCGCCGGCCACACACGCGGCTGATTGTCCTGATGCTTGAACACGACGCCGGCCAGCAGCAACGTCAACGGCATCGACAGCTTCAGCAGCCGCGTCAGCGCCAGCGTGAACAGCACGATGCCGACCAGCACCAGGAAGCTGTACTGATCGTCGGCCGGCATCCGCGCATAGACCGCCTGGCTCAGCTTGCCGACCAGCCACGCCAGCAGGCAGGAGCCGACCAGCAGATACAGCGGATGCAGCAGCGCGGCGCCGAGATTGCCGTATTCCGAGTGCAGCCAGCCGGTCGCCAGCTGCACGATCACCGCCGCATACATGCTGTTCAGCGCGGTCATCGCCATCAGCCGTTCGGTGACCTGGCCCTCCGCGCGCAGTTCGTTCTTCAGCTGCAGCACGATCGACGGCGACGTACTGACCGCGATGCCGCCCGCGAGGATCGCGACGGTCGGGCTTACGCCGATCCATTGCAGCACCGCGGTGACGAGGCCCCAGGTCAGCAGGGACTCGGAGGCGCTGGTAAACAGCAGCCAGCGATTGGCGCGCAGCCAGACCAGCGACAGCCGATGCCCGAGTTCGAACAGCGCCAGCGCCAGCGCCATGTCGATCAGGATGCGGGTCTGGGCAATCATCGTCTGGTCGACGATGGGCCGCCCCAGCGTGCCGGCCAACAGACCGGTGGCGGCATAACCGACGATACGCGGCAATCTCAGATACATCCGGCAGACTTCGCCGGCAAGGCCCGCGCCTACCAGCGCGAGGCCGACCCAGAACAGCCCGCTGGGAGCGAGCGGCCAGGTCGGAAATAGTTGGCTCAATCCATTCATGGGTGACATCCTAACGGAAGGGCCTTTGAACCCGTGTCCGGGTTTGTCCGACAAGGCACGAGTTTTGCTGAGGTTTCTGCCAGTGTTCTTTCGGATCGCGTCTGCGCTGACCTCACCCACTGCAGGGCTGGTCTACAGGCCCCAGATTTTCCAGGCCGGCCGCGTCGCCTTCAGTGCGTTTTCGACCTTCGCGTACAACGCACGCGTGCGGCCCTGCGCGGCCCCGCGCGCCCGCGCCTGCAGGAACAGCGCCCGTGCCTCCTCGCGCCGGGCCAGGCCCAGCGCAGCCTGCGCGGCGTGCAGGTGCACGTCGGCCTCCCAATCGTCGCGCACCGCGAAGGCGGCATGGAAGTCGGTCAACGCCTGCGCGTACTGCTCGGCGTCGAGGCGGATCAGTCCGCGCTGCAGCCGCGCGGCCGCCTGGTCCTCGGCATCGCCCTCGGTCAGCGCGATCGCACGCTCGAACAGCGGCAAGGCGCGTTCGTTGTCGGCCAGGCCCCGCCAGATACGGCCGAAGGCGTCGTAGACCCAGGCGTCCTCGATCGCCACCGCACGCGCCTGCAAGGCCTCGATCTCGTCCAGCGCCAGCGCGCGCTCGCGCGCTTCCATCGACGCGGCGGAGTTCGCCAGCAGCGTGGCGAAATGCGTGCGCGCATGCGCCATCGACAGCGCGGCCTCGCTGCGCTCCTCGACCGGCAGCGCATCGAGCCTCGCTTCCATATGCGAGATCGCCGCGCGCGCCGCAGCGATCGCCTCGTTGCCGCCGATCGCCTTCCAGGCATGGATCAGCCGGCTGAACACCCAGGTCACCTGGCCCGCATGGCGGTCCAGCGGATAGCGGTTCAGTACCTCGCCGGCGATTTCGACCACGCGCTGATGGCGACCGGCCGCGTCGTGGCAGGCCAGCAGATCCAGCCAGTGCTCGATGAAATCGCTGGCCGCGATGCCCTTGTCGTGCAGCGCGATGCGTTCGTCGCGCTGCGCGGGGTCGTCGAGGTCGAGGCGGCGCGCCAGGCGGTCGCACAGCAGCGAATAGATATGCGGATCGGCGTCGTCGTAGCCGCCCTCGCCGGTGGCGAAATACTGTTCGAAGCGCGCCAGGCCCGTGTGCCAGGCGCGCAGCAGCTGCGGCCGCAGCACGTCCGCCGACGCGGGTACGCGCTCGATGAAGTCCGCCAGCGCGAGACCGGCAAGGTAATAGCCATGCGCGTCGGTGGCCGCCTCGGTCAACGAGAAATCGCGCCAGGGCTCGGCCTCGCCGCCCTGGTGGCGCCACTCGAGCTCGCGCACCTGCGCCTTCGGGTCCGGCACCTGGCGCTGGTAGACCGCCAGATCGCCGCGCGCGCCGGCCAGATCGCCGGAGCGCAGGCGCAGCGGCGCGAGGATGCGCCGCGCGTGCGGGTGGTCCGGCTCCTCGGCCAGCACCATCTGCGCCTGCTGCGCGGCCAGCGCGTCGCCCTGCTCCTCGCTCATCTCCAGCAGATCGGCATTGTCCAGGCCGATGCGGGCCAGGCACAGCCGCAGCATCGGCTCGGCGCGCCGGCCCTCGGCCTCCGCGCCCTGCACGTGGTCGGCGGCCAGGCCCAGAATGTCGTGCGCGCCCAGATCCGGGGCGCGATACAGCAGGTCGTACCAATAGCGCCCCGCCTCGGCGAACTGGCCCAGCCGGTAATGCGCGAGTCCCGCATGCAGCTGCGCGCTCCATTCGCCGGTCGCCAGCCCATTGCGCCGCGCTGCTTCCTCCAGCCACGGCAGCGCCTCGGCGAAACGCTGCTGGTTCATCAGCAGCATGCCGTAGCGATGCGCGAGCACGCCGCGCGAGGCCCAGCGGTGCGCCGGCTGCAGCGGCAGGTCGGGCAGCCGGGCCAGCGCCGCGTCGAGCGCGGCCAGCGCCTGCTCGGGCTCGCCCTTGTCGAACAGCAGCCGGGCGCGCAGCGCCTCGTAATCGACGACCTCGGGCCGCTGGCGCGCCAACGCGTCGATCACCGCCAGCGCTTCGTCGTAGCGCTCCTGCGTGGCGAGCTCGATGGCGTGGTCGTAGCTGACTGGCTGCGCGGACACGGGTACTCCTTCAGGGTGATGGGCAAAGAGGGACAACTGGGATAGCGAGGAAACGGCAAGACCGCGATTATGCGCCACCGGCGAGGCAAGGCCGCGGAACGGGCCCAGCCGCCGCCAGCGGCACGGCCGTCACGACCGGCGCGGCCACCAAAGAAAACGCCACCCCGGGGGGTGGCGTTCCGAACTGCGAGTCAACGGTGGACCAACCTTGGGCAACCGCCAGGCTTACTTGCCGCCCAGCGTTTCCAGCACGGTCCACTTGCCGCCGACGACCTTGTAGACGGTGATGCCGCCGTCCTTGAGGTCGCCGCGCGCGTCGTAGGCCAGCGTCTTGGTGGTGACGCCCGGCATGTTGGTCGCCGCCAGCACCGGCAGGTAGCGCGCCGGATCGGCCGAACCGGCCTTGACCATCGCGGTCATCAGCGCGGTGGCGCCGTCGTAGGCGTACGGCGAGTAGGTCTGGACCTTGCTCTTGAAACGCTTCTCGTAGTCCTGCGCATACTTGGCGCCGCCCGGCATCTGCTCCAGCGGCAGGCCGGCCAGCGACACCACCGTGCCTTCGGCGGCCGGACCGGCCAGCTTCAGGAAGTTGTCCGTCTTGGACATCTCGCCCGATACCAGCGGCGCCTTCAGGCCCAGCTCCTTGATCTGCTTGGCCATCGGCGCGGACTGCGTCTCGGCGCCGCCGAAGAAGATGATGTCCGGGTTGCTGCGCTTGATGTTGGTCAGCACGGCCTTGAAGTCCACCGCCTTGTCGTTGGTGTACTCGCGGCGCACGATCTTGCCGCCGGCGGCCTTGGCGGCCTTCTCGAACTCGTCGGCCAGCCCCTGGCCGTAGGCCGTGCGGTCATCGACGATGGCGATGTTCTTGGCACCCAGCTTCTTGACCACGAAGGTGCCGATCACCGAACCCTGCTGGGTGTCGGACGTCATCATGCGGAAGGTGGTCTTGAAGCCCTGGCGGGTGTATTCCGGCGCGGTCGCCATCGCGATCTGCGCGATGCCGGCGCGGTTGTAGACCATCGAGGCCGGGATGCTGGTGCCCGAGTTGAAATGGCCCAGCATCCCCTGGATGCCGTTGTCGACCAGCTTCTGCGCCACCACCGAACCGGTCTTCGGATCGGCCTGGTCGTCCTCGGACAGCAGCACGAACTTGACTTCCTTGCCGCCGATCTTCGGCTTGGTGGCGTTCATCTGCTCGATCGCGAGCACCACGCCGTTCTGCATGTCCTTGCCGTACTGCGCCTGGCCGCCGGTCATCGGCGCGGCAAAGCCGAGCTTGATCTCCTGCGCCTGCGCGAACGCGGCGGACGCCGCGGTCAGGCCGGCGATCGTCAGTGCGACGGTCAGCGCCGTCTTGTGGAAGGTCGTGTTCATCCGTTCTCCTTGGGTAGCCTGTAGGCCGGTTCACTGCACTGTTGGAAGCGTTCGGCCCACCCCTGCGGACCACGCTTTCTTTGGTGGCACAGCGAGGGCGGGATCACCGCCGCACCTGCGCCTGTCTGGCGCCCAACCCGGGGCGTCCGACCGATACGTCAGCCGATACGTCGGACCAGGTCGGGCGGTCAGTCTTGCGGTCGGTCGTTGCGGTCAGCCGATCGTCATCAGGCTCGCGTTGCCGCCGGCCGCCGCGGTATTGACCGACAGCGAGCGCTCCATCAGCAGACGCTCCAGCGCGATGCCGGTGTCGCCATGGCCCAGCCCCTGCACGCCGACGATCGGTCCGGGCCGCTGCGCGACCTGTTCGCATACCGCGCGCAGCTGGTCCGAGTCGCCGTGGTGCAGCACCGCATCGAAGGCCACGTCGGCCGCGGTCCAGTCGGCAATCAGGCGGACGCGCGATTGTACTGCCTTCGGCAGGCGCGCATACAGCGTGCGCGCGGGTTCGACGTCCGGCCACAACACGCCGGCGCCGACCGCCAGCACCGCGGCCAGTTGCGTGGCCAGATCCGCCTCGTTCGGCGCCAGGCACAGCACGGTGTCGCGCGGCAGCAGCGTGTAGGTATTGCGCTCGCCGGTCGGGCCCGGCAGCGTCACCGTCATGCCCGAGGTCGAGGCAGCGGCAAAGCGCTCGCACTGCTGCGCCAGCTCCGGCATGGCGGCGGCGCTCGCCGCCCACTGGCGGTAGGCGTCGAACGCGGCCTGAGCCTCGGGCCGCAGCGTCGCGCGCGGCTCCGCGGCCGGCGCGTCGGCCGCCGCGGCAGCACGGGC
>MTEU01002272.1_pt1 | contig 18579 bp, 16 predicted proteins | sample 1042701 | NCBI WGS metagenome assembly MTEU01 (sample SAMN06185813, study PRJNA358809) | soil metagenome | isolation source: naturally attenuated soil | place: India | collected 2015-05-23
CGCTTGACGGGCATCCATGCCCGTCACCTCCCTCCGCAGTCCCTTCGCTCGGCCTCCTGAAGTCGCAATCGGCGGCGCCTGAACTATCGCGCGCTTAAAAGCAAAAGCCGAAGCGAGAGCGAGAGCGAGAGCGAGAGCGAGAGCGAGAGCGAGAGCGAGAGCAAGTAAAAGAACAAAGCGGTTCGCTGTACTAGCGCGGTTTCAAGTCCATCCGGCGCAGATGGCAGGTCACTTCCTCGCGGTCGTGATACAGCTGCTTGCAGGCAATCGACACCTTGATCTTGCGCGCCTTGAAAGTCGCCTCCATGCGGTCGAGCAGCCGGCGTACTTCGGCATAGCGCTGTTTCATCGGCAGCTTCAGGTTGACCACAGCTTCACGGCACAACCCCTCGCCCAGCCAGGTCTCGATCAGCGAGGTGGTACGCGCCGGCTTCTCGACGATATCGCACACCATCCAGTCCACCGGCTGCTTCGGTTGCCAGGTGAAACCGTCGGCCATCAGGTGCTGGACCAAGCCGGTATCCATAAGGCTTTCGGCCATCGGCCCGTTGTCGATGGCGGTCACCAGCATGCCCCGGCGCACCAACTGGTAGGTCCAGCCACCCGGCGAAGCCCCCAGGTCAACGCCGGTCATGTCATCGCCCAGGCGCTGCTCCCACTGCTCGCGCGGGATGAACTGGTGCCAGGCCTCTTCCAGCTTGAGCGTCGAGCGGCTGGGCGCCTCGCGGGGGAATTTCAGGCGCGGGATGCCCATGGGCCACAGCGCACTGTTGTTGGCCGGAGCAACACCGGCAAAAACCCGGCGACCGCTGATGAAGGTGAGCAGCAGGCGCGGGCGGCTGGGGTCGTCGACCAGGCGGCCGGCCTTTTCCAGGGCCTTGCGCAGTGGCACCTCGAACTTGCGGCAGAAGGTGGACAATTCCTTGCCTTCGTTGCTGTCCAGCACCTCCAGCCACAGGCTGCCGAACACCGGGAGCCCGGCCAGGTGTGCCAGCAGCACACTGATGCGGTCGCTCTCCGGCAGTTCGACATAACCGCCACGGGCCCACTGCCGCGGGAAAATCAGCTGGTTGAAGCGCAGTTCCCCCATCAAGCGCTCGGCACCGCCCTCCTCGCTACAGACAAACTCGGCACTGGCACTTTGCGGCTTGCCTTTGGCATAGCCGGCAACACCCAGGCGGGCGGCATGTTCGCTGATTTCGGCGCACACCTCACCCTCGAAACCGGGCCGGCAATGCATGAACAGGGTATTCATCTCTCACTCCACTACGGCTGGCGCGCCACAGGCGCCGGCAGGGCGGCGATGATAAAGGAAGATCGGAACCTGCGACACGCCCCGCCGGTCCAGAAAAGGGTCAGGTGGCGCAAAGCGGTCTAACCTGACCTTTCAGCCAGGTCCGTGCCGTGCGGATCGATACAGAGCGGTGCCACCGGCAAATGTTGCCAGGCACCGGCGCAGAAGGAGTTGGCAATGCCCTCGCTCGATAGCCTGAATACCCTCAAATCCCTACAGGTCGGCGACAAGACCTACCACTACTTCAGCCTCACCGAGGCCGCCCGCCAACTGGGCGACCTGCAACGCCTGCCCATGTCGCTGAAGGTGCTGCTGGAAAACCTGCTGCGCTGGGAGGACGGCAAGACCGTCACCGGCGACGACCTGCGCGCCCTCGCCCAATGGCTGGGCGAGCGACGCTCCGACCGCGAGATCCAGTACCGCCCGGCGCGGGTACTGATGCAGGACTTCACCGGTGTGCCGGCCGTGGTCGACCTGGCCGCCATGCGCGCAGCCATGGCCAAGGCCGGCGGCGACCCGCAGCGCATCAACCCACTATCACCCGTGGACCTGGTGATCGACCATTCGGTGATGGTCGACCGCTACGGCACGCCACAGGCCTTCAGCGAAAACGTCGACATAGAGATGCAGCGCAACGGCGAGCGCTATGCCTTCCTGCGCTGGGGCCAGAGCGCCTTCGACAACTTCAGCGTGGTACCGCCGGGCACCGGCATCTGCCACCAGGTCAACCTCGAATACCTCGGCCGCACCGTCTGGACCCGCGAGGCAGATGGCCGCACCTATGCCTTCCCCGACACCCTGGTGGGTACCGACTCGCACACCACCATGATCAACGGCCTGGGCGTGCTCGGCTGGGGCGTGGGCGGCATCGAAGCGGAGGCAGCCATGCTCGGCCAGCCAGTGTCGATGCTGATCCCCGAAGTGATCGGCTTCAAGCTGACCGGCAAGCTGCGCGAAGGCATCACCGCCACCGACCTGGTGCTGACAGTGACGCAGATGCTGCGCAAGAAGGGCGTGGTGGGCAAGTTCGTCGAGTTCTATGGCGACGGCCTGGCCGAGCTGCCCTTGGCGGACCGTGCGACCATCGCCAACATGGCCCCGGAATACGGCGCCACCTGCGGCTTCTTCCCGGTCGACCAGGTGACCCTGGACTACCTGCGCCTGTCCGGCCGCCCCGAGGCGACCGTGCAACTGGTCGAGCAGTACTGCAAAGCCCAGGGCATGTGGCGGCAGCCCGGCCAGGAGCCACTGTTCAGTGACAGCCTGGCGCTGGACATGCATGAGGTCGAGGCCAGCCTGGCAGGGCCAAAAAGGCCGCAGGACCGGGTGGCCCTGGGCCAGGTCAGCCAGGCCTTCGACCACTTCATCGAACTGCAACCCAAACCGCTGGCCAAAGAAGTCAGCCGCCTGGAAAGCGAAGGTGGCGGCGGCGTGGCGGTGGGCAACGCCGACCAGGCCGGGGAGATCGACTACAGTCATCAAGGCCAGACCCACACCCTGCGCGATGGCGCCGTGGTGATTGCCGCGATCACCTCGTGTACCAATACCTCCAACCCCAGCGTGATGATGGCCGCCGGGCTGGTGGCGAAAAAGGCTCTGGAAAAAGGCCTGCAACGCAAACCCTGGGTCAAGAGTTCACTGGCGCCAGGCTCCAAGGTGGTCACCGACTACTTCAAGGCCGCCGGGCTCACCACCTATCTGGACCAACTGGGGTTCGACCTGGTCGGCTATGGCTGTACCACATGCATCGGCAACTCCGGCCCGCTGGATGAAGCGATCGAAAACGCCATCGCCAGCGCCGACCTTACGGTGGCATCGGTGCTGTCGGGCAACCGCAACTTCGAAGGCCGCGTGCACCCGCTGGTCAAGACCAACTGGCTGGCCTCGCCGCCGCTGGTGGTGGCCTATGCCTTGGCCGGCAGCGTGCGCCTGGACCTGACCCGCGACCCGCTGGGCACCGGCAAGGATGGCCAGCCGGTATACCTGCGCGACATCTGGCCCAGCCAGCAGGAAATCGCCGCTGCCGTGGCCAAGGTCGACACGGCGATGTTCCACAAGGAATACGCCGAGGTGTTCGCCGGCGATGCACAGTGGCAGGCGATCGAGGTACCGCAGGCGGCCACCTACGTGTGGCAGGCCGACTCCACCTATATCCAGCATCCGCCGTTCTTCGAAAACATCGGCGGGCCACCCCCGCAGATCACCAACATCCAGGGTGCGCGGATCCTGGCGCTGCTGGGTGACTCGGTGACCACCGACCATATTTCGCCAGCCGGCAACATCAAGGCCGACAGCCCGGCCGGGCGCTATCTGCGTGAGCAGGGCGTGGAGCCCCGCGACTTCAACTCCTACGGCTCGCGGCGTGGCAACCATGAAGTGATGATGCGCGGTACCTTCGCCAACATCCGCATCCGCAACGAAATGCTGGCGGGCGAAGAAGGCGGCAACACCCTGCACGTGCCCAGTGGCGAGAAGCTGTCGATCTATGACGCGGCCATGCGCTACCAGCAGGAAGGCACCCCGCTGGTGGTGATCGCCGGCCAGGAGTACGGCACCGGCTCGAGCCGCGACTGGGCAGCCAAGGGTACCAACCTGCTGGGGGTCAAGGCGGTACTGGCGGAAAGCTTCGAGCGCATTCACCGCTCCAACCTGGTAGGCATGGGCGTACTGCCGCTGCAGTTCAAGGCCGGGCACAACCGCAAGCAACTGGGACTGACCGGCAAGGAGAAGATCGATGTGCTGGGCTTGGACGGCGCACAGATCCACCCGGGCATGAGCCTGTCCTTGCGCATCACCCGCGAGGATGGGCAGCAGGAGCAGATCGAGGTGCTATGCCGGATCGATACCGTGAATGAAGTGGAGTACTTCAAGGCCGGGGGAATATTGCATTATGTGTTGCGCCAGCTGATTGCTGGTTGAGGCGGGTATGCTTGGGGCTGCTGTGCCGGCGATGGGCCGCGCAGCAGACCCAACATCGTTCAATCAGAAGGACCACTTGTGCCTCGCCTCCACCTGATCGCACTTTTACTCCTGGCGCTTGGCTACACCCTTGCCCTGAGCCACGGCAACCTCGGCATCACCACCCTGCCCACCTTTCTCGCCCTGCTTGCCGGCGCCCTGCTCGCTCGCCGCCCCCAGCGCTGGCAACAAGCCCTCGGCCACACGGTGTTCATCCTGCTGGCCATCGCCCTGGCATTGCACTGGTTGCCCGGCTTCAACGCAGCCAAGGTCATCGACGGCGTAGTCCTCAGCCCCGGCGCCCTGCCCTTCACGATGTACCTGAACCTGGACAAACCACTGATCGGCGCCTGGCTGCTGCTGGCCTGCCCTTGGTTGTTCCTGTGGCGCAGCCAGGGCCTGGCCAGCAGCTTGCTGTATGCCCTGCCCCTGACCCTGCTTGCATGCCTGGGCGGTGCCTGGGCACTGGGCATGCTGGCCTGGGCCCCGAAATGGCCCGACCAAGCCTGGCTCTGGCTGCTGAACAACCTGCTGCTGGTAAGCCTGACCGAAGAGCTGTTGTTCCGCGGTTACATCCAGGCCGGCTTGCAACGGCTGCTGCGCCACCAAGGGGCAGGATTGTTCGCCGCCGCCTTGCTGTTCGGCCTGGCCCACCTGGGAGCCGGCTGGCAATGGGTGTACCTGGCCACCCTTGCCGGAATCGGCTACGGGCTGGCGTACAGCTGGGGCGGTGTGGCGGCGGCGGTACTCTGCCATTTCGCCCTTAACCTGGTGCACTTCACCCTGTTCAGCTACCCAATGCTGGCTCTTGGCTAGCTAATCGGTCATCATTCGACCTATCCGTCATGAAAAAGCAGTAAAAACGCAATAATGACGCTAACTTGCTTGAACGTGCTCGCTGGGTAAACCAGATCACGTGCTGGCTTATTGCTATAGATCAAGCACATTAATTATTCATTCAATAAAACCAGCGGCTTGCCGATATCTGTCGAAAGCCCTGCGGACTATCAACCCATGCGTAACAACCAGCCGATTACCCAGAGAGAACGGACTTTCCCTGCCCAGCAGCGGTTGATCTCCACCACCAATGCCAAAGGTGTGATCACTTACTGCAACGATGCCTTCATCGAGATCAGTGGTTTCACCCGCGAAGAGCTGACCGGTGCGCCGCACAACCTGGTACGCCACCCGGATGTGCCGCCAGCGGTGTTTGCCCACATGTGGCAGACCCTCAAGCAGGGCCAGCCGTGGATGGGCATCGTCAAGAACCGCTGCAAGTCTGGTGACCACTACTGGGTCAACGCCTACGTCACGCCGATCTTCGACAACAATCAGGTGGTCGGCTTCGAGTCGGTGCGGGTCAAACCTACCGCCGAGCAGGTCCGTCGCGCCGAGGCGCTGTACCAGCGCATCAACCAGGGCAAACCGCCGATACCACGCCGGGACAAGTGGCTTCCGGTGCTGCAGGACTGGCTGCCGTTCATTCTGATCAGCCAGGTAGGCTTCCTGATCGGCAACTGGCTGGGCCATTCCTGGGGCTTCGCCCTGGCTGCCGGGCTTTCCGTACCGCTGGGCCTGCTGGGCCTGAGCTGGCAACAGCGCGGCCTCAAGCGCCTGCTGCGCCTGGCCGAACAGACCACCTCCGACCCGTTGATCGCGCAGATGTACACCGACAGCCGTGGCGTGCAGGCGCGCCTGGAAATGGCCATGCTCAGCCAGCACGCGCGCATGAAAACCTGCCTGACCCGCCTGCAGGACAGCGCCGAACACCTCAGCGAACAGGCGCGCCAGTCCGACGCGCTGGCGCACAAGAGCTCTTCAGGCCTGGAGCGCCAGCGGGTGGAGACCGAGCAGGTTGCCGCTGCGGTCAACCAGATGGCCGCCACCACCCAGGAAGTGGCCAACCACGTGCAGCGCACCGCCGATGCCACCCAGGAAGCCAACCGCCTGACCAGCCAGGGTCGGCAGATTGCCGGTGAAACCCGCGAGGCCATCGAACGCCTGTCGGCGGCGGTGGGCGAGACCGGCCAGACGGTTACGCAACTGGCCAAGGACAGCGATGAGATTGGTGGGGTGGTCGACGTGATCAAGGGCATCGCCGACCAGACCAACCTGCTGGCGTTGAACGCCGCCATCGAAGCGGCACGTGCCGGTGAAATGGGCCGAGGTTTTGCCGTGGTGGCCGACGAAGTGCGCCAGCTGGCCCAGCGCACTGCCGAATCCACCGGGCAGATTCACGGCCTGATCGCCAAGCTGCAACAAACTGCCAGCAATGCCGTGCTGACCATGGAAACCGGCCATCGCCAGGCGCAGGAAGGCGTCGACCGTGTAATGCAGGCCGACGAGGCGCTGGTGGGCATCAGTGAAGCGGTGGCCAACATTACCGACATGGCCACCCAGATTGCTGCAGCGACCGAGGAGCAGACTGCAGTGGCTGACGAGATCAGCCGCAACATAAGCACCATTGCCGACCTGGCCGACCAGACTGCCGAACAGGCCCAGCACTCGGCGCTGCTCAGCGAAGAGCTGACCAGCACGGCGGGTACCCAGTACTCGCTGGTGGAGCGGTTCAACCGCTAGGGCTTTGTAGGAGCGGCCCATCGCGACACAAGGCCGCTCCTACAACGACCCCGTCCAGACTACCAATCCAGCTGCAAGCAGCTCTCGAAATAGCGCTCTTCCCCGCTTAGCGGGTCTGCAAAGCGCAGGCTCTGCGCCAGCAACTTCAGTGGCCGCTGATAATCATCCTCTTCGTTTAGCAACTGCGGATAGAACGGGTCATTGCAGATCCCCGCCCCCAATGCCGCCATGTGCACACGCAGTTGATGGGTCTTGCCAGTCACCGGCGACAGCCCGTAACGCCACAGCTCGCCATTTTTCTCCAGCACTTCGGCCAGGGTTTCGCTGTTGGCCTCCCCCTCTACTTCATGCATGCGGAAAAACGGCTCGCCATGTACCAGGCGGCTTTTGTGCACCAGCGGGAAATCGTGCTGCGGCATGGCCGCGGCAATGGCCTGGTAGCGCTTGTCGATGCGCCGTTCGGGGAACAACCGTTGGTAGGCACTGCGACTCTGCGGGTTGGCGGAAAACAGCACGAGCCCGGCAGTGTGCCGGTCGATACGGTGCAACGGCACCAGATGCGGGTTGCCCAGGCGGCGGATCAGGCGGCGCAGCAAGGTCTGCTCGACGTATTCACCTGTCGGCGTCACTGGCAGGAAATGCGGCTTGTCGGCTACCACCAGGTGCTCATCCACATGCAGTACGGTCTCCTGCACCGGGATCGGCCGCTCGTTCGGCACCTCACGGAAGTAATGCAAACGCATACCGCGCTTGTAAGGCAGTTCGGCAGAAACCGCCCGCCCCTCGGCATCCAGCACCCGACCACGGGCAAAGCGGTCGAGCCACTGGGCGCGGTCGATGGCCTTGAAATGGTCACACAGGCAGTCAAGCACCGTCGCCCAGTTACCGGGAGGCAGGCACACCGTGCTGGCTTGCTGGCGGGCGGGGTCGAAAGGCGTGGTCATGGCAGGGCTCGAAACGTTCACGGCCGCGCATTATCCCCCAAGCCCGCGCCCTCAACCAGCCTTGGCAATGGCCTCGCAGCGCTCCTTCAGCCAGCGCAACACCTGCACCGGCTCCCATCGCCCCGGGTCGTAGAGGGCATAGAGCAACCCTTGGTAACCCACCACGTCCAACCCACGGTGGTAGCCGGCACGCTGGAACAGGGCCTCGATTTCGGCGAAGCAGGTATTGAAGTGGACCTTGCCGAACGGAGTGCGGGCGTCGGTCACCAAGCCTTCGAGGCGCAGTTCCAGAACAGCGTCGGCCACCCGCTCGACGGGCATGCGGTTGACGCTGTACTTGAGTTGCTCGACATTGAGCATGGCTTTACCTCGATACTGTATTTATATACAGCATACGAACATCCCCTTGCCACCGTCAATGCGCTTCATTGCAGGCCCGGCAGATAGCCGGTGCCTTTGCGGATGGTCAGCACCTGGCGTCGTGGGGCGCTACGCGACACAGCCAGGTGCACCCAGTTATCGAATTCGAGGATCAGCTGGTCGAAGGGGATGGCGCTTTCGCTGATACGGCGCACCACCTCGCGCGGGCTCACTTCAATCACCGTGAAGTCAGCCGCCAGCCCCTGCAGATGCTTGCTCGTCAACGCCCCGCCAATGCGCTGGTTGACTGCGGGGCTGCGATAGCCGCTGCTGACGATGATTGGTGCGCCGAACAACGCACGCACCTGCTCCAGTGCATTGCACAGCAACTGCAGGTTGGCACGCGCTTCAGCGGGAGGATTGTTGTCGAGCCCTTCCCTGGCGGCGAGCTGCGAAATGGTCATTTCATCGAGGGTGAAATGGGGAGAAATGCGCATGGCTGGATTCCTGATGACCGGTGATGGATGCCGGCCTCAACGTGCCGGCAGCGGATCATCACAACGCAGCACACTGCATGGAGCAGGGACAAACCTCCCCTGGCGCTGTTACTGCTCGAGAAACGCCACCACCTGTCCGGCATCGAACGGCCAGTGCAGCTCGGCGCCATTGTCACAGCGGCGCAGCACCGGAATGATCAGGCCATAGCGCTCGTACATGGCTTCGTTCTCGGCAATGTCGACCAGCTCCACCAGCAGGCCATGGTCGACGAAGGGCATCAGCACGGCCTCGGCCACTTCACACAGGTGGCAGCCGAGGGTGCCGAACAGTTGGCATTCAGGCAGCATGGGGGCAAGTCCGATTTGACAGGGAGAAACCTATTCTAGGTCCGTCCTGCCCCCCGTGCACCTGACGTGGCTCAATCCTGGCTGGTGGCGCCGATACGGTGCAGCGACAGGTCCGCGCCCTGGAACTCCTGCTCATGGCTCAAGCGCAGCCCGTGCAGCGCGCGGATTGCACCATACACGGCAAAACCGCCAGCCAGTGCCACCACCACGCCCATCAGGCTGCCCAGCAACTGGCTAGCCAGACTGACACCGCCCATGCCACCCAGCAGCTCCTGGCCGAAGATGCCGCAGGCCAGGCCGCCCCACACACCGCACAGACCATGCAACGGCCACACACCCAGCACATCGTCGATCTTCCAGCGGTTCTGCGCCGCAGTGAAGGTCCAGACGAACAGCGCGCCCGCCACCAGGCCGGTGGCCAGCGCACCGATCGGGTGCATCAGGTCGGAACCTGCACAAACCGCCACCAGCCCGGCCAGCGGCCCGTTATGCAGGAAGCCCGGGTCGTTACGGCCGGCCAGCAGGGCCGACAGGGTGCCACCGACCATGGCCATCAGCGAGTTGATCGCCACCAGGCCGCTGACACCCTGCAACGTCTGGGCACTCATGACGTTGAAGCCGAACCAGCCGATGATCAGGATCCACGACCCCAATGCCAGAAAGGGTATGCTCGACGGCGCAAACGCCACCAGCCGGCCATCGCGGTAGCGCCCGCGGCGCGCGCCCAGCAGCAACACCGCCGCCAGCGCCAGCCAGCCGCCCATGGCATGCACCACTACCGAGCCGGCAAAGTCATGGAACGGCGCGCCGAAGCGTGCCTGCAACCAGGCCTGAACGCCCAGGTTGCCGTTCCACACCACGCCCTCGAAGAACGGGTAGATGAACGCCACGATCAACGCCGTGGCACACAGTTGCGGCACGAAGCGCGCCCGCTCGGCGATACCCCCGGAGATGATCGCCGGGATCGCCGCGGCGAAGGTCAGCAGGAAGAAGCACTTGACCAGCGCATAGCCATGGTCGGCCGCCAGCGCCGCCGCCGGCTGGAAGAAGCTGACACCGTAGGCGATCCAGTAACCGATGAAAAAGTACACCAGTGCCGAGATAGCGAAGTCGCTGAGAATTTTCGACAAGGCGTTGACCTGGTTCTTGTGGCGCACCGTGCCCACTTCGAGAAACGCGAAGCCGGCGTGCATGGCCAGCACCAGGATGGCGCCCATGAGAATGAACAGGGTGTTGGAACCGTGGACCAGGGAGTCCATCGCGCTGTGCATGTTTTCCATGAAATAGGCAGACCTGCTGAAAAAGGCACCAGGACAGTTCAAGAACCTGCATCCCTGCACCGAATCGGTGCCAGCCCCCTGCCCTGTTTCGGTGAGCCGGGCGGAGCCTGCGTGGTTTTTTCTTGGGTTTGTCGTGGATTGGGTTAAGGTTTATCGGTATCCGCTGCGCTGGCGCCCTGAATCGGCGCAATACCCGCCTGGGGCGCCCCGCAACGTGGCAAAGGCTTAGCAAGGCCCATACCAGCGCCGGCACTTGAACCTTCCGCGCGTGCTATCACTCGAACTACCAACATCCATCGACAGGGAGACACCCATGGCCAGCAAATCGGCAAAGACTGCACAAGAGATATTGATGGCTGACTTCCAGGCACTGGTCCGCGATACCGAGAAGCTGCTGGCCGACACCGCCAACCTGGCCGGCGACCAGGCTGACGAGTTGCGCGCACAGATCCACGATCGCCTGGCCCAGGCCCGCGAAAACCTGCAGCTGACCCAGGACTCGGTGCGCGAGCGCGGCCACGCAGCACTGGGCAGTGCCGAACAGTACGTGCAGGAAAAACCATGGCAGGCGATCGGCATTGCCGCGGGCGTCGGCCTCTTGATCGGCCTGCTGGCCAACCGGCGCTAAGGGGTTCCCATGGAGAACGACGCCAACGGCGCCAGCGCCTCGGGCAAGCGCCTGGGCGCGGCTGCCCTGGGGCTGCTGCACAGCCATATCGAATTGTTCGGCATCGAGTTGCAGGAGCAGAAGGGTCGCACATTGAGCTTGCTGCTGTTCGCTGGCCTGGCCCTGGTATTCGCCCTGCTGCTGCTGACGGCGCTGTCCGGGCTGTTGCTGGTGTTGCTGTGGGACAGCTATCGCCTGGCCGGCATCATCGGCTTGTGCGTGTTCTACGGCATCGCCGCGCTGTATTGCGGCCTGCGCCTGAAAGCAGCGGTGTTCGACGAGTCGTCGCCCTTCGGCGCCACCCTAGAGGAACTTGCCAAGGACCGGGAGCGCCTGTTGCCATGAGCCTGCCAGAACTGCCAAACACCCGTAACCCGCGTGAACTGCGCAAGGCGCTGCTGCGCCTGCGCATGGAAATGCACCGCCAGGAAATCCGCCACGAGTCCGCGCAGTTGCTGGAGCCGCTGCGCCGCGTGCGCGGCATGGGCAGCTCGCTGCACGACGGGCTGGGCATCAAGCATGCGCCACTGTGGGGGATTGGCGCCGTGGTGGCGCTGGGCTTCCTCACCGGCAAAGGTGTGCGCAGCGGCAACCTGGCGCGGCTGTTGCGCCTGGGCACCGGCCTGCTGCCGCTGCTGCGCCTGTACCTGCAAGGCAGCCGCCGCCCCTGAGCGTTTTCCGTCGACAGCACCAGCCCTGTCGCCGGCATGCCGGCTCCCACCTCGACCGCATCGGTCTCACGCCATGTGCGATTCCTGTGGGAGCCGGCTTGCCGGCGATAGGGCCCTTACAGGCTTACCCCTTGCGCTGCCCTTCCGGACACCGGAAGCTATACCCCTCGATCCACAGGAGACCGCGCCTTGGACTGGCACACCCTGCTCACCCGCGAACGCTTGGGCAAAGCCCTGTACAGCGCCGATGAACTCGGGCGCAGCCCCTTTCACAAGGACCACGACCGCATCATCTTCTCCGGAGCCTTCCGCCGTCTCGGGCGCAAGACCCAGGTGCACCCTGTTTCCAGCAACGACCATATCCACACACGCCTGACCCACTCGCTGGAAGTCAGCTGCGTTGGCCGCTCGCTGGGCATGCGCGTCGGCGAAACCCTGCGCGACAGCCTGCCGGACTGGTGCGCCCCCAGCGACCTGGGGATGATCGTGCAGTCGGCCTGCCTGGCCCATGACATCGGCAACCCACCGTTCGGTCACTCTGGCGAAGACGCCATCCGCCACTGGTTCCAGCAGGCCGCCGGGCGTGGCTGGCTGGACGACATGAGCGACGACGAGCGCGCCGACTTCCTCAACTTCGAAGGCAACGCCCAAGGCTTTCGCGTACTCACCCAGCTGGAGTACCACCAGTTCGACGGCGGTACCCGGCTGACCTATGCCACCCTCGGTACTTACCTGAAGTACCCATGGAGCGCACGCCACGCCGACGCCCTGGGCTACAAGAAGCACAAGTTCGGCAGTTACCAGAGCGAGCTGCCGCTGCTCGAGCAGATCGCCCGCAAGCTCGGCCTGCCGCAACTGGAACACCAGCGCTGGGCGCGCCACCCGCTGGTCTACCTGATGGAGGCTGCGGATGACATCTGCTACGCGCTGATCGACCTGGAAGACGGCCTGGAAATGGAGCTGTTGCAGTACGCTGAAGTCGAAGCGCTGTTGCTCGACCTGGTCGGCGATGACCTGCCGGAAACCTACCGCCAGCTCGGCCCTGGCGACTCCCGGCGGCGCAAGCTGGCGATCCTGCGCGGCAAGGCCATCGAGCACCTGACCAACGCTGCCGCTCGCGCCTTCGTCGAGCAGCAGCAGGCCTTGCTGGCCGGCCAGCTTGCGGGCGACCTGGTCGAACACATGCACGGCCCGGCCAAGCGCTGCGTGCTGCAGGCCAAGGCCATGGCACGCAACAAGATCTTCCAGGACAAGCGCAAGACCCTGCACGAAATCGGCGCCTACACCACGCTGGAGATCCTGCTGAACACCTTCTGCGGGGCGGCCCTCGAGCAGCACGGCGGGCGCACACCCTCGTTCAAGAGCCGCCGGGTACTGGACCTGATCGGCAACAATGCCCCCGACCCGCACGGCTCGCTGCACAGCGCCTTCCTGCGCATGATCGACTTCATCGCCGGGATGACCGACAGCTATGCCAGCGAAATGGCCCGGGAAATGACCGGGCGCTCCAGCCCGACTTGAGCCCTGACGGTGCAACCCGGGCATTGCCCGGAGCTGCACCGTACTTTGTGGGAAACTTCCTACATACACTGGCGACAAGTTAAACAACACGAATAAAAATAAATGAAAAGTTACCAATCACGTTTTGACATTGAGTTAAATGTGCCTGGTTCGTAGCCCGAATTGTTTTATCTTGTAAGCCATTTCCCATATAGGGCTAATAGCCCTTCCTCGCATGCCCGATGACTTTCAACTGCGATAAGGTGCCGCCTGTCATCCTCAATCGCCCGCAGGGAAGTTGAACATGCATTCCATATTTATCGTCGACGACCATCCCGTCATCCGCCTGGCCGTTCGTATGTTGCTGGAAAACCAGAATTACAAGGTTGTCGGCGAGTCGGACAACGGCGTTGACGCCATGCAGATGATTCGCGAAACCTCGCCCGACCTGGTCATCCTCGACATCAGCATCCCCAAGCTGGACGGGCTGGAGGTGCTTGCCCGGTTCCAGGCCATGGCCCTGCCCCTGAAGGTGCTGGTACTGACCGCGCAATCTCCCGCATTGTTTGCCGTACGCTGCATGCACTCGGGTGCTGCAGGCTATGTGTGCAAACAGGAAGACCTGAGCGAACTGCTCAGTGCAATCAAAGCCGTGCTGGCTGGTTACAACTATTTCCCCAGCCAGGCAATCAAGCATGACCATGCGGTAGATGCCGACTTGCAACTTTTCCGCCAGGTAAATGACCGCGAACTGATGGTACTGCAACTATTCGCCCAAGGCCGCAGCAACAAGGAAATTGCCAAGGGCATGTTCCTCAGCAGCAAGACCGTCAGTACCTACAAGAAGCGCCTCATGCACAAACTTCAGGTCAATACGCTGGTCGACCTGATTGAAATGGCCAAACGCAACGCGCTGGTCTGAGGGTAGTCATGGCGCAGCTCATAGTTCGCCTGCTGTTCACCCTGCTCCTGTTCAGCAGCGTGGCACAGGCGACCCACCACGAAGCTTCATCCTATACCTTGCTGGCACGCTCATCGGCCAGGCCGGCATTGCCTGCGCTCACCGACGAGCAACGGCAATGGCTCGAAGGCCGTCAGGAACTGGTGCTGGGTACCTCGGCACCGGACTACCCACCATTCGACATCACCAGTGGGGGCCGCGACTACCAAGGCCTTACCGCCGAGTATGCGAACCTGATCGGCAACGCCCTGCAGTTGCCCGTGCGTGTGCTGCGCTTTTCCAGCCGGCAAGCGGCGGTGGAGGCGCTGCGCCAGGGCGATATCGACCTGCTTGGCAGCGCCAATGGCTACGAAGCGGCCAGCGATGGCCTTGCCCTGTCGCACCCCTATGCCATCGACCAACCGGTGCTGGTAACCCGCGAGGACGAAAGCCGGGCGCTGGACATGGGCCTGGCCGGCATGCGCCTGGGCATGCTCTACCACTACCTGCCGCGGCAGGAGGTGAAAAGCGCCTACCCCAAGGCCGAGCTGCTGGCCTTCGGCTCATCCAGCGAGGCCTTGAGTGCCGTGGCGTTCGGCCAGGCCGACGTGTTCATCGGCGATACCATTTCCACCCACTACCAGCTCAATCGCGGCCACCTGCCACGCCTGCGCATGGCCAGTTTCGGCAAGCACGAAGCCATCGGCTTCGGTTTTGCCCTGCGCCACGAGGACAGGGTGCTGATGCAGATGGTGAACGCCACCCTGGACAGACAGACTTCGGCCATACGCGCCAGTATCTTCAAACGCTGGAGCGCTGGTAGCGACCAACTGCTGACCGACCGCAAGCTGCAACTGACCGAAACCGAAGAACAATGGCTGAAGGACCACCCGGTGATGCGTGTGGCAATCGATGACACCGCTGCACCTGTCTCGTATTTCGATGGCTCGGGGCATTTTCGCGGCATCACCGCTGACCTGCTCGAACTCCTTCGCTTGCGCACCGGCTTGCGTTTCGAGGTACAGCGCGCCAGCGGCCTTGCCGACATGATTGCCCGCCTCAAGGATGGCCGCGCCGATGTCATCGCTGCACTGGCGACCGGCGGGGTGAACGAAGACGACCTGCAAATCAGCCAGCCCTACCTTGAAAGCGCCTATGTGCTGGTCAGCCGCAAGGACAAACAACCCCTCACCTCGCTGGAACAACTGCAGGGTCATCGCATCGCCATCACCCGCTACAGCGCCATGGACGCCATGCTGTCGAGGCACTATCCGCAAATCGGCTGGGTCGAGACCGAAAGCTCGTTCTATTCCATGGCGTTGCTCAACAGCGGTGCCGTCGATGCAGTGATCACCACTTTGATCGACGCCAACCACGCGCTGGCCGGCAACCCTGACCTGGTCATCCGGGCCACCGTCGGCAGCGAACCCGCCAACTTCGCCATGGCCACCAGTGCCCCATCGCAGGTGCTGGTGTCGATCCTCGACAAGGCGCTGCTGAGCATCTCGCCGGAAGAACTGGGGGTCATCAACAACCGCTGGCGCGGCTTCAGCCTGCACGAGGATGGCAATGACCACGGCTACCGCAGGCTGGCGATTCAAGTGGTACTGGGCACCGCCGTGCTATTGCTCCTGGCCTTGCTGTGGAATGCCCGCCTGCGTCTGCAGATTCGCCAACGGCAACGTGCCGAACGGGCGCTGAACGACCAGTTGGCATTCATGCGCGCCCTGCTCAACGGCACACCCCACCCCATGTACGTGCGTGACCGCGAGGGCCGCCTGCAAAGCTGCAACTACAGCTACCTCGAAGCCGTGCAGGCCCGGTCCGAGGAGGTCATCGGCAAGAACCTGGAGGGTAGCCTGTTCGCCGATAGCGAGCAGACCCGGCAGATCCACGCCGATTACCTGAAGGTGATGGCCGAAGGCTCGCCACTGATCATGGACCGGCCATTACGGATCCAGGGCCGGGAAATGACCATCTACCACTGGATTCTGCCGTACCGCGACTCACTGGGTGTGGTACAGGGCATCATCGGTGGCTGGATCGACATCAGCGAACGCCGCCATCTGGTCATGGAGCTGCGCCAGGCCAAGCAGCAGGCCGACGATGCGAACCGCGCCAAAAGCACGTTCCTGGCCACCATCAGCCATGAAATCCGTACCCCGATGAATGCGGTCATCGGCATGCTCGAGCTGGCAGTCAAGCGCGCCGACCAAGGCCGGGTAGACCGCAGCGCGCTGGAACTGGCCCATCATTCGGCCAAGGACCTGCTGGGCCTGATCGGCGATATCCTCGACATCGTGCGCATAGAGTCGGGGCACTTGTCCCTTGCCCCGGAGGCCGTCGACCTTGCAGCCCTGGTCGAATCGGTGGGGCGCATTTTCGAAGGCCAGGCGCGGCAGAAAGGCCTGGCCCTGGAGGTTATGATCGCACCGGCCGCACGCTGCCATGCCCTGCTTGACCCCCTGCGCTTCAAGCAGGTCCTGTCCAACCTGGTAAGCAACGCCATCAAGTTTACCGAGCATGGCCAGGTGCGCATCTGCGTCGGCCTGGTGGACGACGGCACCACCACCCCTGCCGTGCTGGAGCTGGAAGTACGCGACAGCGGCATCGGCATCCACGCAGATGACCTGCAACGCCTGTTCAACCCGTTCATCCAGGCCAACCCGCATAGCCAGAGCGCCCGTGCGGGTACCGGGCTGGGCCTGGCCATCTGTCGCAACCTGTGCGAAATGATGGGCGGCAGCCTGACCATCAAGAGCCTGGAGGATGTCGGCACCCAGGTGCGACTGAAGATGCCGCTGCAGCGGGTTGACGCTGCGGCGCAGCCGGCCCGGCAGATAGAGAACCTCGATGTGCCCGACCCAAGGCTGAACGTGCTGGTGATCGACGACCATCCAGCCAACCTGCAATTGATGGCACAGCAGCTTGGCTACCTGGGGCTGAAGCACACCAGCGCCCGCGACGGTCGCGAAGGCTTGGCCACCTGGCGGGCGGGCGACTTCGATGTGCTGGTGCTCGACTGCAACATGCCGCACATGAACGGCTACCAGCTGGCCACCGCCGTACGCACCGAGGAACGCCATGGCAAGCGGCCGCGCTGCACCATTCTCGGCTACACCGCCAACGCACAGCCGGAGGTACGCCGCAAGTGCCTGAGCGCCGGCATGGACGACTGCTTGCTCAAGCCGATCAGCCTGGGCACGCTCAGCCAGCGCCTGGCCGGCATACGCCCGCACCGCCAACACAAACCGCGGCGCAAGCTGTACCACCTGGACGGCCTGGCCACAGTGGTCGGCCAAGACCCGAACGACCGCCAGCGCTTCCTGCAGGCGTTGCAGCAGAGCCTGCAGGCCGACCTGGCCACCTTGATGGCACTGAATCCGCAGCACGACAGCGATGCCATTGCCGAACAGGCGCACAAGGTGCTCAGCGCCGCGCGGATGCTGGAAGCCCCCGCACTGATGAAGGCCTGCGAAGCCCTGGAAGCAAGCGGCTTGCCTACCGCCCAGTTGCGCCTGCGGCGCCAGGCACTGGCGCGACATATGCGCCGGGTAGAACGTGCCCTGGCCAAGGAACTGGCCACAGGCACCTGCACACAGGCAGGCAGCCACGCGTGTTAACTGGTAGACTGCGCGGCGTTATTACCTAAGAGGATTGTTTCATGGCCACAAACCGCTCCCGTCGTCTGCGCAAGAAGCTGTGTGTCGACGAGTTTCAGGAATTGGGCTTCGAGCTGAACCTGGAATTCAAGGAAGATCTGGATGACCAGGCAATCGATGCTTTCCTCGACGCGTTCCTGGCAGAAGCCATGGATGCCAATGGCCTGGACTATGTAGGCGGTGACGATTTCGGCCTGGTGTGCTCGGTCAAACGTGGCTCGGTCAGCGAAGAACAGCGTGCAGCCGTTGAAGCCTGGCTCAAAGGCCGTAGCGAACTGACCAAGATCGAAGTCAGCCCGCTGCTGGACGCCTGGTACCCGGAAAAGCCGATCAACAAGGCCGAGTAATACCGGCCCGGCTCGATCGCTGAAAAGGCCACCCCAAGGGGTGGCCTTTTTTATTGGGGGTGCTTTTCCGTCGAACGTGGCGCATCGTCGCTGCGCTTGGGGCATAATGCGTATTCTTTCACCCTGGGGCCATCATCCCTTACAGCCCCAATGCCCTTTTCCCTCGCCGTAGGGTATTTATCGATCATGATCAAAACGCTTCGTCCCCTCGTTCTTGCCGGCCTGCTGTTGCCACTCGCCCTGCCCAGCCAGGCCGCCGCCGTCAACACCACGCTGCCTGCCAAGGTGCAGCAGGCCCTCAAGGCCAACAAGCTGCAGGATTCTGCCCTGTCACTGGTGATGCTGCCGCTTGACGGCCCCGGCACACCGACCGTGTTCAATGCCGATGTCTCGGTCAACCCGGCCTCGACCATGAAACTGGTCACCACCTACGCCGCCCTCGAACTGCTGGGCCCGACCTTCCAGTGGAAAACCGAGTTCTACACCGACGGCACCCTGAGCAACGGTGTACTCAACGGCAACCTGTACCTC
>MTEU01001691.1_pt2 | contig 18531 bp, 17 predicted proteins | sample 1042701 | NCBI WGS metagenome assembly MTEU01 (sample SAMN06185813, study PRJNA358809) | soil metagenome | isolation source: naturally attenuated soil | place: India | collected 2015-05-23
CTCCGCCACCCCCGTCGATACCACCGGAGCCCATCAATGACCCGTCCCGCCCAGGCACCGCGCGGCGGCGCGCGTCCGTCCACGCGCACCAAGCGCAAGCCCACCCCGCTGCGCAAGGCAGGCGCGCCGCGCGAGCCCGCCAACGACGGCCAGGTTCGTCCGCACGGCGCCCTGCATGCCACGCATATCCAGCATATCGACCGGCTGCTCGGCAAGGTGATGCTGTTCGCCCGGCCCGCCGACGCGGTCGTCAGCTACTACTTCCGCGAGAACCCGAAGCTGGGTCATCGCGAGCGCGGCATCATCGCCGAGGCGGTGTTTGCCGTGCTGCGCCGGCGCGTGGAATTTGCCCAGTTCGCCGAGTCCGGCTCGGGCGCCGCCCCACGCCGGCTGGCGCTGCTGGGCCTGGCGGCGACGCTGGGCCGCGACGCGCTGACGCCGTTCCTGTATCCCGACGAGGCGCAGTGGCTGGACCGGCTGATGACGATCGAGCGCGCCAGCCTGGCACCGCGCGTGCGCGCCAACCTGCCCGAATGGCTGTACGAGCAGTTGGTCGCCCGGCACGGCGAAGCCTTCACCGCGGCGCTCGGCGATGCCTGGCTGCGGCCCGCGCCCCTGGATCTGCGCGCCAATCTGATCAAGACCTCCCGGGAAGCCGTGCTGGCGGAGCTGGAAGAGGCCGAACTGGCGGCCGAGCCGACGCCGATCGCGCCCACCGGCATCCGGCTGGCCGGCAAGCCGGCGCTGAATCAGCTGCCGATCTTCGTCAACGGACTGGTCGAGGTGCAGGACGAGGGCAGCCAGCTGCTGTGCCATCTGGTGGCGCCGCGGCGCGGCGAGATGGTGGTCGATTTCTGCGCCGGCGCCGGCGGCAAGACGCTGGCGCTCGGCGCGCTGATGCGCTCGACCGGACGGCTCTATGCCTTCGACGTGTCCGACAAGCGCTTGGCGAACCTGAAGCCGCGGCTGGCGCGCAGCGGCCTGTCGAACGTCCATCCGGTGCTGATTGACTCCGAGCAGGACGCCAAGGTCAAGCGCCTGGCCGGCAAGATCGATCGCGTGCTGGTCGACGCGCCGTGCAGCGGCCTCGGTACGCTGCGGCGCAATCCGGACCTCAAATGGCGCCAGACCCCGCAGACGGTGCTGGAACTGACCGCCAAGCAGACCGCGATCCTCGAATCGGCGGCGCGGCTGGTCAAGCCGGGTGGTCGCGTGGTCTATGCCACCTGCAGTGTGCTGGAGGCCGAGAACGAGGCGATCGTGCGCGATTTCCTGAGCCGCCATGCGGACTTCCAGCTGGTGCCGGTCGCGCAGGTGCTGGCCGAGCAGAAGATCGCGATCGCCGACCTGCCGGAGGACGCGCAGACGCTGGCGCTCTATCCCCATCTGCACCAGACCGATGGCTTCTTCGCGGCGGTGCTGGAGCGGACTCGTCCATGAGCATGGGGGCTTCGGCCCCTGTCGTTTCACGGATACCGGGCACCAATGGCCCGGTATTTTTTTGTTCTTCGCTGCTTCTACTGTCTCCACCGTCTCCACAGTCTCCACTGTCTCCACTGTCTCCACTGTCTCCACTGGTTCAACTCGTCGATCGATGGCCTCCAATTCCCTGACCGATCTGTCGCAATCCCACGCCGTGTTCGGCAAGATGCTCGGCGACCTGATGCAAGACGCCGGCGACCCGGGCTTCCTTTGGCAACTGGCCGTGCTCGCGGGCTGTGTGCTGCTGGCCTGGCCGCTGGCGCGCCATGTCGCGGCGCGGCTCGAGGCCCGCTACGCGGGTTCGAGCTTCGCGCTGCGCTTTGCCGCCGCGAGCCTGGAGCGGGCGATGTTCCCGCTGTTCGGCTGGCTGCTGGTGCTGGCGTCTCGCTTCGCGCTGGCGCCGCTGATTCCGATCAGCATGCTGCGGCTGGCGCTGGTGCCGCTGTTCGGCATCACCTTCCTCTATTTCGCGTTCTACGTGCTGCGCCGGGTGCTGTCCGGCAACGGCCAGCTGCACGGCATGCTGACGCTGGTGGAGAAGGTGCTGACCACGCTGGTCTGGGCCGGCATGGCGCTATACGTGCTGGGCATGCTGTCCGAGGCGGTGCAGTGGCTCGACTCGATCCAGTTCGCGCTGGGGCAGCAGCGCATCAGCGTGGCCGATCTGCTGATGGCCTGCGTGTGGATCCTGCTGACGGTGCTGGCCGCGCTGTGGTTCGGGTCGTGGCTGGAGGAGCGGCTGATGCGCTCGGCGACGATCGACACCAGCCTGCGCGTGGTGCTGACGCGGCTGTCCAAGGCGCTGCTGCTGCTGGTGTCGCTGCTGTTCAGCCTGTCGCTGGTCGGCATCGACCTGACCGTGCTGTCGGTGTTCGGCGGCGCGCTGGGCGTCGGCCTGGGTCTGGGGCTGCAGAAGATCGCGAGCAACTACGTGTCCGGCTTCATCATTCTTCTGGACCGCTCGGTCAAGCTTGGCGACCAGATCACCGTCGACAAGTACACCGGCATCGTCGCGCAGATCCGCACCCGCTACACCGTGGTGCGCAACGGCGACGGCGAGACCCTGGTGCCGAACGAGCAGCTGGTCGCGCAATCGGTGCAGAACCATTCCTTTTCGAACACCAATGTGCGGGTGGCGACGCGGGTGCAGGCGGACTACGACGCCGACCCCGAAATGGTGCTGACGCTGCTGGCCGAGGCGGTGCGCGGCGTGCCGCGTCTGCTCGCCGAGCCTGCGCCGTCGGCCTTCCTGGTGGCGTTCGCGGACAGCGGTGTCGAATACGAGGTGGCCGGCTTTATCGCCGATCCGCAGAACGGCAAGCTCGGGGTGCAATCGGAAATGAACCGCGCGATCTGGAAGGCGTTCCGGGCCAGCGGCATTTCGATTCCCTACCCGCAGCGCGAGTTGCGTGTGCTGCCCGCAGACGGGGCGCTGGCGTCGACGCCGGTGTCGCGGGTGGCAGCCAATGCGGCGGAATCGGCATAAATACCGCGCGATCGGGCGTGTATGTGACGCCTTTGCCATTGAAGGAACGAAGTATCGTTTTCGGCGTCCAACACCGCAAACGAAAAGCAAACGCACGGGTAAAAGCGGATGCCGGGACGCTGGCGTTCCGGTAAAATCGCGGGTCGTCCCGGGGATTCCCCCGGCCGGACTACCGATCCGTGCCCGAGGGCCAGCCGCCAGATTGCAGCGGCGCGTGCCGGGGTCCCGCGAAGGCGCAAGGCGCCTTGGCTGACGCCACAAGACGCAATCACTGGATTTGCAGTCATTTTTCTGCGCGTTGCTGCGACACCCTGACCGGTCGCGGCCAGCCTCTATCTAGCACGGAGAACAGTTTGTTCGACACAATTCTTCAGTGGGCCGCCAACGGCCTTCTCGACTGGTCCTGGTGGAAGATCGTGATCTTCACCCTGGTCATGACCCACATCACCATCGCCGGCGTCACGATTTTCCTGCACCGGTGCATGGCCCACCGCTCGCTCGATCTGCACCCGATCGCCGCGCACTTCTTCCGCTTCTGGCTGTGGCTGACCACGGGCATGGTCACCAAGGAGTGGACCGCGATCCACCGCAAGCACCACGCCAAGTGCGAAACCGAAGACGATCCGCACAGCCCGCAGACGCGCGGCATCCGCAAGGTGCTGCTCGAAGGCGCCGAGCTGTACCGGGCCGAAGCCAAGAACAAGGAAACGCTGGCCAAGTTCGGCCACGGCACGCCCAATGACTGGATCGAGCGCAACCTGTACTCGCGCTTCACCTGGCAGGGCGTCGGCCTGATGCTGATCATCGACCTGGCGCTGTTCGGCGTGGTCGGCCTGTCAGTCTGGGGCGTGCAGATGCTGTGGATCCCGATCCATGCCGCCGGCATCATCAACGGCCTGGGCCACTGGTGGGGCTATCGCAACTACGATTGCGAGGACGCGTCGACCAATGTGTCGCCGTGGGGCATCATCATCGGCGGCGAGGAACTGCACAACAACCACCATACCTACCCGACGTCGGCCAAGTTCTCGATCAAGTGGTACGAGTTCGATATCGGCTGGTGCTACATCCGCGCGATGCAGGCCGTCGGCCTGGCCAAGGTCAAGAAGACGCCGCCCAAGGCACGTCTGGTCGAGGCTCGTCCGGTCGATCACAACACGCTGGAAGCCATCATCGCCAACCGCTATGACGTGATGGCCCGCTATGCCAAGGCCGTCAAGAACGCGTACCGCGAGGAACTGGCCCAACTGAAGGCCAAGCGCGTTGCCGACTATCGCCGCTTCAAGTTGGCGCGCAAGTGGTTCCACCGCGACGAGACCAAGCTGGCCGAGCCGCAGCGCCAGCAACTGGCCAGCATCGTCGAGCACAACAAGGCGCTGCAGACCTTCGTCGAAATGCGCCGCGAACTGGCCGCGATCTGGGGCCGTTCGAACCTGACGCGCGAACAGCTGCTGCAGCAGCTGCAGGCCTGGTGCCACCGCGCCGAAGCCAGCGGCATCCAGGCGCTGCAGGAGTTCTCGCTGCGCCTGCGCCGCTACGCGTAACGCCTGATAAGACGGACAGCGCCTGCTACAATGCCAGGCGCGCCCGAAGCCCCGCCATGCTGTCGCTGGCGGGGCTTTTCTTTTGGCGACGCCGCCCCATCTTCAGGCCGGTCCCGGCCGCAATGAAGACGCGATGCGAAGCGGCGGCGAGCGCAGGGTGCCCCGAGGAGTACAGGAGATGACCCCCCAAACGATCAAGACCGTCGAGTTCGAGAAACCGACGCAGATGCAGGCCGAAGGTGGCGCCAGCTGTGTCGCCCACGCCTGGGCCAAGGTGCCGCCCGCGCTGACGCCGGACGAGCGCGCCGCGTTGAAGGATCGCATCCGCGCCCTGCTGAAGGCGCGCAATGCGGTGCTCGTCGCGCACTACTATGTCGATGCCGACCTGCAGGACCTTGCCGAGGAAACCGGCGGCTGCGTGTCCGATTCGCTGGAGATGGCCCGCTTCGGGCGCGACCATTCCGCGCAGACGCTGGTGGTCGCGGGCGTGCGCTTCATGGGCGAGACCGCCAAGATCCTGAGCCCTGAAAAGACCATCCTGATGCCGGACCTGGACGCGACCTGCTCGCTGGACCTGGGTTGCCCGGCCGACGAGTTCGCGGCCTTCTGCGACGCGCATCCGGACCGCACCGTGGTGGTCTATGCGAACACCAGCGCCGCGGTCAAGGCGCGTGCCGACTGGATGGTGACCTCCAGCATCGGGCTGAAGATCGTCGAGCATCTGCACGCGCGCGGCGAGAAGATCCTGTGGGCGCCGGACAAGCACCTGGGCAGCTATATCCAGCGCCAGACCGGTGCCGACATGCTGCTGTGGCAGGGCTCGTGCCTGGTGCACGACGAGTTCAAGGGCATCGAGCTGGATCTGCTGCGCAAGGAACATCCGAAGGCCAAGATCCTGGTGCATCCGGAATCGCCGGCCAACGTGGTCGCGCAGGCGGATGTGGTCGGCTCGACCTCGCAGCTGATCGCCGCCGCCCAGCAGCTCGACGCCAACGAATTCATCGTCGCCACCGACAACGGCATCCTGCACAAGATGCGGATGGCAGCGCCGGGCAAGCATTTCATCGAGGCGCCGACCGCGGGCAACAGCGCGACCTGCAAGAGCTGCGCACATTGCCCGTGGATGGCGATGAATGCGCTGACCAATCTGGCCGAGGTGCTGGAGACCGGCCGCAACGAGATCCATGTCGATCCGGAGACCGGCCGCCGCGCCTATACCTGTATCGATCGCATGCTCGATTTCGCCGCCCGGCAGAAGGCCAACGTACGGCCGGCTGCCGACCTGGCCAAGGAACAGGCGCTGTTCCAGGGGATCGGTCCGGCATGAGCGAGTCCTCGATGAACGACGCGGTCAATCCGATCTTCGACCAATACGGACCGGCGCTGGCCGAGGCGCTGCGCGACAACGTCCGCGCGGCGATCGCCGAGGACGTCGGCTCCGGCGACTGGACCGGCCAGCTGGTACCGGCCGACAAGCAGGCCCGCGCCCGTGTGATCGTGCGCGAGGATGCGGTGCTGTGCGGGCAGCCGTGGTTCGATGCCTGCATGCGGGCCGTCGATCCGCGTTTGCAGGTTCGCTGGCTGCAACAGGAAGGCGCGCGCATGGCGGCCGATTCGGTGGTCTGCGAGATCGACGGCCCGGCCCGTTCGCTGTTGACCGCCGAGCGTCCGTCGCTGAATTTCCTGCAGCTGCTGTCGGGCGTGGCCACGGCGACCCGGCGCTACGCCGATCTGGTCGCCGGTACGCGCGCCCGCGTGCTCGACACGCGCAAGACCTTGCCGGGGCTGCGCCTTGCGCAGAAGTACGCGGTCAAGGTCGGCGGCGGCGACAATCAGCGGCTGGCGCTCTATGACGGCATCCTGATCAAGGAAAACCATATCGCCGCGGCCGGCGGCGTCACCGCGGCGCTGCGCGCCGCGGCCGCGCTGAACGCCGGCGTGCCGGTTCAGGTCGAGGTCGAGTCGCTGGTCGAGCTGGAGGAGGCGCTGGCCGCCGGTGCCGTCTCGATCCTGCTGGACAACTTCACCGAGCCGATGATGCGGGAAGCGGTGCGGGTCAATGGCGGCCGCGCGGTGCTCGAGGTGTCGGGCGGTGTCAATGCGAATACGATCCGCCGTTTCGCCGAGACCGGCGTCGACCGGATCTCGGTCGGCGCGCTGACCAAGGACGTGCGCGCGACCGACTATTCGTTGCGCATCATCGGCTGAGCGGCCTGGCTCCATCGACCGGAGCTGGCCGCCGGCTCGATTGGTTCAATTGCCGCGACGGCGCCCGTTGGGCGGCTGCAGCACGGTCGGCAGCGCCTTCGGCAGCGTGCCCGGATAGTCGCGGCTGAAATGCAGGCCGCGGCTTTCGTGGCGGGCATAGGCGCTGTCGACGATCATCGCCGCGACCTCCACCAGATTGCGCAGTTCCAGCAGATCGCGCGTGACGCGGAAGTTCGCGTAGTACTCGGTGATTTCCTCGCGCAGCAGCGCGATGCGATGCTGCGCGCGTTCCAGCCGCTTGCTGGTGCGCACGATGCCGACGTAGTTCCACATCATCCGGCGCAGCTCGTCCCAGTTGTGCGAGACCACGACCTCCTCGTCGGCGTCCGACACGCGGCTCTCGTCCCACGGCGGCAGCGTCAGGTCCGGTTCGCCGGCCTTGGCCTGCGACGCGATGTCGTTGGCCGCGGCACGGCCGATCACCATGCATTCGAGCAGCGAGTTCGATGCCAGGCGGTTGGCGCCGTGCAGGCCGGTGTAGGCCGTCTCGCCGACCGCGTACAGATTGTCCAGATCGGTGCGTCCCGCCGTGTCGGTGACCACGCCGCCGCAGGTATAGTGCGCGGCCGGCACCACCGGGATCGGCTGGCGCGTGATGTCGATGCCCAGCTCCAGGCAGCGCGCATGAATCGTGGGGAAGTGTTCGCGCAGGAAGGGCGCCGGCTGATGCGTGATATCGAGATACACGCAGTCCAGGCCGCGCTTTTTCATCTCGAAGTCGATCGCGCGGGCCACCACGTCGCGTGGCGCCAGCTCGGCGCGCGCGTCGTGCTCGGGCATGAAGCGGGTGCCGTCTGGCAACACCAGCCGGCCGCCTTCGCCGCGCACCGCCTCGGAGATCAGGAAGGACTTGGCGTACGGGTGGTACAGGCAGGTCGGATGGAACTGGATGAATTCCATGTTCGCCACCCGGCAGCCCGCGCGCCAGGCCATCGCGATGCCGTCGCCGGTGGCGGTGTCCGGATTGGTCGTATAGAGATAGACCTTGCCGGCGCCGCCGGTGGCCAGCACGGTATGGCTGGCGGTCAGCGTATGCACCCGGCCGTTGCTGTCGTCGAGCACGTACAGTCCTAGGCAGCGGTTGCCGCCCAGTCCCATCTTGCGCGAGGTGATCAGGTCGATCGCGAAATGGTCTTCGAGGATCGTGATGTTGGGATGGCGGCGCACCTGCTCGGTCAGCGTCGTCACCACGGCATGGCCGGTGGCGTCGGCCGCATGGATGATGCGGCGATGGCTGTGGCCGCCTTCGCGCGTCAGGTGATAGCCAAGCTCGGCCTGTTCGTCGCGCGTGAACGGCACGCCGCGGTCGATCAGCCACTGGATCGCTTCGCGTCCGTGCTCGACGATAAAGCGGGTCGCGCCCTCATCGCACAGCCCGGCGCCCGCGATCAGCGTGTCGTGCGTGTGTTCGTCGTGACTGTCGCCGGAGTCCAGCACCGCCGCGATGCCGCCCTGGGCCCAGTCGCTCGCGCCCTGCGTCATGGCGCGCTTGCTCACGATGACAACCCGGTGGCTGTCGGCCAGTTGCAACGCGACCGTGAGGCCGGCCAGGCCGCTGCCGACGATGGCGACGTCGAAGTTCATGATGCGTGATGGCGCGGCGAGGGCGCCGGTGGTGCGGGAAAGCTCGAAAGTGTACACCGCGGATGGCGCAGCGGCGCCTTGCCCCTGACGATGGCGCGGCGTGCGCCCGACGCTGGTGCGCCATGCCGGAAAGGGGCGGCGAGCGGGCACGAGCGGGCAACAAAAAACCCCGCCATGGCGGGGTTCTTCGCTGGAACGCAGGATCAATTACTTGATCTTGGTTTCCTTGTACTCGACGTGCTTGCGCGCGACCGGATCAAATTTCTTGATCGACATCTTTTCCGGCATGGTGCGCTTGTTCTTGTCGGTGGTGTAGAAGTGACCGGTACCCGCGGTGGATTCCAGTTTGATCTTGTCGCGTCCGCCTTTGCTGGCCATGATGAACTCCTAATTAGACTTCGCCGCGTGCGCGCAGGTCGGCGAGCACGGAGTCGATGCCTTTCTTGTCGATCAGGCGTAGACCGGCGTTCGAGACGCGCAGGCTCACCCAGCGGTTTTCCGATTCAACAAAGAAACGACGGTTCTGCAGGTTGGGCAGAAAACGGCGCTTGGTCTTGTTGTTTGCGTGGGAAACGTTGTTGCCGACCATCGGCGCTTTCCCGGTCACTTGACAGACGCGTGCCATGAAGCACTCCTAAATCTTCTATTCGTGGACAATGTTCGCAACAGATCAACAAAAGGCGCGCGGGCCCGGACTGCAGCGGTTAAGACTTCAGCAAAACGGGCATTATAGACCGAAATCCCTCGGCCGATCAATGCCTTCTGTGCGTTGACGCCACGGCGACGCGCCGGTGCCTTGGGCGTCACAGTTGCCGGTGCTCCGCCAGCGAATACGTCGTATTGCCGGCGACGATGAAGTGGTCGAGCACATGGACGTCGATCAGCGCCAGCGAATGCGCCAGCGTCTTGGTCATCGCCAGGTCGGCCGCGCTCGGCGCCGGATTGCCCGACGGATGGTTGTGGGCGACGATCACCGAGGCTGCATTATGCGCCAATGCCTGCCGGGCGACCTCGCGCGGGTGGACGCTGGTCTGGGTCAGCGTGCCGCGGAACAGTTCCTCGGCGGCCAGCAGCCGGTTGCGCGCGTCAAGAAACAGGCACAGGAACACTTCGTAAGGCCGCTGCGCCAACGACAGCCGCAGGTAGTCGCGTACCGCTTGCGGCGATTCGAGGCCCGGCGCCAGCGCCAACTGCTCGGCCAGTGCCCGGCGCGTCAGCTCGACCACCGCCTGCAACTGCGCATATTTGGCGGTGCCGACCCCGCGCACGCGGCTCAGTTCGGCCTGGCTGGCCGCCAGCAGTCCGGTCAGCGAGCCGAATGCCGCGATCAGTTCGCGCGCCACGTCGACCGCGCTCTTGCCCGGCACGCCGACGCGCAGGAATACCGCCAGCAGCTCGGCGTCGGACAACGCAGCGGCACCGGCCTGCAGCAGCTTTTCGCGAGGACGTTCGCTGGCGGGCCAATCTGGGATGGGCATGGCGGTCTCGGTCGGGAAGCGGCGGTGGCGGCGGTGGCGGCGATCGGCGGCGCCGGGTTCAGTCGCTTACAATACGGGTTCTCGACTGGTTGAGCATTCATGAATTCGCAAACTTTTGCGTCGGACTCCGGCGGCGCCACCGCGCGCAAGACCGTGCAGGCCGATTCTTTCCTGACCTTGCATTACCGCATCTCGCTGGAGAACGGTACCGAGGTCGTCAGCACCTTCGACGACAAGCCCGCCACACTGCTGCTGGGGCAGGGCCAGTTCGCGCCCACGCTGGAACAGGCGCTGCTCGGCATGGCCGAGGGCGAGCGCACCAGCTACCGCCTGGCGCCGGAGCACGCCTTCGGCCCGCGCAATCCCGAGCTGCTGCAGCGCGTGTCGCTGGCCACGCTGCGCGAGAACAGCTCGTTCGAAGAGGACTACAGCCCGGGCGACCTGGTCGAGTTCAATGCGCCGGGCGGCGGCAAGTATGCCGGCGTGCTGAAGGAAATCGGCGAGACTTCGGCGCTGTTCGACTTCAATCATCCGCTGGCCGGACAGACCATCCTGTTCGACGTCCAGCTGATCGGCATTCTCTGACGACCTGCTCCGGCCGCCTCGCGCGCCGGAGCGCAGCTACCTCCCCGCATGTCCGAACTGACTCCCGCCCCCGACGCCGAGATCCTGCTGGCCCAGCCGCGCGGCTTCTGCGCCGGGGTCGATCGCGCGATCGAGATCGTGGAGCGCGCGCTCCAGCGCTTTGGCGCGCCGATCTATGTGCGCCATGAAATCGTGCACAACGCCTATGTCGTGGCCGATCTGCGCCGCAAGGGCGCCATCTTCGTGCAGGACCTCGACGAGGTGCCGGCCGGCGCGACCGTGATCTTCAGCGCCCACGGCGTCTCGCGCAGCGTCCGCGCCGAGGCGCAGGCGCGCGGCCTGAACGTCTTTGACGCGACCTGTCCGCTGGTGACCAAGGTCCATGTCGAGGTGGGCAAGATGCGCGCCGAAGGCTGCGAGATCGTGATGATCGGCCATCGCGGCCACCCCGAGGTCGAGGGCACGATGGGCCAGGCCGACGGCGGCATGCTGCTGGTCGAGTCGCCCGCCGACGTGCAGACACTGCAGGTGGCCGATCCCACGCGGCTCGCCTACGTCACGCAGACCACGCTGTCGGTCGACGAGACCGAGGAGATCGTCGCCGCGCTGAAGGCGCGATTCCCGGCGATCCGCGAGCCGAAGAAGCAGGACATCTGCTACGCGACGCAGAACCGCCAGGACGCTGTCAAATTCATGGCGCCGCAGGTCGACGTGGTGATCGTGGTCGGCAGCCCGAACAGCTCGAACTCGAACCGCCTGCGCGAACTGGCCGAGCGGCTCGGCGTCCCTTCCTATATGGTCGATGCGCCGGAACAGGTTCGCCCCGAGTGGATCGCCGGCAAGCGCCGCATCGGCCTGACCGCGGGCGCGTCCGCACCGGAGGCGCTGGCCCAGTCGATCGTCGACCGGCTGCGCGCGCTTGGTGCAAGGCAGGTGCGGCCGCTGGAGGGCATCGAGGAGAACATGTCTTTCCCGCTACCCAAGGGCTTGCAGGCTAGCGCCGCCTGAGCCGCCGGTTCTTCTTCGTACTCCCACAACGCCCCGCCTCGAGCGGGGCGTTGTCGTTTTGGCGCGTCTCACCTTGCCAATCCGGTTCACCGCCTTAAAGAAACTTAATCGTCACAGCGATATATTGATTCGGTGCGTGCTTACCTTTTGCGACGGTCTTTAGGGTAATTCCCCTAAATGCGGGTTTTCCCTCGATTGGTGCGAGCGCGGATTGCAGACATTCAAAGTTGGTGCATATTTCTTTTATGAAATGCCTAATTAATTTCTATAAAGGGAGGTGCCGTGCCAGCCACGCCCCAACGGCCTGCGGCGCGCTCCGGTGACGTGGTGGGCACGGATCTTGTTAGGTATCGCAAAGAGCCCCTCTTGTGAATGGGAATTGCCCCAATGCAGGCATTGGGGAAATTACCTAGCTCAATAGAAGGGTAAAAGGCTCAGGTTGTTGCGTCGCGTATTGCATCCGCAAAAAAAGGGGATACAATGCGCGCGTTTCAAATTGAAACTAAACCAAGGCGGTGCAGGGAAACGGACGGGAGGCGTTGCGTAACCCTGATCTTGTGAATCCTAGGAGATCACTCATGCAAATCACGTTTGCCAAGATTCTGCCGATCGCAGCGGCAGTGGCACTGGTTACTGCCTGCGGCAAGAAGGAAGAGGCGGCGCCCGGTGCGACGGCCTCTGCACCCGCCGCGGCAGCACCGGCCGGCGGCGAGGTGGTGGTAAAGATCGGCCACGCGGCGCCGCTGACCGGTGGGATCGCCCACCTTGGCAAGGACAACGAGAACGGCGCGCGCCTGGCCGTCGAAGAGGTCAACAAGGCCGGTCTGGAACTGGGCGGCAAGAAGGTTCGCCTGGAACTGGTCGGCGAAGACGACGCCGCCGATCCAAAGACCGGCACCTCGGTGGCCCAGAAGCTGGTCGACGAGAAGGTTGTCGCCGTGGTCGGCCACCTGAACTCGGGCGTGTCGATTCCCGCCTCCAAGATCTATAGCGATGCCGGCATCGTGCAGATCTCGCCGTCCTCGACCAACCCCGACTACACCAAGCAGGGCTTCAAGACGACCTTCCGCGTGGTCGCCACCGACGCCCAGCAGGGCCCCGCACTGGCCAACTACGCCGCCAAGAGCCTGAACGCCAAGAGCGTGGCGATCGTCGACGACGCCACCGCCTACGGCAAGGGCCTGGCCGACGAGTTCGAGAAGACCGCCAAGGCGGCCGGCGTCAACATCGTGGCGCGCGAGGCCACCAACGACAAGGCCACCGACTTCAAGGCCATCCTGACCAAGATCAAGGGCAAGAAGCCGGACGTCATCATGTACGGCGGCATGGACGCCACCGGCGGCCCCTTCGCCAAGCAGGCCAAGGAGCTCGGCATCCCGGCCAAGATCGTCGGCGGCGACGGCGTCTGTACCGACAAGGTGGCCGAACTGGCGGGCGACGCGGTCAGCAACATCATCTGCTCCGAAGCCGGCCTCGCGTTGTCCAAGATGGAGAAGGGCGCCGAGTTCCAGAAGCGCTACCAGGAACGTTTCAACGCACCGGTGCAGATTTACGCGCCGTTCACCTACGACGCCGTGATGGTGATCGTCGATGCGATGAAGCGCGCCGGCTCGACCGAGCCCGCGTCCATCCTGGCGGAGATGCCCAAGACCAACTACCAGGGCGTGATCGGCAACATCGCCTTCGACGAGAAGGGCGACATGAAGGAAGGCACCATCACGCTGTACGACTACAAGGACAAGAAGAAGTCCGTGCTTGACGTCGTGAAGATGTAATTCGGACCTACCCGGTCTACCGAACGGCACCGTGAGTACTTTGCGGTGCCGTTCTTTTTAGCCTCGCCTTTTGTGACAGCGCCCTTACCATGGGTGGAACGCGGCAGGCCGTTGCTTTACCCGCTTACCAGCACATAACCCTTACCAAACCACTCACACCAAGCTGCCCGGTCGGCATCCATCCATGCCGGAAGTGCGGGCGGCAAGCCAGGAGTATTCATGGATATCCTTATCCAGCAGATCGTGAATGGTCTGGTGCTCGGCAGCATCTATGCGCTGATTGCACTCGGCTACACCATGGTCTACGGCATTCTCGGGATCATCAACTTCGCCCATGGCGATGTGCTGATGATCGGCGCGCTGACCGCACTGTCGGCGATTCTCGCACTTCAGCAATTCGCCCCCGGCCTGCCGGAATGGCTGACCCTCGTGATCGCCACGCTGATCGCGATGCCGGTCTGCGCGATGCTGTCTTATTCGATCGAACGGATTGCCTACCGGCCGCTGCGCAACGCGCCCCGGCTGGCGCCGCTGATCACCGCGATCGGCGTGTCGATCATGCTGCAGACCATCGCGATGATGATCTGGTCGCGCAATCCGCTGACGTTCCCGCAACTGCTGCCCTCCGAGCCGATCGATATCGGCACCACCGGCGCGACCATCACCGGCAAGGAGATGGTGATCATCGGCATGGCCGTGATGGTGATGGCCGGGCTGCTGGCGCTGGTCAACCGCACCAAGCTCGGCCGCGCGATGCGCGCCACCGCCGAGAACCAGCGCGTGGCGGGCCTGATGGGCGTGAACCCGAACTTCGTGATATCGGCTACCTTCATGATCGGCGCGACGCTGGCGGCGCTGGCCGGCGTGATGATGGCGACCAACTATGGCAACGCCCACTTCTACATGGGCTTCATCCCCGGCCTGAAGGCGTTCACCGCGGCCGTGCTCGGCGGCATCGGCAACCTCGCCGGCGCGATGGTCGGCGGCATGCTGCTGGGCCTGATCGAGGCGCTGGGCGCCGGCTATATCGGCGACCTGACCAACGGCGTGTTCGGTTCGAACTATCAGGACGTGTTTGCCTTCATCGTGCTGATCACCGTGCTGGTGTTCCGTCCGTCCGGCATCATGGGCGAACGTGTGGCCGACCGGGCGTAAGGGGATCGCAATCATGAACACTCCGATTTCCACCGCGGCGTCGCAGGCCGCGCCACTGACCAAGACGCCGGCCAAGACCATGTTCGCGCTGGCGGCCTTCCTCGTGATCGGCCTGTGCGCGCCGTTCGCCGTGCAGTTCCTGGGCGGCAACTACTGGGTACGGGTGCTCGACTTCGCACTGCTGTACATCATGCTGGCGCTGGGGCTGAACATCGTGGTCGGCTTCGCCGGCCTGCTGGACCTGGGCTACATCGCCTTCTATGCGGTGGGCGCCTACCTGATGGCGCTGCTGGGCTCGCCGCACCTGGCCAACCAGTTCGAGACCATCGCCCAGCTGTTCCCGAACGGCTTCCATGTCAGCGTCTGGTGGGTGCTGCCATTGGCGGCGCTGGTCGCGGGCATCTTCGGCGTGCTGCTTGGCGCGCCGACGCTGAAGCTGCGCGGCGACTATCTGGCGATCGTCACGCTCGGCTTCGGCGAGATCATCCGCATCTTCATGAACAACCTGGACCGGCCGGTCAATATCACCAACGGTCCCAAGGGCATCACCGCGGTCGATCCAATCACGATCTTCGGCTTCAACTTCTCGAAGACGCACGAGTTCTTCGGCCTGAAGTTCACGCCGGTGTTCATGTACTACTACCTGCTGATCCTGCTGGTGGTGGCGATCGTGTTCGTGTCGCTGCGGCTGCAGAACTCGCGCATCGGCCGCGCCTGGGTGGCGATCCGCGAGGACGAGATCGCGGCCAAGGCGATGGGCATCAACACCCGCAACATCAAGCTGCTGGCGTTTGCGATGGGCGCGTCGTTCGGCGGCGTGTCGGGCGCGGTGTTCGGCGCCTTCCAGGGCTTCGTCTCGCCGGAATCGTTCACGCTGTGGGAATCGATCTACGTGCTGGCGATCGTGGTGCTTGGCGGCATGGGCCATATCCCGGGCGTGATCCTGGGCGGCATCCTGCTGATCGGCTTCCAGGAACTGCTGCGCGTGGTCGCCGAGCCGGTCCAGCGGATGATGTTCGGCGAGGTGATCGTCGACGCCGAGGTGCTGCGCCAGCTGCTGTTCGGCCTGGCGCTGGTCGGCGTGATGCTATATCGCCCGGCCGGCCTGTGGCCGTCGCCGCGCAAGGAAGACCGGCCGGTGGTTCGCCGCCCGGGTAGCGTTGGACGTCTGTGAAGCGGGAGGACCTGATGAGCAACGAAAACATCCTCCTGTCCGTCAAGGGAGTGAACAAGCGCTTCGGCGGGCTGCAGGCGCTGTCCGATGTGGGCCTGGAAATCCGGGCCGGCGAGATCTACGGCCTGATCGGCCCGAACGGCGCCGGCAAGACCACCTTCTTCAACGTGATCACCGGGCTCTACACGCCCGATTCCGGCGAATTCGTGCTGGACGGCAAGCCCTACCAGCCGACCGCGGTGCATGAAGTGGCAAAGGCCGGCATCGCCCGGACGTTCCAGAACATCCGCCTGTTCGGCGACATGACCGCGCTCGAGAACGTGATGGTCGGCCGCCACGTGCGGACCAAGGCCGGCGTAATCGGCGCGATCTTCCGCCCGCCGGCGGTGCGCCAGGAAGAGGAGGGCGTCGAGGACATGGCCCACGACCTGCTCGATTACGTCGGCATCGGCAAGTACGCCAACTTCACCTCGCGCAATCTGTCGTACGGCCACCAGCGCCGCCTCGAGATTGCCCGCGCACTGGCGACGGAGCCCAAGCTGCTGGCGCTCGACGAGCCCGCTGCCGGCATGAACGCGACCGAGAAGATCGAACTGCGCGGCCTGCTCGACAAGATCCGCAGCGACGGCCGCACGATCCTGCTGATCGAGCACGACGTGAAGCTGGTGATGGGACTGTGCGACCGCATGACCGTGCTGGACTACGGCAAGGTCATCGCACAGGGCCTGCCGCACGATGTCCAGAACAACCCGGCGGTGATCGAGGCCTACCTCGGCACTTCGGCCCACTGACGGGGGAGCAGCAAATGAAAGAAACACTACTGAAGATCGCCGGACTGAAGGTCGCGTACGGCGGCATCCAGGCCGTCAAGGGCATCGACCTGGAAATCCGCGACGGCGAGCTGGTCACGCTGATCGGCGCCAACGGCGCCGGCAAGACCACCACGATGAAGGCCATCACCGGCCTGCAGCCGTGGGCCGGGGGCGACGTCGAATACCTGGGCCGTTCGATCAAGGGCGTGCCCAGCTACGACTTGCTGAAGCAGGGCCTGGCGATGGTGCCGGAAGGCCGCGGCGTGTTCGCGCGCATGACCATCACCGAGAACCTGCTGATGGGCGCCTTCACGCGCAAGGACGAGGACGGCATCAAGGACGATATCGACCGCATGTTCGGCATCTTTCCGCGCCTGAAGGAACGCGCGAATCAGCTGGCCGGCACCATGTCGGGTGGCGAGCAGCAGATGCTGGCCATGGCTCGCGCGCTGATGAGCCAGCCGCGCCTGTTGCTGCTGGACGAACCGTCGATGGGCCTGTCGCCGATCATGGTCGAGAAGATCTTCGAGGTCGTGCGCGATATCTCGAGCCAGGGCGTCACGGTGCTGCTGGTCGAGCAGAACGCCCGCCTGGCCCTGCAGGCCGCCGACCGCGGCTATGTGATGGAGTCCGGCCTGATCACGATGAACGGCAACGCCGCCGACATGCTCGACGATCCGAAGGTGCGCGCCGCCTACCTCGGCGAATGAGTCCGTCGCGATAGGAACGGCGGCCGCATGCCGCCGCGCCGTACCAAGCCCCGCCATGCCTGCATGCGCGGGGCTTTTTTACTCGGTCCAGCGTTTCCTTTTCGTGTCTTGCAAGGAGTTGTAATGATGAGGTGTCCGATCTGTGCCGCGGGAGGTTCGCGCCGCATGATCGTCTCGTCGAACACGCTTGATGCGGCGCTACCGCAGTAGGTAATTACCGCTCCGCCGGCGCGGGCCGGATCGAATTGTGCGACGACACCACCTGCCAACCCTGCGGCGTGCGGACGAACACATCGGTGAAGACGACGTCGGTCGGCCTGGCCTTCGCGTTGGGCCGATAACGGTTGACGCCGGTGACGACCGCGCTGTCGCGGAACGTGCGTACCTTCAGTTCGGTCAGCGTCTGGCTGGAGCCGGGCGGCGGGGGGCCCGCAGATAGCGATTCGGCGCGGTTGCGCATGCCGCCCAGCGGAGAGATGTTGACGAAGGTGGGATGGAGCAGCCGCTCCAGCGCGGCGCGGTCGCCCGACTCGGTGGCAGCCAGCCAGTCCTGCTCGGCCTTCAGGATGGCGGCGTGGTCCGCGGCCTCGTCGGCCATGGCCGGTTCGGCGGCCAGGGTGCCGAGCAGCGCCAGGGCCGCCACGGCAAACGTAGTAGCCAGCCCGCGCCTGTGCGAATGGAGGCGACCGCCCATTGTTGTTCTCCTGGACCTGGATGGCATCAGTATAGGCAAGCGAATATCACCGTCGTCCCCACGCGCGGCGGGTGGCGGTCGAACACAGGCGAGCCAATGAAAAAGCCGCCCTGCCATCGCAGCAGGGCGGCCGTGTTCCGATCTATCGCTGTTGCCGGCCGCAGTCGACGGCCGGCGCAGCAAGATCAGGCCAGCGCCTTCAGCAGCGTCCGCAGCATGCCGATCATCTGATCGATTTCCTCGCGGGTCACGTTCAGCGCCGGCATGAAGCGCAGCAGGTTCGGGCGCGGCGAATTGAGCAGCAGGCCGTCGGGCTGCATCTCGCGCGCCTGCTCGACCAGTTGCGGGCCGATGTCCTTGCCCAGCATCAGCGCGCGCAGCAGGCCTTCGCCCCGTTCGCCGGCCAGGCCGAATTCGCTGGACAGCGCCAGCAGCTGCTCGCGCAGATACGCGCCTTTCTCCTGCACTTGCTGCAGAAAGCCCGGCGCCAGCAACTGCTCGAACACCGCGCTGCCGACTGCGCACATCAGCGGGTTGCCGTTGTAGGTACCGCCCTGGTCGCCGGCCTCGAAGCTCGCCACCTCGGCCTTGCACAGCAGGGCCGACAGCGGCACGCCGCCACCGATGCCCTTGCCCAGCGTCATGATGTCCGGCTCGACGTTCGACAGTTCGTACGCGAACAGCGTGCCGCAGCGGCCGCAGCCCGCCTGCACCTCGTCGACGATGAACAGCAGCTTGTGCTTGTCGGCCAGCGCGCGCAGCCCTTGCATGAACTC
>MTEU01003044.1_pt4 | contig 18246 bp, 18 predicted proteins | sample 1042701 | NCBI WGS metagenome assembly MTEU01 (sample SAMN06185813, study PRJNA358809) | soil metagenome | isolation source: naturally attenuated soil | place: India | collected 2015-05-23
CGCAGGCTGTTGCGTCCTACCGCCGGCGCCTGGCCCATGCCGATACAGCCGTTGCAGCCGGTCTGGTGCAGCCGCGCCCCGCTGGCGACCAGATCGGCGAGATAGCCGTCTCGGATCAGCGTTGCCAGCACCTGGCGCGAGGAGGGATTGATGTCCAGCGAAACCCCATCGGCCACGGTACGCCCTCGCACCATCTCGGCCACCACCGCAAAGTCGCGGTAGCCGGGATTGCCCGAAGAGCCGATGTAGGCCTGGTGCAGCGGCTCGCCGACCACCTCGCGCACCGGCACTACCTTGTCGGGGCTTGAGGGTAGCGCGATCAGCGGCTCGAGAGAGGACAGGTCGAGTACCTCTTCGCGGTCGTAGCTACAGCCGGGCTCGGCCGCCAGCGGCTTCCAGTCCGCCTCGCGGCCACGCGCCGCGAGGAAGCGCCGGGTCTCCTCGTCGCTGGGAAATACCGTAGCAGTAGCACCCATCTCGGTGCCCATGTTGGCCAGCACGTGGCGGTCCATGGCGGAGAGGTTCGCCAGACCCGGGCCGTGGTACTCGATGATGGTGTTCTTGGCGCCGGCCACGCCGTGGCGTCGCAGCAGCTCGAGCACCGCGTCCTTGGCCGAGACCCAGTCGGGCAAGCTGCCCTCCAGGCGGATGCCCCAGATCTCGGGCATGCTCAGGTAGAGCGGTTCGCCGGCCATGGCCATGGCGACCTCGATGCCGCCGGCACCGATGGCCAGCATGCCCATCGAGCCGGCGGCGGTGGTGTGGCTGTCGCAGCCGACGATGGACTGGCCGGGAATGCCGAAGTGTTCCATGTGCACCGGATGGCTGATGCCGTTGCCCGGTCCGGAGTACCACACGCCGAAGCGCTCGCAGGCGCTCTTGAGGAACAGGTAGGTCTCGGCGTTGAGGTTGTCGGCCTGGACCAGGCCATGGTCGATGTACTGCACGCTGGGCTGGGTCTTCACCCGGTCGAGCCCCATCGCCTCGAGCTCGAGCATCACCAGGGTGCCGAGCACGTCTTGCAGCAGGGCCTGGTCGATGCGCAGGGCGATCTCGCTACCGGGCGTCATCTCGCCGTCGACGAGATGATCGCGAATTAGCTGCTGGGCGAGGTTGAGCGGCATGGATGGCGTCGTCATTGTTATTGGCCTCTTGTCACGGTGAACGGAGGGCGGCGTCAGCGGGCCGCATGGCGCCGGCGTCAGCGGGCCGGCATCGAATAGCGCCGATCCGCCTTGCCGGCCTTCACCACCTGCCCGGGGGTATCGTGGCCGACCAGCGCCGGCAGCATGGCGGAGGCCGCCAGCAGGGCGTCCAGATCGACGCCGGTCGAAACGCCCATCTGCTCGAACATGTGCACCAGGTCCTCGGTACAGACATTGCCGGTGGCACCGGGGGCGTAGGGGCAGCCCCCCAGCCCGCCCAGCGAGGCATCGAAGCGCACGATGCCCGCCTGCCAGGCGGCCAGGGCATTGGCCAGCCCCATGCCACGGGTATTGTGAAAATGCAGGGTGAAGGGAATTCCGGGGAAGCGCGCCTGCGCCGCCTCGCAGAGTCGCGCCACCTGGGCCGGGTTGGCCATCCCGGTGGTGTCGCACAGCGTCACCCCCTGCACGCCCAGCGCCAGCTGACGCTCCACCAGCTCGAGCACGCGCGCCTCGGGCACCTCGCCCTCGAACGGGCAGCCGAAGCTGGTCGAGAGCGAGGCGTTGACGAAGACGTTGCGGCCGCGAGGGTCGCCACGCAGCACCTCGACGATGGCGGCGAACTGTTCGAGGGACTGCTCCGAGGTCATGCGCAGGTTGGCCTGGCCGTGGGAATCGCTGGCCGACATCACCAGGTTGACCTCATCCACCCGGCATTCCAGCGCCCGCTCCAGCCCTTTGACGTTGGGTACCAGTACGGTGATGCCCACGTCGTCACGGCGCTGGATGCCGCTCACGACCTCGGCCGCATCGCGCAGGTTGGGGATCGCCTTGGGCGAGACGAAGGAGGTGGCCTCGATGCGCGCCAGCCCGGTGGCGGAGAGCGCATCGATCAGGCGGATCTTGTCCGCGGTGGGTACGAAGGTCGCCTCGATCTGGAAGCCGTCGCGGGGCGCCACTTCGTTGATCTGCAGTTGGGTCATGCTGGCTCCGGTGTCGGTCGAGGGGTCAGATGATGCCCGCAGCGCGCAGCTTGGCGCGGGTCTCGCTGTCGATGCCCAGCTCGTCGAGCACCTCGTCGGTGTGCTGGCCCAGGGCCGGGCCGCCGTTGCCCAGACGCCCGGGAGTGGCACTGAGCCGCGGCAGTACGCCGGGCACCTTTAGCGGCTTGCCGTTGGGCCGGGTGATGGTCTGAATCATCTCCCGCGCCAGATAGTGCGGGTCGCTGGCGATATCGGCGGCGGTATAGGGGTAGCCGCAGGGCACCCGGGCGTCATCCAGGGCGGCCAGGATGGCGTCGCGGTCGCGCTGGCAGGTCCAGGCCTCGATGGCGGCGTCGATCTCCTCGGCGCGCCGCGCCCGACCGTCGTTGTGGGCCAGCCCGGGGTCCTCGGCCAGGTCGCGGCGGCCGATCACGCCCATCAGGCGCTTGAAGATGCTGTCGCCGTTGCCGGCAATCAAGACGAAGTCGCCGTGGCGGGTACGGTAGGCGTTGGACGGCGTGATGCCCGGCAGGGCACTGCCGCTAGGCTCGCGCACCTCGCCGGTGGCGTCGTATTCGGGCAGCAGGCTCTCCATCATGGCGAACACGGACTCGTACAGCGCCACGTCGATCTCCTGGCCCAGGCCGCTGCGGGCGCGCTCCTGCAGCGCCAGCAAAGTGCCGATTACCGCATAGAGCGCCGACAGCGAGTCGCCGATGCTCACGCCGACCCGAACCGAGGGCTCGCCGGGCTGGCCGGTGAGGTAGCGCAGCCCGCCCATGGCCTCGCCGATCACCCCGAAGCCGGGCTTGTCGCGGTAGGGGCCGCTCTGGCCGAAGCCGGAAACGCGCACCATGATCAGCCCGGGGTTGTGCTTGGCCAGCGCCTCGTAGCCGAGCCCCCAGCCCTCGAGCGTACCGGGGCGAAAGTTCTCCACCAGCACGTCGGCCTCCGCTGCCAACCGACGCACCATGTCCTGGCCCTCCTCGCTGCGCAGGTCCAGCGTGATGGAGCGTTTGGTGCGGCTCTGCACATGCCACCACAGCGAGGTGCCGTCCTCGATGATTCGCCACTTGCGAAGGGGGTCACCCGTGCCCGGCGGCTCGACCTTGATCACGTCGGCGCCGAACTCACCCAGCAGTTTGGTGGCGAAGGGGCCGGCGATCAGCTGGCCGAGCTCGAGAACCTTGAGACCGGCCAGTGGGAGCTGGCGAGACGCGGGGCTGGGCATGAAGTGCACTCCTGGCAAAACCCTGTGAATTCCAGTGAGGATGTGCCAGCGCAACCGCTCCTACAATTAGAGAATGGGTAACTCTGGTTTCGCTTGACACGAAACCAGGGGTAGGATGACCCCATACTGCACCTGGAGCCATACCCATGCGCCGCTTCGATTTCGTCACCCTTCGCCTGTTCGTCGCCATTGCCGATGAAGGGCAGCTGACGGCCGCCGCGCAGCGCGAGCACATGGCCCTGGCCGCCGTGAGCAAGCGGGTCAGCGATCTCGAAGCCATGGTCGGCAGCGAGCTGCTCTATCGCCGTTCCCGTGGCGTCGAGCTCACCCCCGCCGGATAGGCCTTCCTGCACCATGCGCGCCGTATCCTCGAAGACGTTTCGCGTCTCGAAGCGGAGCTCAGCGAGTACGGAGAGGGGGTACGGGGCCATGTGCGCATCCACTCCAACACCTCGGCGATCATCGCCTTCCTGCCCCAGGACCTCAGCGCCTTCTCGCGGGAATTCCCGCAGATCAAGCTCGACCTGCAGGAACGCAACAGCGCAGAGGCGATCAGCGCCGTGCAGGATGGCATTGCCGACGTGGGTATCTTCGCCGGACACGTGGCGGCCGACGGCCTCGAGGTGCGCCCCTACCGGCACGACCAGTTGGTGCTGGTGACCCCCGAGGATCATCCGCTCTCTCAGCGCGAACGACTGTTCCTGCACGAGGCCACCGAGTACGACTTCGTCGGGCTGCAGCAGGACACCTCGTTGCAGTCACTGCTGCACGAACAAGCCAACCAGGCCGGCCGCACCCTACGCATGCGTATTCAGGTGCGCAGCTTCGATGCCATCTGCCGCATGATCCATCACGGCATGGGCATCGGCGTGCTACCCCAGCGCACGCTCTATCAGGACCTGCGCGACCTGCGCCTGCGTCTGATCCCGCTGGCCGACGACTGGGCGCGCCGGGAGATCGTGATCGGCATGCGCCACTACGAGACGCTGCCGGTGGTGGCACGTCACCTCGTCGACCACCTGCTGCAGCCGCGCCAGGCGCAGGGCGCGTCTTTCTTCGACAAAAGTTGAACACAACCTGACCAAGCCTGAGCACATTCGTCGCCAACCCCGGCGGCTTTCAAGCAAGGGTGCCTCTCCTCTCCTCCCTGACTCGCGTATGAGCGAGTGGAATCAAGCAAATAGCTCATCAGAGCGATATTGGCGCCCGCTACGGGCCAATACCCGTCAGCACATTCAGAGCGCCTGGCTTCGTCTGCTGCGAAGGCTGGTTAATGATTCATCAATATACACCCCGCCGGTCAGCCGTTATGAATGCTTTAGCCAGTGACTCTCCTGGCCTGCGCCATGACGTTCGCTTGACCTTCGCGTAGTGGCGCAGAACAGAACGACAAACAGCACGACAAGACACGCCAAACACCGAGAGGACATAACAATGACATCGTTTACCCGCAAGGCACGCCTGCTGATTCCCGCTTCACTACTGGCCATCGGTAGCCTCGGCGCCACGAGCGCCCAGGCCAATACCTCCCTCAACATCGGTGCCGTGCCCACCGGCACCGGCTGGTTTTTCGGTATCTCCGAGGGCGCTCGCGTCATCAGCGCCAACACCCCCTATGAAATCACCGTGCGCGAGACCGGCGGCACCCGCGAGAACGCCATTCGTCTGACCCGCGGAGAACTCGACCTGGCCTTCACCGAGGCTCTGGTGGGCTACGAGATGTACAACGGCACCGGCCGATTCGAAGACACCCCCAATCCTGATGCCCGCCTGGTCTACTGGATCGCCCCTTCCACCATGCACTGGGCGGTACGCGAGGACTCCGGCATCGAGGACTTCGAAGGGCTCAACGGCCAGCGCTTCAACCCCAGCAGCATCGGCGGCGGCGGCGAATACATCACCGAGCTGGTGTTCGACATTCTCGGGGTGGCGCCCGACTTCCAGCGCATGCGCATCGACGATGCTGCCGAGGGGGTAGTCGACGGCCGTCTGGTGGGCTTCAGCTACAACGGCGTACCGCCGATTCCGGCCTTCACCGAGGTCCACTCCTCACGCACGCTGCGCCTGCTGTCGCTGACCGACGAGCAGGTCGAACAGGTAACGGCAGAACTGCCCTTCCTCGCCGGCACCGTGATTCCCGAAGGCACTTACCGCGACATGCCGGAAGCGACCTCGCTGGGTATCTACATGGGAGTGGCGGCCAACGCCGACCTCAGCGACGACACCGTCTATGAGATCACCAAGGCGTACTGGGAGAACCACGAGCAGGTGGCCAACTCCTTCAAGCCGGCCGAAGGCGTGACGCCGCAGACCGTGATCGACAACGCCACCTTCCCGCTGCATGCCGGCGCCCTGCGCTACTACCAGGAACTGGGCCTCGACATTCCCGAGGAGGTCATTCCCCCCGAAGCGCAGTGATCCACGCGCCTCCGCGGGCCTGATGCCCGCGGGGGTTCTCGTCGTCCTTTTCCTGACGCACCGCCCTGGCTCGATGCCGCGGTGCGGGAGTCATCCGAATGATGGACACCCCAGCCAATTCCAAAGTCGTTGAGAAATACTCGGAGGACTCGGGCAAGCGTCAGCTCGCCGGCTTCTGGTTCATGGTGACGCGCCTCGCAGCCGTATCCATGGCGCTGTTTCACCTCTACACGGCCGTTACCGGTCCGGTGAACACCCAGAATGCCGTGCATCTGCTGTTCGCCCTGCCGCTGATCTTCCTGGCTTACAGCTGCCGCCAGCGCGACGCCAAGCGCGTGCCCTGGTACGACATCGTGCCGATCGCCCTGGGCGTGGCGGTCAGCGCTTACTACGTTCACCACTTCGACCGCATCATCTACCAGTTGGGCTATCTGATGCCCACCACGCTGGACCTCTTCTTCGGCGTGGCGGCCATCCTGCTGCTGCTGGAGGCGTGCCGCCGCGCCATCGGCCTGGCCTTTCCCATTCTGGTGCTGATCGCCCTGGCCTACGCCGCCTTCGGCAACCATCTGCCCGGCGTGTGGGGGCACGGCGGCTATCGCTGGGACGACCTGGTGGCAACCTTCTACATGAGCCCGACCGGGGTCTACGGCAGCCTGATGCGCACCTCCTCCACGGTGATCGTCATCTTCATCATGTTCGGCGCCCTGCTGGTCACCACCGGCGGCGGCGACAGCTTCATGCGCCTCTCCAATGCCGCCACCGGGCGCATGTCGGGAGGCCCTGCCAAGGCCGCCACCCTGTGCAGCGCCATGTTCGGCAGCATCAGCGGCAGCACCGCGGCCAACGTCGCCACCACCGGGGTGTTCACCATCCCGCTGATGAAGAAGAACGGCTACAGCCCGCGCTTCGCCGCCGCTACCGAGGCCTCGGCCTCCACCGGCGGGCAGATTCTGCCGCCGATCATGGGCGCGGCCGCCTTCGTCATGGCCGACGTCATCTCGACCAGCTACCTCAACATCATCAGCGCCGCGCTGATCCCGGCATTGCTGTTCTATCTCGCCATCTGGATGAGCGTGCACTTCGAGGCCAAGCGCCTGGGCCTCAACCCGATTCCCAAGTCCGAGCGGCCCACCCTGCGTCAGGGCCTCTACAACATCGAGACCCTGGTGATCCCGCTGATCGTGCTGATCACGCTGCTGGTGATGCGCTACACCCCGACCACCGCCGCCGTGGCGGCCTACTTCACCGCCATGGCGCTCTATCTGTTCTCCTGGCGCAGCCCGGGTACCTTCGTCGAGCGCCTGAAGTCGCTGCCCGCCGCCCTGGAGGCCGGCGCCATGACCGCCGCCATGATCGCGGTGATCATCGGCAGCGTGGCGATCATCGCCGCGGTGATCAGCCTCACCGGCCTCGGCCTCAAGGTCTCCTCGGTGATCCTCATCGTCAGCGGTGGCGACGTGCTGATCACCTTGCTGCTGGCCATGGTGGTGGCGATCATCCTCGGCATGGGCCTACCCACCGTGGCCGCCTACATGCTGGCCGCCTCGGTGGTGGCGGCGGCCTTCATCGAGGCCGGCCTGCCGAGCCTCTCGGCGCACCTGTTCATCCTTTACTTCGCCATTCTCTCCGGGGTCACCCCGCCGGTGGCGCTGGCCGCCTACATCGGCGGCGCCATTGCCGGCTCGCACTGGTTCCGCACCGCCCTCACCGCCACCAAGATCTCGCTGGGCGGCTTCCTGATCCCCTTCATGTTCATCTACCACCCGCCGCTGCTGGGTGACGGCACCGGGCTGCAGATCGCCCTGGCCGTGGGCAGCGGCGTGCTCGGCATCACGGCGCTGGCGGCCTCCACCATCGGCTACTTCCTGCGCCCCTGCTCGTGGCTGGAGCGCGGCCTGCTGCTGGCGGCGGCGCTGATGCTGATCAGCGGCCAGCTGATAACCGATGCGCTGGGCATCGCCCTGATCGGCGCTGTATGGGCCTGGCAATATCGCCTCAACCGCAGCACATTAGGAGCCTCTTCTTCACCCCTGGCCAGCAAGGAGCCTGCCCCATGAAGATCGTGATTCCCGACGACTACCAGGACTGCGTGCGCCACCTGGATGCCTTCGCCAAGCTCGAGGGGCATGAGGTCACCATCTACGACGACACCGTGACCGACGAGGCCGCCCTGGTGGAGCGCTTCCGGGACGCCGATGCCCTGGTGCTGATTCGCGAGCGCACGCCGATCACCGAGTCGCTGCTGGCCCGGCTGCCCAATCTCAAGGCGATCAGCCAGACCGGCGGCGGTGCGGCCCACGTCGACATGGCCGCCTGCAAGCGCCACGGGGTCACCGTGATGGCCGGCACCGGCTCGCCCTACGCTGCCGCCGAGCTCACCTGGGGCCTGGTGCTGGCCGCCATGCGCCACATTCCCGAGGAGTTCGAGAACCTCAAGGCCGGCCGCTGGCAGCGCACCCTGGGCACCGGGCTCAAGGGTCGCACGCTGGGTATCTTCGGCTACGGCAAGATCGGCAAGCTGATCGCCCGCTACGGCCAGGCCTTCGAAATGAACGTGCTGGTGTGGGGCCGCGAGGGCACCCGTACCCGCGCCGCCGAGGCCGGCCTCGAAGTGGCAGCGAGCCAGGCCGAGCTGTTCGAGCGCAGCGACGTGCTCAGCCTGCACCTGCGCTTGAACGCCGACACCCGCGGCATCGTCAGCGCCGAGGATCTGGCCCGCATGAAGCCCACGGCGCTGCTGGTCAACACCAGCCGCGCGCCGCTGATCGCCCCGGGGGCGCTGGAAACCGCGCTGCGCGAAGGCCGCCCGGGCCGCGCCGCGGTAGACGTGTTCGACGAGGAGCCGGTGACCAGCCATCCGCTGCTCGCGCTGCCCAACTTCCTCGCCACGCCCCACCTGGGCTACGTGGAGAAGGACAGCTACGAGCTCTACTTCGGCGATGCCTTCGACAACCTGCTGGCCTTCGACGCGGGCCGGCCGGTGAAGAACCTGGCCGAGTGAACGGGCAACGCAAAGGAGAGACACCCCATGACCTCACGTCAAGCCAATACCTCACGTCAACAGAGTCTCGATCAGGCAGGGCTCGCCACTCGCCGCGAAGTGCTGGGCGATGACTACGTGGATGCCGCGCTCTCCCAGGTGGACGACTTCAGCTGGCCGATGCAGGAGCTGGTCACGCGCAACTGCTGGAACGACATCTGGAACCGCCCGGGGCTCGCCCGCCCCACCCGCAGCCTGATCAACATCGGCATGCTGGTGGCGCTCAACCGCCCTCATGAGCTCAAGGTGCACCTGCGCGGCGCGCTCAACAACGGCTGCAGCGAGGAGGAGATCCGCGAAGTGCTGCTGCAGTGCGTGCCCTACTGCGGCTTTCCCGCCGCCATCGACGGTCTGCGCGTGGCCCGCGAGGTGATCGCTGCCTATCGCGAAGAGCAGGGCCGATAACCACCACGACAAGCGATGACCGCCACGACAAGCGATAGCCACAACACAACGACAAGCAAGGAGGTACACGCCATGAAAATGTTCCGCTCACTCCAGCCTGCCCTCAAGCCGCTTGCCGCGGCGGCGCTCGCCGTCGGCCTGGCCGCGCCGGCGGCAGCCCAGGAGGCCGTCAGCATCGGCGTGGCGCCGGCCGCCTCCGGCTGGTACTTCGGTTTCTCGGAGCTCTCGCGGCTGGTCAGCGCCGACTCGCCCCTCGAGGTCTCGGTGCGCGAGACCGGCGGTTCGCGGGAGAACGCCATTCGCCTCGGCCGCGGCGAGATCGACCTGGGCCTGATCGACGCTCCTGGGGCCTATGAGGCCTACACCGGTACCGGGCGCTACGAGAACGATGCCATCGACCAGATGCGCATGGTGCTGTGGGTGGCACCTTCCACCATGCACTGGGCGGTGCGCCAGGACAGCGGCATCGAAACCTTCGAGGATCTGGAAGGGGCGCGCTTCAACCCCAGCAGTATCGGCGGCGGCGGCGAGTACATCACCGAGCTGGTGTTCGATGCTCTGGGCATCGCGCCGGACTTCCAGCGCATGAGCATGTCGGACGCCGCCGACGCCGTGGTCGACGGGCGCATCGTCGGCTTCAGCTACAACGGCATTCCGCCGATTCCGGCCTTCACCGAGGTGCACTCCTCGCGTCCGCTGCGGGTGCTCTCGCTGACCGACGAGCAGGTCGCCACCGCCACCGAGGCGCTGCCGTTCCTCTCCGCCACCGAGATCCCCGAGGGCACCTACCGCGACATGCCGGCGGCCACCACCCTCGGCACCTACATCGGCATCGCCGCCACCAGCGATCTCTCCGAAGATGCCGCCTACGAGTTCACCCGCGCCTATTGGGAGAGCATCGAGCGCCTGGGCCAGACCTTCGCCCCGGCCCAGGGCATGACGCCGGAAATCTCGGTGGAGAACACCGCCACGCCGCTGCATGCCGGCGCGCTGCGCTACTACCGCGAGATCGGCATCGAAGTACCGGATGAGCTGGTGCCGCCGGAAGCCGAGTAATCGGCAACGACCGGCCTTGTCCCGTCAAACGACACGGCCGGCCACCCATGCAGCCAGCCCAGCCGCCACGAACGAGAGCGCCGGCAGCGTCACGGTCACCACGTCTCCTCTGCGACCTGGCGAACATCTGCCGGCAGCAGGGCAGCGGGGCTCCATAGCGGGGCCTCGCTGGCAGCATTGACCAAGGTGAAAGTCCCCACCGCCTCGGCCAGGCGCAGCGACTGCTCCTCGAGCCGTTCGGCGGCGGCGCTCGACTGCTCGACCAGGGCAGCGTTTTCCTGGGTCATGCGGTCCAGCTCGGCGACCGCCACATTGACCTGGCTGACGCCATCGCTCTGTTCGCTGGTGGCCGCCGTGATCTGTTGGAGCACGGTACTCACCCGGGAGACGCTGGCCACGATTTCGCTCATGGTGGCACCCGCCTGACCGACCAGTTCGGTACCGTCACGCACCTTGGCCCCCGAAGCCTCGATCAGAGCCTTTATCTCGCTCGCGGCCGCCGCAGAGCGGCTGGCGAGTTGGCGCACTTCGCCGGCTACCACCGCGAAGCCGCGCCCCTGCTCGCCGGCACGGGCCGCTTCCACCGAGGCGTTCAACGCCAGCAGATTGGTCTGGAAGGCGATACCGTCGATCACTGAGACGATTTCGGCGATCTTGCGTGAAGACTCGGAGATCTCATCCATGGTCGCCACCACCCGGGATACCACCTCACCGCCACGCACAGCCACGTCGGAGGCCGTCTGCGACAGGCCATTGGCCTCGCGTGCGGATTCGGCGGTGTGCTCCACGGTGCTGGTGATCTCCTCCATCGAGGCCGAGGTTTGCTGCAAACTGGCGGCGGCAGTATCGGTACGCCGCGACAAGTCCTGGCCACCGCTGGCGATCTCGGTGGCAGCGACACGCACTGCCTCGCTGCTTACACGCACCTCGAGCAACACGTCATGGATCTTGTCGGCGAAGGCGTTGAACTGGATGGCCAGTTCGGCACTCTCGTCGCGCCCTTCGACCGGCAGGCGCTGGGTAAGGTCGCCATCGCCGGTGGCAATCTCACGCATGCGCCCGGCCAACTCTCGCAGTGGCCTGGCGATGCCGCCGCCCACCAGCCAGATCGCGATCAGGCCGAGACCGGCGACCAGCAGACCCACCAGGCCCATGCCCAGCAAGTGCTCGCGGCGCTGGTCGCCCAAGGTACGCTGCAGAGCCCCCAGCTCGGCCAGCACCACCTCCCGCGGCAGGCGAGTGAGCAGCACCCAAGGCGCCTGGTCGTCGCTGACGCTGAAGGGCAGGTAGAGCTCGAGCATGCCGTCGGCATCTTCTATCCGCTGCATCTCGCCGCTGCGCTGGGCTTCGAGAATGCGTTGTTGCACCGCATCGCCCAGCACCTGACCGGCCGCATCGCCCAAGGAGTCGTCATCGGCGGTATAAGCCGCCACGCTGCCCAGCGAAGCGATCAGCGCCATCTCGCCGGCGCCGTCATAAAGCTCCTGGTTGGCCTGATTCAGGAACTCCTGAGTGAAATCCACCGACATGTCGACACCGGCGATCCCGCGGAACTCCCCCGCCACGAGGATGGGCACGTTGAAGGAGGTGACCATACGCATGACTCCCGCATAGTCGTAGGCTGCCGGGTCGATGATGCAAGGCGCCAAGGTATCGCGCGGGCAGAGATAGTATTCGCCCCGGCGCATGCCGTTGCCCAGCGGCGCCTCGCTCTCCATGTTCTCCTCGGTGAGAACGCCCAGGCGCATGCTGCCATCGGCCTCACGGACCCACCAGGGGCGGAAGCGCCCGCTACCTTCGGCAAACCCGGTATCGACATACCTGGCATCGACACCAAAGGCGTTGGGCTCCCAGCCGATATAGGCGTCCAGCAACTCGGGATTCTCGACCACCGTGTGACGCACCAGTTGGGAGAGCTCCCTACGGCCCAGACGCAGTTGGGGACGTCCATCTTCACCAGGCATCCCCATGAGGGCATTGGTATGGGCCAGCTGACTGGCAAGCGTCAGGGCACGGTCCAGTTCGTTGCGGATACGCTGGGCCTGGACATGGGCCAGCGAGGAGAGCCGCTCATCGATGCCGCTTTCGAGCAGTGATTGGGTATGTTCGGCCACCACGTCCTGGGTGCGCGAAGCTGACACCAGGGAATAGCCTACCAGGGCAGCCGTTACGGCCAAGAGGCACGCACCGGCCAGGGCGACGACGAGCAGTCGCAGGGAGCGGAATCGTAAGCGCATGAAGTTGACCATTGTAGTTAGAAAGACTGACCAAGGTCTCAACATACTGCTTCCAAGAGCGCGGCCTCACGATTAAAGCGACTTGCATGCTTGACGTTTGCGACACGAGCGGCGCTCGCAAGGTTGCGGCTTCACCCCCGCTCCTTACTGGTCGCGCCGTATTCACTATGAATACAAGAGCGAGACACCGGCCTCAGTGCGCGCTAGCCTCAGAAAACCCTACGCAACGGACCTGAGGACGCGCCCATGTCGCAAACCATCACCTACTATCTGAGCCTGGTCTCACCCTGGACTTACCTGGGCCACGAACGACTCGGCGAGATCGCCAATCGTCACGGCGCCACCATCGACTACGTGCCGGTCACGGTAAGCGCGGTTTTCCCCAGAACAGGTGGTCTTCCACTGCCCAAGCGCGCGCCCGAGCGTCAGGCCTACCGACTGGTGGAGCTGAAACGCTGGAAGCAGGTCCATGGCGTTCCACTCAACGTCGAGCCGAAGCACTTCCCCACCGACGACCGCCCGGCAGCGCGTCTGGCGCTGACTGCCAAGGCCCGGGGGCACGACATCGCCGAGCTCTCGCTTGCCATACTGCGAGCCTGCTGGGTCGAGGAGCGTGACATCGCCGACCTCACCACCCTGCGTGAGATCGCCGATGCCTGCGGCCTGGATGGCCAGGCGCTATTGGATGAGTCGGAGAGTCAAGGGCAGCAGCGACTCGACGCGGCCTGCGAGCAGGCCATCGCCGCCGGCTGCTTCGGCGTTCCATGGTATGACGTGGAAGGCGAGCCGTTCTGGGGTCAGGACCGCCTGGAATTGGTGGAGAAGAAGCTCGCCGGAGCGCTCTGAACCCGACGGCGAAGCATCAGCATCAGGCCAAACGATGCTGACCTCCTGACACAGCAGAAACGTGCCAAACGCAGCCAGTCCGGGCAAGCCTGGGCGGTCACATGGCGCCATGATCAAGGCGACGAGATCGGCTCGTCGGTTCGATCATCCGCTTCGAACGTGACAGGAGGTCGTCATGAAACTGTCCATTATCGCACTTTGCCTTGCCTTGGCGGCGGTGCCGGGCGCCGCGCTGGCGGAGCGTCCCTCTCCGGAGGATAGCCCGCTGATGACCCGCAGCGGCAGCATGGAAGCCCCGCTGGTCAAGCGTAGCTTCAATCAACTCGACACCGACCACGACGGCCGGCTGTCACAGGCCGAGACAGTCAGTGCGGCGCTGACCGATTCGTTCTGGGAGCTCGACCACAATCGCGACGGCTTTCTCAGCCGTCAGGAGTACGACTATCACCCCAACTGATCGCGGTATCCTTACCCGTGTCGACGCGAGTGCCTAAGCACTCGCGTCTGTGCTTGGTGGAGACAATTCAGTTGTCCAGCAGGCTCGAATGGGCAGGTTGCGCTGGCCTATACTTCTTAACGGTCCGTTCAACGGAACCGGACCCTCTAAGCGACAAAACTCCAGCTTTGCCCAGGATGTCCGAAACTTTCGGGGGCGATGCCATGACGCCGTTACCGACCGGGACACCGCGAGTACCAAGCACCATCCACGAAATGCGGGAGAGGCTGATCCAATTGCTCGACGAAGCCACGGCAACTCTGGGTAGGGATCAGGAAGCGGCACGCAAAAGCCTGGCCGAGGCCCAGCTGCTGCTGGCTCAGGCACCTTTGGCAGCCGCCCCGGAGCCGGCGCTTCATGGCGGGCTCTCAGGCTGGCAGATCAAGCGTGTGATCGCCTTCGTCGACACGCACCTGGATGCGACGATCCACGTCAAGGATATGGCCGCCGAAGCGCGCCTCAGCCTCAGTCATTTCTCGCATGCCTTCAAGCTGACCTTCGGCGAACCGCCGCTGGCCTATGTGACCCGTCGTCGCCTGGCACTGGCCTGCGAGATGATGCTGGCCGGCAACGCACCGCTGGCGAAAATCGCGCATGATTGCGGTTTCTACGATCAATCTCACTTCACCCGCCACTTTCACCGTCGGCTGGGCATGACCCCGCAGCGCTGGCGCCGCCTGCACGCCCAGGGCCCCGCGGAGTGAGCGGGCCATTGCGGTCCCGTCACGACGCCAGAGCGGCCCTTCACTCTGTCGGACTACGCCGGCCGCTCCAGCCCGAACAGGTCGGTCGTACGGGCATAGTCGCTGCCCGCCATCCTCCCGATGGGCTTGAGTGCCTCGACGCTCACGTGACGGCCGTTCCAGATGGCATCGTCGATGTGAATCGACACCACCTCCGCCAGCACCAGACAGCCCGCCATGGGTTGATCGCCGAAGCGCACGATCTCGCGCAGCCGGCAGCCGAAGGACACCGGCGCCGCCGCCACCCGCGGCACCGACAGCCCCGGCATGGTCACCTTCTCCAGCCCCGCCAGGGCAAACTCATCCTCTCCCGCCGGGAGGCTGGCGCTGGTGGCGTTCATCTCGTTGACCAGTGCCTCACCGCTGATGTGCACCACGCACTCCGGCACCTGCTCCAGGTTGCGAATGGTGTCCTTTGGCTGCCCCTCGCCGTTGAGCAGCGGCGAAAAGCCCAGCACCGGCGGCGCCACGCTCACCACGTTGAAGAAGGAGAACGGCGCCAGGTTGGTGTTACCGTCGCGATCATGGGTCGAGACCCAGGCGATGGGGCGCGGACAGATGGTGCCGCAGAACAATCGATAGATGGCGCCGCTGCTCAGCGGTGACTCTTCCAACAGATAGTCGCTCATGAATGATCCTCTTCCAGCGATGAATGGCCAGACCGAACGGCGCTTTCCTCACTCACGCCCAAGCCCTGATTGAGCTGACCGAACGGCACATGCACCGACGGCAGAATATCGCTGGTGGCGGAGAGGTGAGATGCCTGGTCGTCGAAAAAAATATGCGGCTTGATGATGCCGAGGACATGCTCCTTGGCGATGCCGCCGAGGAAATAGGCCTCGTTGACGGTCACGCCCCAGCTGCGCATGGTATGGATGACCCGCTCATGGGCCGGCGCGTTGCGGGCGGTGACGATGGAGACCCTGACCTTGGGTCGATAGGCTCCCTGCGTTTCCTCTTCGCGCTGCTTTTCCAGCATCTGGATATGCGCCAGCTTGCGCAGAAAAACGGCCAGCAAACCCGCCTCGGGTGGCACCTGGGCATTGGCCCGCTCATACGCGTGAAAGGCATCGATCCCTTGCTGCTGGTAGATGGTTTCGGACTCGTCGGTGACCAGCACGCCATCGAAGTCGAAGGCTATGCGCAGCTCCTCCTCGTCGGTCAGGTCGAGATCGCCCGACGACAGCACCTGCCCCGCCGGATGCCCGGCCAGGATCGCCTGGTCGACGTCCTGTCGATTGGCGGACAGAAAGAGGCTGATGTTCAACGCCGGAATGAAGCGATGGGGGTAACGCCCCTGCAGGAAGATGGCCCGCGTGATGCCCAGCTCATGGTGCTCGATCGACTTCATGACCCGCAGCCCGGTTTCCGGATCGTTGCGTGAAAGCAGCACCACCTCGATGGGCGGGTTGTCCGGGCTCAGCTCGTTCAACGACAGCAGACGCTTGATGAACGGGAAGGCAACGCCAGTGCTTAACGGCTTGTTCTCGTTGTCACGCTGATAGATGCGATAGGACGCCTCGCCCTGCTCGCGAAAGACCCGATCGGATTCCTCCAGATCGAACAAGGCGCTGGATGCCAGCCCGATTACCAAGCGTTCGCTGAGATCGTAGGCCATGGCTGTCCCTGATGAAGAAGTACAATGCACGATCTCCAGACCATGCCTCAGCGCTCCCTGCCAGACAAGCGCCTATCCGTATAGGCGTCTCGGCTTGGAAGCGCATGACGGTAAAAGCGTAAACCTGTAAAACTGCAAAACTGTATTCAAGTTTGCAGCAAGGACCCGCCATGCCGTTCGCCGCTTCCCAGGAGAATACGCTCACCCCCGGCTTCATGGTCGTTCACGGCAATCGCCTGGAGGACCTGCGCGGCGTGGCGGTGGAGTGGATGAAGCGCCACCCGCTGGCACCGCTGGAGAACGAGACGATCCTGGTGCAGAGCAACGGCATCGGCCAATGGATGAAGCTGGCGCTGGCCGCCGACGAGGCCGACGGCGGCAGCGGCATCGCCGCCGCGCTGGACGTCACCCTGCCGGCGCGCTTCCTGTGGCAGGCCTACCGTGCGGTGCTCAACCATGTAGAGGGCGACCCCAACGCGGTGCCGGCCACCTCGCCCTTCGACAAGTCACGCCTATTGTGGCGACTGCTGCGCCTGCTGCCGGAACTGATGCCGCGTGACGAGTTCGCCCCGCTGCGCCGCTTCCTCGAAGGCGACAGCGACCTGCGCAAGCACCATCAGCTCGCCGAGCGCCTGGCCGACCTGTTCGACCAGTACCAGGTGTACCGCGCCGACTGGCTCGAGGCCTGGGCTCGCGGCGAGGACGTGCTGATCTCCGCCCGCGGCGAAGCCCGCCCGCTGGATGACTCCCAGCGCTGGCAACCGGCCTTGTGGCGGGCCGTGGTGAACAGCGTTGCCGAGGACGTGGGCGACGACGGAGTGGCCTCCAGCCGCGCCATGGTGCACCGGCGCTTTCTCGCCGCCGCACGTGAGCTTCACGGCGGCGAATGCCCCCCCGGCCTGCCGCGGCGTGTGATGGTGTTCGGCATCTCCTCGCTGCCCCAGCAGGCGCTGGAAGCCCTGGCCGCCATCGCCCGCTGCTGCCAGGTGGTGCTGTGCGTGCACAACCCCTGCCAGCACTACTGGGCCGACATCATCGAACACAAGGACCTGCTCCGCGCCCAGCGCTACCGACAGCGGCGCAAGGCCGGCATGCCCGAACGGCTCGACGTGCTCGGCGTTGGCGACGCCAGTGATGACGGAGCCGAGAGCCTGCACCTGCACGCCCAGCCGCTGCTGGCCGCCTGGGGCAAGCAGGGCCGCGACTACCTGCGCCTGCTCGACGAGCACGACGACGCCCAGCAGTACGAGGCCTTGTTCCGGGCCGACTCGCTGCGCATCGACCTGTTCGAGCCCTTCGTGCGCGAAGGCCACGGCCGGCTGCTGCAGCAATTGCAGGACGACATCCGCGAGCTGCGCCCGCTGCACGAGACCCGCGAGACCTGGCCGGCGGTGGACCCGAACCACGACGACTCCCTCGTCTTCCACGCCGCCCACAGCCCCCAGCGCGAAGTGGAAATTCTCCACGACCAGCTGCTCGCCGCCTTCAGCGCCGACCCGAAGCTCAAGCCCCGCGACGTGATCGTGATGGTGCCGGATATCGACCACTACGCTCCGCATGTTCAGGCGGTATTCGGACAGCTGGAACGCGACGACCCGCGCTACATCCCCTTCACCCTCTCCGACCAGGGCAGCCGCCACCGCCTGCCGCTGCTGATCGCGCTGGAGAAACTGCTGCGCCTGCCGGAGCTGCGCCTCTCGGTGAGCGACCTGCTCGACCTGCTCGACGTGCCCGCCCTGCGCGCCCGCTTCAGCATCGACGAGCAGGACGTGCCCACCCTGCGCCGCTGGATCGAGGGCGCCGGCATTCGCTGGGGGCTCGACGCCGGCCAGCGCGGCAGCCTCGACCTGCCCGCCGGCATGGAGCAGAACACCTGGGCCTTCGGCCTGCGCCGGCTGCTGCTGGGCTACGCCGTGGGCGAGGCCGCCAGCGGCCCGTGGCAGGGCATCGAACCCTTCGACGACATCGGCGGGCTGGAAGCGGCGCTGGCCGGCCCGCTGGCCGCGCTGCTGGAAACCCTGGAAC
>MTEU01004013.1_pt1 | contig 18092 bp, 15 predicted proteins | sample 1042701 | NCBI WGS metagenome assembly MTEU01 (sample SAMN06185813, study PRJNA358809) | soil metagenome | isolation source: naturally attenuated soil | place: India | collected 2015-05-23
CTGGCGGCCGACCGGCACTTGCGAGCGGTGCAGGCCGCCGCCGCGCGCGCCGGCCGCGCCCCGCACGTACGTGTGGAAGCGATCCAGGTGCCAGCGGAATGGCCGCGGCAGCGCTTCGATCTGGTGGTGCTCAGCGAGTTCTGCTACTACCTGGCGCCCGACCAGGTCGCGCTGCTGGCGCGCCGGGTACGCGAGTCGATGGAGCCCGACGGGCTGCTGCTGGCCTGCCATTGGCGGCATCCGTTCGACGAGCAGGCGTGTCCCGCGGACGAGGTGCATCGCCTCCTCGAGCAGGAAACCGGCTACGCGCGCACGGCCAGCTATCGCGAGGACGATTTCATGATCGATGCGTGGACCGCCGATGGCTTGAGGCCGACTCAGCGCGAGCCCGGCTGATTGGCTGGCTTGCGGCGGGGCGCTGCCGCGGCGCGAGGCTGGCCTTGCTCATGCTTGCCAAGCTGCGTGCCTGTCTGCGCGCTCAAGCGCATCGCCAGATAGTCGATCAGCACGCGGACCTTCGGCGGCAGCACGCGCTTGGGCGGATACAGCAGCCACACCGCGCCCTGATAGGCCCGCGCGCGGAAATCCCAGTCCGGCAGTACCTGTACCAGCTTCCCGGATTGCAGTGCCGCGTGCGCGGCGAAGTCGGGCAGGGCGGCAATGCCGAGATGGCCGAGCGCGCCTTCGAGCCGCGCGCCGACATGATTGGCGATATAGCGCCCGCGCACTGCGACCGTCTGCGTCTCGACGCCGCGGCGAAAGCGCCAGCGATTGTCGTCGGCGACCTCGCCGAGAAACAGGCAGTCGTGTCCCGCCAGTTCGCGCGGCTGCGCCGGCACGCCGCGCTTGCCCAGATAGCGCGGCGACGCGCACAACACCCAGCGGACCGTACCGAGGCGGCGGCCAGCCAGCCCCGGCGGCGGATCGTCGGTCAGCCGGATCACCAGATCGACCTCGTCGGCCAGCGGATCGACGCTCTGGTCGGAAAAGCGCAGATGCACGTCGATCTGCTCGTACTGGCGCAGGAACGCCGGAATCAGCGGATGGAGGACGGTCTTCGCATAGGCCACCGGCGCGCTCAGCGTGACGCGGCCCTGTGGACTTCCGCCCAGTTGGCCGGCCGCATCGACGGCGCCGGCCGCGGCGCCCACCATGTCGCGGCAGAACCGCGCCACCTGTTCACCGGCTTCGGTCACGCGAACCTTGCGCGTCGAACGTTCGAGCAGACGCGTGGCCAGCGCCTCCTCGAGCCGCTTGATCTGCCGGCTGACGGTGGACGGCGTGCTGCCGAGCTGGCGGGCCGCCAGCGAGAAGTTGCCGGTTTCGACGACGCGGGCGAAGACCGCGAGGTCCGGCAGCAGGGCGATCAGCGTGTTCTGGTGCATCTGGCGGGCGTGGAGATTGATGAATCGGCGACATCAAAGATTTGCGGATGAGACCGATTATCGCCGTGGATGCAATACCCGACAATGCGCGAAACGATCTTCTTGTCCGCGCATCCGCCGAGTCCCGAAGCCATGACCGCCCCACAAACCCGCCTGCTGATGTTGTCCGACCTGATGCTGCTCGGGGTCGCCGTGGTTTGGGGCACCAGCTACGGTGTCGCCAAGCAGGCGCTGCAGTACTACCCGGTGCTGGGTCTGCTGGCGCTGCGCTTCGGGCTGACCTTCGTGCTGCTGTCGCCGGCGCTGGCGTCCCTGCGGAGCATACCGGCGGCGTCGGTGGCGCGCGTCACCGGGGCCGGCGTGCTGTTGCTCGGCATCTTCCTGTGCGAGACCTTCGGCCTGTTGCTGACCCGGGCCGCCAATGCGGCGTTCCTGATCAGCCTGTGCGTGGTGCTGACGCCGCTGATCGAATGGCTGCTGCTGTCGCGCCGGCCGGCGCGCCTGGAATGGGTCGCGGTGTTGCTGTCGCTCTGCGGTGCCTGGATATTGGCCGCCGGCGGGGCATGGCCGCTGTCCTTTCATCCCGGCGATGCGCTGATCCTGCTGGCCGCGCTGCTGCGGGCCATCTATGTCTGCGCGATGAAGCACAGCATGGGCCGGCAGCCGCCGCCCGCGCTCGCGGTTACCGCGGTGCAGGCCGGCGTCGTGACGATCGGCAGCGTGGCAGCCGCATGGGCCGCTGGCGCCAATGGCGCACCGACCTGGCCGCTGCCGCCGCTGCCGTCGTTACCCGGGTTCGGCGCGCAGGGCGCCTTCTGGTTCTGCCTCGTTTATCTGGTCGGCGCCTGCACGCTGTTCGCCTTCTTCGCGCAGAACTACGCGATCAAGCGCAGCAGCCCGACCCGTGTCGCGTTGCTGATGGGAAGCGAGCCTGCGTTCGGCGCGCTGTTCGCGTGGCTGTGGCTGGGCGAGCGGGTTGCGCCGTCCGGCTGGATCGGCGGCGGCCTGATCGTGCTGGCCTCGCTGCTGGCCACCGTGCGATGGCACCGTGCGATCGCCCCGGCGCACGAGGTGCCGAGGGCGGTGGAACCGACGTAGCGGCGAGGCCGGATCGCCATCCCCGTCAATGCGCGGCGGTACCGCCGGCGCGGCGGGCGAGCACCGCCTTGATCGCCAGCAGCACGGGGATGGCCACGACGAACAGCAGCGCCAGCGACAGGAAGCCCGCATTGAAGGCCAGCGCGCCGGCCTGTCGTTCCAGCAGCGGTTCCAGCGTGGCGGCCATTGCCACGGCGGGATCGACGGGCGACAGCGCCTGCCGCAACGGCGACTCCATCGACGCGGCGGCGAGCGGCGCGTCCAGGCCGACCGGCAGCGTCTGGACCAGCGCCGTCCGTGCGGCGCCGTGGCGATGATGCAGATATGTCTGCAGGAAGGCGATGCCGATCAGGCCGCCGAACTGCCGGCCGAAGTTGAACAGCGCGGCGCCCTGGCAGGCGAATTGCACCGGCAGTCCCCCCAGCGTGACCAGCGTCAGCGACAGGAACATCAGCCCGAGGCCGAAGCCGCGGATCAGCAATGGCGGCGTCATGTCGGGCAGGCCGCTGTACGCGGTCGTGTACGACAGCATGCCCATCGCCAGCATGAACAGCACGATGCCGAGCGGGATCAGCTTGAACGGCGCCACGCGCGTGTATTGCGCCAGCGCGCCGCCGAGCAGCAGGCCCAGCGACGCGGTGGCGGCGCTCGATACCAGCAGATCGCCCGCATGGGTCGGGCTGAGCCGCAGCACGTTCAGTGCGAATGCGGGCAGCAGGAAGGCGCTGCCGAACAGCGCGAAGCCGGCGACGAAGCTGACGCAGAAGCCGAAGGTGAAATGCGGATCGCGGAACAGCTGTGCCTGCAGCCAGCGACCGCTATCGCGTCGCAGCTGGCGCCATGCCGTCAGCAACAGGGCTGCCGCGGCCAGCAGTACTGCCTGCACGATCAGCGGCGAGTGCAGCCAGTCATGGCGATTGCCTTCCTGCAGCACGAACGCCGTCGCGATCGAGCCGACGGTCAGCAGCGCGATACCGACCGGATCGAGCGCGTGCTCCGGCGCCGACCTTTCCACGTCGCCACGCTGGTGCGAGGGCTCGCGGCGGAGCGCCAACAGCGCCAGCCCGATCCCCGGCAGCCCGAATGGCACACCCGCCAGAAACACCAGGCGCCAGGATCCATGATCGGTAACCCATCCCTGCGCCAGCGGCGCCAGCGTGGTCGGCGCCATCACGGTCGCCAGCGCGAACACCGCCTGGCTCAGCGGCATCCAGCGCGGCGGCGCTTCGCGAAACAGCAGCGCCTGCGCGGTGGCGAGCATCAGCGCGGCGCTCGCTCCTTGCTCGAAGCGGCAGGCGCTCAGCATCGCCAGATCGAGCGGCAGCGATGCGGCCGCGGTCGACGCCACCAGCAGTACGCCGGACCACCGCAGCACTGCAGCCTCGCCGAAGCGGCGGGCCACCGCGGCCGCGATGACAAAGCCGGCCAGTTTCGCCGCGAAGTAAAGGATGTTGAGCCAGGCCGCCTCGTCCAGCGTCGCATGCAGGCCGCCGGCGAAATGGGCGCGATTGACCATCATCAACGTGCCGTTGATGGCATCGGTCAGCGCCAGCAGCGTCACCGACGCCAGCAGCATGGCAAAGCGCCGGTCCATCATCTGGCCTGCGTCAGTCCCTGCGTGGATCCCTGCGCGAGCCCCCGCGGAAGTTCCTGGGCGACCTGCCGTGGCGCCGGCGTAGCCGATGCCGCGGCGCTCGGGCGCGTATCGATCGACACCACCGCCGACAGGCCCGGCACCAGCTTGCCGTGCAGCGCGCCGCCGGGCGCCGGCACGATCTTGACCGGCACATGCTGCACGATCTTCGTGAAGTTTCCGGTGGCGTTGTCCGGCGGCAGCAGCGCGAACTGCGCGCCGCTTCCCGGCGACACGCTGACGACCGTGCCGTCGATCGGCACGCCGGGATAGCCGTCGAGCTCGATCCGTACCGGGCTGCCGACGCGGATCCGGTGCAGCTCGGTCTCTTTCAGGTTCGCGACGACCCACGATGTCTCGACCGGCACCAGCGCCAGCGCTTGCGTGCCGGGCTGCACGTAGCGGCCGACGCGAATCTGCCGATTGCCGACCACGCCGTCGACCGGCGCACGTACCACGGTATTGCCCAGGTCGATGCGCGCCAGCTCCAGCCGTGCCAGCGCGGCCGCTTCGGCGGCCCGGGCCTCGTCGACCTGCGCGGCGATCACGTCCAGGCGGCGGCGCTCGGCATCGAGCTGGGCCAGCGCGCCTTGCTCGGCGGCCGCCGCCTGTTCGGCCTCGGCGCGCGCCAGCTCATAGGTCTGGCGGCTGCTGGCATGGACTTCCAGCAGCGAGGCGTGGCGCCGATGGTCGAGCGCCGCGCGGTGCGTGGCCGACTGCCGGATGCGCAGCGTCGCCTGTGCCTGCCGGATCTGCGCCTGCTGCAGCCGGTGCTGGCGCTCGAGCGTCGCCAGCGCGGCGCGGCGCGCCCGCACATCGGCCTCGGCCTGGCCCACGCGCGCCTGATAGTCGGCGTCGTCGATGCGGAACAACACGTCTCCCGCGCGTACCCGCTGGTTGTCGTCGACCGCGACGGCCCGCACGTAGCCGGCCACGCGCGGCGCCACCGCGGTGACGTCGGCGCGCACATAGGCGTTGTCGCTGGTGACCGTGTGCTGGCGGTGCTGCCACCAGCGATAGCCGCCGTAGCCCGCGAGCATCGTGCCGGCGATCGACAGCGAGACCAGCACCGCTCGCCGCGATGGCCAACGCGATGGTCCCCGCGACGAAGCGGGATTCCTTGCCTGGGTCGCCATGGCGTTCGCTCCGCTGCCTAGCGATCGACGAAGGAATCGTTCAGGCGTACGCCGGACCGTGGCACCGGCCTGTCGTCGAGCATCGGATGCCGATGATTGATATCGCCGAGATTCATGCCGATCGGCGCCTGCGCGGACGAAGCGCGGACGTCGCGGCCGCCATCGCTGTTGACATCGCCTTGCCTGGTGGCGCAGCCGGACAGCGCGGCCGCTGCGATCGCCAGCGCGATCGAACTGGGGTAGAACCGGAAAGTCATCGTTGGCCCGGCATCGTTGCATGCCGCCTCGTGGTGGAAGTGGCACGACTATAGGCAGGGCCTTCACGCAGAGGAAATCGAATGATTCGATGGCCGTCATGCGGCGTTTCGATGCGGGCTGGGCCCGCTGCGGCGGGCGCGTGCAGGCGTCAGCCTGCGCCTTGTCCGAGCATCGCGGCGAACGCGTCGGCGACGTGCTGTCGGACGTAGCGATGCACCGGATCGCCGTCGGCGCCGCTGTGCCAGTGCAGACGGATCGCGACGGCGTCGTCGGTGCCGCGCACCGGCACACAGGCCAGCGTGCCTTGCGCCACGATCAGCGGCGCGACCAGCGCGGGCAGCACCGCGACCACCGGTGCGGTCTGCAGCAGGCGGCTCAGCGTCAGCAGGCTCTCGACTTCGGTGGGCATCGCGCCGCTGTGCTGCAGCTGGCCGAGAAAGGCGTTGCCGCCCGAGCCAAGCTCGACTGCATGCGACAGGCCGATCGCCTGCAGCGTCCGCAATTCGTCGGCGCCGATGCTGGCCGGCAGCGGCAGTTGCGCCGGCGCGTGGGCGCAGACCAGATGGCAACGATGCAGGTCCGTGCTGCGGTGCCAGTCCTTCGTCGCCAGCGGCACGCCGGTCACCGCCAGATCGATCTCGCGCGCATCGAGGGCATCCGGCATGCGGGCGGCGGGCATCGCGCGCGACGCCAGCTGGATCGACGGCGCTTCGCGGGCCAGCGCGGCGCACAGCAGGGGCAGCAGCATCGCCTCCAATGGCGCCGGCAGCGCGATGCGCAGGCGCGCCTGCGCGGACGAGGGATCGAACTCGCCGGCGGGCCGCACCAGGCCATAGGCCTCGTTCAGCAGCGCGCGTACCGGTTCGACCAGGGCCTGCGCCTTGGCGGTCGGTTCCATGCCCTTGGCGCCGCGCACGAACAGCGGATCGTCGAACAACCGCCGCAGCCGCGCCAGCATATGGCTGACCGCCGGCTGGCCGAGGAACAGTTGCCGGGCCGCGCCGCTGACCGAACGTTGGCTTGCCAGCGCGTCGAAGGCCACCAGCAGGTTCAGGTCAAGCGTGCGGAACTTGCGGTAGTCGAGTGGTTCCATGCCGTTCTCCGTCGCATCCGTCGCATCCGCCGCTATCGGCTGCCGTCGTCGCGGGGCTGGGCGATCGCATCGAGCATCGCCTGGCCCAGCGCGGCGTCGCCTTGCCGCTTCAGCGCCTCGGCCGCGCCGAGCTTGTCCCGCAGCTCGCGATTCTGGCTCAGCTTGAACTTGCCGGTCAGCCGCGTGATGTCGATCTCGATGCCGACGATCGCCTTGAGCATCGTATCGATATAGTCGGCGGGAGCGTCCGTCATCTTCCACGGCGCCGGCTGCGAGGCCTCGTGCGCGCGCGTCAGCCGGGCCACCACGCCGCGGACGTACCGCTCCTCATCGCGGATCGCGATGCTGCCGTGCGCATGAACGACCCGGTAGTTCCACGTCGGCACCTGCTTGTGCGATTCGTGCTTGCTCGGGTACCAGGTTGGCGTGATGTACCCATCCTCGGCGCGGAACACGACCATCACGTCGTCACCGTTCCTTACGTCCTGCCACAGAGGATTGGCTCGGGCGACATGGGCGCGCAACATGCCGTGGGTTCCGCTGGACAGGTCGAGTTCGAACGGAAGATGGTTGGCGTCCAGGCCATTGGCGCCATGCGTGACCAGCATCCCGAACGGGTGCTCGCGGATCAGCCGGTGCAGCGCCTCGACGTCCTGCACTTCGAAATGGGATGGGATGTACATGGCCTCGAATTCCCGTGGAGTTGAAGGTTTCGCCGCGCGAATGGCGGCACCGGCTCGATGTTCGGTCGGAAGCCGGTCGGCGGGAAGAGCCAATTTGGCCTGATTCGAATGGACCAGTATTCCGGTGCGATCGAGCGACGCCGTGCCGGCGTCCGGTCTTCAGCCGGCGCGCGATGCGGCGCGGCCTCGGGCCGCCGAGTTCAACACCTTCGCCAGCGTCTTGACCGCCGCGTCGATCTGTTCGTCGCTGTAGCCGCCGAGTCCGAGCACCAGGCCCGGCCGCGCGTTGGCGGAGTACATCGGCGACACGGGCCTGACCGCCACGCCGGCCTCGACCGCCAGCGACGCGATCCGTTGATCGTCGGTCCCCTCGGCGAGCCACAGCACCAGGTGCATGCCCTGGTCCCCCGGCTGCAGCCACGCCAACTCGTCCGGTATCCAGCGTGCGATCGCGGCGATCAGGTGCTGGCGCCGGTCGGCATAGACCAGCCGCACGCGGCGGATATGACGATCCAGGTGTCCTTCGTCGATGAAGGCGGCCAGCACATGCTGGTCGGCGCTGGGAGAGTGCCGGTCGATCAGCACACGGGCGCCGCAGAATGCCGGCACCAGCGGCGGCGGAACGATGGCATAGCCCAGCCGCAGCGAGGGGAACAGGATCTTGCTGAAGGTCCCCAGATAGACGACGAGCTCGGGCGCGAGTCCCTGCAAGGAGGGGAAAGGATGGCCGACGTAGCGCAACTCGCTGTCGTAGTCGTCCTCGACGATCCACGCGCCGTTGGCGCGCGCCCACGCCAGCAGCGCGTTTCGCCTGGCCATGCTTAATGGCATGCCGAGCGGATACTGATGCGACGGCGTGACGAACGCCGCGCGTGCGTGCTCGGCCATCGCGCGTCCTGCCTCGACGTCGATGCCGGCCTCGTCGACCGGTACGCGCACCATGCCGCGCTGGTGCCCGGTGCTCTCCAGAATGCCGGTGATGCCGCGGTAGGCCGGGTCCTCGACCCACGCCAGATCATCGGCATCGAGCAGTACCTGACACGACAGGTAGAGACCTTGCTGCGTGCCGGTGGTGACGATCACCTGTTCCGGCGTGCAATGGACCGAGCGCGAGCGGCGCACGTAGTCGGCAATCGCCGAGCGCAGCGCAGGAACACCCTGCGGATCGTCATAACCCGATGGCGCGGCCGCCCGCAGTGCTCGCGTGCGGTTGCCGAGCCGGCGCCAGACGTCGTCGGGCGCGGTCGGGCCCATCGGCACGGAGACCGCGAACGGCACGGGAGGCAGCGGCGCGAATTGCCGCGAGATCTCGGCAAACGCCGCGGCGCGTGTGCTCAAGCGCGTGGGCGCAGCCGGCTCGGCGACATGGCGGGCCGGCGCGCGGGTCTTCGATCCACCATGCGGGCCATCATTCGGCCCAACGGATAATGCCGCCGCGACCCTGGTGCCTGCCCCGGCCTGCGCTTCGAGATAGCCCTCGGCAATCAGTTGCTCGAACGCCTCCAGCACGGTCCCTCGCGACACGCCCAGCGAGCTCGCCAGATGACGTGTGGAGGGCAGCAGCTCGCCCGGCTTCAGTTCCCCTCGCTGGATCGCCTCGCGCAACAGCGTCGACAGCTGTCTGCCGAGTTGTCCGGCGCAGCGGTCGAGCTTGCCGATCGACGGCAATTCCATTGCGTGGCGGTGTCGTGCCATGAATTCGGCCTTCGAAGTGGGGCAGCCTCAGGATCGGTCCTGGATGGCACGGCCATCGTCGCCCGCATAGACGGCGCGGCCGGCAGCTCGCAACGCCTGGACCATCAGCGTCGCGGCGGGCGACAGCAGCCGGTCGGTGCGCGTGATGATGCCGAAGTCGTCCATATGGCAGGGCACGTCCAGCGGCAGGATCGCGACCATGCCGTGCCGCGCATAGTACTCGGCAACATCGGCGGCCAGTACCGCCAGCATGTCGCTCTGCTCGATCATCTGCGTGACGAACAGCAGCGCGGCGGTTTCGACCACATTGGTCGGGGGCATCAGGCTGGCGCGCTGGAACATCAGGTCGAAGCGGTGGCGCAGCACGCTGCCGGCCGGCGGCACGATCCAGGTGGCCGTTTCCAGATCGGCCAGCGACAGCGCCGGTGCGTCCAGCAGCCGATGGCCGCGGCGGGCCACCACGCAGACGGGCTCGCCGGCCAGCGGCTCGTAGCGCAGCTGCAGCTTGTCGTGCTCGGCGAACAGCCGGGCCACCACCAGATCCAGCTTGTCCTGCGCCAGGCGCTCCAGCAGCACGTTGCTGTTCTCGATCTCCAGCGAGACGCGCAGCCCGGGATTGTCGCGCTTGAGCTCGGCCACCGCGGGCGGCAGCAGCTTGACCGCGGGCGAGGTGATCGCGCCGACCGCGACATGGCCCAGGCGGCCGGCGCGCAGGCCCATCACTTCCTGCTGGGCCTGGTCCAGGCTGCCGACCACGGCGCGCGCATGCCGGATCATCGCGTCGCCATACAGCGTGGGCCGCATGCCGCGCGGCAGCCTCTCGAACAGCGGCACGCCCAGCATTTCCTCGAGTTCGCGCAGCAGCTTCGATGCGGCGGGCTGCGTCATGTTCAGGACCGCGGCGGCGCGATGAATATTGCCTTCCTCGGCCAACGCGACCAGCAGCAGCAATTGGCGGGTTTTCAGGCGGGCGCGGATATACCAGGGCGGGGAAGTCGGCATCGGGTTAACACGGATATCTGATTCGATATCGCAATGGCGTGAATTTTCATTAGAAGGATATCCGATCGGTTTGTACACTGCCGCCTGTCGAAAACAAAACCGATCGCCCCAAGGCGCGACGCAGCCTGGAGACACCCTCAGCTGCCCCAATCCCGATGACGTCCCCGCCGCGTGGCCGATGCCGCGGGCCGGCGTTCGTCCCGCCGCATTCAGGAATTTCCATGCCGGATTCAAAACCCAAGCTCCGCTCCGCCCAATGGTTCGGCACCGCCGACAAGAACGGCTTCATGTACCGCAGCTGGATGAAAAACCAGGGCATTCCCAATCATGAATTCGATGGCCGGCCGATCATCGGTATTTGCAACACCTGGTCGGAATTGACGCCCTGCAATGCGCATTTCCGCAAGCTGGCCGAGCACGTCAAGCGCGGCGTCCATGAAGCCGGCGGCTTCCCGGTCGAATTCCCGGTGTTCTCCAATGGCGAATCGAATCTGCGGCCGACCGCGATGCTGACGCGCAATCTGGCGGCGATGGATGTCGAGGAAGCGATTCGCGGCAATCCGGTCGACGCCGTCGTGCTGCTGGCCGGCTGCGACAAGACCACGCCGGCGCTGCTGATGGGCGCGGCCAGCTGCGACGTGCCGGCGCTCGTCGTCAGCGGCGGCCCGATGCTCAACGGCAAGCTCGATGGCAAGGACATCGGCTCTGGCACCGCGGTCTGGCAGCTGCACGAATCGCTGAAGGCCGGCGAGATCGACCTGCACCATTTCCTGTCGGCCGAAGCCGGCATGTCGCGCTCGGCCGGCACCTGCAACACGATGGGCACCGCGTCGACGATGGCCTGCATGGCCGAGGCGCTCGGCACCACGCTGCCGCACAACGCGGCGATTCCGGCGGTCGACGCGCGCCGCTACGTGCTGGCGCACATGTCCGGCATCCGCATTGTCGAGATGGCAAAGGAAGGGCTGTGCCTGTCCAAGATCCTGACGCGCGAGGCCTTCGAGAATGCGATCCGCACCAATGCGGCGATCGGCGGTTCGACCAACGCGGTGATCCATCTGAAGGCGATCGCCGGCCGCATCGGCGTGCCGCTCGAACTCGAGGACTGGACCCGCATCGGCCGCGATACGCCGACCATCGTCGACCTGATGCCGTCGGGACGATTCCTGATGGAGGAGTTCTACTACGCCGGCGGCCTGCCCGCGGTGCTGCGCCGGCTTGGCGAAGGCGGCCTGCTGCCGCATCCGGGCGCGCTGACCGTCAACGGCAGGACGCTGTGGGACAACGTCAAGGACGCGCCGAACTTCAACGACGAGGTGATTCGCCCGCTCGATCGTCCGCTGATTGCGGACGGCAGCATCCGCGTGCTGCGCGGCAATCTGGCGCCGCGCGGCGCGGTGCTCAAACCGTCGGCCGCGACACCTTCGCTGCTGAAGCACCGTGGCCGCGCGGTCGTGTTCGAAAACCTGGAGCACTACAAGGCCCGCATCGTCGACGAATCGCTCGAGGTCGACGCCGACTCGGTGCTGGTGATGAAGAACTGCGGACCCAAGGGCTACCCCGGCATGGCCGAGGTCGGCAACATGGGCCTGCCGCCGAAGCTGCTGCGGCAGGGCATCAAGGACATGGTGCGGATCTCCGATGCGCGCATGAGCGGCACGGCCTACGGCACCGTGGTGCTGCACGTCGCGCCGGAGGCCGCCGCGGGCGGCCCGCTGGCGGCGGTGCGCGACGGCGACTGGATCGAGCTGGACTGCGAGGCCGGCACGCTGCATCTGGACATCTCGACCGAGGAGCTGGCCGACCGCATGGAGATGTTCCGGCCGCCGAAGCCAGACGGCCGCGCGGGCGAGGGGGGCTATCAACGCCTCTATGTCGACCACGTGCTGCAGGCCGACCAGGGTTGCGATCTCGATTTCCTGGTGGGCTGCCGCGGCGCCGAGGTGCCGCGCCACTCGCATTGAGCCCGGATGGCACGACAACCGATGAACGGCAACCAGGAGCACACCCAATGCCATTGACAGGCAATCTGCTGATCGGCGCCGCCGCGCTTCGCGGCAGCGGCGAGGCCTTCCACGCGGTCCATGCGGCCAGCGGTGAAACGATCGCCGAACCCGTTTTCCACGGCGCCTCGAACGCCGAGGTCGACCAGGCCTGCGCGTTGGCCGCCGAGGCCTTCGACGCCTACCGGGCGCTGTCCGACGCAGCGCGCGCCGCGTTTCTCGACGAGATCGCCGCGCGCATCGAGGCGATCGGCGATGCGCTGATCCTGCGCGCGATGGACGAGACCGGCCTGCCGCGCGCCCGGCTCGAAGGCGAGCGCGCCCGCACCACCGGCCAGTTGCGCATGTTCGCGGCGCTGGTACGCAGCGGTGACGCCTGGGACGTCCGCATCGAACCGGCGCTGCCGCAGCGCCAGCCGCCACGCACCGATCTGCGCCTGCGGCGCATCGGCATCGGGCCCGTGGCGGTGTTCGGCGCCAGCAATTTCCCGCTGGCATTCTCGGTCGCCGGCGGCGATACCGCATCGGCGCTGGCGGCAGGCTGCCCGGTGGTGGTCAAGGCCCATCCCGCGCACCCCGGCACTTCGGAACTGGTCGGCCGTGCGGTGCAGCAGGCGGTAGCCGCGGCGGGTCTGCCAGAGGGCGTGTTCTCGCTGCTGTTCGATGCCGGCCACGCGGTCGGCGCGGCATTGGTTGCGCATCCGGCCATCCAGGCGGTCGGCTTCACCGGCTCGCGGCGCGGCGGTCTCGCGCTGATGGCGATCGCCGCGGCGCGGCCCATACCGATCCCCGTGTATGCCGAGATGAGCAGCGTCAATCCGAATATCCTGCTGCCTGCCGCACTGGCACGGCGCGGCGACGCACTGGCGCGCGACTTTGTCGCCTCGGTGACGCTGGGCTGCGGCCAGTTCTGCACCAATCCGGGCCTCGTTCTGGCAGTCGGCGGCGAAGCGTTCGAGCGCTTCGTCGCGGCCGCGGCCGGCGCGATCGCGGCCGTGCCCGCCGGCGTGATGCTGACCGCCGGCATCGCGCGCGCCTATGACGACGGCGTCGAACGGCTGGCTTCGCATCCTGCCGTGACCACGGTCGCGCAAGGTACCCGCACGGCGGGGCGCGCCACCGCGAGCCTGTTCCGCGTGCACGCCGCCGATCTGCTGGCCGACGCTAACCTGGCCGAGGAATGCTTCGGTCCCTGCAGCGTGCTGGTGGAATGCACGGATGCCGGGCAGTTGCGCAAGGTGCTGGAGCAGTGTGAGGGTCAGCTGACCGTGACGCTGCATCTGGATGATGACGACCACCACGCTGCCCGCGCACTGCTGCCGGTGCTTGAGCGCAAGGCCGGCCGCATCCTGGCCAACGGCTTTCCGACCGGTGTCGAGGTGTGCGACGCGATCGTGCATGGCGGTCCGTTCCCGGCGACATCGGACGGGCGCAGCACCTCGGTCGGCACCGCGGCGATCGAACGCTTCCTGCGTCCGGTCTGCTACCAGAACCTGCCCGATGCGCTGCTGCCCGACGCGTTGCGCGACGGCAATCCGCTCGGCCTGCGGCGCCGCATCGGCGGCAAGCCGGAGGGGGCGCCCGCGCCAGCCTGAGGCTCGCGCATCGCCCATCCCATTTCCAAGAACAAGGTGAGGAGACCCATATGAACAGCCATTCCACGGCCGGGCTGGAGCAGCCCGTACCGCTGCCGCACGACACCGCCGACACCGCCGCCGCCGACGAATCGCGCATCATCGGCATGCTGACCCGCAAGCTGATCCCGTTCCTTGCGCTGATCTATGTCGTGGCCTACATCGACCGCTCGGTGGTCGGCTTCGCCAAGCTGCATATGAACGCGGCGGTCGGCATCAGCGATGCCGCCTACGGTCTCGGCGCGGGGCTGTTCTTCATCGGCTATTTCCTGTGCGAGGTGCCCAGCAACCTGGCGCTGGAGCGCTTCGGCGCGCGCCGCTGGTTCGCGCGCATCCTGCTGACCTGGGGCCTGATCACGATGGCGATGGCGCTGATCCACAACGCCACCACCTTCTACGTGCTGCGCTTCCTGCTGGGCGCGGCCGAGGCGGGACTCTATCCCGGCATCCTGTACTTCCTGACCAAGTGGTTTCCGATGCGGCATCGCGCCCGCATCATCGGCCTGCTGGTGCTGGCGCAGCCGATCGCGCTGATCATCACCGGCCCGATTGCCGGCTGGGTGCTGTCGACGCCGGGGCTGTTCGGCATGTCGAACTGGCAGACGCTGTTCGTCGTCAGCGGCCTGCCCGCGGTGCTGCTGTGCCTGCCGACGCTGCGGCTGGTGCCGGAGTCCCCGGCGGACGCGAAATGGCTGTCGGCGCGCGACCGTGCCTGGATCGAACGCGAGCTGGCGGCGGACCGGAAGACCTTCGCGCTGAAGTCGCACGGCAATCCGCTGAAGGCGCTGAAGGACAAGCGCGTGCTGCTGCTGTCGCTGCTGTTCCTGCCGTTTCCGCTGAGCATCTACGGCCTGTCGCTGTGGTTGCCGACCATCATCAAGCAGTTCGGCGTCACCGACGCGAGTACCGGCCTGCTGTCGGCGGTGCCGTACCTGTTCGCGGTGGTCGGCCTCTACCTGGTGCCGCGCCATTCGGACCGCAAGGGCGAGCGCTACTGGCACATCGTCGTGGTATCGGGTGCGGCGGCGCTGACGATGGCGGCCAGCGCCTGGGTCCAGACGCCGGCGCTGCAATTCCTCTTCATCTGCCTGACGGCCTTTTCGATCTATTCGATCCAGGCGGTGGTATGGGCGTTGCCTGGCCAGTTCCTGACCGGCGCCAGCGCCGCGGTCGGCATCGCCACCATCAATTCGCTGGCCAACCTCGGCGGCTACCTCGGCCCCTATGGCATCGGCCTGATCAAGGACGCCACCGGAAGCCTCGCCGCCGGACTCTATTTCCTCGCCGCGATGCTGGTGTTCGCGGTGGTCATGACCTTCGTGGTACGCGCCGCGCTCGAGCCGCGCGCGGCCCGCTGATACGACAAGCCCTGCCCATGCCTGACAGCTACGCTTCGCCGCGCTATCGCGGCATCTTTCCGGTGGTGCCGACCACCTTCACCGAAACCGGCGAACTGGATCTGCCGAGCCAGAAGCGCGCGGTCGATTTCATGATCGACGCCGGCTCCGACGGCCTGTGCATCCTGGCCAATTTTTCCGAGCAGTTCGCGCTGTCGGACGACGAGCGCGAGGTGCTGACGCGCACCGTGCTCGAACATGTGCAGGGCAGGGTGCCGGTGATCGTCACCACCACGCACTACAGCACGGCCGTCTGCATCGAGCGCAGCCGGCGCGCGCAGCAGATGGGCGCGGCGATGGTGATGGTGATGCCGCCCTACCATGGCGCCACCTTCCGCGTGCCGGAGCCGCAGATCCACGAGTTCTATGCGCGCCTGTCCGATGCGATCCGCATCCCGATCATGATCCAGGATGCCCCTGCCAGCGGCACCGTGCTGTCCGCGCCGTTCCTCGCGCGCATGGCCCGCGAGATCGAACAGGTGGCGTACTTCAAGATCGAGACGCCGGGGGCGGCCAACAAGCTGCGCGAACTGATCCGGCTCGGCGGCGACGCGGTGGAAGGGCCGTGGGATGGCGAGGAAGCGATCACGCTGCTGGCCGACCTGGAGGCTGGTGCGACCGGCGCGATGACCGGCGGCGGCTTTCCGGACGGCATCCGGCCGATCATCGAGGCGCACCGCCGGGGCGATGCCGAACTGGCCTTCGCGCTGTACCAGCGCTGGTTGCCGCTGATCAACCACGAGAACCGGCAGGCCGGCATCCTTGCGGCCAAGGCGCTGATGAAGGAGGGCGGCGTGATCGCCTGCGAGGCCCCGCGGCACCCGCTGCCGCCGATGCATCCGGAAACCCGCAGGGAGCTGATCGCGATCGCGCGGCGGCTCGATCCGCTGGTGCTGCGCTGGGCGAAATAACCAGACAGCGGCAGGGGTGGCTACATGGCGGCCTTGCGAGGCGGCCATGTTGCATGGCGAAGGCCGGCGGCCTGCTTGCCGTCGTCCTGGCCGTTTCCGCTGACGGCCTTACTCGCCGTCGGTCCACTCCACCTGCACGCCGAGGCTGCGCAGGTTCTCGACGAAGCGCGGATGCGCGCGCCGGATCGGCGCCGCGTTGCGGATCTCCGAGCGGCCGTCGATGCTGGCCGCGACCATGAACAGCGCGATGGCCACGCGAATGATGTACGGGCTCTCCACCACGGCCGGCGCCAGCGTGTTGCCGCCGAAGGTGATCAGCCGGTGCGGGTCCGACGAGAACACATGCGCGCCGAACTTCGACAGCTCGCTGGTCCAGCCCAGCGCGCTGTCGTAGACCTTGTTCCAGAACATCGCATTGCCCTGCGCGCGCACGCCCAGCGCGATGAAGATCGGCAGCAGGTCCACCGGGAAGTAGGGCCACGGCGCGGCCTCGACCTTGGTCAGCACGTTGCTGGTGAACGGCGTCTGCACCTGCAGCGGGCCAGAACGCTCGGCGCGCGACCAGCCATCCTCGTGCACGATGCGCACGCCGAACTTCTCGAAGGTGCGATCGATCAGCGGGAAATTCGCCGGCGCGCCGTTGCGCACGACGACGTCGCCATTGGTGATCGCGCCCAGCGCGAGGAACGTCGTGATCTCGTGGAAGTCCTCGTCGAAGGTGAACTCGCCGCCGCCGAGCTTCTCGCCGCCATGCACGGTCACGCGCGAGGTGCCGATGCCCTCGATGCGCGCGCCCATCATCGTCATGAAGCGGCAGAACTCCTGCACATGCGGTTCGGACGCGGCGTTGGTCAGCGTCGAGGTGCCACCGGCCGCGGCCGCGCACATCACGAAGTTCTCGGTGGTGGTCACCGACGCGTAGTCGAGCCAATGGTCGATCGGCCGCAGAGGACCTTCGCTGTGCAGCAGCAGCGAGCCCTGCGCGCGTTCGACCTCGCCGCCGAAGCGGCGGAAGATCTCGACGTGAGGATCGATCTCGCGCACGCCCAGCGTGCAGCCCTTGACGTTGTCCTCGAGCCGCGCGACGCCGAAGCGGCTCAGCAGCGGCGGCACCAGCATGATCGAGGAGCGCATTTCCTCGGGCAGATGGTGGCGGGCGGGGTCGAACACGGTGTCGCGGTGATGCAGGTCCAGCGTGCCGCTGTCATGGTCCATGCGGACATCGGAGCCAAGCGTGCGGAAGATATCGAGGATCTTGCGCACGTCGGTGATGTCCGGCACCCGGTGCAGCCGCACCGGCTGGTCGGTCAGCAGGGTGGCGCACAGCACCGGCAGGACAGCGTTCTTGTTGGCGGAGGGTACGATGCGGCCACGCAGCGGCGTGCCGCCATGCACGATCAGATTCGACATGAGGGGAGAGCGTCCGTGCCGCGCCGGCAGGCGGCGCCGAACGGCGGTAAGCGGTGGAAACGGACGGCATTGTACTGCCCCGGCCGCCGGCGCGGGCGATCGCCGGCGCCGCTATAATGCCCGGCTGCGGGCGCGCCGCCGCCATGCGGCCTTTGCATCGCCTGCGCCATCCCGCCACGCAACTTCATCGCGCAACCCGGCCCCGATCCGCGTCGACATGAACGCCCCGTTTCCGATCCGCAAGGAGTGCCCGCCCGGGGCCTGCGTCTGCGGGCGCGAGCAGCTGCTCGACGATCCGCAGGCGGACATCCGCGTGCTGCGGCTGACCAAGGAAGAGGAAAAGCGGCTGATCGCGCGGCTCGAGGACGTGCGCACGCTCGACGACCTGCGCCGCATGCAGCAAAGAATGTACGAGCTGCTCGGCATCACGGTGACGATCGAGCCGAGCATTCACGGCGTGCGGACCGTGCGCGGCTTCAATATCGAGCTGGCCGAACAGTTGGGGCTGTGCAAGAAGACCCGGCAGACCATTCCGGCCGCGATCCGGCGCTGCCTGGAGCGCCATCCCGAGATCGCCTACGCGATTCTGGATGCGCAAGGGCTGCTGGGCGAAGGCTGACGTTCTCCCACGCCTACCTCCGTCACCCCGCGAAAGCGAGTCCCAGCGGCTCTTGTTGCGCCGAAGCCAAAGTCACTGGGTCCCCGCATGCGCGGGGACGACGTAAATCGATTCCACGGCGCCCGTCGGCCCCAG
>MTEU01004723.1_pt1 | contig 18016 bp, 20 predicted proteins | sample 1042701 | NCBI WGS metagenome assembly MTEU01 (sample SAMN06185813, study PRJNA358809) | soil metagenome | isolation source: naturally attenuated soil | place: India | collected 2015-05-23
CGAAAGGGCTGCGAAGCAGCCCCGGAAATTTGTGCGGCACTGCAGACATCGTGGGGCCGCTCTGCGGCCCTTTCGCGACACAAGGCCGCTCCCACGGAAATAGTGATCCCACAGCCGTGGTGAGCCCACAAAAAAGCCAGCTTTCGCTGGCTTTTTTGTGTTCGGCTGCAAACCTCAGGAGGCGTCGGTAGCCATTTCCACATCGTGAGCGATGAGGGCGACCAGCGCGTTCTGCTGGCGGTGCGACAGTTGACGGAAGCGTTGCAGCAACTCGCGTTCATGCAGGGACAGTTCGGGGCTGTCCAGGCGCATGCTCAACTCGTCACCCAGCGCACCTTCCTGGATAAGGCTCTGTTCCAGGCGCGCGATGATTTCGGAGTTCATGCTGCGGTGATGGTTGCGCGCTACCTCGGCAATGCGCTCACGCATCCCGTCTGGCAGGCGGACGACGAACTTGTCAGCGGTGCGGCTCGAATAAATAGCCTGTTTCATTGGGCGCATATAAATTGACCGGATTTTGGTTCAGGGGAAGCGGTTCTCAAATTGGCCGCACGGGGTGGTAGTACGACCGTAGCGACGATGAAATGTTCAACCGTCTGTGAAAAATGGATGCTCATCTTGCCTCATGGTCGCCGTTTCCTTGGCGTCAATTCTGTGACAAATAGTGAGCCGAATAAAGGCTTTGTGCCAGTACCAATTATCAGAAATGAGTACTGGTTTGAAAAGTTTTACATGCTCAGGCTTACTCGATCGTCAGACTTTTGCCGTCAAAAACTGGTAAAACGCAGCAAAAGGCCGGTAAACACCCTAGAATGTGCCGATTTCCCTCCATAGAGCATAGTGGCTATGCAACATGACGCAAGCGACCGCCAATCAGGGACGGGCCGGTTGATATATCTGGTAGGACCGTCGGGTTCCGGGAAAGATTCCCTGATCGACGCTTCTCGTGAGCGGTTGGCAGCCGCGGGGGTGGAAATCGCCCGTCGCGTCATTACCCGGTCGGCCGAAGCAAAGGGCGAAGCCGCCCATGGAGTTACGTCCGAACAGTTCGAAGCACTGCGCGAGCAAGGGGCGTTTGCCATGCATTGGCGGGCCAATGGTCTGGATTACGGTATCCCACTACAGGTGGACCGGTGGCTGGCGGAGGGCAGGGCGGTGCTGGTGAATGGTTCGCGGGCATATCTGGCCGAGGCACGCCGGCGCTACCCGAACCTGTTGGCAGTGCTGGTCGAGGTCAGGCACGAGGTATTGCGCGAGCGCCTGGTGGCCCGCGGCCGGGAAAGCGCAGAGGAAGTCGAGCAGCGCCTGGCACGAAATGCACGCTTGCAGGCGCTGGCCGATCCGTCGCTGCATGTGCTGGACAACTCCACCACCCTGGAAACCGCGGTCGAGGGACTGTTCGTGCTGCTGCGTGATGAAGGCGTGCTGCCACAGGTGTAGCATTGGCAGAAAAGGATTACGCGAAAAAGCCCGCTTGAGGCATGACAAACGCCAGCGTGCTGGTTAACATGCTGGCCGTCCTGCTGTGCAGCGTCCGCTGTCGGCACTTGCGTCTCAGTAGCTCAATTGGATAGAGCATCCCCCTCCTAAGGGGAAGGTTGCAGGTTCAATTCCTGCCTGGGACGCCATTTCCTTTCGTTCCCTTACCGCGTCCACCCAGTGTTGATGACGCGAAATCGGGAAGCCTTGAACCTGCGTATTTCTACATCCCCAGATGCTTCAAGGCCCACAGCACTCCCATGCCCACAATCAGCGTCAGCATTGTGCTGCGCGTGCGCCACGCCACCAGCGCGGCCAGTATCGCTGCCGGTATCTGCGGGTTCATCCAGTCGATTCCCGCCTGCCGATCGGGCAACACCACTGCCGGCAGTACCAAGGCGGCCAGCACGCTGGCCGGCACATACGCCAGGGCGCGGCGAAACAGTGGGGGGATGCGCAATACCGTATGCAACTCGATGAACGACAAGCGGATGGCGAAGGTGCCCAGGCCGATCAGAATGAAGGTTATCCATTGGGTCGGTTCGCTCATGATGCTTCCTGTTCGGTATCGGCTGCTGCCGCAGATTGCTGCTTTTGCCAGTTCTCGATGGCCAGCCCGGCGATGATGCCGCCCAGCGCGCCAGTCAGCAGGCCTAGGTTGTAGGGCAGGTTGGTGGCCAGCACGGCGAGCACGCCGCCGGTCAACGCTGCGCCAAGCGTGGCCGCATTGCGAATGCCAGGTACCAACAGCGCCAGGAATGACAATGGAATTGCAAAGCCCAGCGACCAGTCCTCAGGGATGCTCGCGCCCAGGTACATGCCCGCCAGCACCGAGAGGTTCCAGCCGAAGAACATGGTGATTGCCGTACCGGCATAGTAGGGGTAGGCAGACTGCCCGAGCCCGCCCGAGCCCATCTTCAGCGTGCACAGGGCGAAGGACTGGTCTGACAGCATGTACGCCATCGGCCACTTGTGGCGACGCGGCAGCTGGCCCAGGTGTGGCGCCAGGCTGGCGCTGTACATCAGGAAGCGCAAATTGATCACCAGCGCGGTGACTACCATGGTCACCGGCAGGGCAGCGCTTTGCATCAGCTGCATCACTACCATTTGCGCGGACCCGGAGTAGAACAGCAAGGTCATGCCGATGGCATCGGTTGGCGACAGGCCTATGCCGATCGCCGTCACCCCGGTGATCAGGCCGAAGGGCACGATGCCGGAGGTCAATGGCAGGGCGCTGTGGGCACCTTGCCTGAACGCTTGGGTCCCGCTTGGATACGGCATTTGAAATCCTTGAAAGTGTGCAGACGGTGCAAGGGCGGCACGTCCACGTTAATGCGCGCGACAGTTGGCCTCAACGTCAGATTTCTGGAATAGTAGGCCTAAAAAAAATAGGCCTGAAAGCGTGTACCTCGATACTCCTACCCGGCACTCGCTGCAGCTCAATGCCCTGCGTGCCTTCGAAGCTTCAGCCCGCCTGGGCGGTTTTGCCCGTGCCGCACTCGAACTGAAGGTGACCCCGGGGGCCATCGCCGCCCTGGTCAAGACCCTGGAAAGCGAATACGGCGCGGCCTTGTTCGAGCGCCACGCAAAAGGCGTGCGCCTGACGCCCTTGGGCGAAAGCGTGAAAGGCCAGTTCACCGAGGCGTTCGACGCCGTGGAGGCCGCTGCGCGCACGCTGCGCCGTCTGGCCGCACCACAGCGGGTGCATATCGTCACATCGCCTGCCCTGGCGCAGTTGTGGATCGGGCCACGCCTGCCGGAACTGACCCGACTGCTGGCACCCATCGAGATCTCGGTGACGGCGGTGGATGAACCGCCCAACCTGAAGCGCAGCCCGTTCGACCTGTGCCTGTTCTACACCGAAAAACCCGAGCGCTGGCAACGCAGGATAGCCACGGAAGAAATCCTGCCCGTGTGTGTGCCGGCCTTGGCCGCCAGCATCGCCAAGCCCGAGGACCTTGCCGACGCCCGTTGCATTGCCGACGTGGGCTGGAACGACTGGGCAGTGTGGACGGGAGCGGTGATGCCCGGGCACAAGTTCGTTGCCCGCGGGCCGGGTTTTTCCCTGTACTCGATCGCCTTGCAGCAAGCGCTGCTGGCCGCCGGGGTGCTGATAGGGCGCAGAAGCCTGGTGCAGCGCTACCTCGACAGCGGCGAACTGGTCGCCCCCATCGACCTCGCGGTGCCACTGGGTGTGACCATCGCCGCATGGCGGCTGCCAGGTGCCAAGGGCAACCAGGTGGTTGCTGCAGTGGAGGAGGCGCTGTTGCATCTGGCTTGAGCGTCCTCAATCCATGCCCGTCCTCAGCACCGCCAAAACAGGGCGTCGGGGCTATTCTGTTCGGGTGCGCCAGGAGCCAGGGGGAGCGTCCTGAGTCAGGAAACCCGGCCGGTACCCACCGGCTTCAGTGAACACCAGTTGCATACGTTGTTCGATCTGATCAGCGATGGCATCTGGGACTGGAATGCCCTAACAAGCGCCTGGTGGCGCAACTGGAGCAAAGGAACCAGTCGCTGGAAAGCCAGGTGGCCGAACGCACCCGCGAGCTGTCCTGGGTGAACCAGCAACTGCAGCGGCAGCTGGACGAAAACCGCGAGCTGGCCGAGCGCGATGCATTGACCCGCATTGCCAACCGCTATCGGCTGGAAAAGGCGCTGCAACAGGAGTGCGAGCGTGCCCAGCGCTTTCGCCAGCCGTTGTCGCTCATTGCCATGGACCTGGACGACTTCAAACCGATCAGTGACCGCTTTGGCCATGCCCGTGGCGATGCGGCGCTGGTGCGGGTGGTCGACGTCCTGCGTACCTGTCTGCGGCAGCAGGACCTGCTGGCGCGCTGGGGTGGAGACGAGTTCGTCATCGTATTGCCGCAGGCCTCGCTGGGCGAGGCGCTGGAGGTGGCAGCACGCTTGCGTCAGGCGATGGTGCAGGTGGAGCCGGTGGGCGATTGCCGGCTGACCATGAGCTACGGCGTGGTGCAATGGAAGGAAGGAGAGGACCAGCATGCACTGCTGGCGCGTGCCGACACGGCGCTGTACCGGGCCAAGGGAAACGGCAAGAACGCGATAGCCCGATAGATCGCGATCATTGTGGGAGCGGCCGCGGTGGTTTCAGGTTTTGTGTTGGACCGCCGTAAGGCCTGAACGAAAAAAGACCCGCAACGCCTTGGGGCGCTGCGGGCCAAATCGGCCTCGGCCGCTTCAGTGTCAGATATGCAGGGCGTGCCCCAGGGCGCGCAGTGCCGCTTCCTGTACCGCCTCACCCAGTGTCGGGTGGGCATGGATGGTGCCGGCCACATCCTCCAGGCACGCGCCCATCTCCAGCGACTGGGCAAACGCCGTCGACAACTCGGAAACCGCCACGCCAACCGCCTGCCAACCCAGGATCAGGTGGTTGTCACGGCGCGCCACCACTCGCACGAAACCGCTTTTCGATTCCAGGCTCATGGCTCGGCCATTGGCGGCAAACGGGAACTGCGCGACGATGCAGTCCAGCCCTTGTTGGCTGGCTTGCTCCGGGGTCTTGCCGACCACCACCACTTCCGGGTCGGTGAAACACACCGCGGCGATCGCGCTGGGTTCGAAACGGCGTGCCTTGCCGGCGATGATCTCGGCGACCATCTCGCCCTGGGCCATGGCCCGGTGCGCCAGCATCGGTTCGCCGGCCACGTCGCCGATGGCCCAGACGTTGCGCATGCTGGTCTGGCAGCGCTCGTCGATGGCGACGGCAGCGCCGTTCATCTTAAGGTCCAGGCACTCCAGGTTGAAACCTTGTGTGCGCGGCCTACGGCCCACGGCCACCAGCACCTGGTCGGCTTCCAGGCGCAGTTGGCCACCCTGGCCATCACGGGCCAGCAGGCAGCCACCTTCGTAACCTTCGACGCTATGGCCCAGGTACAGGGTGATGCCCAGCTTCTTCAGCGATTCGGCCACGGGGGCGGTCAGATCGCTGTCGTAGGTCGGCAGGATGCGCTCGCGCGCTTCCACCACGCTGACCCGAGCGCCCAGCTTGCGGTAGGCGATGCCCAGCTCCAGGCCGATGTAGCCGCCGCCCACCACTACCAGGTGCTGCGGCAGGGTTTTCGGCGCCAGGGCTTCGGTCGAGGAAATGATCGGCCCGCCCAGTGGCAGCATCGGCAGTTCGACACTGCTGGAGCCAGTGGCCAGCAACAGGTGCTCGCACTGGATACGCTGACCATCGACCTCGACCTGCTTGCCGTCGAGCACTTTCGCCCAGCCATGGATCACCTTGACCCCGTGCTTTTTCAGCAGGGCTGCGACGCCGGTGGTCAGGCGGTCGACGATGCCGTCCTTCCAGGCCACGCTCTGGCCGATGTCCAGGCGCGGCGAGGCGACGCTGATGCCCAGCTCCGACGGGCCGGCAAAGCGCGAAGTCTGGTGGAACTGCTCGGCCACGTGGATCAGCGCCTTGGACGGGATGCAGCCGATGTTCAGGCAGGTACCGCCCAGTGCCTGGCCTTCCACCAGCACGGTGGGGATGCCCAGTTGCCCGGCGCGGATGGCAGCCACGTAGCCGCCAGGGCCGCCGCCGATGATCAACAGGGTAGTCTGGATAGTCTGTTGCATGCTCACTCCACGAACAGGCAGGCGGGTTGTTCGAGCAGGCCGCGCACGGCCTGGATGAACAGCGCGGCGTCCATGCCATCGACCACGCGGTGGTCGAACGAGCTGGACAGGTTCATCATCTTGCGCACGACGATCTGGCCATCGATCACCACAGGTCGCTCGACCATGCGGTTGACGCCGACGATCGCCACTTCCGGGGTGTTGACCACCGGCGTGCTGACGATGCCGCCCAGGGCGCCCAGGCTGGTCAGGGTGATGGTCGAACCGGACAGCTCGTCGCGGCTGGCCTTGTTGTTGCGGGCAGCGTTGGCCAGTCGCGAGATCTCGCCTGCGTTGCTCCACAGGCTGCCAGCTTCGGCATGGCGCAGCACCGGTACCATCAGGCCGTTGTCGCCCTGGGTGGCGATACCCACATGTACCGCGCCATGGCGGGTGATGACCTGGGCTTCGTCGTCATAGGTGGCGTTGATCTGCGGGAAATCGCGCAGTGCCACGACAAGGGCACGCACCAGGAACGGCAGCAGGGTCAGCTTGCCGCGGCTGTCGCCATGCTTGCTGTTGAGTTGCTGGCGCAGGGCTTCCAGGGCGGTGACGTCGATTTCTTCCACATAGCTGAAGTGCGCGACCCGGCGCTTGGCGTCCTGCATGCGCTGAGCGATCTTGCGGCGCAGGCCGATCACCGGCACCTGCTCGCTGTCGGTGCGCTTGGCATAGCCGCTCGGGGCTTGTCCGCCGGCGCTGTGCGGCTTGCTCATGAAGGCGTCGAGGTCTTCGTGCAGGATGCGCCCGGCCGGGCCGCTGCCATGCACGTAACGCAGTTCGATACCTGCATCCAGAGCACGCTTGCGCACCGCCGGCGAGGCCAGCGGCTTGTCGCCTGGCTGGCGTGGCACGATCGGGGCTGCCTCGTGGTTGACGGGCGTCTGGTACGCGGCCGGTCTTGCTTCCTTCTGCGGCTCTGGCTTGGCGGCTACCGGGGCATCGGGGGCCTCGACCTGTTCGCGCTTGGGCACATCCTTGGTGGGCACATCCACATGGTTGCCGCTGCCTTCCACTTCGATGCGGATCAGCTCGCTGCCGACCGCCATCACTTCACCTGGTTGCCCACCCAGTGCCAGCACCTTGCCGCTGACCGGCGAAGGGATTTCCACGGTGGCCTTGTCGGTCATGACGTCGGCGACTACCTGGTCTTCGGCGATCATGTCACCGACCTTGACGAACCACTCGACCAACTCGACCTGCGCGATGCCTTCGCCAATGTCCGGCATCTTGATGACGTGCGTGCCCATTCAGACCTCCATGACCTTTTTCAATGCCGCACCTACCCGCGAAGGCCCTGGGAAATAAGCCCATTCCTGTGCGTGTGGGTAGGGGGTGTCCCAGCCGGTGACGCGCTCGATCGGCGCCTCCAGGTGGTGGAAGCAGTGTTCCTGCACGAGCGACACCAGTTCGGCGCCGAAACCGCAGGTGCGGGTAGCCTCGTGTACCACCACGCAGCGGCCAGTCTTTTTCACAGACTCGACGATGGTGTCCAGGTCCAGCGGCCACAGGCTGCGCAGGTCGATCACCTCGGCGTCGACGCCGGTTTCTTCGGCGGCCACCTGGGCCACGTACACCGTGGTGCCGTAGGTCAGCACGGTCACGTCATTGCCGGGGCGGGTAATGGCCGCCTTGTCCAGCGGCACGCTGTAGTAGCCATCGGGCACGGCGCTTTGCGGGTGCTTCGACCACGGCGTGACAGGGCGGTCGTGGTGGCCGTCGAACGGGCCGTTGTACAGGCGCTTGGGTTCCAGGAAGATCACCGGGTCATCGCATTCGATCGAGGCGATCAGCAGGCCCTTGGCGTCATAGGGGTTGGACGGCATGACAGTCCGCAGGCCGCACACCTGGGTGAACATCGCTTCCGGGCTCTGGCTGTGTGTCTGGCCGCCATAGATCCCGCCACCGCAGGGCATGCGCAGGGTCAGCGGGGCGATGAATTCGCCGGCCGAACGGTAACGCAGGCGCGCCATCTCGGAAACGATCTGGTCGGAGGCCGGGTAGAAATAGTCGGCGAACTGGATTTCCACCACCGGGCGCAGGCCGTAGGCACCCATGCCCACGGCGGTGCCGACGATACCGCTCTCGGAGATCGGCGCGTCGAACACACGGGACTTGCCGTACTTGGTCTGCAGGCCTTCGGTGCAGCGGAACACGCCGCCGAAGTAGCCGACGTCCTGGCCGTAGATCACCACATTGTCGTCGCGCTCGAGCATGACATCCATGGCCGAGCGCAGGGCCTGGATCATGGTCATGGTAGTGGTGGCCATGGCGGTTTCCGGGTTGATGCTGTTGTTGTGGTCGTTCATCTCAAACCCCCAGTTCCTGGCGTTGACGGCGCAGGTGGTCGGGCATTTCCTTGTACACGTCCTCGAACATCGAGGCGGCACTCGGGATGTGACCATTGGCCAGGGTGCCGTACTGCTCGGCTTCTTTCTGCGCGGCGATCACCGCGGCTTCCAGCTCGGCAGTGGTGGCCTGGTGCTCTTCCTCGGACCAGTGGCCGATCTTGATCAGGTGCTGCTTCAGGCGGGCGATCGGGTCGCCGAGCGGGAAGTGGCTCCAGTCATCGGCCGGGCGGTACTTGGACGGGTCGTCCGAAGTGGAATGCGGGCCGGCACGGTAGGTGACCCATTCGATCAGGCTCGGGCCCAGGCCGCGACGGGCGCGTTCTGCGGCCCAGCGCGAAGCGGCGTACACGGCGACGAAGTCGTTGCCGTCAACCCGTAGCGAGGCAATGCCGCAACCCACGCCACGGCCGGCGAAGGTGGTCGACTCGCCACCGGCGATGGCCTGGAAGGTGGAGATCGCCCACTGGTTGTTGACCACGTTGAGGATCACCGGGGCACGGTACACGTGGGCGAAGGTGAGGGCGGTGTGGAAGTCCGACTCGGCGGTTGCGCCGTCGCCGATCCACGCCGAGGCGATCTTGGTATCGCCCTTGATCGCCGAAGCCATGGCCCAGCCGACCGCCTGCACGAACTGGGTCGCCAGGTTGCCGCTGATGGTGAAGAAGCCGGCCTCGCGTACCGAATACATGATCGGCAGCTGGCGGCCCTTGAGCGGGTCGCGCTCGTTGGACAGCAGCTGGCAGATCATCTCGACCAGCGACACGTCGCGGGCCATCAGGATGCTTTGCTGGCGGTAGGTGGGGAAGCACATGTCGGTGCGGTTCAGGGCCAGGGCCTGGCCGCTGCCGATGGCCTCTTCACCCAGGCTCTGCATGTAGAAGGACATCTTCTTCTGGCGCTGGGCGACCACCATGCGGCTGTCGAAAATCCGCGTCTTGAGCATGGCGCGCATGCCCTGGCGGAGAACTTGCGGGTCGATGTCTTCGGCCCACGGGCCTTGCGCGTCGCCTTGCTCGTCGAGCACGCGGATCAGGCTGTAGGACAGGTCCGCAGTGTCGGCAGCGTCGACATCGACTGGCGGTTTACGGGCTTGACCTGCATCGTTCAGGCGCAGGTAGGAGAAATCGGTCTGGCAGCCTGGCCGGCCGGTAGGCTCGGGCACATGCAAACGCAGGGGGGCGTACTCGTTCATGCTTTTTACGCTCGCTCGGGTATTTGTTTTTGTGAGCTCTGAAGCGGCCGCCGCTGAGTACCGGCTTGTGACTGGTAGGTCAGCGTCCCCTACATCTTAGTGGGCCAGCAGGAGAATTTTTCTCTCAAGTTGATTGCCTTTGCCGAGCAGGGCAGATAAACATTCCGCATAAACACAAAAAACCGGTGATTTTGTCTCATGCGCAAACTCGATCGTACCGATATCGGCATTCTCAACAGCCTGCAGGAAAATGCCCGCATCACCAACGCCGAGCTGGCCCGCTCGGTGAACCTGTCCCCCACACCCTGCTTCAACCGAGTGCGGGCAATGGAGGAACTGGGGGTGATCCGCCAGCAGGTGACCTTGCTGTCGCCCGAAGCGCTGGGGCTGGATGTGAACGTGTTCATTCATGTGAGCCTGGAGAAGCAGGTGGAGCAGTCGCTGCACCGCTTCGAGGAAGAGATTGCCGAGCGGCCCGAGGTGATGGAGTGCTACCTGATGACCGGTGATCCGGACTACCTGTTGCGGGTGCTGCTGCCCAGCATCCAGGCGCTGGAACGGTTTCTCGATTACCTGACGCGGCTGCCAGGGGTGGCCAACATTCGGTCGAGCTTTGCCTTGAAGCAGGTGCGCTACAAGACGGCTTTGCCGTTGCCGGCCAATGGCATGACCTTGCGGGAATAGGTGTAGCCTGGCTGATGATTGGCGGTAGCAATGCCTCTTTGGTTCTGAGAGGCAGGGCACCTTCTGGCAGGGCCTTCGCAGGTGTGATGCTGGGTGTCAGGCTAGCCGGATGTTCTTCAGGTAGAACGTGAGTATTTGTCCCGGCGTTGCGCTTGCATTCAAAAAACTGTCAAAGGTAAGGGACAGGTCTGTGGATGCATCTTCAGGCCTTGTCGATGCAACACGATGGCCGTGTTTGTCACGCAGGTAGAACGGAATTTCTTCAGCGCTCCGCAGGTCGCCGTCCCAGTCATCGAATGAATCGATCTTCCAGTAGTCGCCAAGGCCTGCCAGTTGCGGCTTGAAGTTCGCCACGGCATCCGTGACTCTGCCTATGACGCCTGTTCCATACAAGCCGAGCCAGCCTCTCGGATTTTGCTCAAGCCTCGCGCCCGCGAATTTCCAGTGGTTGTTGCATGAGATGTAGTAGAGGTCTCGTCCCTTCTCCGATTTGATGTAGGTGAAATCAAACGCGATACGTACGATCTCGTCCCGCGCATGCTTATTTCGGTGATTATCGACGCACAACCAGCCATCCTCATCCAGCCATGTGAATGGGTGTTGCCCGATGGATGATTCTGCGACTACCACTCGGCCTGCATGGGTATGCAGTTCGGCGGTGAAATCAGCTTTGATCATGTAAACCTCCTGTCTCAATTGATCCCGGGATGGGTAGAGGCAAGCTAACCTTTCGGTTGTTGAACAATGAGATGGAAACGCTTGGAGCGCAGCTTGGGCCCATGAGGCAAGTGCATGATCACGACATGACCGACACTGGACGCGCCCTTGATACGCGATTTGTCAGGCAGGGGACTGCGCCGCAGCAATTTTGCTTTTATGCTTGGCTGCAACCCATCGCCACCTGACCCGGGAGCCGCAAGGGACCTATGCGAAATATATGGAAGCCGTTTCAGTCGTTGTATTTCGCCGCGCTGATGATGTTGATCGGCTCGGGCCTTCTCAGTACTTACCTGGCCCTGCGCCTGGCAGCTGATCATGTCGACAGCCTGTGGGTGGGTGCCTTGATGGCAGCCAACTACTTTGGCCTGGCGGTAGGCGGCAAGGTGGGCCACCGGCTGATTGGCCGGGTAGGCCACATTCGTGCCTATGCCACTTGCGCCGGCATCGTCGGCGCGGCTGTGCTCGGCCATGGCCTGACCAGCTGGTTGCCGGCCTGGGTCGGGCTGCGGATGATCGTCGGCCTGGGGATGATGTGTCAGTACATGGTCATCGAGAGCTGGCTGAACGAGCAGGCTGATGTGAAGCATCGCGGCGCGGTATTCAGCGGCTACATGATCGCCTCGTACCTGGGCCTGGTGCTCGGCCAGCTGATCCTGGTGGTGCACCCACAGCTTGGCCTGGAGTTGCTGATGCTGGTCGCCATGTGTTTCACCCTGTGCCTGGTACCGGTCGCGATGACCCGGCGCATTCACCCGGCGCCGTTGCGCCCGGCACCCATGGAGCCGAAGTTCTTCATCAAGCGCGTGCCGCAGTCGCTCAGCACGGTGCTGGGTTCGGGGCTGATCGTCGGCTCGTTCTATGGCCTGGCGCCTTTGTATGCCTCCAGCCAGGGCATGACTACTGAGCAGGTTGGTCTGTTCATGGGTAGCTGCATTTTTGCCGGCCTGTTGGTGCAGTGGCCGTTGGGCTGGTTGTCTGACCGCTACGATCGGGCCGTGCTGATCCGCAGCGTGGCGGTGGGGTTGGCGCTGGCCTCGGCGCCGCTGGCGATGTTGCCCAGCGTGCCGCTGGAGTTGCTGTTCGGCATAGGCTTCGTGATTTCGTTGCTGCAATTCTGCCTGTACCCGCTGGCTGTGGCGTTTTCCAACGACCATGTGGAAAGCGAACGGCGGGTGTCGCTGACCGCGATGCTGCTGGTGACCTACGGCGTGGGCGCGTGTATCGGGCCGCTGGCCGCAGGTGTGCTGATGAAGGTGCTGGGCCCGCAGATGCTGTATGCCTTCTTCGTGTTCTTTGCCCTGGTGCTGGTGTGGCGCATCCGGCCGAAGGCGGTTACCGGGCTGCATCAGGTGCAGGATGCACCTTTGGGCCACGTTGCCATGCCGGCTGCAGGTTCACCGTTGTCGGCGGCGCTGGACCCACGGGTGGATGAACAGACGGTACAGGAGGTGATGCAGGCGCCGGTGGCGGCGGAGGATACCGAGGCGGAAGAGAAGGCGGCTGACAAGGAGCCTGAGCCGGAAGGTGAGGTCAGCAAGCCGGTGTAGGTCTGTGCCGGCCTCTTAGCGGGTTTACCCGCGAAAGCGCCAGCATAGGAGAAACACAAAACCGCAGCGACTCACGCTGCGGTAAATCATCCGTTGTCAGGCGGCGCGGATGTCACGCAGCTTGAAACGTATCTTTCTGTCCTGAGCTCCTTTGTTCACGCTCACATAGTAGGCACGTGTATGGCTGGTGGTTGGTAATTTGCCGATGCCGGTCGGCGTGACGGACTCGTGTACGTAGGATTCTATCGACATCGCCTGGCCGTACCTGTCCAGTAGATGCAACTCCACGTTCTCCAACGTCTTCAAATCACCATCCCAGTCGGTCAGTGCCTGAATTTGCCAGCGCGGATCCACGCCACGGTGGTTGACGGCTGTAACATAATCTACAAGCCTGCCGACTACACCCAACCCGTACAGGCCCACCCACCCGTTAAGGCTTGTCTGGACCATTGCGCCGGTATAGGCCCAACCCTCTGCAGCGTGGATGTGATAGAACCTTTTCCCGTTACGTTCATCTTGCAAGGTGAACGTAAACCTCATGGGTGAATATTGTTTGTGTTTCCGGGGGCATAGCCAGCCGTCCTGACGTGGATTCAGGGTGGAGTCAACGACCCCGATGGTTCCTTGATCGTAAGCCAGTTCTGCGGTGAATTTGGTAGCTTTCATAAAACCTCATGCGCAAGAGGCACTCGATGGTGAGTGCGAGCCCGTACAATCAGTTCAGGGCTGTGCGCAAGGCAGTGGGAAGCTTGGCCATGGTGATAAAAGGCAGGAGGAAGAAGTGAAGTCCGGGGGAGGTAGGATGGACGTGCGAACGACGCCCATCCGCGACGGTATCAATAATCGTCCTTGTCGAACCGCCGCGCCTCACGCTGCAGCTGGTAAACAAAGCTCTCGACCTTGCGCTGCGCCTGCCCGTTGAGGTTGTGGAAGCGCACCCCGGCAAAGGTGGTGTTGATCCGCTCTTCATAGTGCAGGTGACGCAGCTCGACCATGGTGTCGACCAGGCCCAGCGGGTTACCCGCCTTGAATCGCTCGTACACCTGGCCCAGTTGCAGGCGATCTTCGACATTGCCTTCGAAGCGCAGCTTGCAGCCGGTGGCGGAGATGTCCAGCAGCTTGCCACGCAGGGCGCCGTTGCCCTTGAGGTGGGTACCATCAAGGATGATATCGACCAGCTGCGACAGCTTCAGCGCGGCACGGAAGGCGTTGCGGCGCTGGTGGTAGGTCATTTCCTGGGGCATGGCGCCGCGGTAGCAACGGTGGCCGTCGACTTCGCTGATCTTCAGCTCGTGGTTACAGTCCCAGGCGATACGCACGCCATCGTGGAAGCCTTCGACGCGAAAGTGTTCGCCGTTCTCGATGAACTTCTCACCGTCGCGCGGGATCATCTCGTCCAGCGCCAAGGTGTTGCTTTCACGGTCCACGTGCACCACGTAGCTCTGGAAGCGCTGGCTGCGGTCGTGGAAGGTGATGATCAGAGGGTCATGGCTTTCCTGCAGCTGCCGCAAGTTGGCCGCAATCTCCAAAGGGGTGTTCAGCACCTTTGGCGGCTGCGGGGCATCGGATTCATTGAACACGGCTTATCGTTCTCCAGGCAAAAGCGACACACGCAATTAACGGCATTTTGCCAGTATGTTCCGTGCCTTGATAGAAAAAATCACACTTGGCTGAGCGCCCGTGGCTTGGCCAGTGGCGAGGTGCTGCCGCGGCTGTCGTAGAGCGAAGGGGCTTCGCCGCCCATGAGGATCCGGATCTGGTTGTTGGTGACGTGTTGCTGCACCTGGATGATCCGGCCATTGGTCTCGTTGAGCTGCTGGCAGGCTTGCATCAGCTGGCTGATCACATCGAGTTGTTGCAGTAGCAGCTCACCGTTCGGCGATTGTGCCGCCACGGCTTCCACTCCGGCGCGATCAGGGCTCAGGCCAAGGCTGGCAAGCAGGTTGTTGCGCCGCAGGCCTTGCTGCTCCAGCAGCACGATCAAAGACTGCTTGCGGGCCAGGATGTTCTCCAGTGGCGCCATGTCGCGGCCATGCAGGGCGATCGCTTCTTTTTGCAGAAGCTCCAGCAGTTCCTGCATGGGGGCAATGTCATCTTCGATCAGTTGCAGCAAGGTGGTGTCGTGCATGGCTAACTCTTGGCTTTTCTAGCGTCCATGAAGTCAGCGCGCCGAACGGTCAGCGCTGGGCTTCGAAATCGAGCAGTTTGCTGGCGACCCGGCCGGCATCGACCTGGTAGCTGCCGTCGGCGATCGCCTGTTTCAACTGGGCCACACGGGCACTGTTGACCACCGGCTCGTCGCGCAGCTTGTCGCTGATCTTCTGCAACTGCTGGGCCTCTTGGCTGAGGTGTACCGCTTCTCCGCTGGCGCTGGTGGCGGTTGCCGCTTCCTGGCTGGCTGCCGGTTTTTCGGCGCTGCCGCTCGCGGTGTTGCCGCGCACGCCGCCCGTTACGGACGGAGAGTTATTCAAACGACTGAAGTCGATGACCATGATCAGAAACCTCTGGGTATTTGGACGCTTGCCTTGTTTTCGGCCAACCCGAAAGAAACTTTAGGCACAAATGCATAGCCGCCTGTCAGCAAGCTCGCGAACCCGTTTTCTGACACAGTTTAGGAAAAGCGGTTCCTCACCGCCAGCGCAAATCAATGGGCTGGCTACATACTTACCTCGACCTGGCCGGGGCCGGTCACCCTGGCTTTGATTACCCGTTTGGAATTGAGATTGCGCACCCGGATCTGTTCGCTCAGGCCGCCCTTGCTCAGGGCTTCTCCGGGCATGCGCACACTCAGGCTGCCACTGCGGGCGATGATCACCACGTGGTCGCCCTTGCGCACCACCTCGGCCTGTTCCAGGTGTTGCGGGGTGAGTACCTGGTCGATCACCGTGGGGCGCAGCATCTTCATGCCCACCGCCTGTTCCAGTTCGGTCAAAAAGCCTTGGCCCAGGGTGCCGACATCGCGCTCGCGCAGGGCCACGTCGCCTTCGCCCACCACATTGTCGCGCTTGAGCGGCCGGGTCACCACCACCACATCGCGGAACAGCCGCACGGTGGCCGGCACGAATACGGTCCATGGCGCAGTGCCTTCGCAGCGTACCTTTACCGTGACGCGGCCCAGCGGCTGGGCCGGGCTTTCCAGTGAGGCGTCCAGCTGCTGGCTGCACAGCGGCATGCGCAGGCGCGGGTCCAGTGGGTTGACCTGGATCTCGTAACGGCCGGCGGTCTGGGTGGTTGCCAGATAATCTTCGACGCTGAATTCAAGAAACCCTTGAGTGACACCGATAAGCTGTTCAGGCAAGGTAAACGCGTCCGCTACCGTGCGAGCGCCGGGCACCATCAGGCACAGCATGGCCAGCGAGCCAGTCAGCAGGCGTGTCAATCGTCGGAAAAATGTCGTTTTCGTGTACATGGCGCTCAAAAAAGCAAAGCCCGTGCCGACTCGCTACCTGAGTTGCAACGAAAGGCTGAAACATAAAGGAGTCTGGCATGGCAGGTGTTATGGATTCGGTCAACCAGCGCACGCAGCTGGTGGGGCAGAATCGCCTGGAATTGCTGCTGTTCCGCCTCAATGGCGAGCAGCTTTACGGCATCAACGTATTCAAGGTCAGGGAGGTGCTGCAATGCCCTGCGCTGACCCTGCTGCCCAAGGCGCACCCGGTGGTGCGCGGTGTTGCCAATATTCGCGGGGCGACCATCCCGATCCTCGACCTGTCGATGGCCACCGGGTTGCGGCCGCTGCAGGAAGACACGCGCAACAGTTTCGTGATCATCACCGAGTACAACACCAAGACCCAGGGCTTCCTGGTGCACTCGGTGGAGCGCATCGTCAACATGAACTGGGAAGAAATCCATCCGCCACCCAAGGGCACCGGCCGTGACCACTACCTGACGGCGGTCACCCGGGTGGACAACCGCATGGTCGAGATCATCGATGTGGAGAAGGTGCTGGCCGAAGTGGCGCCGTCGTCCGAATCGGTGTCGGCCGGGGTGATCGATGCCGAGGTGCAGGACAAGGCCGTGCTGTTGCGGGTGCTCACCGTCGACGATTCGTCGGTGGCGCGCAAGCAGGTCAGCCGCTGCCTGCAGACCGTGGGGGTCGAGGTGGTAGCGCTCAACGACGGCCGTCAGGCCCTGAACTACCTGCGCCAGCTGGTGGATGAGGGCAAGAAGCCGGAAGAAGAGTTCCTGATGATGATCTCGGACATTGAAATGCCGGAAATGGACGGTTATACGCTGACGGCGGAGATCCGCAGCGATCCGCGCATGCAAAAATTGCACATCTGCCTGCATACTTCGCTTTCCGGGGTGTTCAACCAGGCGATGGTCAAGAAGGTCGGTGCCGATGACTTCCTGGCCAAGTTCAAGCCGGACGACCTGGCCCAGCGGGTAGTCGACCGGATCAAGGCAGCGCATTGAAGCAGCCGGGGGCAGGCCCCCGGCACCAGTGATTTAAAAGAGGCGGCAGTAGTGTCTACGGGTAATTTGGATTTCGAACAGTTCCGGGTCTTCCTGGAGAAAGCCTGTGGCATCCTGCTGGGCGAGAATAAGCAGTACCTGGTCTCCAGCCGTCTCAACAAGCTGATGGAGCAACAGGGCATCAAGAGTCTGGGCGAGCTGGTTCAGCGGATCCAGGCCCAGCCGCGCGGCGGCTTGCGTGAGCAGGTGGTCGATGCCATGACCACCAACGAGACCCTGTGGTTTCGCGATACCTATCCGTTCGAGGTACTGAAGAACAAGGTCATACCCGAGTTCATCCGCAACAACCCTGGCCAGCGCCTGCGCATGTGGTCGGCGGCCTGTTCGTCGGGGCAGGAGCCGTATTCCATCTCGATGGCCATCGACGAATTCGAGCGCAGCAACCTCGGCCAGTTGAAGATGGGCGCGCAGATCGTTGCCACCGACCTGTCCGGCACGATGTTGACCAACTGCAAGACCGGCGAGTACGACAGCCTGGCGATTGCCCGTGGCTTGTCCCAGGAGCGCCTGCAGCGCTACTTCGACACCAAGGGGCCGGGGCGCTGGGCAGTCAAGCCAGCGATTCGCAGCCGCGTCGAGTTCCGCTCGTTCAACCTGCTCGACAGCTATGCCAGCCTGGGCAAGTTCGATGTGGTGTTCTGCCGTAACGTGCTGATCTACTTCTCGGCGCAGGTGAAGAAGGACATCCTGTTGCGTATCCACAGTACCTTGAAGCCGGGCGGGTATCTGTTCCTCGGGGCTTCCGAGGCGCTGAACGGGCTGCCGGACCATTACCAGATGGTGCAGTGCAGCCCGGGAATCATCTACCAGGCGAAGTAAGCACAAAGGCCGGCAGCGAAAGTTGCCGGCCTTTTTGTTTGCCTGTGCCGGCCTCTTCGCGGGCATGCCCGCTCCCACAGGTACCGCGCCGACCTTGAAAGCTGTGCAGAACCTTGTGGGAGCGG
>MTEU01003264.1_pt1 | contig 17948 bp, 14 predicted proteins | sample 1042701 | NCBI WGS metagenome assembly MTEU01 (sample SAMN06185813, study PRJNA358809) | soil metagenome | isolation source: naturally attenuated soil | place: India | collected 2015-05-23
CGCTGCGGCAGGCCGAAGCCGCGGTGCGCCAGGCCCGCGCCGCCGCCGAGATTGCCCGCCAGGACGTGCGGGCGGTCGCGGTCAGCCGCGAGGGGCTGCAGGCGGCGGTCGAAGCGGCGCGCGCCGCGTTGAAGCTGGCCGAGATCGACCTGGCCAACACCGTGCTGCACGCCCCGCAGGACGGGCAACTGAGCCAGATCGGCGCGCGCCTGGGCCAGTACGTCACGGCCGGCACGCAGGCGATGTTCCTGGTGCCGCCGACGTTGTGGGTGATCGCCAACTACAAGGAGGCGCAGACCTCGCACATGGCGCCCGGCCAGCCGGCGAGCTTCCGCGTCGACGGGCTCGACGATGCCCGGCTGACCGGCCATGTCGAACAGCTGGCGCCGGCGGCAGGCTCGGAGTTCGCGGTGATCCAGCCGGACAACGCGACCGGCAACTTCGTCAAGGTCGCGCAACGGATCTCGGTGCGTATCGCCATCGATCCGGACCAGCCTCTCGCGGCGCGGCTGCGGCCCGGCATGTCGGTGCGGGTCGAGGTCGATACGCGGGGAGCGGAGTCCCGCACGCGATGACGGCTGGCGCTTGCCTCCCGCGTATTCGGACAGCGTTGCGCGTGGTCCTGTGCACCGCGGCGCTGCCGCTGCTGTTCGGCTGCATGGGCCCGCGGCCCGCACCACCGGCCGCCGCCGCGCTGACGCCGCCACCGGCGTGGCGCGTCGAACCCGGTCCCAGCGTGCCGCTCGAGCGCGACTGGTGGCGCCGCTATGGCGACACGGTGCTGGCACAACTGGTCGAGCGCGCGCTGGCGAGCAATGCCGACCTTGGCGTCGCCGCCGCGCGGGTCGCCGAAGCGCGCGCCCAGCAGCGGCTCGCACAGGCCCAGTTGCTGCCGACGCTCGATGCGACCGCGACGGGCGGACGCTCCCGCAGCATCAATGCGCTCGGACGCGAGTCGATTTCGAATTCGTTCGAACCGCAGTTCCAGGCGGCCTATGAGATCGATCTGTTCGGCCGCCTGGCCGACCTGTCGGCGGCCGCGCTTGCGGGCGCACAGGCCAGCGAAGCCGCAAGAGATGCGGCGGTGCTGTCGGTCGCCGCGGCCACCGCGCGCGCCTATCTGACGCTGCGCGCGCTCGACGCCCAGCTTGCCGTGGTACGCCAGACGCTGGCCGCCCGCGAGGACGCCTTGCGGCTGGCGCGGCGCCGGGCCGAGGCCGGCTACACCTCGCAGCTGGAGTACGCCCAGGCGCGCGCCGAGTACGAGTCCACCGCGCAGGCGGTGCCGCAGGCCGAGCTGGCCGTCGCCCGCCAGGAGAACGCCTTGCTGCTGCTGATCGGCGACTCGCCATCGGGGGAGATCGCGCGCGGCGCCGCGCTGTCCGCCCTGCGGCCTCCACCGGTCCCCGAGGGCCTGCCCGCCGACCTGCTGCGGCGGCGGCCCGACATCGCGCAGGCCGAATTCCAGCTGGCCGCGAGCGATGCCAACCTGAGCGCCGCGCGCAAGGCCTTCCTGCCGCGGCTGCATCTGTCGGGATCGGCCGGCCTGCTGTATGCGAGCGGCGTCGCCAGCCCGGTCCGCATCTGGTCGCTCGGCGGCAGCATCCTGGCACCGCTGTTCGAGGGCGGCCGCATCGAGGCCGGCGCGCAGGTCGCCACGGCCCAGCGCGATCAGGCCGCCTTCGCCTACCGCCGCACCGCGCTGACCGCCTTTCGCGAGGTCAACGACAACCTCGCGGCGCTACGCCAGCTGGAGGCGCAGGTGCTGCATCTGGGCCAGCAGCGCGATGCCCTCGCGGCCGCGCTGCGCCACGCAACCAACCGCTATCGCGCCGGCTATTCGCCGTATCTGGAGCAGCTCGATGCGCAGCGCGGACTGCTGAGCGCGGAGCTGAGCCTGATCCAGGCACACGCGGACTGGCTCAATGCCAGCGTGGCGTTGTACCAGGCGATGGGGGGCGGCTGGTCGCGCACCGATTGAGGGCCGATCAGGGGTCGATTGATCGCTGGTCCGACCTCATTCCAGAACAACGCCAGCCGCCTTCCCGACCCGGCTCCACTTGTCGATGTCCGCCTTCTGGAAGTCGGCAAGCCGCTGCGGCGTGCCGCCCACTACGTTGATGCCGAGCCGATCCAGTTGCGCCACGACCTCCGGGTCCTTCAGCGCACGGTTGATCTCGGTGTTCAGCCGCAGCACCACTGCGGACGGCGTCCCCGCCGGCGCGAAGATTCCCTGCCAATGCTCCGCCTCGAAGTCGGGCACGCCGGCCTCGGCCATGGTCGGCACCGCGGGCAGGTTGGCGACGCGCGCCTTGGTCGCCACGGCCAGGGCCCGCAGCTTGCCGGACTGCACCAGCGGCAGAATGGGCGCCGTCGGTGCGAACATGAAGTCGACATGCCCGGCCATCACGTCCTGGATCGCCGGAATATCGCCCTTGTACGGCACGTGGGTGATGTTCAGCTTCTGCTGCTCCTTCAGCAGCTCGGCCGACATCTGCAGGATCGTGCCGGTACCGCCGGAGGCATAGCTCAGTTTGCCCGGCTGCTTGCGCGCGGCAGCAAGCAGGCTGGCGACATCGCGATACGGGCTGTCGGCCCCGACCACCAGCACGCTCGGAATCGTGCCCACCAGAGCGATCGGCGTGAATCCCTTGACGGCATCGTACGTTGGCCGCGGGTTCAACGCGGGCCCGATGGCATGGGACGCGGTCGATGCGCCGAGCAGCGTATAGCCATCGGGCTGTGCCCGCGCAACGAAGGCCGAGCCGATGGCCCCGGTGGCCCCCGGCTTGTTCTCGACGACGACGGTGGTCTGCAACGCCTTGCCGAGCTTCTGCGCAACCAGCCGCGCGATGATGTCGGTGGTCCCGCCCGCCGGATAGGGAACGACATAGGTAATCGGCCTGCTCGGCCAGTCGGATTGCGCCGAGGCTGACAGCGGTGCGCCGATGGATGCGGCTAGCATCGCGAAGGCCAGCGACGAGCAAAGGTGCCGGCGGATGCCGCGGTTCCCTGCCATAAGGGTCTCCTGTTCTGTCTTGTTCATGTTGTTGATGTCTTGATGTTCTTCACGATCGACCGAAGCCGTATAGCTGTCGCGGGTTGTCGGCCAGAATCTGCCGGCAGACGGCCTCGTTACCGCACCAGTCTCGAAACAGCACCAGCATCGCCGCATCGTCGATCGGCGCGGCACCGGCCGCGCGCAGCGTCGGGTGTGGCCAGTCCGAGCCCCAGACCATGCGCTGCGGCGCCAGCGCGATGTACCTCGATGCCAGTTCGGCGACGTCGCGATAGTGCGGTGGACCATCGCGCGACTCGATATAGGGGGCCGACAGCTTGACCCATGCCTTGCCGGCCTGGACCAGATCGGCAATCACGCCGTAGCCGCGCTCGGCCTCCGCGGTGCCGAACGGCAAATGGCCGTAGTGATCGAACACCATCGGCACCGGCAGCCGCCGCAGCGTCGTGGCCATATCGGGCAGCCACCCCGCCGGCAGATTGAGCTGCACGTGCCAGCCCAAGGGCGCGATGCGCGCGGCCAGCGCCGGCAACGCACCGGCATCGACCGGCCCCGGCATCGTCAGGTTGAAACGGATCCCACGGATGCCGCCTCGATGCAGCCGGTCCAGCTCGGCATCGTCCACGTCCGCGCCGACGACGGCCACGCCGCGGGCTTCCGCGCCCAATTGCGCAATTGCATCCAGCGTGCAGCGGTTGTCGCTGCCGTAGGTCGACGGTGTCACGACGACCGTCCGCGTCGTACCCTGTGCCCGCTGCACGATCCGATACGCCGCCACGGTGGCGTCCGGCGGCCGCAGCGTCGCACCGGCGGCGACCGGGTAGCGACGGTCGTAGACGTGCATGTGGCAATCGCAAGCGTGCGCCAACGCGGCGCCCTCACCTGCCATACCGGCCGCTCCCCGCGCCATGCACCGGCGCGCCGCGCTGCGGCATCTCGATCCGCAGAATCGAGCTGGAGGTCGATTCGGTCATGAACAGCGTGCTGCCGTCGTCGCCGCCGAAGCAGGCATTGGTCAGCGATGTCCCCACGGGGCTGCGGATCACCTCCACCGGCTCGGCGCGCGGGTTCAGCACCCACAGATAGCCCAAGCCGGGATTGGCGACGAGCAGATGACCGTCGGCACGCATCACCAGACCATCCGGGCCGCTGGGCCCGTAGCTCGTGAAGAACTGGCCGACCTTGCTGACCGAACCGTCGGCCTGCAGCGGAACGCGCCAGACGCAGTTGCCGCGCGTCATGGCGACGAACAGCACGGTTTCGTCCGCTGACAGCACCAGTCCATTCGGGCTCGGCGCGTTGGAGATCAGCACGTCAAGTTTTCCGTCCGGCGCCAGCCGATAGACGCGGCCGCTCGGATCGTGCATGCCGGTCTGCCCCTGGTCGGTGAAGTACAGGTTGCCGCGCGAGTCGAAGGTCAGGTCGTTGACGCCGCGGAAGCGCTCGCTGTTGCGCCGCTCCAGCCAGGGCCGCACGGTGCCCGACCGGGCATCGAGCAGCATCAGCCCGTTGCGGTAGTCGGTGATCAGGAACTCGTCGCCACCGAGCCACTTCATGCCGTTCGGTTCGCCGTCATACTGCGCGACCAGTTCCCAATCGCCGCGTGGCGCGATCCGGAAGATCCGCCCGAACGGGATGTCGGTGACCCACAGGCAACCGTTGGCCCATACCGGCCCTTCGAGGAAGGCGTCGATCGCGGCGCCGCCGCGATTGGCACGGGCCCAATCGGAGGCAACGCCCCGGCATCGCAGGGCATCGGGAAGCGACGTAAACACTTCGGCATCGCGCAGCGCGGGTTGGGTCAGTAACAGCATCGGTTCGGCTCCCTGTTGTGCGTCGGCCCGCGCCGGCTCATTGCTTCTCGATGTTGGCGCGCTGCGCCACCGTCGCCCATTGCGCGGTCTCGCGCTGGATCAGGCTGGCAAAGCCGGCGGTGTCGAGATTGCCCGGCTGAGCACCCATATTGGCCAGAAACGCCTTGATGTCCGGCGTGCTGAGCGCCTGGTGGACTGCCTTCTGCAGCGTCTGCACGACTTCGGGCGGCGTCCCCTTGGGCGCGGCGAGTCCCGACCAATTGAACTGGCTGAAGCCCGGCACGCCGCCCTCGGCGAAGGTCGGTACATCGGGCAGCGCTGCCGCCCGCTGCGTGCCGCTGATCGCAAGCAGGCGGATCTGCTTGCCCTTGACCTGCGACAGCACGCTGGGCGTCGACAGCACCAGCACGTCGATGTTGCCCGACAACAGCCCGACCATGGCGTCTGCCGCGCCCTTGTACGGTACATGCATCAGCTGGATGCCGGCCGCCTGCTGGAACGCCTCGGTCGCGAAGTGCGGCGCGCTGCCGGCCCCGCCCGAGCCAAACGTCACGGTATCCGGGTGCGCACGCGCGTGGGCGACCAGCGCGGCCAGGTCCTTGAAACGGGAATCCGCCTTGACGCCAAGCACCACCGGAGAGAACGCAAACGGTGCGATCGGCACCAGCGCGGACTGATGATCCCAGTTCAGCTTGCGGAACACGTAAGGCAGCGTCGTGTACGAATTGTCGTTGGCGAGCAGCGTATAGCCGTCGGCCGGCGCATTGACGACCGTGCCAGTGCCGATGGTGCCCGACGCGCCGGGCTTGTTCTCGACGACGAAGCTCTGGCCGAGTTGGACCGACAGTTGCTGCGCCACCTTGCGGGTGACGACGTCCACTGCGCCACCGGGCGGGTTCGGCACGATGATGCGCACCGGCTTGTCGGGATAGGCTGCGAATGCGGCGCCGGCGCTGATCAGGGTCGTGGCCAGCAGCACGGTGCGGCCGATAGCGGCTGCGGCGGCAGCCAGGCGGTAAGTCGTTTTCACAGTTGTCTCCATAACGCGGTTGGCCGCGGCGATCTTGTGTCGCGGCTGGCGCGGCGCGATGGCGGCGCCAGCAGCAAGAAGTCCTCAGGTGGCGACCGTGGCCTCCAGCACGTCCAGTACGTTGCGCACGGCACCGATGCCCATCTTCACGTAGGCGGCATCGCTGACCCCGCCGATGTGCGGCGACAGAATCAGTTGCGGAATGTCGCGAAACGGGTGAGGAGACGGCAGCGGTTCGCTCTCGAAGCTGTCGAGCCCGGCCGCATACAGCTTGCCGGCCGCCATCGCCTCGACCAGCGCCGCCTCGTCGATCAATCCGCCCCGCGCCGTGTTGACGAGGATCGCACCATCCTTGAAGGTCGCCAGCGTTTCGCGATCGAGCATGCGGCGGTTCTCGTCCGTCAGCGGGCAATGCAGCGACACCACGTCGGCGTTGCGGTAGAGCGCCGGCAGTTCCACCAGTTCGACGCCCTCCGGCACAGTGCGGGCAAAGGGATCGAAGGCGAGCACGCGCATGCCCATCGCCTGCCCGATGACGGCCACGCGGCGGCCAATCTCCCCGAGGCCGATGATGCCCAGCGTGCGGCCGGACAGCTCGATCGTCTTGTGGGCGGCCTTGTCCCAGTGTCCGGCCCGCATCCTGCCATGCAGTTGCGGCACGGACTTGGCACAGGCAAGGATCAGCGCCCAGGCATGTTCGGCGACCGCCGCCGCGTTTGCGCCGACCGCTGCCTTCACCGCGATCCCGCGCCTGGCGGCTGCCACCTGGTCGATCACATCGATGCCGCTGCCATGCTTGGAAATGACCTTCAGCGCCGGGGCGGCGTCCATGATGTCGGCCCCGACCTTGCCGTAGCGGACGATGATGCCGGCCGGATTGGTTTGCCTGGCCAGCGCCACGAGATCGTCGGGCTGCGGCGCCTTGCCGGCGAACACGACGTCGTAGTCGCGCAGCAGGTCCAGCGCCGGCTGCGCGAGATCGGCGGCCGTGACCAGAATGACGGAGCGGGTCATTACAGCACCTCCCCTTCCTTCAGCACGCCCGCGGTGACCAGCGCGGCGAGCAGCCACGGCGCATTGGTCTTGCCCTCGCGAATCTGCGCAATCCGGCGGGCCTCGGCCTCTTCCTTGTGCGCGGCCAGCGGCAGCAGCGACTCGATCTTCTCGCGCTCGACCACCACCAGGCCATCGGCGTCGCCGCTGACGAAGTCGCCCGGATTCACGGTGACGCCGCCGATCGAGACCGGGTGGCCGATGCGGCCGGCCACTTCCTTGGTCGGACCGTTGGGATTGGTGCCAACCGAGAACACCGGGAAATCGAGCGCCTCGATCTCGAGGCTGTCCCGCACCGCGCCATCCATCACCACGCCGGCAAGACCGCGCTGACGCGCCGCGTTCATCATGATCGCGCCCATCAGCGCGGAGGTCTGGTCGCCCTTCCCGTCGATGACCAGCACATCGCCAGGCTGCGCCAGCGCCAGCGCCGCGTGAATCATCAGGTTGTCGCCGGGCCGCACTTCCACGGTAAACGCGGGCCCGGCCAGCTTCATCTGCGGACGCAGCGGCTTGATGCGGCCGTGCACCGCGCCGCGGCGACCCGCGACGTCGGCAAGGATGGCAGGCTGGAATCGGGCGGCGCGCGCGACGATATCGGGCGACACGCGCTCGAACGACTTCAGGATGTTGGGCTGGGCCATGGTGCTACTCCGTGAGGCAGAAAGGATGGGATGGAATCGGATCGGATGGGGACGGCGGGCGGGATGATCGAAGACGTCAATCCAGGGTGGTGCCGGACGCCTTGACGACCGCTGCCCAGCGCGCGATGTCCTGACGGATCAGCGCGCCGAATTGATCGGGCGTACCGCTAAGCACGGTTGCGCCCTGGTCGTTCAGCTTCTTCTTCAGCTCGGCCGCTTGCAGCGCCTTGTTGAACTCCGCGTTCAGGCGCACCACGATGTCCTTTGGCGTGGAGGCCGGGGCCACGAAACCGAACCAGGTCGAGGCCTCGAAGCCCTTCACGTTGGACTCCGCAAAGGTCGGCACCTGCGGCAGGTCGGCGACGCGGCCGGTCGACGTGACGGCCAGCGCCCGCAGCTTGCCGTTGCGGATATGGCCGAGCAGGCTGGGCACCGAGGCCATGTACAGGTCGACCTGGCCGCCGATCAGGTCATTGACCGCCTGCGCCGCGCCCTTGTACGGGATATGGGTCAGCTCGATGCCGGCCGTTTTCTGGAACAGCTCGCCGGCGAGGTGTGCCACGGTGCCGTTGCCCGGCGAGGCGAAATTGATGGCCGATGGCCTGGCACGCGAGGCGCTGATGACTTCGGCCAGGGTCTTGTAGGGCGAGGTCGTCGACGTCGCCAGCACCAGCGGCGCGCTGGCCACCAGCGCGATCGGCGCGAGGTCGGTCAGCGGCTTGTACGGAAGGCGGGGATAGAGCGTGGCGTTGATGGCCAGATTGCTAGTCTGGCCCAGCGCGATCGTGTAGCCATCCGCGGGCGCCTTGGCCACGGCATCGATGCCGAGATTGCCGCCCGAGCCGGGCTTGTTCTCGACGACGAAGGTCCATCCGGTCGACAGCGCCACCCGGTTAGTGACCTCGCGGGCAATGATGTCGGTCCCGCCGCCCGCGGGAAACGGCACGACCACGCGGATCGGCTTGGCGGGATAGCCGGCAGCGGCGGTAGTGGCCGTGGCAGCGGTGGAAGTCAGGAAGGCGGTCGCCAGGCAGATGGCGGCGATCGAAAAGCGGCAGGGGCCTTGCATGGTTGTCTCCGTGTGGTTTTGATGCATTGTGTTGCGTCGTTTCACCTCATACAATGCCGTTTCGTTGTGCAAAACGCATTTCATATCGGAGCGGAGCGATGAAGGGCTCGACAGAGCGCGGGGATGACGCCGCCGGCGGCGTGACGGCCGTCTCGCGGGCGTTGATGGTGCTGGAGGCGTTTGGCGTCAACGATGCCGATCTGCCGCTGGCCGAGATCAGCCGGCGCACGGGAATCCACAAGACCACCGTGCTTCGCCTCGCCAGGACGCTGGCGGCGCACAACTACCTGGTGCAGAAGGAAGACGGGAACTGGCGCCTGGGGCGCGCGGCGGGCTGGCTCGGCGCCTGCTATCAGGCCACGTTCAACGTGCAGGAAGTGGTGGAGCCCGTACTGCGCGAACTGTCGCGCAAGACCGGCGAGAGCGCGTCGTTCTACGTGCGAGAGGGAGACGAGCGGGCCTGCCTGCTGCGCGTCGAAGGGCCGCAGGCGATCCGGCACCATGTGCGGATCGGTTCCACGCTGCCGCTGGACAAGGGCGCGCCCGGCCGCGTGATCCTGGCCTTCTCCGGGGCGTCGGGCCGGCCGTACGAAGCCATCCGGCAGCGGGGTTTTCATCTTTCGATGGGCGAACGCGAGCCCGAGGTGTCCAGCGTGGCGGCGCCGGTGTTCGGGCTGCACTGGCGGCTGCTCGGCTCGATCTGCATCTCGGGGCCGACCTCCCGGCTGACGGAAGCCCGGTTGCTGAAGATGGCCAAGACCGTGGTGGAGGCGGCGAACCGGCTTTCCTATGCGATGGCGGGAAGCCAGCGGCCGGCGCCGCGCATCGAAGCACCGGCGACCTGGCATCCATGAGGCCGACCGCGACGGCTCACCCGTTGCGCTAGCGCGCCGGCACGGCCCAGACCCGGTCGTCGCCGATCACATAGAGGCGCCGGTCCGGCGCCCGCCTGACCGGCGCGTGACCGGTAAAGGCGCCAAACGCCGGCAGGATGCCGGCATGCGCATCGAAGACGAAGCACGGCAGACGAACCGAGTCGGAGCCGGCGCGCAGCGTATAGGCGGGATGCAGGTGCCCGGCCAGTTCGTAGCCGCCGTTCGCCGCTCCCGGCAAGTGGCACAGCGCGAATGGTCCGCGCCGCCACGGTTCGCTGACCACCGTGATATCGAGCGAGGGCGGCGGATCGCCGGCCCGTGCATCGTGATTGCCGCGTACCAGCGTGCAGCGCAGCGTCGACGGAAGCCCGCGGCGCCAATCCGCGAGGGCCGCCAGCACCGCCGGCGTGCGGCTCGCGCGGGCATGCAGAAAATCCCCGAGAAAGACCAGCTCGCGCGCCGGATAGCGCGCCGCCAGATCCGCCAGCCGTGCCAGGTTGTCGCGCGTGGTGCCGGCCGGCACCGGCTGGCCCAGCGCGCGATAGGCCGCGGCCTTGCCGAAATGGACGTCGGCCACCAGCAGCATCGCGGCGGCCGGCCACCAGAGCGCGCGCTCCGGCAGCAGCCACAGTGTCTCGCCGGCAACCTCGACCTGACGCGCGGATGAAGAAGCCGACGAGGGCGAGAACGACGGAGCGGACGACATCGGCACGCTCATAGCGGCGGCAACGGCTTCGACACCTTGCGTGGGCGCCGGCGCCGGGACGACGAAGACGAGGAAGAGGACGAGGAAGAGGACGAGGGCGACCGGCCGGCGTGATCGGCCATGCCGAAGCGCGCGATCTCCGCGACGCGATCGGGCGGCGGCTCGTTCGCCAGCACCAATACTTCGTCGCCCTCGCCCTCCGGCCCCGCCGCCCGTTCGAGATCGGCCAGCATCCGCGCGATGCGGTCGGCCAGCTTCTCGGTGCTCAGCTTCTCGCGCAGGAATTCGACGATCAGCGGGAATGACAGCGGCGTCGGCCGTTTCAGCACGCGCAGATCGAGCCGCAGCTCCGCGAGCCGATCCAGCGTCCGCGACAGGCGCGCGGCATCGAGCTCCTGGTTCAGGACCTCGCGCTCGGCCTGGCCCAGCAGCAGGTTTTCGGGATCGTGCTTGCGAAACACCTCGTAGAACAGGCTCGACGAGGCCTGCAGCTGCCGCGCGCTCTTGTGCGCGCCGGGATAGCCCTGGAACACCAGCCCCGACACCCGCGCGATCTCGCGAAAGCGCCGCAGCGACAGCTCGCCGGCATTGAGGCTGGCCAGCACGTCGGCGACCAGATCGCGCTGCCGTTCCTGCGCCAGCACCAGCGGCAGCCAGTGCGCCCAGTCGAGCGGCGCGGCCGACAACAGTTCCAGTCCGTAGTCGTTGACGGCGACCGAGATCGTCGTCGGCAACTGCGAGCCGAGCCGCCACGCCAGCAGGCTGCCCAGGCCGAGATGCACGGAGCGCCCGGCAAAGGGATACAGGAACAGATGCGAGCCCTCGCGCGAGTTCAGCGTCTCGGCCAGCAGCGTGGTGCGCGTCGGCAGGGCCGACCAGCGCTGCTGCAGTTCAACCAGCGGCTCGATCAACGGCAGCTCCGGCGTATCCGCGGGATCGAGCCTTTGCGCGGCGGCATCCTCGAGGGTGGCGACGACCGCGTCGGCCAGTTCGGTCGACAGCGGCATCCGCCCGCCGTTCCAGCGCGGCACCACGGGCCGGCCCTTGTCGGCGCGGCGCACATAGGCGGTCATCTCCTGCACCCGCACCAGCTCCAGCAACCGGCCGCCGAACAAGAAGCAGTCGCCCGGCGACAGCCGCGCGATAAAGCCCTCCTCCACCGTGCCGAGGGAGGCGCCGCCGCGTCCCGCGCGACTCCAGTAGCGCACCTGCATCGTCGCATCGCTAACGATGGTGCCGACGCTCATCCGATGGCGGCGGGCAAGGCGGACGTCCGGCACGCGCCAGACGCCCTGCTCGTCGGGCTGCACGCGCCGGTAGTCCGGATAGGCGGACAGGCTGCTGCCGCCCTGCCGCACGAAGTCGAGGCACCACTGCCATTCGGCGTCGGTCAGCGTGCGGTAGGCATAGGCGCCGCGCACCTCGTCGAGCAATGCGTCCGGAACGAAACCGCCGCCCAGCGCCACCGTGACCAGATGCTGGACCAGCACGTCGAGCGGCTTGACCGGCGACTCGCGCGCCTCGATGCACCCGGCCCTGACCGCGTGGCGCGCCGCCACCGCCTCGACCAGTTCGAGGCTGTGGGTCGGCACGATCGTCACGCGCGAGGGCCGCCCCGGCGCGTGGCCGGAGCGGCCCGCACGCTGCAGCAGCCGCGCCACGCCCTTGGGCGAGCCGACCTGCAGCACGCGCTCGACCGGCAGGAAGTCGACGCCCAGATCGAGGCTGGAGGTGCAGACCACCGCCTTCAGCGCGCCGGTCTTCAGGCCGGCCTCGACCCATTCGCGCACATCGCGATCCAGCGAGCCGTGATGCAGCGCCAGCTGTCCGGCCCAGTCGGGCCGCGCCTCCAGCAACGCCAGGTACCAGCGCTCGGCCTGCGAGCGGGTATTGAGGAAGACCAGCGTGGTGCTGCTGCCGTCGATCTCGCGCACCACATGCGGCAGCATCGACAGGCCCAGGTGCCCGGCCCACGGAAACCGCCCGGCGGCATCGGGCAGCAGCGTATCGACGATCAGCTCCTTGGGAATCTTGCCGCGCACCAGCTCGCGCCGATCGGCCGGCGTGCCGGACAGCAGCAACTCGCTGGCGTGTTCGAGGTTGCCCAGCGTGGCAGACAAACCCCAGACCACCAGGTCGGGACACCAGCGGCGCAGCCGCGCCAGCGCCAGCTGTACCTGCACGCCGCGCTTGTTGCCGATCAGCTCGTGCCATTCGTCGACCACCACCATCCGCACGCGGCCCAGCGCTTCCTTCGCATCAGCCCGCGTCAGCAGCAGCGACAGGCTCTCCGGCGTAGTGACCAGCGCGGTCGGCAGCCGCCGCGCTTGCGCGGCGCGCTCGCTGCTGCCGGTATCGCCGGTGCGCAGGCCGACGGTCCAGTTCAGTCCGAGCTCGGCCAGCGGCGCCTGCAGCGCGCGCGCGGTATCGGCGGCCAGCGCGCGCATCGGCGTCAGCCACAGCACGGTCAGCGGCGGCGCGGTGGCGGTCTGTGCCACCGGCTCGCCATGGCGCAGCAGCGCGCCGAGCCAGGCCGCATAGGTCTTGCCGGTGCCGGTGGTCGCATGCACCAGGCCGCTGCGGCCGGCGGCGATTGCCTGCCACACCTGTTGCTGGAACGGAAACGGCTGCCAGCCGCGCCGCGCGAACCATTGCGGCAGCGCCTGCGCCAGCGGCGCCGCGGGCAAGGCCAATGCGTCGGCCCCACGCGCGCTCATGCCGCTTTCCCTCGGTCGCCGCTTTCGGCGGACGGCAGCATGCCCTGCAGCGTCTGCAGCGTGTCGGCCTCCTCGATCGTCTTGTCGGTACGCCAGCGCAGCATCCGCGGAAAGCGCACCGCGATGCCGCTCTTGTGCCGGCTGCTGCGGGCGATGCCCTCGAAGCCCAGCTCGAACACCTGGGTCGGCTCGACGCTGCGCACCGGCCCGAAGGTCTCGATGGTGGTCCGCCGTACGATCGCGTCGACCTGCCGCATCTCCTGATCGGTCAGGCCCGAATACGCCTTGGCGAACGGCACCAGCACCCGGCCCTCGGTACCCGGCGGCGCGCTCCATACCGCGAAGGTGAAGTCGGTGTACAGGCTCGCGCGGCGGCCGTGGCCGCGCTGCGCGTAGATCAGCACCGCATCGACCGCATACGGATCGATCTTCCATTTCCACCAGACGCCGACATCCTTGGTCCGGCCCGAGCCATAGGCGGCATCGAGCGCCTTCAGCATGAAGCCCTCGACGCCGAGCTCGCGCGACGACTCGCGCAGCACCGCATACCCGGGCCAGTCGTCCGCCTGCACCAGCGGACTGAGCCGCAGCGACGGATGCGGATGCGCGGCCAGCACGCGCTCCAACGCGGCGCGGCGCTCGCCCTGCGCGCGGCGGCGCCAGTCCTCACCCTGCCATTCGAGCAGGTCATAGGCCAGCAGCACCGCCGGCGCGTCACGCAGTAGCTTCGCGCCGAGGTTCTTGCGGCCGATGCGCTGCTGCAGCAGGGCGAATGGCTGCACGCGTTCGTCGCGCCAGACCACGATCTCGCCATCGATCACGGTGCCGTCCGGCAATGGCCCGGCGGCCTCGGCCAGTTCGGGGAAGCGCTCGGTGATCAGGTCCTCGCCGCGCGACCAGATCCAGGTCTGGCCGTCGCGCCGCACGATCTGCGCGCGGATGCCGTCCCATTTCCATTCGACCTGCCATTGCGAGACCGGGCCCAGCACGGCGTCGAACTGCTCGAGCGGCGCCTGCAGCGGATGGGCGAGAAAGAACGGATAGGGCTGGCCGCCGCGGCTGCGTGGAACGTTGGCACCATCGCCTACGCGCTCTCCGTCCCCGCCGTGCTCGCCGCTGCCGTCGGGCGCGATCAGTGCCAGATAGTGCTCGGCGTCGGGCCGCGCCGAGATATCGGTATAGCCGACCATCCGCTCGGCCACGCGCTTCGGATCGATGCCGGCCACCTCGCCCAGCGCGCGCGTGACCAGCAGCCGCGAGACGCCGACGCGAAAGGCGCCGGTGATCAGCTTGAACAGCACCAGCCGCGCCTGCGCGTCGAGCGGCCGCCACAGCGCGTCGAGCCTGGGCAGCAGCACGTCGGGCGGCAGGCCGCGCAGCGGCAGCAGCCGCTGTTCGACCCATTCGGCCAGACCCGCATCGTCGGTATGTTCGGACTCGGGCAGCAGCAAGGCGATGGTCTCGGCCAGATCGCCGACGGCCTGGTAGCTCTCCTCGAACAACCAGGTCGGCAAACGCGCCGCGTGCTCGGCGAGCGTGCGCAGCATCGCCACCGGCACCAGCTGGCGCGGCTTGCCGCCGGCGAGGAAATAGACCGCCCAGGCGGCGTCGGCCGGCGGCGCGGCCTGCAGATAGCCGCGCAGCGCCGCCAGCTTGGCGTTGTTCGAGGTCGTTGCATCGAGCGCGGCGTACAGCTCGGCGAAGGCCTTCATGATCCGCCCCTTGGATCGGCGGATACACCGTCCGCATTGCCGTCCGCTTTGCCGTCCGCTGCGTCGATCGCGCCGTCCGCCGCCTCGCCGTTTGCTCCGGGCCCGCCGTTGGCGCCGGCCGCGCCTTCCGGCTCGTCCCGATCGTGGTCCTCCTCGTCGCCGTACTGCGTCTCGAAACCCTGCGCCTGCAGACCGCGTTCGCACAGATAGCGCACCATCGCATGCACATAACCATGGGTGACGAACACCCGCTGCGCCCCGGTCGCCTCGATCGCCGCATGCAGGCCGGGCCAATCGGCATGGTCCGAAATCACGAAGCCGCGATCGACGCCGCGCCGCCGGCGCGTGCCGCGAATCCGCATCCAGCCGCTGGCGAAGGCCTGCGAGGCATCGCCGAAGCGCCGCAGCCACGGCGAGCGCTGCGCCGACGGCGGCGCGATCACCAGCGCCTGGCGCAGCAGCGGACTGCGCGCCGGCAACTCGGACGCATGCACCGTCGCCGGCAGCGCCACGCCGGCGGCCGCATAGGCGCGGTTCAGCGCCGTCATTGCGCCATGCTCGACGATCGGGCCCGGCAGCCCCGCCTCGCCTGCCTGCGTCATCAAGCCATGCAGGATGCGCTGCGCCTTGCCGAAGGCGTAGCAGTACAGCACGCTGGCCCGGCCCTGTTCGGCATTGGCGCGCCACCACGACAGGATCTGCGCCATCAGCTCGGCCTGCGATTGCCAGCAATAGATCGGCAGCCCGAAGGTGCTCTCGGTGATGAAGGTATCGCAGCGCACCGGCTCGAACGGCGCGCACGTGCCGTCGTGCGCGAGCTTGTAGTCGCCCGATGCGACCCACACCTCGCCGCGGTATTCGAGCCGGACCTGGGCCGAGCCGAGCACGTGCCCGGCCGGATGCAGGCTGATGCGAACGCCGTTGTGCACGATGGCCTGGCCATAGTCGAGGCTGTCCAGGTGAATATCGGGCAGGCGCGACAGCAACACGCCGCGTCCCGGCGCCGCGCACAGATAGCGGCCGCTGCCGGCGCGCGCATGGTCGGAATGGGCGTGGGTGATGACAGCCCGCGCCACGGGGCGCCACGGGTCGATATGGAAGTCGCCCGGCGGGCAGTACAGGCCCTCGGGCCGCGCTACGACAAGGTCCATGGATGCGGACTCCGGCTGCGATGGCCTTGCCGATCGGGTCCATCGGCCGGCACATCGATAAGACGATGTTATGCCAGCGGCCGCTGCGGGCCCATCGGACTCAGGCCGACGTCGCTCGGCACCGGGCCTCGGGGCACGCTTCTTGCCGCTCTGGACCGAAGTGGACGCGGACGCCGCCATCCCGCAAGACCCGCGGCGCGGCGGCGAGCGCTTTTTTACCGCCGGCCGCAAAAGCTACAAGGTCGGACCGCGTCCCGCTCCATTTCGGCGATTCGATGAATCGACGGATCGACTTCCCTGTGCAACGAGGACCGCAACATGAACCGGAACACGTCCCCCGACGCCAATCATCCGCTGACGGGCAAGCGCATCGCCTTCCTGGTTACCGATCTGTTCGAACAGGTCGAACTGACCGGCCCGCGCCAGGCCTTGCAACAGGCCGGTGCCGAAACCGTCATCGTTGCGCCGCACGATGGCGAGGTACAAGGCGCCCAGCACGACAAGAAGGCCGACCGCTTCGGCGTGCAGGCCACGCTGGCCGACGCCCATCCCGACGACTTCGACGGCGTGGTGCTGCCCGGCGGCACCATGAATGCCGACGCGCTGCGCATGGACCAGGCCGCGCAGCGCTTCGTCAAGAAAATGCAGGACGACGGCAAGCCAATTGCAGTGATCTGCCACGGTCCGTGGCTGCTGGTGTCGGCCGGTCTGGTCAAGGGCCGCACGCTGACCAGCTGGCCGTCGCTGGCCGACGATATCCGCAATGCCGGCGGCGAATGGGTCGATCGCGAGGTCGTGCGCGACGGCAACTGGGTCAGCAGCCGCAAGCCGGACGATATCCCCGCCTTCAACCAGCAGATCGTCACGCTGTTTGCCGAACTGGGCAATCGCGCGGCGCAGGGCAGCGAAGCCCGCGCCGGCCAGACCTGATCACGCCGGTTCACCGCTGTTCACCCCTGTTTACCCCGCCACGCAGCCATGCAGACTCGACTTGCGATCGACGCGACCGACGACCTCGCCCACGCGCATGACGCGGCTACGGAACTGGCGGTGCGCTGCGGCTTCGGCGAAATCGCCACCGAACGGCTCGGCCGCGCGGCCGTCGCGGCGGCCACCGGCATGCTCGATCACGCCGGCGGCGGCGTGCTGCATCTGCGGCCCCTGCAGGAAGAGGTGACCGGCGCCGCCGCGCCGCAGGTCGAGATCCTGGCCGTGGACCGGCCGGGCCCGCGCGATGGGTTGGGCGATCGGTCGCGCGATGGGCCGGTTGATTCGTCGCGCGGTGCGGACGGCAGGCACGCCGGCGCCCGCGCGGGGGGCAGGCTTGCCGCGCTGTACGAACTGGTGACCGCGCTGGACCGCTACGACGGCCCCGCCGGCTCGGTCATCCGGATGACGCTGTCCCCCGCCGATCGGCCCGGCCCGGTCTCGCTGCCCGCCGTGGCGGTGGGCGTGGTGTGGGCCCCGGCCGACGGCGATCTCGCACCGGGCGGTCTGAACATCCATTCCGCGCGCGGACTGTCGACGGTGGTGCTGGGCCTGGGGCGCGGCGCCGAAGCGGCGCGCCGGGTCGCCGCGCTGCAGGGCTTCGGCGCGCAGATGCAGCAGATCGACCGCGTGCGCGCCACGCTGCCCGGGGGCGGCGACATGGCGCTGGCGGCCGCCCAGATCGAAGCACAGGCCGGCCACGTGCGCGTCGCCGGTGCCGGCCGCTTCTGCGCCTGCGTGATCCAGGCGGGCACCGAAGTGACCGGCCCGCTCACGGTGCAACCGTTGTTGCGCCAGCGCGAGGCCCTGGTCGATGGCGGCGCGATGGTGCGCGGGCCGCTGGCGCAGGCGCAGGCCGGCTGGCCGCCGCAGGCGCTGCTGGTGCTGCATGACGATGGCCTGTCGTGGCCGTGGGCGCTGGAGTCCTATCCGGGCCTGATGGCCTGCCATCCGGCCATCGTTGCCGCGGTGCTGCATCGCGACTACTGCCGGCAGGCCGGCCATGGCTGCGTGCTGGTGTGCCGCCGCAGTTGCGAATGCACCGTGCCGGCGTCTGGCCGCGCCGCGCTGCCGGCCCCCGCCGCAGTCGATGGCGCCGCGGTTGCCGCGATGTCCGCCGATGGAGACGGCAGCCGCCCCGTTGCGGCCGCACGGCGGCCCGCCAGCAGCG
>MTEU01002496.1_pt1 | contig 17945 bp, 18 predicted proteins | sample 1042701 | NCBI WGS metagenome assembly MTEU01 (sample SAMN06185813, study PRJNA358809) | soil metagenome | isolation source: naturally attenuated soil | place: India | collected 2015-05-23
CGCGGTGATTGAGCGGAGACTGAGTGCAAGCGAGTATACGCACACAAATCATCTGTATACGAATAGGGGGTTATATGGATGCGGATGCAAGAATGGTGTCCTAGACTTTGCGCTGGACAGGGCTCCGGGCAGGCCGGGGATCGCGCGTTTCGACAACGACCCGATAGCCAAATGTGCCTTGTAGGCTATGGCCGCGCTTCCACTATCAAGGAAACGTATGCAGACATTGGCAATACAAATACAGAAGAACGGCGGCCCGGACGCGCTGGAATTCATCGAGGTCGCGGTGCCGCCGCCGGGCGAGGGCGAAGTCCAGATCCGGCAGAGCGCGATCGGCGTGAATTTCGCGGACATCTATCAACGGCGCGGCAGCCATGGTCCCCATCAGCCGACGTCGTTCCCCGTCATCCTCGGTTCGCAGGGAGCGGGGCGGATCGAGGCGCTGGGGCCGGGGGTCAGCGGGCTGGAGGTTGGCCAATCGGTCGGGTGTTTTCAGCCGGGGGCGTATCAGGTGGTGCGCAACGTCCCCGCGGCGCGCGTGGTGCCGTTGCCGCCGCAGATCCCCGAAGACGTGGCCGGCGCCACGCTGCTGCGTGGCCTGACCGCGGAATATCTGCTGCGCCGGATTTCACCGGTTCAACCGGGCGATGCGGTGCTGGTGCATGCGGCCGCCGGCGGCATGGGTGTGATCCTGTGCCAATGGGCGAGGGCGCTGGGTGCGACCGTGATCGGCACGGTCGGCTCGGAGGCCAAACGCGAAATGGCGCTGGCCCATGGCTGTCATCACGTCATCGACTACCGTCGGGAAGATTTCGTCGCGCGCACGCTGGAGCTGACCGATGGCCGCGGCGTCGCGGTGGTCTATGACGCGGTCGGCAAGGACGTGTTCGTGCCGTCGCTGTCGTGCCTGCGGCCGCTGGGCATGGCGATCAACTACGGCACCGCATCCGGCGACGTCGAGGCGTTCGACCTGCAGCTGCTGCATGCGAAGTCGCTGATGGTCTGTCGTCCCACGCTGCGCACCTTCATCGCCGATGCCGCCTCGTTACGCAAGGGCATGGCGGCGCTGACCGAAGCGGTTGCCGCCAGCCATGTCCGGCTCGAAGTGGGGCAGCGCTTTGCCTTTGCCGATGCGCGCGAGGCCCACCGGCGGCTCGAGGCCCGGCAGACCAGCGGCGCCGTGGTGCTGATTCCTTAGACCCAACGATCAATGGAACCGGCATCGCCGGTGGAGCCAGGAGAACCGGCATGAAGCTCTATCACAGCTGGCTGTCCAGCGCGTCGCGGCGGGTGCGCCTGTGCCTGGCGGAGAAGGGCATCCGCTACGACAGCGTACCGGTCGACATGCGCCGGCAGGAGCATCACTCTCCGGCTTACCTGGCCGTCAATCCCAATGGCGTGGTGCCGGGACTGGTGCTGGACGACGGCCGGGCGCTGCATGAAAGCAGCACCATCTGCGAATACCTCGACGACACGCAGCCGGAGCCGCCGCTGCGGCCGGACGATCCCTATCGGCGCGCCGTGATGCGCAACTTCATTCGCTGGACCGACGAGCGCGCGCTGCCGAACCTGCTGATTCTGAATTGGAGCCTGGTGTTCCAGGCGCAGTCGTCGCAATGGACCGATGCCGAACTGGCCGAGCGGCTGGTCCGCGTGCCGACCGCGCAGCGGCGCGAGGCGTGGCTGCGCGTCGCACGACAGCCCTATACCGACGACGAGAAGCGCGCCGCGCTCGACCAGCTGAAGGCCATCGTGCCGAAGATGGAGGCGATGCTGGCGGATGGCGGTCCTTGGTTGCTTGGTGATCGCTACACGCTGGCCGATATCGCCGCCGTGCCGTTCGTCGCGCGGCTCGCCGAACTCGATGTCAATGCGCTGTCAGCGGATTCCGCTCCCGCCGTGGCCGACTGGTGGCAGCGGGTCCAGGCCCGTCCCGCCTTTGCCCAGGCGCGGATCGACCGCTTCGACGCCGCGCTGGCAAGCGCATAGCCGCGATTCCTTCCCCTTGATTCGACTATTCCCTCTCATTGCAAGGTCAGCCCATGTCAGACACCGGATCGCTCCCCATCCTCGAGATCGAAGACCGCATCGCCACCATCACGCTGAGCCGGCCGGACGTCGCCAACCGGCTGGGCCCGGACGACCTGGCCGCTCTGCGCCAGCATGTCGACACGGTCAATGAGGCCGATGTGCTGGTGCTGCGGATTCGCGGCAGTGGCAAGTATTTCTGCAGCGGTTTCGATATCGGCAAGCTGGCCGCAGGGCAGCGCGGCGCCGGGTTCGAGCCGCTGGTCAATGCGCTGGAGGACTGCCGCCCGGTGACGATTGCCGAGATTCACGGCGGGGTCTATGGCGGCGGCACCGATCTCGCGCTCGCCTGCGACTTCCGGATCGGTACGCTTGCCACCGAGATGTTCATGCCGGCCGCCCGGCTGGGCCTGCATTTCTACCAGCGCGGCATGGAGCGTTATGTCTCCCGCCTGGGACTGAACGCCGCCAAGCATCTGTTCCTGACCGCCGAAAAGATCGATGCCGAGGCGATGTTCCGTTGCGGCTTCCTGACCGAGCTGGTGCCGGCCGCCGCGCTGCGCGCGCGCGTCGAGCAGCTGTCTTCCACCATCGCTTCGCTGGCGCCGATCTCGGTGTACGGCATGAAGAAGCATTTGAACGCGATCGCGCGCGGCGTGCTCGACGTCGAAGCGTTGGCCGCCGATATGCAGCGCTCGGTGCAATCGGAGGACATCAAGGAGGGAGCGATCGCCTGGAAGGAAAAGCGGGTGCCGCGCTTTGTCGGGCGATAGTGCTTTCGGCGGCCAGGCCGGTAGGCCGTCACGTTCGTCAGGTCGTCAGGGTGCCAGGTCGTGAGGTCGTCCGGCGTTGCACCGGAGCTCACGCAGCCATTTCCCGTTCCAGCGTTTCCTCGTTGAATCCGGTCAGGCAGTCGAGATCCAGCGCGCGGATCTGATCGGTCATGAAATCGATAAAGACGCGAATACGGGTTGGCAGGTGCTGGCGGCTCAGATAGCAGATGTAGTGGCCGCGATCGTCCGGTGCATGCCGGGCCAGCGCGACAACCAGTTCGTTCGCGGCGATGCGATCGCAGATCTGGTATCCCGCCATCTGCGCAATGCCCCATCCCTGCAGCACCGCATCGAGCACCAGGTCGGCGTCATTGAATGTGAGCCGCGCCGTGGGCATGTATTTGCGCACGGCACCGTCGACCTTGAATTCCCATTCGAATATCCGCCCGCTGGCAAAGCGGAAATTGATGCAATCGTGCTCGGCGAGTTGTTCCAGCGTCTGCGGCAATCCGTGCGCGGCCACATAAGCGGGCGATGCGCACAACGCCATCTGCATCGGAATCAACCGCTTGGCGATGATGCTCGAATCTTCGATGCGGCCGTTGCGGAATGCCACGTCGATTTGCTCGGAGGCGAAGTCGGTCGGCCGGTCATCGAGCAGCAGGTCGATGGCGATATCCGGATAGGCCTTCATGAAGCGTTCCAGCAGCGGGGCGACGATCTTCCTGCCGAAGCCCACCGTCGAGCTGATGCGGATCAGGCCGCGCGGCGGGCCCTCCCGGAGCTCCAGCATGTCGTTCATCGCTTCGACGATATGCGTCACGCCCTGGTGGCAGTTGTCGAAGAAACGCTGACCTTCGCGCGTCAGCTGCGTGGTGCGTGTGGTACGAAGAAACAGCCGCGTACTGAGCTGCGTTTCCAGCTTCTGCACGTTGCGGCTGACTGCGGAGCGGCCGATGCCCAGGCGCTCGCCGGCCTTGGCAAAGCTACCCTCGCTGGCGACGGCCATGAACGCCATGATGCCGGCATAGCTCGCGGCAAAGCTCGTGGAAAGCGCGTCGGCGCGATTGGGCAGGCTGAGGCGGAAGGCGCGTTCCGCTGTTTCCGGTTCGTTCAATTCAGCACTCCCTGAATGCATCGCCGCAAAAGACGGGGCGTGCCTGGATGCTAATCAGGCGCCGGTGTACGGTAAATGACAGCGTTCCCTGATTTTCTGCCAGGCTGCCATCCCGTTTGCGCGCGCTTTGCCAGGGGTGATCGGGATTGGTGCAGAAATGGAAACGGCGTCGCATTGCCGCATTGCCGCATGGATACGGCGCTTGCACGCACTTGCACGCCCGTGCAGCTCTTGCATGCCCTTGCACGCGCTCGCACGCCATCACCGGCACGACATAACATCCGGTGTCCTCTTCCCGGCTGCCATGGAATTGAATCCTTCGCCTTCCACTTCCGCGCCCATTGAACCCATGCCGCGCAATGTCGTGTTCGTGCTGTATCCGGATGTCAGCCTGCTCGATTTCGCCGGTCCGCAGACGGTGTTCTGGGCCGCATCCCATTACGCCCACGAGCGCGGCATGCCGGGCTATCGCTGCCATGTCGCCAGCGAGTCGGGCGGGGCGGTAGCGGCGGTGGAGGGCACGGCGATGCAGACCGTGGCGCTCGATACATTGGACCTGCGCGCCGTCGACACGGTGATCGTGCCCGGTTCGCCGAACATTCTCCAGGTCGCCATCGACTCCGCATCGCTGATCGAATGGCTGGCCACCGTCTCCGCCAAGGTCCGGCGCACGGCCTCGGTCTGCAGTGGGGCGTTCCTGCTGGCCCACGCCGGGCTGCTCGATGGCAAGCGCGCCACCACGCATTGGGCGATGCTGGAGCGGTTTCACGAGATGTTTCCCACGGTGGACCTGGACGCCGACGCGATTTTTGTGCAGCAGCAGAATCTGTGGACCTCGGCTGGCGTCACCACCGGCATCGATCTGGCGCTCGCGATGGTCGAGGCCGACTGCGGCCACGAAATCGCGCTCAATGTCGCCAAGGAACTCGCCGTCTACATGAAGCGCCCGGGCGCGCAGCCGCAGCTCAGCGAAATGCTGATCGCGCAGAGCCGCCAGGTGCCGGTGTTCGAGACGCTGCATTTGTGGATCGTCCAGAATCTGTCCCGGGAAGACCTGTCGGTCGAGCAACTGGCCGATCGCGTCGGCATGAGCCCGCGCAATTTCGCGCGGGTCTACAAGGAAAAGACCGGGCGCACCCCCGCCAAGGGCGTCGAGCACTTCCGCATGGAGGCGGCGCGCGGCCTGCTTCAGGATAGGGACAAGCCGATCGACCAGATTGCGCGCGAATGCGGCTTTGGCAGCGAAGAGCGCATGCGGGTCGCCTTCCAGAGGCACTTCGGGCTTTCGCCCAGCGAATACAGGCTGCGGGTCAATCGCTGATCCGCATCGCCTTCGAGCCATCCTCCGATTTTCGTCCCGCGTTCCGCCGCCGCGCCACGCGCCGCGGCCGGGATGCCTGCTGACCGCGCGATTGGTGCCAAACGGGAAACACCGTGGTCCGCGCGTCGGTCTGGTGCACACGATGCACGACCCCTAGCATGAGCGTGAAGTTGTTCGACTTTCCACTCACAGCAGGGAGAAGCATCATGAAGATCGTTGTCATTGGCGGCACGGGCCTGATCGGCAAGAAGGTCGTGGCGAGGCTGTCGGCACAGGGCCATGAGGTGATCGCCGCCGCGCCGCAGACGGGCGTCAACGCCTTGACCGGCGAAGGCCTGGCCGAGGCGCTGGCAGGCGCGAAGGTGGTCGTGGATCTCGCCAATTCGCCGTCGTTCGAGGATGCCGCGGTGCTGCACTTCTTCGAGACTTCGGGACGCAACCTTGCGGCGGCCGAGAAAGAAGCGGGCGTGGCGCACCACGTCGCGCTGTCGGTGGTCGGCACCGACAAGCTTCAGCAGAGTGGCTACTTTCGCGCCAAGCTCGCGCAGGAGGCGCTGATTCGCGCGTCCGGCGTGCCCTACACGATCGTCCGCTCGACCCAGTTCATGGAGTTTCTCGGCGGCATCGTGCAATCCGCGGCGCAGGGCGACTCGATCCAGCTGTCGTCCGCGCTGATCCAGCCCATTTCGTCGGACGACGTCGCGCGGGCCGTCGCCGAGCGCGCGCTGATCGCCCCGGCCAACGGCATCGTCGAGATTGCCGGGCCCGAGCAGTTCAAGATGAGCGACCTCGTGCAGCGCTATCTGAAGGCGATTGGCGATGCGCGCACCGTGCAGGTCGATCCCGCCGCGCGCTACTTCGGTGCCGAGCTTCAGACGGGCACGCTCGTGCCGGAGGGCGAGGCGCATCTCGGGCGCGTCAGCTTCGAAGACTGGATGCGCAAAACGCAAGCCCACTAGGCGCGGCGTAGCGATGGAAAGCAAGCGGCTCAAACCGCCACCGCTGACGCTGCTTGACCGATATCGCGGACGCGATTTTGCGGCGCTGTACTCGACCACCGTGACAGTGTCCGGAGGAGAGTCCGGGCACGGCCGCGCCTCCGGGATCGCGCGGTCCGATGACGGCAACCTGCATCTCGAATTGCGGTTGCCGGCGGCGCTCGGCGGCCCGGGCGGCGGGACCAATCCCGAGCAACTCTTTGCCGCGGGCTTCGCGGCGTGCTTCCACGGGGCCTTGAGCCTGCTGGCCCGGCGCGAGCAGATCGATGTCACCGCGATGACGGTCGCAGCCAAGGTCTCATTCGGCCGCGATCCCAGCGACGGCGGCTACGCCTTGATTGCCGAGATCCATATTCGCATGCCGGGGGTCGACAAGCCCGTCGCCGAAGAACTGGTTCGCCATACCGAGCGCTTCTGTCCCTACGCCAAGATGGCGCGGGAAGGCATTCGCACCGTCATCACCGTATCGGTTTGAAGAGGTGCATCCGCGATTGGTGCCGAAGCGACAACAGAGTGCGCGCCTTGGCGGTACTACCGGGAAAAGGGCCTCAATCCTACGATGCCATCCAGGCCGAGCCGCATTGATTCGCGATGCGGTCTCGGTGAAGCCAGCAGTCAATCGAATTCACCAGGAGCCACCATGACCCAACGCATCAATTATTTCCAGCAATCTCCGGAACTGTCCAAGAAGCTGATCGAGCTCGGCACGATGTTCCAGAAGACGACGATCGAGCCTCATATCCGCGAACTCGTCGAGATCCGCGCGTCGCAGCTCAACGGCTGCGGCTTCTGCGTCGACATGCACATCAAGATGGCGAAGATCCATGGCGAGCGCGAACTGCGCCTGCATCATCTGGCCGTCTGGCGCGAATCGACGCTGTTCTCGCCGCGCGAGCGCGCAGCGCTGGCGTGGACCGAGGTGCTGACCCATATCCCAGCCCACGGCGTGCCCGACGACATCTACGAACGCGTGCGGACCCAGTACAGCGAGAAGGAGCTGTCGGACCTGACCTTCCTGGTCGGCGCGATCAATACCTGGAACCGCCTGAACGTCGCGTTCCGCACCGTGCCGGGCTCGTCCGACAAGGCATTCGGCCTCGACAAGGCCAACCTGGAGTAATGCGATGAAGCCAGTCACTGCTTTCGCGGCAACGCTGCTGCTGTCCTCCGTGATGATGGTGCCGCCCGCCATCGCGGCCGGCGAGGGCGTCTCGTTCAAGTCGCTGATGACGCAGCCGCTGCCGGAATACCCCGGCAAGGAAGTCGAGATGATCGTCGTCGACTACGCGCCGGGCGGCGCCGACCCCGTGCATCGCCATGACGCACACGGCTTCGTCTATGTGCTGGAGGGCAGCATCGTGATGGGCGTCAAGGGCGGCAAGGAGGTCACGCTCAAAGCGGGCGAGACCTTCCACGAAGGCCCGAACGATATCCACACGGTCGGGCGCAACGCCAGCAAGACGCACCCGGCGAAGTTCGTCGTGTTCCTGATCAAGAAGCAGGGGGCGCCGATTCTGACGCCGGTGAACTAGGCGCGCGAATATCGACATACGTTTTACTTCGTTCTCCTGGCGGAATGGGACCCATACCATTGTCTGGTCCCATTCATGCCACGGAGAAGCGATGAGCGCCGTCATCCAGGATCGTCCTGCCATCACGTCCAGCGAGCTGGACATCGTTCCGGTTTCGCCCCGCATCGGGGCCGAAGTTCGCGGGCTGCGCCTGTCGGGCTCGCTGGCCCCAAGCACGCTGGCGGCGCTGAAGGCCGCCTTGCTGCGACACCGCGTGCTGTTCCTGCGCGGGCAGCAGCATCTCGACGACGCGACCCACCAGGCGTTCGGGCGGCTGTGGGGCGAAATCGAATCGCATCCTACTGTGCCAGCCCCGGACGGCACGGCTTTTCTCGAACTCGACTCCCGCCACGGCGGCCGCGCTGATTCCTGGCATACCGACGTGACCTTCAAGGTTGCGCCGCCCAAGGTCTGCATCCTGCGGGCGGTGGTATTGCCGCCGGTTGGCGGCGATACCGTCTGGGCCAACACGGTGGCCGCCTATGACGCGCTGCCGGAAGAACTGAAGGCGATCGCGGACCGGCTGTGGGCCGTCCACGGCAACGACTTCGACTATGCGGAAACGCGCGTCGACGACGGCGCCAGCGAACAGGAGGCCGAAGGGCGCAAGAAATACCGCGCGGTCTTTACGCGCAAGGTCATCGAGGCCGAGCATCCCGTTGTGCGGGTCCATCCGGAAACGGGTGAACGCGCGCTGCTGCTCGGCCATTTCATCAAGCGGCTGTCGCGGCTTTCGACCAGCGAATCGCGGCATCTGTTGGAGGTGCTACAAAACCGCGTGGTGCGGCTGGAGAACACGGTGCGTTGGCGCTGGTCGCCCGGCGACGTGGCGATCTGGGATAACCGCGCCACGCAGCACTACGCGCTGAACGATTATGGCGACCAGCACCGGGTGGTGCGGCGCGTGACGGTGACCGGCGACGTACCGGTCGGCGTCGACGGCCGCCGCAGTGTCGATCTGACTGCCGCCGCGCAGCAGTGATTCATGCCATTGCATCAGGACAGGACATGACCACTGCATTCGAAGCTGACAATTCCGCGGCTGCGCCGACCTTTGACGCCGAGAAGGGCGCACTCGCACCGGACCCGGGCCGCCGCCGCGTGCTGCGCGCCGGTGCGGCACTGGGTGCGGGTGCGTTGCTGGGAGCGCCCGCCTTCGCGCAAGGTGCGAATAAACACGCCGGCGTCGTGCTCAACGTTTCCGCATTCAGCGCGCCATACCAGAAGCTGCTACGGCAATGGCTGCCCGAGTTCGAGGCGCAGACCGGCATCAAGGTCAACTTCGACACGCCGTCCTTTCCGGTCTACAACCAGCGCGTCGATCTGGAGCTGTCGACCAAGGGCTCGGGCTTCGACGTGGTGAACGTGACGTTCATCTATTCGAGCCGCTGGATCCAGTCCGGCTGGCTGACGCCGCTCGACGATTTCATCAAGGACCCCAGCCGGACCCCGGCCGAATTTGACATCAACGATTTCCTGCCCGGCGCCCGCGCGCCGGAGACTGGACGCGATGGCAAGCTCTATGGCGTGCCCTGGACCGCCGAGGTGACCATCAGCGCCGCGTCCCGTTTCGACCTGGTCAAGGCCGCGGGACTCGCCTACCCGGATACCACCGACGATCTGGTCAAGACGCTGAAGGCCGTCAATCGCAAGGATCGCGTGGCCGGCTTCGTGACCGACAACCACTACGGCTGGACGTTTCCGCCATATCTGCATGCGTTCGGCGGCGACGTATTCCGCAAGGCGCCGGACGACCTCTATCCCACGCTCGATACGCCGGAGGCGATTGCCGCCGCCGACTACTTCGCGCGCTTGCTGCGCGAGTTCGGCCCCGATGGTGCCGTCTCGTATACGCCGGACCAGGCCGTGCAGGCACTGAAGGCCGGCCGCAGCAACTTCAGCACGCTCGGCCAGATCTATCTGTCGCAGGTCGGCGACCCCGCCTCGAGCAAGGCCGCGCAAACGGCCGCGTGGGGCCTGGTGCCGAAGGGGCCGGCCGGCCGCTTCCCTGGCACCGCGGTGCATGGCTATGGCATACCGGTCGGCAGCAAGAACAAGGATGCGGCCTGGCAGTTCATCGTCTGGGCCACGTCGAAGACGATCACGCGGCGTGCGGTTGCCGCTGGCTATGGCTCACCGTCGCGCCGCTCGGATATCGACGCCGACGTGTTCCGCAAACGGCAGGTCGTCAACGGCTATGACATCGCGAAGCTGTGCACGGATTCAATCGAGCTGTCGGGCAAACAGGGCCACATGAAGTACCGCACCGTGTCGGTCTATCCGCAGGTCGACCAGCAGCTGAACAAGGCAATCGAGCTGATCGTTTCGGGCCAGCAGAGCGCCGCCGGCGCAATGAAGCAGGCGCAGGCCGCGGCGATCGCGGAACTGAAGCGGGCAGGTGTGGCGGTCTGATGGCGAACTCCGTTTCGATCCGGCACGCCGCGCCGGCGCCTGGCTGGGAAGCCGAGCGGCGCCGTGCCTTCCTGTTCGGGCTCGCGCCGTCGCTGCTGATCCTGGGCGCCATCACGCTGGTGCCGGCCGCCACGTTGCTGGTGATCAGCCTGACGCCGCTGAATTTGCTCGACCCGGTGGGGACGTTCCGCTTCGACGATCCGCTGGTCAACTACCGGCAACTTCTCGACGACCCTCGCTTTCTCGGCTCGTTGTGGGTGCAGCTGCGGCTGTCGCTGTCCAGCGTGACCCTGCAGCTCGTCCTGGGCCTTGCCATCGCGCTGCTGCTGAACGCGAATTCCCGCGTGCTGGCGGCGATCCGTTCGGTCTTCCTGATTCCGATGGTGCTGCCGCCGATCGTCGTCGCGCTGATCTGGAAGATCCTGTACACGCCGGATGTCAGCCCGCTGCACCGCGCGCTGGAGCAGGTCGGCCTGCCGTTGCGCTCGCTGATCGCCAATCCCGATACCGCGTTGTGGGCGATCAGCATTGCCGAGACCTGGCAGTGGTTTCCGTTCACGATGCTGATGGTGCTGGCGGCATTGCAGATGATCCCCGACGAGCCGCTGGAAGCGGCACGCATCGACGGCGCCAACCGCTGGCAACTGTTCCGCTACATCGTGCTGCCCTATATCCGGCCGGTGCTGGTGGTATGCGCGCTGTTCCGCCTGATCGACAGTTTCAAGGCGTTTCCGCTGATCTATGTGCTGACCAATGGCGGGCCGGGCACGGTCACGGAGGTGACCAACTTCTACGGCTTTATCCAGGCCTTCAATTTCTCGTACTGGGGCTACGCCAGTGCGATTGCCGTGGTGATGCTGACAGCGGTCTTCGTCATCAGCTGGTCGATCAGCCGGTTCAAGGGGAGCGAGGCGAATGAACGCGACGACTGACACACTGCGATTGCCGCGGCAGCGCGACGCGGCCCATACCGATACGCGCGGGCTGCGACGGTCGACGGCCACGCCGCTGCGCTGGTGGCGCCGTCACGCCCGTGTGGCCCTGGCGCTGGCGTTGCTGCTGGTGCTGATGTTCCCGTTCCTGTGGCTGGTGCAGATTGCGTTCCGGCCGGCCGAGGGCGCGTTCGACGACAGCCTGCTGTTTACGCCGACGCTCGAGGCGTTCCACGCGCTGCTCGAAGGGAACTTCGCCCGCTCGTTCGGCAACAGCCTGCTGGTCAGCACGCTGTCGACCGTGCTGTCGCTGGTGTTCGGCGTCCCGGCGGCGTATGCGCTGACGCGCTGGCGTTTCCGCTCGCGTGGCCGCGTGGCGCTGTGGATCCTGATCACGCGGATGGCGCCGCCGATCGCCTTCACGATCCCGTTCTTCCTCGCGTATCGCTGGATCGGCCTGCTCGACACCGTCTGGGGGCTGGCCCTTGTCTACCTGACGTTCAACCTGGCCGTGGTGATCTGGCTGATGCAGGGCTTCTTCGAGGCGGTACCGGCCGCGCTGGAAGAGGCGGCCTGGATCGACGGCTGCGGCGTCTGGAGCGCGTTCTGGCGCGTCACGCTGCCGCTCGCGGCCCCTGGCGTGGCGGCCACCGCCGTGCTGTGCTTCATCTTCTCGTGGAACGACTTCTTCTATGCGCTGATCCTGACCCGAACCAATGCGGTGACCGCGCCGGTCGCGATCGTCAATTTCCTGCAGTACGAGGGCTGGGAATGGACCAAGATCGCCGCGGGCGGCACGCTGGTGATGCTGCCGGTGGTCGCGTTCACGCTGCTGGTGCGTAAATACCTGGTGCGTGGGCTGACGGCCGGCGGCGTCAAGGACTGACGGCAGGCTCGCATTTCATTTCGACGGACTCATGGCTTCCATCTCTCTGCGACATCTGCGCAAGGCCTACGGCGGCACCGAGGTCATTCACGACCTGTCGATCGATATCCACGACGGCGAGTTCGTCGCACTGGTCGGTCCGTCCGGCTGCGGCAAATCTACGCTGCTGCGCATGGTGGCGGGGCTCGAGCCGATCAGCGGTGGCGAGATCCGCCTGGGCGACCGCGTGATCAATGACGTGGCGCCGCGCGACCGCAATATCGCGATGGTGTTCCAGAACTACGCGCTGTATCCGCATATGACGGTGGCGCAGAACCTGGGCTTCGCGCTGAAGCTGCAGGGCCTTGCCAAGGACGAAATCGAGCGGCGCGTGCAGGCGGTCGCGGAAACGCTCGGCCTTTCGGCGGTGCTCGACCGCACGCCGCGCCGCCTGTCCGGCGGCCAGCGGCAGCGGGTCGCAATGGGGCGCGCCATCGTGCGTCAGCCCGAAGCCTTCCTGTTCGACGAGCCGCTGTCGAACCTCGACGCCAAGCTGCGCGTCCAGATGCGTACCGAAATCAAGGCGCTGCATCAGCGGCTGGGCACCACCACGCTGTACGTGACGCACGACCAGGTCGAGGCGATGACGATGGCGGACCGCATCGTCGTGCTCAAGGACGGTGTGGTCGAACAATCTGGCGTGCCGCTGGAACTCTACGACCGCCCGCGCAATGCCTTTGTCGCCGGCTTCATCGGCTCGCCGGCAATGAACTTCTTCCGGGGCCGTGTGCAACGCGACGGTGCGCCGTCGATCGTGACCGACGACGGGCTGCGGCTGCCGCTGGATCGCGCTACCGAGGCAATGCATGGGCATCAGGTGCTGTATGGCGTGCGGCCCGAGCATTTCACGCTCGACGCGGCCGACTCGCTGGAGGCTGGCGTCGTCGTGGTCGAACCGACCGGCTCGGAAACACTGATTGCCGCCAGTCTGGGCCGGCATCAGCTGGTGGCCGCATTCCGCGAACGGGTCGCGGCGCGGCCCGGCAGCGCACTGAGGCTCAGGCCGCGGGTCGAGCATGTCCATCTGTTCGATGCGGCGTCGGGGCAGCGGTTGAACTGAGGCCCGGATTCCCCTTGGCCGATTTCGGTACCATGCCGCGTTCATGGCGCAGCCTCCCTTGATGCCGCGGGAGCCGCTGCAGCTCGAACGGCAAGACGGCGCGTATTCGGTGGAATTGGCGATCCGGCTAGGGCTGAGCGGATAGGGCTACGTCGTCGGTTATCGTGCCGCGGCCAATTGAAGCGACGGCTTCCGCGACGCCGGCATCGGCGCCGGGCCGGCCTCCAGCCGGAATCGCGCCACCACGCTTTGCAGCTCGCGGGCCTCGTCCGCCAGCGCGTTCGACGCCGCGGCGGCCTGTTCGACCAGCGCGGCATTCTGCTGCGTCACGGTATCCATTTGCGTGACCGCCTCCGCGACCTGAGCAATACCGCTGCTCTGATGCTCGGACGCAGTACCGATTTCGCCCAGCAGGGTCGTCACGTGCCGAACGGCCCCAACAATTTCCTGCATCGTCTGACCGGCCTTGCCGACCAGCGTCGAGCCGCTGCCGACCTGCTGCACCGAGTCGTCGATCAGGTCCTTGATCTCGCGCGCCGCGGCGGCGCTGCGCTGGGCCAGCGTGCGCACTTCACCGGCGACCACCGCGAACCCGCGGCCTTGTTCGCCGGCGCGCGCCGCTTCCACGGCCGCGTTCAGCGCCAGGATATTGGTCTGGAAGGCGATGCCCTGAATCACGTCGACAATATCGGCCACCTTCTTGGAGCTGGTGTCGATCGCCTGCATCGTGTCGACCACGGCCGCCATCACCTCACCGCCGCGCTCGGCGATGCCCGATGCCGATTGTGCAAAGCGGTTGGCTTCGCGGGCGCGCTCGGTGTTTTGCTGCACCATCGCAGTCAGCTCGCTCATGCTGGACGCCGTTTCCTCCAGCGTCGCGGCCTGCTGCTCCGTGCGCTGCGACAGATCGGTATTGCCAGCCGCGATCCGGTGCGAGGCCTCGGTAATCGAGTCGGTGGACGTCTTGATCCGCGTAATCAGGTCGGTCAGCATGTCCTCCATCCGGCCGAGCCCGCCGAGCAGGGGACCGAAGGGACCGCTGCGCTCGGTCTCGAATTCCTGGCTGAGGTCGCCGGCGGCGACCGTCTCGGCGATCAGCTCGGCCTCGGCCAGCGGCTGCTGGATGCCCTTGGACAGCGTATGGATGCTTGCCACGGCCAGCAGCAGGGCGGCGATGCCCAGGCCGGCCATCCATTCGGTGGTGGTGGTGATCTGTCGATCGAGCTGGGTCAGCGCGGGTGCGTTCCTTGCGGCGGCATCGACGGAATGAGCCGCCTCGCCGATGGCTCGTAGCTGCGTCACGCCGATGGCCAGCGCGATTGCCAGTACCAGCAGCACCGCGCAGAAGCACGCCGTCAGCCTTGTCCGGATGGACCAGTTTCCGATATGCATTTCTCCCTCCGCTCCCCTGTTGTTGTGGATTGGCGCCCCGCGTCAGGGCGAATTGGCGGCCGGACTGCAACGGTCCGTTTTTTTAGCCCCCCAACGCGGATTGACGGCAGGGGAGGGAAAAACTTTAGGGAGAACTTCAGGAAAAAAGATAGGGCGCTTTAGGCCTCGATCGCTTCGGCTTCCGCCTGCTCGACGCGGTTGCCGCCCAGGGACTTGGCCCGATACAAGGCACGGTCCGCGGCCGCAAGGCGATCGACCAGCGCCGGCCCCTGCTCGTGGAATTGGGCCAGCCCGACGCTGACCGTGGTGCGTATCGCGGCGCCGTCGTTGCGGCTCGGGCTCGCCTCGGCAAAACGCTTGACGACGGTCTCTGCCAACGTCCTGGCGCGCCCCGCATCGGCGCCATACAGCAGCGCCGCGAATTCCTCTCCACCGATGCGCGCCAGAACCGCATGCGGCCCGAGCACGCTGTGCGCGATCTCGGCGAAGGACTTCAGCACCTGGTCGCCCATCTCGTGCCCGTGCCGGTCGTTGATGGCCTTGAAATGATCGAGGTCGAAAGCGAGGACGGACGCCGGCCCCTCCTTGCAGCGATCGACGATCCGCGCACCGTGTTCAAAGAACCATCGACGATTGCCAAGCCCGGTCAAATAGTCAGTCTGCGATTGCCGCAACAGCTGCCCGTGCGATTCGTCGCGGATCAATTTCAGCAGCGCCATCGGCAAGATGACTGAATACAGCACGCCCTCGTAGATCGTGATCTTGCTGGCAATCGACTGCACCGATGGGCCGTACGCAGCCACCAACCAGGGCAGCAAGAAACTTCTGGCCGCGTAAACCGCGGCATGGATGCCGGCCACGATCACGACGATGCGCCGCGAGTGCAATGCCTTCATCGCCTCGCATCGCCACATCTCCCAAGCCGTCAAGGCGCTGATGATCGCGATCGGCACAGAACTGACGTGGCTCCATACGAACTCGCGATATTGCGGGCCCCATCCGACCCACACCAGCGCCATCACGATCAACAGCCCGATCGAGCCGGCCCGGTATTCCCGGCCGTTCAACGATGCGACGCCGCGCAGCACCAGAAGATAGCCGGTCAGCACAAGCAGGTTGCTGACAGCCGAACCGATGGCCCCGGGCAGATCGCGGCGGAACAACACCGCCGCGCAGCCGATTGCCAGCGTCGCGAACCCCGCCGCCAGCATTCGCAATTCCCTGCTGCGCTCGGGGTTGGCCCGACGCTCCCAGAAGATCATGCCCGCACTGACAAGGAGCGTTCCGATTGCAAGGTGGTAAAGGGTAAGGAGATCGACGTGCATGCCAAATGTAAAGACATTGCGCCGATACATGGCGGCGGCCGCCAATTCTACGTGCGAAAGGCATTGGTCGATGACCAAACGTGGGCTGCGGGAAAGCCTCGATTGATCGATTGATTTGCTTGGCGAGCGCTATTCCTGCTGAATGCCGGCCTCCTTGACCACCTTCCCCCATTTCGCCAGATCGGACTTGATCAGCGCGGCGTATTGCTGCGGCGTGCCGCCCTGGACTTCGATCCCGGCCGCTTCCAGCTTGGCGCGTACCTCCGGCAGCTTCAAGGCCGCATTGATCTCGGTATTGAGCTTGGCGACGATCACCTTGGGCGTACCCGCGGGCGCCAGGAAGCCGCCATTGGTGTTGGCGTCATAGCCCTTCAGTCCTTGCTCTTCCGCGGTCGGGACATTGGGCAGCGCCTTGGAGCGGTTCCGGGTCGAAACGGCGAGCGCGCGGACATTGCCGGCTTTTACCTGCTCCTGGATCGCGCTGATGGTGTCGATGAACAGCACCGTGCGCCCGGCCACCAGGTCCGGATGGGCGGCGGACGAGCCCTTGTACGGAATCAGCAGCATGTTGGCCCCGCTGACCATGCGGAACATTTCCGCGGCCATCTCCTGGGCGCTGCCACGTCCTGAAGTCGCGACCTTGGCCTCGCCCGGATTGGCCTTCATCCAATTGACCAGTTCGGGCACCGATTTGGCGGGAATTTTCGGATTGACCGCGAACACCAGCGGAATCACGTGGGTATAGACGATCGGCTCGAAGCTCTTTTCCGGATCCCAGCCGAGATTCTTGAACAGGTATTTATTGATGTTGTGGCTTCCGCCCACGATGCCAATCGTGTACCCGTCCGGCTTGGCATTGGCCAGCACGGCGGTGCCCAGATTGTTCGATGCGCCCGGACGGTTCTCGACGATAAAGGGCTGCCCCAGCTTGACCGCCAGCTTTTCTCCCACCACGCGGGCAATCAGATCGATGCCGCCGCCGGCCGGTGCGGGGACGATGATGGTGACGGGGCGGGTGGGGTAATTCTGTGCCTGTGCCGCTGACAGGCCGGGGGCGATGATCAGGGCGGCCGGGACGGCCAGGGTCGTGATCAGCTTGGTGAATGGCATGGTTGTCTCCTCTGGTTCTGGTCAACTGTTGTGTCAACTCTGATGCTGCGCGTCCTCGCGGCGCCAGCGAGCCGGCGGCGCGGGAACGATGTGAGATGCCAAGCGATATCAGCCGCGCCCGACGAAGGGCATGGCACTGGCCATGACCGTCATGGTCAGCACGTTCGCCTCGAGCGGCAGCGATGCCATATGACGCACGGCATTGGAGACGTGCGTGGCGTCCATCATCGGTTCCGGCGCTGTCGTGCCATTGGCCTGCAGCACGCCGCGCGTCATCCGCTCCGACAATTCCGTCAGCGCGTTGCCGATGTCGATCTGGCCGGCCACGATGTTGAACGGGCGGCCGTCCAGCGCAAGTGCCTTGGTCAGGCCGGTGACAGCATGCTTGCTGGCGGTGTAGGGCGCCGTGTAGGGGCGCGGTGTGTGCGCCGAGATGGAGCCGTTATTGATGATGCGTCCGCCCTGCGGCGATTGCCGGCGCATCGGGCCGAAGGCGGCTCGCGCGCAGAGGTAGACGCCGGTGACGTTCGTGTTGATCACGTTGAACCATGCGTCCAGCGGCAGCTCGTCCATCGGGACGGCCGGGGCATTGACGCCGGCGTTGTTGAACAGCAGGTCCAGCCGCCCGAATTCCTGTTCGATGGTGTCGAACAGGGCCTGCACGCTGGCGGGGTCGGTGACATCGGTGGGCACGGGCACTGCGTGCTGTCCGCGCGCAGCAGCCTCGGCGGCCAGCGCTTGCAGCGGTTCGGCGCGGCGGCCGGCCAGCACCACCGTCCAGCCGTCCTCCAGCAGCGCGATCGCGCTGAGGCGGCCAACACCGCTGCCGGCGCCGGTGACGAGGGCGATTTTTCGGTAAGGGTTCAAGGGTGGGTCTCCTTAATGGGGTGTGAGGCTGGAAGGCTCATGCGTGCTCGTGCCTGCCTTCGTTCGTGAGCCCGTGAGCCCGTGAGCCCGTGAGCCCGTGAGCCCGTGAGCCCG
>MTEU01005444.1_pt3 | contig 17909 bp, 17 predicted proteins | sample 1042701 | NCBI WGS metagenome assembly MTEU01 (sample SAMN06185813, study PRJNA358809) | soil metagenome | isolation source: naturally attenuated soil | place: India | collected 2015-05-23
AGATGTAACTGTCTCATCATTAGGGAAATTTAAAGCTAGTAATTTAAAAAAGATCACCAATCTATTACTTATTGTGAGTACACATGGAGAGGGAGATCCACCAGATCAAGCGATACAATTCTATGAATTTTTGCATAGCAAGCGGGCGCCTAAGCTAGAACACCTACAATATTCGGTTCTTGCTTTAGGGGATAGCTCCTATGAATTTTTTTGTAAGACAGGTAAGGACTTCGATGAGCGATTTGCGCAATTAGGTGCAACAAGAATTGTTCCTCGTATAGATTGCGATGTAGATTATGATGACGCAGCTGCACAGTGGTTCTCCGCGGTTCAACAGGAATTTCTTCAGCATACAACTTCAGCAACGTCTACTTCAGCACACACCGAAGGGGCGCAAGTACTTGAAGAATCTACATATTCAAGAAAAAATCCATTTTACGCTGAAGTACTTGAAAATATAAATCTAAATGGTCGTGGCTCCAATAAAGAGACGCGTCATCTTGAATTATCGATTGAGGGAGCTAATTTTCATTTTGAACCTGGCGATAGCATTGGCATTCTGCCAGAGAATGATGAACAATTAGTCAATGCATTGCTGACAGCACTTCAATTTGATTCGGAGACAGAAGTGACTGTTTTTGATGAAACAATAACAATAAAAGAAGCACTACAGAAAAAATTAGAAATTACGGTGTTATCTAAACCGTTACTCGAAAAAATTGCTGCTTATACAGAGCATAAAGAATTTTCTAAGCTATTTGAAGAACCAAAAGCCTGGAAGGACTATGCAAAAGGAAGAGACTTGCTCGACCTAGTAGAGGAATTTACACCATTTACTTGGAGTGCACAGCAATTTGTAGAGTTACTGCGTAAAATTCCAGCTCGACTTTATTCTATTGCTAGTAGCCAAAAGGCCAATAGCGAAGAGGTTCATTTAACGATTGGCAAGGTAAGCTATGAAACAGCAGGTAGACAACGTCTTGGTGTTTGCTCTGGAAGTGTGGCAGAACGAATACAAATAGGTGATACATTACCAATCTATGTTCATAAAAATCCGAATTTCAGATTGCCAGAGAATAATGAAACGCCAATTATTATGATTGGTGCAGGCACAGGTGTTGCACCATATCGAGCTTTTCTAGAGGAGCGAGAAGAGTTAGGGATTGAGGGGAAAGCATGGCTCATCTTTGGTGATCAGCATTTTGTTACGGATTTCCTCTATCAAACGGATTGGCAACGTTGGCTAGCTGCTGGCACATTAAGTCACATGCATGTAGCCTTTTCACGTGATACAGACCAAAAAATCTATGTTCAACATAAATTGCAAGAAAATGCCGCAAGTTTTTATGAGTGGCTGGAGCAGGGGGCTGTCATTTATGTATGTGGTGACGAAAAATCAATGGCATCTGATGTGGATGCAACCATTCATCAAATTATTGAGCAGCAAGGACAGAAAACACCAGAGGAAGCAAAAGCCTATGTGAATGAATTAAAACAGCAAAAACGCTACCAACGTGACGTTTATTAATGGAGTTCAACACAAATTTCTCGAAAACCTTCCCTTATTAATGAGTTGATCTCTTTGTTAGCAAGTAAACCCTCAGGTATGCCCAATACGCTGAGGTGTAATGGATTAAAGGAGCGATAAAGAATGACTGAAAAAATAGTGTTACCTCCACAGCCCGGGAAACCAAGTGATGTAGAGCGTATTAAAACCGAAAGTAATTACCTACGTGGAACACTCGAACGTACCATGAATAATCCATTAAGCTCTGGTATCCCAGAGGACGATAATCGCCTTATGAAATTTCATGGCAGTTACTTACAGGACGATCGAGATCTTCGGAATGAACGTCAGAAACAAAAGCTGGAACCGGCCTATCAATTTATGGTACGTGTACGAACACCAGGTGGAGCAGCTACCCCAGCGCAATGGCTTGTGATGGATGAAATGGCTAGAAAGTATGGCAATGGCTCTTTAAAATTAACAACACGCCAAGCATTTCAAGTACATGGCATTTTAAAATGGAATGTTAAAAAATATATGCAGGAAATCAATGAGGTGTTATTGGATTCTCTTGCTGCATGTGGAGATGTGAACCGTAATGTGATGTGTAATGTCAATCCAAACCAGTCTGCATTACATGAAGAGGTTTATAATTGGTCTGCAAAACTAAGTGAGCATTTACTGCCGAGAACACGTGCTTATCATGAATTATGGTTAGATGGAGAAAAGGTAGTAGATAGTCAGGATGTAGAAATTGAACCGATTTATGGAGCTCAATATTTGCCGCGTAAATTTAAAATTGGTATTGCGATTCCACCAAGTAATGATGTAGATGTTTTTTCACAAGATATCGGACTGATTGCCATCGTTGAAGACAATCAGCTTGTTGGTTTTAACGTAGCGGTTGGTGGAGGCATGGGCATGACACATGGTGATCATGAAACCTATCCACAGCTTGCTCGTGAAATTGGCTTTATAACGCCAGATAAATTACTAGAAACAGCAGAAAAAATAATAACGATACAGCGTGATTATGGGAATCGCTCTGTCCGTAAAAATGCACGATTTAAATACACGATTGATGCGAGAGGACTTGAATGGTTCCAAGAAGAATTAACGCGTCGTCTAGGCTGGGAAATTCAGCAGGCTCGTCCTTATACTTTTGAGCGTACAGGTGATGAATTTGGCTGGATTAAAGGTGCAGATGGTCATTGGCATTATACGTTATTTATTCAAAATGGCCGTATAAAAGACTTTGAGAATTATCAGTTGTTAACTGGCTTACGTGAAATAGCTAAGGTGCACACGGGTGATTTTCGTTTAACACCGAACCAAAACCTAATGATTAGCAATGTAACACCCCAGAAAAAGAAACAAATAAATACGCTTATTGAACAATACAAGCTAACAGACGGTGCGCATTATTCTGCCTTACGCCGCAATTCCATTGCCTGTGTCTCATTACCGACATGTGGCTTAGCCATGGCAGAAGCAGAACGCTATTTACCTTCTCTTATAACAAAAATTGATGCCATTATTGATGAGGCTGGCTTAAATGAAACAGAAATTGTTATTCGCATGTCTGGTTGTCCAAATGGCTGTTCACGTGCAGCAATGGGTGAAATCGGCTTTATTGGCAAAGGGCCAGGTAAATACAATATGTACCTTGGTGCAAGTTTTACAGGCAATCGCTTAAATAAAATCTATCGTGAAAATATTGGTGAGGAGGAAATTTTAGCAGAGCTACGACCAATTCTTCTGCATTTTTCAAAGGAACGTTTAGAGGGCGAACATTTTGGAGACTTTGTCATTCGTGCTGGGTATGTCACAGCTGTCTATGATGGAAGAGAATTTCATTAAAAATAAAAACCATGTAGCAAAGAAAAATTTGCTACATGGTTTTTTATATAGAATAATCCTCAGGAATAAATACCTTTAATTGTTTCGGCTTTACAAATACCTGATCGCCCACCTTCAGTTGAAGAAGATGAAATTGTTCTTTTGATAACTCCGCTTCTAAAAATTCATCAAGATCCTCACGTCGTAGTTCAATTTGAACGATAGGTCCTAGTAAATGAATGTGGCTGATTTTAACAGGAACTGTACCTGAAATACTTGTTTTCTCAATCTGAATATCATGTGGACGTACATAGCCTATCGCATTGTCCTCTGAATGTGTTAGGGCATCAGGTACATCAAGTGCAACTTCACCCTGCATGAGCTTACCATTATGTAAGCGACCTTTAAATAGATTAACATTGCCCAAGAAGTCATAGACAAATGGACTTTTGGGATTTGTATAGACCTCATCTGGACTACCAATTTGCTCGATTTTGCCATTATTCATGACCACAATGCGATCTGCAACATCGAGAGCTTCCTCTTGGTCATGTGTCACAAAAATACTTGTAATATGAAATTCATCATGTAACTTTCGAAGCCAGCGACGTAACTCCTTGCGTACTTTTGCATCGAGAGCTCCAAATGGTTCATCTAGTAACAGTACCTTTGGCTCTACAGCAAGCGCTCTTGCCAGTGCGACACGTTGTCGTTGCCCACCTGAGAGCTGTGTTGGATATCGATCTGAGAAATTTTCAAGCTTCACAAGTTGCAATAATTCCATCACTTTATCTTTGATTTGTTGTTTTGAAGGTCTGCTTTTTCGAGGACGTACCTTCAGGCCATAAGCTACATTGTCAAAGACCGTCATATGGCGAAAAAGCGCATAATGTTGAAAGACAAAGCCCACATTGCGTTCCTTTGGATGACGATCTGTGATGGATTGACCATCAAATAAAATATTGCCGACATCCGTTGTTTCAAGCCCAGCAATCACACGTAATAATGAGGTTTTTCCTGATCCAGAAGGGCCAAGTAGTGCTACTAGCTCCCCAGACTGAATATGTACGGATATATCCTCTAGTGCCTGAAAGGACCCATATTTTTTGGATACGTTTTGAATTTGTATACTCATTGAGACCATCTCCTTTTAACTAGATTTTGATTTCCAAGCAATAATGTCTTTCACAATTAATGTAAAGATGGCCATTACGCTCATTAAGGAAGCAACTGCAAAGGCTGCTGCAAATTGATATTCATTATAGAGAATTTCAATATGAAGGGGCATCGTATTTGTCATGCCACGGATATGACCAGATACCACAGACACAGCCCCGAATTCTCCGATGGCTCGTGCATTACATAAAATCAAACCATAGAATAGTCCCCATTTAATATTGGGTAAAGTGACATACCAAAAGGTTTTAAAGCCACTTGCCCCCAATGAAATGGACGCTTCTTCCTCAGATATACCTTGGGTTTGCATCAGCGGTATTAATTCACGTGCAACAAAGGGCAATGTGACGAAAATTGTGGCAAGGACAATGCCAGGTAGTGCAAAAACAATTTTAATATCATGTGCAAACAACCATTCACCAAATAGTCCCTGTGAGCCAAACAATAAAATAAACACTAAACCTGCGATAACAGGTGAAACTGCAAAAGGTAAATCTACCATAGTAAGTAATAGATTTTTCCCCTTAAAATTAAACTTTGTAAGTGCCCAGGCAGCCATTACGCCAAAGATCGCATTGAGGGGTACAGTAATGGCTACGACGATTAATGTAAGCTTAATAGCAGCTAATGCATCTGGATGTGTAATCGCAGCAAAGTAAACATCGGATCCTTTTTGAAAGGCTGTAATAAAAATAGATACTAAAGGTAGTACGATAAAGAAAGCTAAAAAAGCTAAGGCAATAAATATTAACGTATAGCGAATAATACGAGGCTCCTGTAAGGCAGCAGTCTGTGTAGCTGCTTTCCTTTTTCCTGTACTAGCCTGCTGAATAAAAGTTGATTGTTCCATATAGTACCTCCTAATGTACAAACCGACGATTGGCTAGCCATTGTATCAAGTTAATGGTGAACAACAAAATAAAGGATGTCACAAGCATGACAACAGCTATGGCAGTTGCCCCCGCATAATCATATTGCTCAAGCTTTGTCATAATAATTAACGGCGTAATTTCCGTTTTCATCGGCATATTTCCTGCAATAAAAACAACCGAGCCATATTCACCTAAAGCGCGCGCAAAGGCCAAGGAAAAGCCAGTTAAAATTGCTGGTACTAGCTCTGGTAAGATGACTTTACGGAAGGTTTGTAAACGATTGGCTCCAAGGCTTGCCGAAGCTTCCTCCACCTCAGCACTGATATTTTGTAAAACGGGCTGGACCGTTCGTACAACAAATGGTAGCCCGATAAAGGTTAAAGCAATAATGATGCCAAGAGGTGTAAAGGCAATTTTAAAATCAAAAAATTGACCAATCCAACCATTTGGTGCATAAAGAGATGTTAAAGCAATTCCAGCGACAGCAGTAGGCAATGCAAAAGGTAAGTCTACAAGCCCATCAATGATTCGTTTAAAGGGAAATTGATAGCGAACGAGAACCCATGCAATAGTCGTACCGAAAAAAACATTTAGTAAGCCTGCAATCAGTGCAGTGCTGAAGCTCACTTTGTAGGAAGCAACAGCACGGGGATCTGTAATGATATCTATAAATGCTGACCAGCTTAAGGACATGGTATGAATGAAAATCATGGAAAGTGGTAGTAACACTAGTAAACTTACGTAAAGCATTGTATAACCAAGAGATAAATGAAAGCCTGGAATAATTCGACGCGATTTTTTAGGAATGATTAAACTGCTCATCAAAACGCTCCTTATTGTGGTACGTATATTTCATCAAAGGTACCACCATCTTTAAAATGGGTTGCTTGTGCTTGTGACCAACCACCAAAATCATCGATGGAAACAAGTTCAAGCTGAGGGAATTGATCTTTATACTTTGCTAGAATCGTTTCACTACGTGGTCGATAATAATTTTTCGCCGCAATTTCTTGCCCTGTATCACTATATAAATGCTGTAAGTAAGCTTCAGCGACTTCACGTGTCCCTTTTTTATCTACGATTTTGTCTACAACTGCAACTGGTGGCTCTGCTAAAATACTTAATGAAGGCGTGATGATTTCAAATTCATCCTTACCTAATTCATTGAGAGAGAGGTATGCTTCATTTTCCCACGCAATTAAGACATCACCAATTTTACGTTCTACGAATGTTGTTGTAGCTCCACGAGCGCCAGAATCAAGTACTTCTACATTGCTGTAAAGTGATTTCATAAATTCCTTTATTTTTGTCTCATCATTGTTATATAACTTTCCGGCATAAGCCCAAGCAGCTAAGTAGTTCCACCGTGCACCTCCAGATGTTTTGGGATTAGGCGTTATGACAGATACATCATCTTGAATCAAATCATCCCAATCTTGTATGTTTTTTGGATTGCCCTTGCGAACTAAAAAAACAATTGTAGATGTATAGGGAGTCGAATTAAGATCAAATTCGGTTTGCCAATCTTTATTCAGCAGCTCACGAGTTTGAGCAATTTCATCAATATCGTAAGCGAGTGCGAGTGTCACAACGTCGGCTTCAAGACCATCAATAACTGCACGCCCCTGTTTGCCAGATCCACCATGTGATTGATTGATTGTGACGTCTTGGCCAGTATCATCCTTCCATTTTTTTATAAAATCTTTGTTGAACTCATCGTAAAGCTCCCGTGTTGGATCATAGGAAACATTTAGTAGCTCTACAGACTTCTTGTCTTCTTGACCGCTTGTTTTTTCATCTGAGTTAGCACTTCCACAGCCAGTTAAACTAAGCGTTAGAATAGTTAATAATGCCAAGGATTGTAGAACATAGCTCTTTTTTTTCATAGTTAATCCGCCCCTTTTCTGTCTTAAGAATGCAAAAAGCCATCACCCACAATGACATGACAACATTGGGTAGATGGCCTTCAGATCCTCTGATCAGCGTTTTTTTAGGTCAAAGCTTTAGTAATACATTAAACATATATTTCCTATTAGTCAACAAGGAATTATAAAAAAGATTATTTATTTTGAAAATTAATAAAAGTGTCCTTAGATACCACTCATCATATGCAGCAAAGAGCAAAAAAAATGGGTGTATGGAAAAGATATTTAAAAAACCTAGTTGACTGCTTGGTGTACTTTAGTATATATTTGGTAATAAGAAGAATGATTGTAGTACGAGGTAACAACTACTAGTGAACAATCATTAAATATAGAGCTGGCTAGTCAAACTAGAGGCGTTTTAACAAAGACCTGTTTTTCCTATGTCTTTTGTTAGAACGCCTTTTTTGCTATGAGGGGGATTCGATGTTAACTTACGAAAATTGGCAAGAACCGATCATTGATTTTCAGGTTGATGATATGTATAAGGCTGCACTAGAGGTTTTACAGTGGAGCTATCAAGAATATGGAGATGAAATCGTCTATGCATGTAGCTTTGGTATTGAGGGCATTGTCTTAATTGATCTCATTTCAAAGGTAAAGCCTAACGCTACGATTGTATTTTTAGATACAGATGTACACTTTAAAGAAACATATGAAACCATTCATAAAGTCAAAGAAAAATATCCACAACTCAACATTGTCATGAAGAAGCCAACCCTTACACTTGAGCAACAAGCTACACAACATGGTGACGAACTATGGAAAACCAACCCAAATAAGTGCTGTGATATTCGTAAGATAAAACCTTTACACGAAGCCTTATCAGGTAAAAAGGCTTGGATATCAGGTTTACGTCGTGAGCAATCACCAACACGTCAACAAACAAACTTTTTAAATCGTGACGATAAATTTAAATCGATTAAAGTTTGTCCATTGATTCATTGGACTTGGAAGGATGTCTGGCGTTATGTTTCGAAGCACAGTTTGCCATATAATCCGTTACACGATCAAGGCTATCCAAGCATCGGCTGTGAGCATTGTACGAAACCAGCATTTACAATGGAGGATTTACGTTCAGGTAGATGGCAAGGTTCTGGTAAAACCGAGTGCGGGTTACATGAATAAAGGAGTTCTGCCATGCTTGAATATTTTGCAATAGCTATTAGTTTATTTTTTGCGATGAACATAGGAGCAAGCGGTGCAGCAGCCTCAATGGGTGTTGCTTATGGGGCAGGTGCCATCAAAAAAGCGTGGCAAGCATTGCTTTTATGCGCGATAGGCGTCTACAGTGGAGCTGTATTAGGCGGAGGAGAAGTAGTCAAAACGATAAGCTCAGGCATTATGCCCCAGGAATATATTACGGTAAAGGTTGTCATCATTATCTTGATTTCTGCGACAAGCTCGTTATTTTTCGCCAATCTTTTAGGCATTCCCTTATCAACGAGTGAAGTAACAGTGGGTGCTGTCGTGGGTGTAGGAATTGCCTATAAAGTACTATTCGTCAATTCGCTGCTTGTCATTATATCATTTTGGGTGATTGTACCGCTTGTTGCCTTTGTCATTGCTCTTGTATGTGGAAAGTTATTATATAAGTTACAAAACACAGGGTTGCTGAAAGATCGGCCAATTTTAACTGTTCTTCTCGTTTTAGCAGGATTTTTCGAAGCATTTTCAGCGGGGATGAATAATGTTGCCAATGCAGTTGGACCCTTGGTGGGAGCAGGAATGATGGATGTGACAACGGGCATTGTGCTTGGCGGTGCATTTGTCGCAATAGGTGCTCTGCTACTTGGTAAACGAGTGCTTGAAACAAACGGTAAAAAAATAGTGCGCTTTCAAAAGGCAGAGGGCATTCTCATTTCAAGTACAGGTGCACTGCTTGTTGGCGTAAGCTCAATTTTTGGGCTTCCAGTACCCTTAACACAAGTCACTTCTTCATCCATCATTGGGATGGGGATGGCGAAAAACGGAAAGCAAATCTTCCATAAGCATATTGTGAAAAAAATTATACGTATTTGGGTTGTATCACCCATCTTTTCATTAGTCATTTCTTATTTTTTAGTGCAGTTATTTTTAGAAAAAGACCTTTATGCCATTATTTTAAATGGCAGCATTATTGTTGGGACGCTAGGGGTCATTAGTCTGATGCGTACGATGCGTGAAGAAGAGCAGTCTATCTATGATGCAGGGGAAGGCATTTAAATTGAATCATATCATCACTATCTTTTGACTACAAAACTTAGTATTTAACTAGAATTAGGAGGAGATTTTTATGAGTCTACAACCACATGGTGGACTACTTGTGCAAGCATTTAATCCGGAAAAAAAAATCACAACTATTCATAAGGAAATTGAGTTGGATGCAATTTCGTTGAGTGATTTAGAGCTAATTGCTATAGGGGGGTATAGCCCAATTGAAGGTTTTTTAACACAAGTAGACTATGAGTCAGTCGTGGCACAAAGTCGTTTAGCATCAGGTGTAGTATGGAGTATTCCGATTACATTACCTGTTACAAAAGAGAAAGCGTCCATTTTACAGCCTGGTGACGAGGTGAAGCTGGTTTATGGTGATGAAGTATATGGCGTTATTGAAGTAGCAGATATTTATGAGCCGAATAAACGAAAAGAGGCTTTACTTGTCTATGGAACAGAGGATTTAGCACATCCGGGCGTTCAAAAGCTTTTTGATCGTCCTGCCATTTATGTTGGAGGGAAAATTACGTTAATTAAACGTCTTACACAAAAGTTCCCTGCTTATTCATTTGATCCAATAGAAACGCGACAATTATTTGCTGACAAGGGATGGAAAACTATTGTTGGCTTCCAAACACGTAATCCAGTCCATAGGGCGCATGAATATATTCAAAAGGCAGCACTTGAAACGATTGATGGGTTATTTCTAAATCCACTTGTGGGTGAAACAAAGTCAGATGATGTGTCAGCTGCTATACGTATGGAGAGCTATGAGGTTTTATTAAAAAACTATTATCCTGAAAGTCGTGTACAATTAGGTATTTTTCCAGCCGCTATGCGGTATGCAGGACCAAAGGAAGCTATTTTCCATGCACTTGTTAGAAAAAATTATGGCTGTACTCATTTTATTGTTGGTCGTGATCATGCAGGTGTTGGTGATTATTATGGCACATATGATGCACAAAAGATTTTTGAACAGTTTACTGAAGATGAATTGGGAATTGTCCCACTGAAATTTGAGCATAGCTTTTATTGCCAGCAATGTGAAGGCATGGCGACGACAAAGACGTGTCCACATGATAGCTCTGCCCATGTCATTCTATCAGGAACGAAGGTACGTGAGATGCTACGAAATGGAGAAGTACCACCAAGTACATTCAGTCGTAAAGAAGTCGTAGACATTTTAATTAAAGGCATGAGTAAGGAGGTAGTGAAATGAGTTCAAACATTGTTTGGCATGAAGCCTCCATTACAAAAGAAGAACGCCGTTCAAAAAATAAACATCAAAGCTTTATTTTATGGTTTACGGGTTTATCTGCTTCAGGAAAATCATCAGTGGCTAATGCATTTGCCCGTCGATTATTTGAAAGGAGCAATCAAGCCTTCGTATTAGATGGTGATAATGTGCGTCATGGCTTAAATAGTGACTTAGGATTCGATGAGGCAGGGCGCAAAGAAAATATTCGTCGAATAGGTGAAGTCTCAAAGTTATTTATAGAGAGCGGTCAAATTGTGCTAACGGCTTTTATTTCACCTTATCGAGAAGATCGTCAGGTAGTCCGTGAACTTGTAGAGGATGGTGAATTTTTAGAGGTCTTTGTAAAGTGTTCAGTAGAAACATGTGAAAAAAGAGATCCTAAAGGTTTGTATAAAAAAGCAAGGAATGCTGAAATTGCTAATTTTACAGGGATTAGCGCTCCATATGAAGAACCGATTAACCCAGAAGTTATTTTGGATACAGAACAGCATTCCATTGAAGAATGTGTGGAGCAACTGACAAATATTTTAACTGCCAAGGGATATATTTAACTAAAAAAATCTGCTCGATTTAGTAATCGGGCAGATTTTTACGTTTATTTTACACCTTGTTCCTTTTTCATTCTGTCAATTTCAGGACCTAGTTCATCACGTACGGTACCTTTCCAAGGCTTAACACCAGCAATATAGGAAGAACGCGTCATAATGTGTCCGCCAACAGGACCAGTAATAAAGAGGAAGAGTATCCCCAGTAAAATACGAGGGTTGAAATGATCTTCAATCAGCCAAAAGTGAAAGAATACACCAATCAGTACACACATGACGCCAAGTGTTGCACTTTTTGAAGCGGCATGTGCACGTGTATACAAATCAGGTAAGCGGACAAGTCCGATAGCTGTCACGACAATAAAGAGTACTCCAACAGTAATGAAAAAGATAACTAAACTATTAGCGAGAATTGTCACGTTTGATGATATCTCCTTTCTCTATGAATTTAGAGAAAGCCATCGTACCGATAAACGATAAAATTGCTAGCAATAAAATGATTTCAAGAAAGAAGCTTGTTTCCACTAAAATCGAAAATAGTCCGATTAAGGAAATGAGTGAAACACCAAGTGAATCCAAAGCTACAACACGATCGGATGCGGAAGGACCTTTTACCATTCGATAAATGACCGCTATCATTGATAAGCAAATCACTACGATTACAGCAATAATAAATGTTGTCATGATTTACTCACCTCCAAAATCGCTTTTTCAAATGAATCTCGAATGGAAGCAATGGCTTCATCCACATCGTTAATATCAATTGCATGTACATACAATGTTTTCGCATCATCCGAAACATGCACTACAACTGTTCCTGGCGTTAAAGTAATAAGACTTGATAATAACGTAATTTCCCAGTCTTGTGTTAAAACAGTTGGATAAGCAAAAAAGGCTGGTTGCATGTCCAGTTTAGGCTTCAACACTACTTTTAACACTTGAACATTTGCTAAAATTAATTCTTTAAAGAACAACAACGTTAATTTTAGCAGGGCCCATAATCGATAGACATAAAGACGGGACTTGAAAAACCTCCGCATGAGAATAAGTAAAAGTATCCCCATCATGAATCCTATGATAAAACCAGTTGCTGTGTAATTAGAGGAAAGGAACATCCAGACAAAGGCAAGTACAAAATTTAAAATCATTTGAAATGCCATAGTGCTAATCCTCCTTCATCACAGCATCTATATAGATAGATGGATCATTTAATAGTTTTGCAGCATCATCCATAAATGGCGTAATCCATTCAGAACCCACACCATATGCGACCGTAATAAGTACTAACAAGGCAGTAGGCATAAACAGCATTTTATAGGTAGATTTGTCGACGGTACCTTGTGTTTCTTTTTCCTCACCCCAAAAGGCATAGAGGAAAATACGAATCACGGATAGTAAAACAAGCAGTGAAGATGCTAAAATGAAAATACTGCTCCACATACTTCCAGCCTCAAAGCCTCCCTGAACAATTAACAGCTTTCCAACAAACCCGCTAAGTGGTGGAATTCCAGCTAAGCCAAAAGCTGCTATTAAATAACACCAACCCAGTGCAGGGTATTTTTTCATAAGTCCACCCATTTTACGCAAGTCAGATGTACCAGTAATGTAGATGACAATGCCGATTAACATAAAGAGTGCTGCCTTAATCAGCATATCGTGAATTAAATAAAACATCGCTCCTTTTAAAGAAGCCTCATTCATTTGAGAGACACCAAATAAAATGACACCTACTGCAATGACAATGTTATAGATAATAATGAGCTTTACATCAAAATAAGCGAGTGCTCCAATACAACCAGCCACAATTGTTGCAATAGCTAATGCCATTAGTAAATCATGCGTATAGGATAAATCATGTACAAAAAATAGTGTGTAGGTACGTGTAATGGCATAGACCCCAACCTTTGTGAGCAGAGCGCCAAATAGAGTTAAGACAGGGATCGGGGCTGCTGCATACGAAGTAGGAAGCCAAAAGTATAATGGGAAAATAGCTGCTTTTAGTCCAAATACCATTAAAAATAGTACAGCAATAACAGTAATAATCCCTGGTTGATTAATTTCAGCAATTTTTACCGCAATATCAGCCATATTTAATGTTCCTACTACAGAATATAAATAGGCCACGGTTATAACAAATAATGCCGAAGAAATAACATTAATTAAAATATATTTAATTGACCCTTTCAGTTGCCCCTTCTCACCACCTAAAACGATGAGTAAATAGGAAGCCATTAACAATACTTCAAAGAACACAAATAAGTTAAAAATATCACCTGTTGTAAAGGCACCATTGACCCCAGTTAAAATAAACATAACACCAGGGTAATAAAAGAAGCGTTCGCGTTCCTTCGTGATAGAACCGAAGCCATACCAAACAACAAATAGTGCAATAAGCAATGTCGTTGTAACGAGCAATGCAGACACCATATCAGATACCATTGTAATACCGTAAGGAACAGGCCAATTTCCAAATGTGACCTTTTGAATACCATCTTCTTTCACTGTTAAAAGCAGTGAGAGGGCAGAGAGGAGGGCTAGTCCAATCCCAAGTAATGAAAATGATCGCTGATAAGTTAGATTTTTTTGTCCAAACATTAAAATCATACCGAAGAAAAACGGGATGATAATGGGTAATAGTAGGAAGTTATTCATCCTCATCACTTCCTCTCATTAAGCTAATATCATCCGTGTTAAGCTCTTGATAGGAACGGTAGGCAAGTACAAGGAAGAATGCTGTCACCCCAAAGCTTATAACAATTGCAGTTAAAATAAGTGCTTGGGGTAAGGGATCAGCAAATGTTTTGGCTCCTTCGTTTAAGACAGGTGGAGCTTCACCACCAAGACCACCCATTGTTAAGATGAGTAGATGAGCACCATGACTTAACAGACCTGTTCCAATAATAATGCGCAATAAACTTTTTGATAAGATTAAATAGACCGCTGCCATAAAAAGAAAGCCGATCACAAAGGCCATAATTATTTCCATTATTCATCCTCTCCAATCGTTTGAATAATGGTCATCGTAACGCCGACAACAACCAAATAAACCCCGCTATCAAAAAGCATAGCCGTGTGTAATGACTGTTTGCCTAGAAGCGGTAAATCGAAATAATCAAAGAAATGTGTGAAAAACGGTTTGCCCACAAACATTGGGTATGCCGCAGTAGCAAGGGCTAATAGTAAGCCAATGGCTGTTAAATATGTGTAATTAATAGGTAGAATATGGCGGACTGTGTTGATATCATAGGCTAACACTAAAAGAACAAGTGCACTTGATGTTAACAGCCCTCCAACAAAGCCTCCACCAGGTGTATAGTGACCAGCTAAAAAAATATGAATGGAGAAGAAGAAAATAATGAAAAATACAATTTTAGCTGTAAATTGTATTATCACATCATTTGTTTTCATGAGTGTTCTCCTTTCTATTCATACGTAACTTAATCATAGCTAAGATGGCCATGCCAGCTATACCGAGTACTGTAATTTCAAACAATGTATCGAAACCTCGATAGTCTACTAAAATTACGTTTACAATATTTCCACCACCAGCTAAAGAATAGACGGTTTCCTCGTAGTACTTAGCAATAGAGGGAATTAGTTTTTGGGAATGAGCTGATAGCGCAACAAGTGTTACCATCACACCAACTGCAATGGAAACAATGGCACGATTTAACTGGAACCTCATTCGCTCCTCGCGTTTACCAAGCTTAGGTAAATGGTAAAATGCTAATAAAAATAGTGCTACTGAAATCGTTTCTATAACGAGCTGTGTCAGCGCTAAATCAGGTGCGTTAAAAATGACAAAGAATAAGGCTACTGTATAGCCTACAGTACCAAGCCCAATAATGGCTGTTAAACGTGATTTGGCCAAGATGGTGATGGCAGTACCAATTAATAAAACTACGATCAAGATAATTTCATACAAATTAATTGGTGAGGCTCCTTGGAATGAAATATTAAATGCATCTTTCACGAATAGAGAGCCGATAACAATAATAGTTATTCCGCTAAACATATAGAGTAAATAGTGACGCATAGAACCTGTCATATAGCGTCGGGAAATACGATTTAAGCCAACATCTAATCCCTGCATGATTTTGTCATAGGCATTGTTTAATGTTAACGCTTGCGGGAATCGTTGATACATCCCTTGCCATTTTGGTAAGGCAACAAATAACAATACCCCAACTATTATAATTCCAATGGTCATCAGTAACTCTGGGGTAATGCCATGCCAAGCAGATACATGAATATCAACAGCTTGAGGTGAATCATACAAAAATGGCTGTATCGCTTGAACGGCTGGTTTTACAAAGGTATTACCGATAAAGTTTGGAATAAAGAAGATTGTCACAACTAAAGCTGCTAAAAGAATAGGAGAAATTAGCATACCAATCGGCGCCTCATGTGGTTTATGAGGTAACTGCTCTGGTTTGTAATTCCCATTAAATGTTCGGAAAACAAAATAGAAACTATAGATAAATGTAAAAATACTAGCAATCCACGCAACAATAGGGAAGAGTGCTCCCCATGTTTCAAAGCCGAAGAATTCAAACTTTTGAAGTGCAAGCATCGCTGTTAAAAACATTTCTTTACTTAAGAAGCCATTAAATGGTGGAAGACCAGCCATTGATAAACTTCCTATTGCAGCCACAGTAAAACTAATTGGCATAATACTCATTAAACCACCGAGTTTACGAATATCTCGAGTTCCAGTTTCATGATCCACAATGCCTGCAATCATGAAGAGACTGCCTTTAAATGTTGCATGATTAATAAGGTGGAAAATGGCAGCAAATGCAGCAAACTTTATGGTATCGATTGAGCCATTTGCATGAAAAGCAACAGCACTTGCCCCGAGTAGTGACATAATAAGCCCAAGCTGACTGACTGTAGAGAATGCTAGAATACCTTTTAAATCAGTTTGCTTCACTGCAAAGAAGGAACCCCAGAATAAAGTTAAGATACCTACACCTGTTACAAGCCACACCCAAAGTTCAGAGGCTGCAAATATCGGCGTAAATCGTGCAACTAAATAGATACCTGCTTTGACCATTGTAGCTGAGTGAAGGTATGCACTTACTGGTGTTGGCGCCTCCATGGCATCTGGTAACCAAATGTAGAATGGGAATTGCGCGGATTTTGTAAATGCTCCCAAGAGTAATAGGACAAGTGACCAAGTGAATAAAGGTTGGTCTACTAAATTTGGTGCCATGACTATCAATTCTCGAATCGAGTAGGTTCCTCCCATTAAATAAAGAAGAACGAAGCCACCTAACATCATTAAACCGCCGCCAACTGTAATCATCATAGACTTTAATGCACCGAAGCGTGAGGCATCCCGATTATACCAATAGCCGATGAGTAAAAATGATGATATGGATGTTAGCTCCCAGAAGAAATAGAGAGTAATTAAATGATCTGACTGTACTACTCCCAGCATGGCTGACATAAATAACAGTAAGTAAACATAAAAGTTATGTAATTTTTCTTTATGTTTATCTAAGTAAAAAATGGAGTAAAGCACAACTAACGAGCCAATTCCAGTAATGAGTAATGAGAATAATAAGCTAAGTCCATCTAAATATGAGATGATGGAAATATCAAGCGATGGAATCCAAGGTAGCTCTGCAGTAAATACTTCACCTTTAGCAACTTGAGCAATATATGTTGTATAAATAACAGCAAGCGTAACAGGTACAGCAAGAACAAACCAACCTGTGTGAATATTATTCATGCGTTTATATAATAATGGCACTAATATTGCAACAAGCATTGGAATAAAAATATAAAGTACTTGTAACAAAAAAACCCTCCTTTATGCAGGTAAGTAAATCAATTATAACGTACTTTAATTGGGAATGCATATGTACTATTGGGATTTAGCTTGCGGTCGTTGGAGAATTTTCGTTATATTATAAATAGGAAGTTATCAATAAAAATAGAGGAAAAAAATTTTTTATGAAGAACCCATATATCTATGGTTATCTACCATTAATTACAATTTTATTGTTTAGTTTGACATTTGGGATGTATGCTGTTGGTAAATCTTTACAGATTTTTCAAGCCATCGGTGTGTATTCAGGAATGCGAGAGTTTTTATCAGATTTTGAGTTACGTGTATTTCTTCTCATCGTCTTTGCCATTGTTTTTTTTATGTTATTTTCTGCCCTTAAACTAGTAGGCGAAACCATTCATGAAGTAGGAATGCTGTTCTTTTCAAAGGACAACGAAGGAGCCACAGTTAGTCAGGCTCGAGGTGGCTATATTATCTTATTTGTAGGTGCTATGTGTTCTGCATTTGCCATCCAATTTATTTATGTTTTAATAGGTATTTTCGTCATAACGATATTTACCTACTTTATTTATCTGATTTATAAAATGAGTCATTTTATATCAATGGGCGGCACAATCGGTCTATTAATCTTTGAGCTTTTTATGTGGACGATTCTTTTAACATTAGTTATTTATGTCGTATTAAAGCTATATAATGGCATTTTGGCAAGTTTGCCGTTTGCAAATTAATACATACTATTAAAATGGTGATGTTAATAGTAGAAAAAGAGAGTTTGAAAGGCGAGGGGTTGATTTCCG
>MTEU01002510.1_pt1 | contig 17876 bp, 18 predicted proteins | sample 1042701 | NCBI WGS metagenome assembly MTEU01 (sample SAMN06185813, study PRJNA358809) | soil metagenome | isolation source: naturally attenuated soil | place: India | collected 2015-05-23
CAGCCCGCGTCTGCAATTGCGCCCCATGCGCCATGCCGATGCCGCGCAGTGGCTGGCCATCATGGCCGACCCCGAGGTCATGCGTTATTGGCACCATGCCCCCTGGCAAGACCTTGCCGAAGCCGAAAGCGCCCTGGCCGCCGACCGCGAAGCCTATGCCAATGGCGACCAGCTCAAGCTTGGCATGTACCGCCGTGACAACGGCGAACTGATCGGTATGGTCCAGCTGTTCAACATCGATGATGTATCCCGCCGTGGTGAAATCGGCTACTGCCTGGCCAGCGCGGTGCAGGGCAGAGGCTATATGGACGAAGCACTGACCTGCTTCATCGACTACCTCGCCCACACCCTGCACATGCGCCGCCTGGAAGGCGAGATCGATCCGCGTAACCAAGGTTCGGCACGTACTCTGGAGCGCCAGGGCTTCGTGCTGGAGGGCACATTGCGTGCGCGCTGGTGCGTTGCCGGCGAGTTGTCCGATTCGGGTATATATGGCCTTCTGCTAGAGCCCCCGGTTGCCTAGGAAGTAAATCTCTTGCCCGTTTTCTACCTGAGTTTCAGCTTGCTGCTGTACCTGCTCGCACTGTTCTTCGATGGCGCGCTAATGAGTGGCGACCGCCACATGCCCGCCCTGCAGATGCTGTTGTACGGGCCCTGGGGCATGCCCTTCGGTTTGTACCAGTGGTTTGCCAACCCGCTGCTGGCCCTGGCGGTCCTTGCCCATCGGCGCTTTCGCCGGATGGCATTGCTGGTCGGGCTTGTGGCTGTGTATCTGGCGGCCAGCAGCTTTGGAATTGACCGCCTGCCGGACAATCAGAGCTATGAGTTTCATGACCTGGCCGGTTTCGGTGCCGGTTTCTACCTGTGGCTGGCGGCGATGGTGGTGTTTTGCGTGGGCCAGGCCTGGCATTGCTGGAGGGCCCGCAGTACCGACGACATGCCGGGCTGGAGCTGGCTGGATGTGGTTTTGATCGCGGCGCTTGGCGTGGCGCTGTATGCGGCGACGCAGATGCCGTCGCTGCGCTTCGAGCCGGGCAAGGTGCTGATGCCGCCGGAACAGCCGCAGGCGCTGTGATACCCACAAGGAGGGGTTGATGACCAAGCATTACCTGACGGGCCTGGCATTGGCCTGTGTGCTGCCGCTGGCTTTGGCGGATGATTACACGCCGGGTTACGGGCAGTGCATGGACAAGGCGTCCAGCACCGTTGCCATGAGCGAGTGCATTCGGGCCGAGACGCAGTTGCAGGACCAGCGTTTGAACCGGGTGTACAAGCAATTGATGGGCAAGCTGGATGACGGGCAACAGAAGAGCCTGCGTGATGTACAGCGCAAGTGGCTTGCCTACCGCGATGGCAATTGCCGGTTCCATGTGCAGGCCAGTGGCGGGACCATGGCGCAGCTGGAAGGTGGGAGCTGTGTGATGGGCATGACCCGCGACCGGGCGGCGGAGCTGGAGCGGGTGCTCAGCCCTGGGCTGTGAGGTTTTCTGTACTGGCCCTATCGCCGGCAAGCCAGCTCCCACAGGGAGCGCATACTCTGTCAGGCAGTGCAATACCTGTGGGAGCTGGCTTGTCGTGGCGACGAACCGCGGCGATGGGGCGCGAAGCGGCCCCCTTTTTACTTGGGTTCGCGCAACGCCCGGGCCCTGAGGTACTCGCGCACTTCCACCGCATCCCCGGCAAACTCGATACGCTCTGCCTTCGCTGCACGCTGGTAGGCATACATCGGGTCGTAATACTCGTTCAGCAACCCTTCGATCCAACCCCGGTGCAGGTCTACCGAGCCGTCTCGCTGTTGTTCTTCCAGGGCCTGGCGCAGGATTTCCGACAGCCGCTGATAGCGCTCTCCCCCCAAGCGCTTGTAGATGTTGGCCATGCTCTGCAGCATGCGTTCGGCAAACAGCCGGGGGCCCTCTTCTGCACCATGTACACTCACGAACTCGGCGCTGAGATTGATCACGTAGTCACGCAGAATGCGTTCCACCCTGTTGGCGAAGCTGTCCTCCAGCCACACCAGCGGATACTGCTGCATGCCCTGGTACAGCTCCAGCGGCACCGTGCAACTGCCCACAATGCGGCCTTCATCCTCCAGCACGAACTGCTCGATGCCACGGGCGCGCTTCTTCAGCACGTCGATGGCCAACCTGTTTTCGAAGTCGATCTGCGCCGGCTGCGCAGTGGCGCGTTTGCCGAAGCTGGAACCACGGTGGTTGGCATGGCCTTCCAGGTCGAGCACGTTATCCAGCTGGTGCAGCACGTCGGTCTTGCCGGTGCCGGTCAGGCCGCCTACCAACACGAAATCGCATTGCTCCACTGCCTGCTCGGTGGTCTCCAGGAGGAAGGTACGCATGGCCTTGTAGCCACCTTTGACGCGCGGGTACTGGATACCCGCCTCATCGCGCAACCAGCCCTGCACGATCTGCGAGCGCAGGCCGCCACGGAAGCAGTACAGGTAGCCTTCCGGGTGAGCCTTGGCGAACGCTGCCCAGGCCTCCAGGCGTGCCTGCTTGGTGGCGCCGCTGACCAATTGGTGGCCCAGGGCGATAGCGGCGGCCTGGCCCTGTTGCTTGTAGCAGGTGCCGACCCTCTGCCGCTCCTGGTCATTCATCAGCGGCAGGTTGACGGCACCGGGGAAGGCGCCCTTGGCAAATTCGACAGGTGCACGCATGTCCATCATCGGCACATCGTCGAGGAACAACTGGCGGAAGTCGGTGCAGTCGGGGCGCATCAGATCACCTCGACCGCGTGGCTCTGTCGCTCGACCAGCTTGCCGATCGGTGCCAGCTGCAGGCCCAGTTCGGCGGCCACCGCCAGGAATTCGCCTTCACCTTCCGGGGTAACCGCCACCAGCAGGCCGCCGCTGGTCTGCGGGTCGCACAGCAGGTGCTTCTGGTCGTCGCTCAGGGCACCAATCTTGTGGCCGTAGCTGTCGAAGTTGCGCAGGGTACCGCCGGGGATGCAGCCCTCGGCCAGGTAGTGGTCGACACTGGGCAGGCGCGGGACGGCTGCATAGTCCAGGTGAGCGGTAAGGCCACTGCCTTCGGCCAGTTCCACCAGGTGGCCCAACAGGCCGAAACCGGTGACGTCGGTCATGGCCTTGACCCCGTCAAGCTTGCCGAAGCGGCTGCCGGGGGTATTGAGGGTGCACATCCAGTCGCGGGCCAGGCCCTGGTCCTGGGGGCGCAGCTTGGCCTTTTTCTCGGCGGTGGTGAGGATGCCGATACCCAGTGGCTTGGTCAGGTACAGGCGGCAGCCTGCGCTGGCGGTGTCGTTGCGCTTTAGGTGGCGCTTGCTGACCACGCCGGTGACGGCCAGGCCGAAGATCGGCTCGGGGGCGTCGATGGAGTGGCCGCCGGCCAGCGGGATGCCGGCTTCGGCGCATACCGCGCGGCCACCGCGGATCACTTCGCGGGCCACTTCCGGGGGCAGCACGTTGACTGGCCAGCCGAGGATGGCAATGGCCATCAGCGGGTCGCCGCCCATGGCGTAGATGTCGCTGATGGCGTTGGTGGCGGCGATGCGGCCGAAGTCGTACGGGTCATCGACGATCGGCATGAAGAAGTCGGTGGTCGAGACCACGCCGCGCTCGTCATCCAGCGCGTACACGGCGGCGTCGTCGCGCGAGGCGTTGCCCACCCACAGTTTCGGGTCCAGGGCCTGGGTGCCGCTTTCAGCGAGGATCACATCCAGCACCTTGGGGGATATCTTGCAGCCACAGCCGGCACCATGGCTGTACTGGGTCAGGCGAATCGGCTCGCTCATGTGCACCTCAGGGGGTCAATTTGATGCGCGATTGTAGCAAAGCTGGCCTTTGCGCCTGCGGCTCTTATAATTCCCGTCGTCGGCGCATAGGCCGACCTTTCCCCGCTATTGAACCGGAGAACACCCATGCTCAAACGCCCTCTGGCGCTCGCCGCCGGCCTCGTGCTGTCTTGCTGTGCCGCTGTCGCCCAGGCTGCCGACACCCTGCGGGTCAGCGCCATCCCTGACGAAGCACCGACGGAACTGCAGCGCAAGTTCAAGCCTTTGGGCGAGTACCTGGCCAAGCAGCTGGGCATGGAGGTGAAGTTCGTGCCCGTGGCCGATTACCCGGCGGTTGTCGAGTCGCTGGCTTCAAACCGCCTGGACCTGGCCTGGCTGGGGGGCTTCACCTTCGTACAGGTGCACCTGAAGGACCCTGCCGCCACGCCGCTGGTGCAGCGTGAACAGGATGCGCAGTTCACTTCCAAGTTCATTACCGCCAACCCCGATGTGAAGAGCCTGGCCGACCTCAAGGGCAAGTCGTTTGCCTTCGGTTCCATCTCGTCCACCTCGGGCAGCCTGATGCCGCGTTACTTCATGCTCAAGCAGGAAAACATCAAGCCTGAAGACTACTTCGGCCGCGTTGCCTACTCCGGCGCCCACGATGCCACCGTGGCCTGGGTACAGGCTGGCAAGGTCGATGGCGGCGTGCTCAACGCCAGCGTGTGGCAAAAACTGGTGGATGCGGGCAAGGTCGATACCGCCAAGGTGAAAGTGTTTGCCACCACCCCGACCTACTTCGACTACAACTGGACCGTGCGCGGCAACATGGACCCGGCGCTGAAAGAGAAGATCAAGAAAGCCTTCCTCGACCTTAACCCGGCCAACCCGGAGCACAAGGCGATCCTCGACCTGCAGGCGGCCAGCCGCTTCATCGAGACCAAACCTGAGAACTACGTGGGCACCGAGCAGGCTGCGCGCGAGGCCGGCCTGCTCAAGTGACATCGACAGTGGCTTCCAACGTGGCTATCCAACTGCACGGGGCCGGGCTGCGCCATGGCCAGGTGCGTGCACTTGATGCCGTGAGCCTGTGCATCGGCCAGGGCGAGCGTGTTGCCATCATCGGGCCTTCGGGGGCGGGCAAGTCCAGCTTGCTGCACCTGATGGCGACCGCCATCCAACCCAGCAGCGGGCGCCTGGAACTGCTCGGCGAACAGCCCTGGGCGCTGTCCGCCAGAGCCCGCCAGCGTCTGCGTGCGCGGGTCGGCCTGGTGCACCAGGCACCACCCTTGCCACCGCGCCAGCGGGTAGTGACGGCGGTGCTGGCCGGCCGACTGGGGCAGTGGGGTGTGCTGCGCGGCCTGCTCAACCTGCTGTACCCCAGTGATGTGCCGGGGGCGCGCCAAGCGCTGGCCGAGCTGGGCTTGGCGGACAAGCTGTTCGTGCAGTGCGGGCAGTTGTCCGGCGGCCAGTTGCAGCGGGTGGGTATTGCCCGGGCGCTGTACCAGCGGCCGCAGGTATTGCTGACCGACGAGCCGGTGTCGGCCATGGACCCGGTGCTGGCTGACCACAGCCTGGCCTTGCTCAACCGCCATGCACAGGCCAATGGCGTGACCCTGGTGGCGAGCCTGCATGCCGTGGACCTGGCGCTGGCGCATTTCCCGCGGGTGATTGGTATCCGCGAAGGGCAGGTGGCGTTCGACTGCCCGGCGCAAGCGGTGACCGAGCAGTTGCTGGATGCGCTGTACGCCAACGAACAACTGGCCTCACCGCCAAGCCAGGGGCCGACGTTGACCGTGCAGATTCCGCGATGCTGAAGCTTGATGCCCGCGACCCGGCGCTGCTGCCGCGGTTGCTGCTGGCCCTGCTGGCGGTGGCGGTGCTATGGCCTGGCATCCGCTTGAGCGAACTGAACCCCGGGGTACTGCTGCAGGAAGAGAACCGCCAGCAGATCGCCAGTTTCACCAGTGCCTTCTGGCCACCGGCACACGATGCCGGTTTCCTGTCGCTGCTGTATGAAGCCACCCTGCAGACCCTGGCCGTAGCCACGGCCGGCATGGCGCTGGCGTTGCTGCTGGCGGTCCCTGCCGGGTTGCTGGCCAGCCGCGCCCTGTCGCTGCGCGCCGCCTCCCGTGGGGGCCGGGCCGGCTTGTGGTCGCGTCTGCTGCGCCTGCCGGTGCGCTGGTTGCTGATATTCCTGCGCAGTGTGCCGGAAATCGTCTGGGCGTTGCTGTTCGTGCGGGCCGTGGGGCTGGGGCCGACGGCGGGCGTACTGGCCATTGCCATCACCTACAGTGGCATGCTCGGCAAGGTCTACGCCGAGATCTTCGAGTCGGTCGACCAGCGCCCGGCCCATGCCTTGCTGCAGGCGGGTAGTGGCCGCCTGGCTGCGTTTCTCTACGGCATATTGCCAAGTGCGGTGTCCGAAGTGGTGTCCTACACCGTGTACCGCTGGGAGTGCGCGGTACGTGCCTCGGTGGTGATGGGCTTTGTCGGTGCTGGCGGGCTGGGGCAGCAGATCGACCTGTCGATGCGAATGTTCGCTGGGGCGGAAGTAGCCAGCATGCTGCTGACGTTCATGGTCCTGGTGATGCTGGCAGACTTGCTCAGCCGCTTCCTGCGCTGGAGGCTGGCATGAACCGGGTCATCAATTTGCTGGTGCTAGGCGCCATCGTGGCTGCGGTGATGGCCTCGTTCGCATACCTGGAGCTGGACTTGCAGGCGCTGGTCGGCAACGGCGGGCTGGGGCAGATGGGCGAATATGCCGGGCGTTTCCTGCACCCGGACCTGTCTGCGGGGCAACTGCGCGCGGTTGCGCACGGGGCGCTGGAGACCCTGGCCATGTCGGGTCTTGGCACCTTGTTAGCCATGTTGCTGGGCATGCTGTTGGCGCTGCCGGCCGCTGGCCGGTTCGGTTGGCCGCTGCAGGCCTGTGCGCGGTTGTTGCTGAATGCCCTGCGGGCCATCCCGGAACTGGTGTGGGCCGCGCTGACGGTGCTGGCGGCCGGGCTTGGGCCGAATGCCGGTACCCTGGCCTTGGCGCTGCATACCGCTGGTGTGCTGGGGCGGCTGTTTGCCGAGGCGCTTGAGAATGCACCGCCGGAGCCGGCGGCGGCCATCCGCTTGCAGGGTGGTAGCCAGGTGGCGGCATTCTGCTTTGGCACGTTGCCCAATCTGTGGCCGCAGTTGCTGGCTTATAGCCTGTATCGGTGGGAGAACAATATCCGCATGGCCAGCGTGCTGGGGTTTGTCGGTGCGGGTGGGTTGGGGCAGATGCTGTACACCACCTTGAGCCTGTTCCAGGAGGCCCAAGCCAGTACCGTGATCATCGGGATGCTGGTACTGGTGTTACTGGTGGATGCATTGAGTGATGTGTTGCGTCAGCGCTATGTGCGGACCTGATCGATAGCCGGGGCTGCAAAGCAGCCCCGGCTATCGATCAGGCACCACCAACTTCGGCACACTGCGCTTCCCGCTGCATCGACTCCAGGTTGCGTTCGATCGTCTCGCAAATGCTGTCCATCTGGATCTGATGTTCACTGAGTCTGAACGGGCTCTGCAAATCCGTCCCGATCCGCTCGATGGCCAGCAGCATGAAGCCCACCACCGTCGAAGCCAGCGGCGTGAACCAGCCCAGCGATTCCACCAGCCCCACCGGTACGATCAGGCAGAACAGAGTGATGAACAGCCGCGGAAAGTACACGTAAGGGTAGGGCAGCGGCGTATTGGCGATCCGTTCCATGCCACCCTGGGCATTGGACAGGTCCACCAGCGTCGATTCCAGCCTTGCCAGGCGAATGCTGTCCAGCCGCCCGGCCTGGTACTCACGCGCCAGCAATGCCGCCGAACCACTCAAAATGTCGTTGGCGAAATTGTTCGAGCGGTTGCGCCGCTCGAATTCCGCAGGCGGGATGAACGCCATCAGTTCATCCGGGCAGCGCTCACCCTTCAAGTGTGCCGCCAGGCAGTTCACATAGGCGATATGCCTGCGCAGCAGGGTAGCCTTGACCGGGTTCAGGCCATCTTCCGGGTCATCGATCAGGGTCAGCGCCTGCCGTGCGAAGCTGCGCGAACTGTTCACCAACGCCCCCCACAAGGTGCGCGCTTCCCACCAGCGGTTGTAGGCGCTGCTGTTGCGAAAGCTCACCAGCACCACCAGCGCCGAGCCCAGCAAGGTCAGCGGAATCAGCGGCAGGGTGAACTTGCTGTTGAAAAACAGCATGAAATCGATGGTGACCAGCACATCCCAGATCAACAGCCAGAACAGCGACCAGCCGATGTAGCCGACGGTCTTCACGACCAGGCGGTACTTGCGGGTGATGATGTCTTTCACGCGGGGTACCTCGAAGCGCGGGTGATGCAGGATCGGACGTCGAGGGATGGGCATGGTTCGGTGTGGTTCGTCAGGGGTTGTTACCAGACGTGTTCACAGAAAGCCCGAGCGTGCGGCGCTCACCCAGTAGCGACGTCTGGCAGTGACGCTTGCAGGTCACTGCCGCCGTGATCCATACGGAGGTGGACGCCGAGCAGAAACTATTGCACCGGATCACTCACCGGCTTGGCAAAGATGGCCTTGAGTTCGCTGGTCATCGGGAACTCCAGGTTCAGGCCTTTAGGCGGAATCGGCTGTTCGAACCAGCGCTGGTAGATCCCGTTGATTTCCCCTGAGCTGTACAGCTCGCCCAGCGACGCGTTCACCAGCGCGAGGAACTGCGGGTCATCCTTGCGCACCATGCAGCTGTAGATTTCCCGTGACTGCTCTTCCCCGACCACCACCCAATTGTGCGGGTCGCGGGCCTTGGCGCGTTCGCCGTAGAGCAATGCATCGTCCATGTAGAACGCCGCCGCCCGACCGGACTGCAACATCTGGAAGGCCTCACCATGGTCCTTGGCGCTGATCACGTACATGTTCATCTTGTTATCGACGTTGTAGCTTTTCAGGTAGCGTTCGTTGGTGGTGCCTGCGGTAGTCACCACATTCTTGCCGCGCAGGTCGGCGAAACTCTTGATCCCGCTGTCCTTGGCCGTCAGCAACTGGCCTTTGACATAGATGAACCCATAGGAAAACGCCACCTGTTTCTGGCGCTCTGCGGTGACGCCGGTCGAGCCGCACTCCAGATCAACGGTACCGTTCTGCACCAGCGGAATGCGGGTTTGCGATGTCACCAGGTTGTATTTCACCCTGAGCTGGGGCAATGCCAGCTTCTGCTTTACCCGCTCGACGATCTTGTTGGCCAGGTCTACCGAGTAGCCCATGGGTTGTCCCGAGTGGTCGCCCACATAAGAGAACGGTACTGAAGCATCGCGATAGCCCAGGGTGATGCTGTTGGCTCTGGCAATCTTGCCCAGGGTAGGCCCCAGCGCTGCTTCGTCAGCATGGGCCTGGGTGCCTAGCAACAGGCCAAGGGTGCAGCCGATCAACGTGATTTTTCGCATTGTTATTCTCCGTTGTAGGTGAGGGGGTCAGAGACATGCTGCCGTACGGCTATTTCCACCAGCCGCACGGGCGGTGAAACCCTGCAGGTCGATGGAGGGGCGGCGCTGGCCGATGAGTTCACTCAGCAGACGTGCGCTGGCGCAGGCCAGGGTAAAGCCCAGAGCACCATGGCCAAGGTTCAGCCACAGGTTGCGATACGCCGTTGCGCCCAGCAGCGGCACGCCGCTAGGCGTGGCCGGACGCATGCCGGCCCATTCGATGGCGTAGTCATAATTACCGGCATTGGCGAAGGTCTCGCGGGCCTGGCGCCTGAGCAAGGCCAGGCGCTTGGGGTCCAGCGTCGGATCGAAACCGACAATGTCGACCATCGCCGCCACCCGCAACTGTTCACCGATCCGGGCGTAGACGATCTTGCGGTCGTAGTCGGTGATGCTCAGGTCCGGCGCCCGGTGCTGGGCGCCGATCGGTACTGTCAGGCTATAACCCTTGAGCGGATACAGCAGCAGGTCGATGCCTGGCAGTGCCAGCAACGCACTGCGATGGCCGGCCGCAATCACCAGGTGCTCCACCGGCAGCACTTCGTCGTCCAGTTCAATCGCATTCACCATGCCATGCGCATGGCGAATTCCGGACACCGCCTGGCCCAGACGAAATTTGCAGCGTCCCGACGCCTGCAAGCGCGCCGCCAGCTGCTGGCAAAAGCTGTAGCAATCGCCGACCTCTTCATCCGGGGTATAGATGGCGCCGACAAAGGGCGCCTCCATCAGCGCTGGGTCCAGACGGGCACAGTCGGCGTGCGATAGCACCTGTTGTTGCTGGGGCACGGCAAGGTTCTTGCGCGCATGCTCGAAGCTGCTGGCCTTGCGGAAGGTGACCAGCTTGCCGTTGCGCCGCCAGTTGAAACCACCCAGGCCGTCCTCCTCACGCCAGGCTTGCAAGGTCGACTGGCTCAGCAGGGCGAGGCGCAGCAGATGGCCGGCGTTGGCGCGGTTGACCGAGGAGCGGCAAGCCCCAAGGAATGCTGCCATCCAGCGCCACTGCGCACGATCGAAGCGCGGGCGCAATCGCAGCGGCGATTCACCGCGCAGCATCCAGCCAATGGCCTGCAATGGCACGCCGGCGTCGGCCAGGGGCGCCACGTAGCGATAGGACAGCTGGCCGCCGTTGGCGAAGCTGGTTTCACTGCCCAACGAATCGCGAGCCTCGATCAGCGTCACGTCAAAGCCGTCGCGTACCAGTGCATAAGCGGTTGACAAGCCAATGACGCCACCGCCGATGATGCATACTTGCTGAGCCATGTCAGTCCTTGGTCGTGGTTGGAACGAGGCTGAGGTTAGGGCCAGGTGACAGGTGGCGAAAAATGAATAAAGATCGCTGAGCCATAAAAAAAGGTTATGGACTTGCCATGCGCCTTCGCCATATCGAAATTTTCCAGGCCATCCGCCAGACCGGCTCGGTCAGCGGTGCCGCACAGTTGCTGCACGTTTCCCAACCTGCCGTGACCAAGGTTCTGCAGCACGCCGAGCAGCAACTGGGCTTTCCGTTGTTCCTGCGGGTGCGCGGCAAGCTGCAGCCCACACCCGAGGCGCTGGAGCTGGAGCGTGAGGTCGACAAGGTCACGGAGAGCCTGCAAGGGGTGCGACGCCTGGCGCAAAGCCTGCGTCGCGCGCCAGGCCACAGCCTGCGGATCGGTGCGACCCCGGCACTGGCCCTGTCGCTGCTGCCGCCGGCCATTCATGAATGGACCCAGCGGTACCCGGAAATCGCCTGCGAGCTGTCCAGTGCCCACAGTCGCGAACTGGTGCAGAACCTGTTGATGCGGGAGATCGACGTCGCCCTGACCCTGCAACAGCCAGATCACCCTGCGCTCAAGGCTCAGGCACTGGCCAGCGGGGTGTTGGTAGCGTTGGCGCCGGCAGGTTATTGGCCACAGGAAGATGAAGGCAAGCCGCTGTCGTTGATGGCATTGGCCGATGCGCCCTTGATCGGGCTGTCCAGCGCCGACCCGCTGTCGGTGCGCCTCGACAGCTACCTCAAGGCTGTGGAGCCGCCGCCACGGGTGAGCATTGCGGTGCAGACCTATTCACTGGCCAGGGCGATGGTCGAATCCGGTGCTGGGCTGGCCGTCATCGACCCCTTCACCGCCCTTGGCGCGGCGCCTGGGGTGACCGCTATTCGTCCGCTGGCCCCGGCGTTGCCGATCACCTTGTATGCGGTGACCCGCGTTGCCGAACCGTCAGCGCATACACTGAGCGAGCTGCTGACGATTTTCAGCAGCCGTGCCCAGGGGCAGCTGGATCGTTGGTGCTGACTGGACGGGCAAAAAAAAACCGACCATAAGGTCGGTTTTTTCGGATCTTGGTGCCCCGAGGGAGACTCGAACTCCCACTCCTTTCGAAAACGGATTTTGAATCCGCCGCGTCTACCAATTCCGCCATCAGGGCATGTGGCGCGCAGTATAGAGAGCCGCCGCTGGTCGGTCAATCGGCTTTCATGGTCAATTTTCACACATTGGGCTAAACTTCCCGGCCCTGCCGAACCGAACATTATCATGCGCGTCGCCGATTTTTCCTTCGAACTCCCCGATTCCCTGATCGCCCGCCACCCGTTGGCCGAGCGCCATGGCAGCCGTCTGCTGGTGCTCGATGGGCCAACCGGCGCGCTGGCGCACCGGCAATTCCCCGACCTGCTCGAGTACCTGCGCCCGGGTGACCTGATGGTGTTCAACAACACCCGGGTGATTCCGGCGCGCCTGTTCGGCCAGAAAGCTTCCGGCGGCAAGCTGGAAGTGCTGGTCGAGCGCGTCCTCGACAGCCACCGGGTGCTGGCCCATGTCCGTGCCAGCAAGGCGCCGAAGGAAGGCGCGGTGATCCTCATCGATGGCGGCGGCGAGGCCGAAATGGTCGCGCGCCATGACACGCTCTTCGAGCTGCGCTTCACCGAAGAAGTGCTGCCACTGCTCGACCGCGTCGGCCACATGCCGCTGCCGCCCTACATCGACCGCCCGGACGAGGGCGCTGACCGTGAGCGCTATCAGACCGTGTATGCCAAACGTGCCGGTGCGGTCGCCGCGCCCACCGCAGGCCTGCACTTCGACGAAGCGCTGCTGGAAAAGATCGCCGCCAAGGGCGTCGAGCGGGCTTTCGTCACCTTGCACGTGGGCGCGGGCACCTTCCAGCCGGTGCGGGTCGACAAGATCGAAGACCACCACATGCATAAGGAGTGGCTCGAAGTGGGCCAGGATGTGGTCGATGCCATCGAGGCCTGCCGCGCCCGTGGTGGCCGGGTGGTCGCGGTCGGCACCACCAGCGTGCGTTCGCTGGAGAGCGCCGCGCGCGATGGCGTGCTCAAGGCCTTCAGCGGCGACACCGACATCTTCATCTACCCGGGCCGGCCGTTCCATGTGGTCGACGCGCTGGTCACCAATTTCCACCTGCCGGAGTCCACGCTGCTGATGCTGGTCTCGGCCTTCGCCGGCTACCCCGAGACCATGGCCGCCTACGCGGCGGCGGTCGAGCAGGGGTACCGCTTCTTCAGTTACGGTGATGCCATGTTCATCACCCGCAATCCGGCGCCACGCGGGCCCGAGGATCAAGCATGAGTCGCACCTGTCGAATGTCCTTCGAACTGCTGGCCACCGACGGCAAGGCCCGTCGTGGCCGCATCACCTTCCCACGGGGCACCGTGGAAACCCCGGCGTTCATGCCGGTGGGCACCTATGGCACGGTCAAGGGCATGCTGCCGCGCGACATCGAGGCCATCGGCGCCGAGATGATCCTGGGCAACACCTTCCACCTGTGGCTGCGTCCGGGCACCGAGGTGATCAAGAAGCACAACGGCCTGCACGACTTCATGCAGTGGAAAGGCCCGATCCTCACCGACTCCGGTGGCTTCCAGGTGTTCAGCCTGGGCGCCATGCGCAAGATCAAGGAAGAGGGCGTGACCTTCGCCTCGCCGGTCGATGGCGCCAAGGTGTTCATGGGCCCGGAAGAGTCGATGCAGGTTCAGCGTGACCTGGGCTCGGACGTGGTGATGATCTTCGATGAGTGCACCCCGTACCCGGCGGAGCACGACGTGGCGCGCGCGTCCATGGAGCTGTCGCTGCGCTGGGCCCAGCGCTCGAAGAACGCCCACGCCGACAACACCGCGGCGCTGTTCGGTATCGTCCAGGGCGGCATGTACCAGGACCTGCGCATGCGCTCGCTGGAGGGCCTGGAAAACATCGGCTTCGATGGCCTGGCCATCGGCGGCCTGTCGGTAGGCGAACCCAAGCATGAAATGATCAAGGTGCTGGATTATCTGCCAGGCCAGATGCCTGCTGACAAACCTCGTTACCTTATGGGGGTAGGCAAACCGGAAGATCTCGTTGAGGGTGTGCGCCGCGGCGTCGACATGTTCGACTGCGTGATGCCGACGCGTAACGCGCGCAACGGTCATCTGTTCGTCGATACAGGGGTGATCAAGATCCGCAATGCGTTCCATCGCCACGATGATTCGCCGCTGGATCCGACCTGTGACTGCTACACCTGCACCAACTTCTCCCGCGCCTATCTCCATCACCTGGACAAGTGCGGCGAAATGCTGAGCAGCATGCTGAATACCATCCACAACTTGCGCCATTACCAGCGCTTGATGGCCGGTTTACGCGAGGCTATTCAACAGGGTAAATTGGCCGCCTTTGTCGACGCCTTCTACGCCAAGCGCGGGCTTCCTGTGCCGCCTTTGGACTGACTGTCCGCATCCATTATTAGAAAATTACATTAGGAGTGCCCAATGAGCTTCTTGATCCCCGCCGCATACGCGGACGCCGCAGCACCTGCCGCCGGCCCAGCCGGTACCGGCTTCGAGTGGATTTTCCTGGTCGGTTTCCTGGTCATCTTCTACCTGATGATCTGGCGCCCGCAGGCCAAGCGTGCAAAAGAGCAGAAGAACCTGCTGAGCAACTTGCAGAAGGGTGACGAAGTTGTCACCAACGGCGGCATCGCCGGCAAGATCGTCAAGGTTTCCGATGATTTCGTGGTACTGGAAGTTTCCGACAACGTCGAGCTGAAGTTCCAGAAGGGTGCCATCGCGGCCACCCTGCCAAAAGGTACGCTCAAGGCTATCTGAGTTACCGGTTTCATTTTTCCAGTCGGGGCGCGCAAAGCGCCCCGCGTCTTGAACGGGCGGCGTGATGCTGAACAAATACCCTCTGTGGAAATACGCACTGATCGTGCTGGTACTGGCGATCGGTTTTATTTATTCCGCTCCCAACCTCTACCCGGATGATCCGGCGGTACAGATCAGTGGTGCCAGTTCGGCGCTGCAGGTGAACCAGGCTGACCTCGACCGCGTCAGCAAGGCGCTGGGCGATGCCAAGATCGCCGTGAAGGGCGCTAGCCTGGGTGAGAAGGGCAGCGGGCTGATCCGCCTGACCAATCAGGAAGACCAGCTGCCAGCCAAGGATGTAGTGCGCAAGGCACTGGGCGATGATTACGTCGTGGCCCTGAACCTGGCCCAGACTACCCCGCAATGGCTGCGCAACCTGGGCGCAAGCCCGATGAAGCTGGGCCTGGACCTGTCCGGTGGTGTGCACTTCCTGCTGGAAGTGGACATGGACAAGGCCATGAACGCCCGCATGAAAGTCTACGAAGGCGAGGTCAAGACCTTGCTGCGCAAAGAGCGCATCCGCTACCGCAGCCTGCCTCAGCAGGATGGCGGTATCATGCTGGGCTTCGCTGACGATGCTACCCGCGAACAGGCCCGTGCCCTGATCCGCAAGAATTTCAACGACTTCGACCTGACCACCACCGAGCGCAACGAGCTCGCCGTGCTGCGTCTGGCGCTGACCCAGGCGAAAGTCGCCGAGATCCGCGAATACTCGATCAAGCAGAACCTCACTACCGTCCGCAACCGGGTCAACGAGCTGGGTGTAGCCGAGCCGCTGGTACAGCGCCAGGGCGCCAACCGCATCGTGGTCGAGCTGCCAGGCGTGCAGGACACTGCCGAAGCCAAGCGCATCCTGGGTAAAACCGCCAACCTGGAGTTCCGCTTCGGTGCCGAACCGGGCGCGTCCAAGGCCACTACCGAAGTGTTCGAGTTCCGTGAAGGTGGCCGTTCCGCCGCGGTCGAGCGCGGCCTGATCATCACCGGTGACCAGGTGACCGACGCCCAGGCCAGCTTCGACGAGCAAGGTCGCCCGCAGGTGAACATCCGCCTGGATGGCCACGGTGGCGAGCTGATGACTCGCGCTACCCGCAGCAACGTCGGTCGCAGCATGGCGGTGATCTTCATCGAGCAGAAGCCGGTCACCCGCTACGTCAAGCAGACCGTCGACGGCGTCGAGAAGGACGTTGCCGTACAGAGCTTCCAGGAAGAGAAGAAGATCATCAGCCTGGCGACCATCCAGTCGCCGCTGGGCAGCCAGTTCCGCATCACCGGCCTGAACGGCCAGGGCGAATCGTCCGAACTGGCCCTGCTGCTGCGTGCCGGTGGCCTGGCTGCGCCAATGTACTTCGCTGAAGAACGCACCATCGGCCCAAGCCTGGGTGCTGACAACATCACCAAGGGTATCGATGCGTCGCTGTGGGGCATGCTGTTCGTCTCGCTGTTCATCATCGCCATCTACCGCGCCTTCGGTGTGATCGCCACCATTGCACTTGCAGGCAACATGGTCCTGCTGCTGGCGCTGATGTCGCTGCTGGGCGCAACTCTGACCCTTCCGGGTATTGCCGGTATCGTGTTGACCATGGGTATGGCGGTGGACGCCAACGTGCTGATCTTCTCGCGTATCCGCGAAGAGCTGAACGCTGGCATGTCGGTGCAGCGCGCCATTCACGAAGGCTTCAATCGCGCCTATACCGCGATCATCGACGCCAACCTGACCAGCCTGCTGGTCGGCGGCATCCTGTTCGCCATGGGTACCGGCCCGGTCAAAGGCTTTGCGGTCACCATGTCCCTCGGGATTTTCACCTCGATGTTCACCGCCGTCATGGTGACCCGTGCAATGGTCAACCTGACCTGCGGCGGGCGTGACATCAAGAAGCTGTGGGTTTGAGGGAGCTGCGATGAAAACCATCAACTTCATGGGCGTGCGCAATGTCGCGTTCGCCGTTACCGTGCTCCTCACCGTGCTGGCGCTGTTCAGCTGGTGGCAGAAGGGCCTTAACTTCGGCCTGGACTTCACCGGCGGTACGCTGATCGAGCTGACCTACGAGCGCCCGGCCGATCTCAAGGCGGTGCGTGCCGAGCTGGTCAATTCCGGCTTCAACGAGGCGGTGGTGCAGAGCTTCGGCGCCACCACCGACCTGCTGGTGCGCATGCCGGGCGATGACCCGCAGCTGGGCAACAAGGTTGCCGAGGCCCTGCAGAAGGCTGGCGGCGACAACCCGGCCAAGGTCAAGCGTGTCGAGTTCGTTGGCCCGCAGGTGGGTGAAGAGCTGCGTGACCAGGGCGGCATGGGTATGCTCCTGGCCTTGGGCGGCATCCTCATCTACCTGGCATTCCGCTTCCAGTGGAAGTTCGCCGTGGGTGCGATCGTCTCGCTGATCCACGACGTGGTGGTGACCCTGGGTATCCTGTCGTTCTTCCAGATCACCTTCGACCTGACGGTACTGGCGGCGGTGCTGGCGATCATTGGCTACTCGCTGAACGACACCATCGTCGTGTTTGACCGGGTGCGCGAAAACTTCCGCGTCATGCGCAAGGCCTCGCTGATCGAGAACATCAACGTTTCCACCACCCAGACCCTGCTGCGTACCATCGCCACTTCGGTTTCCACCTTGTTGGCCATTGCCGCGCTGCTGTTCTTCGGTGGCGACAACCTGTTCGGCTTCTCGCTGGCCCTGTTCATCGGTGTCATGGCCGGTACCTATTCGTCGATCTATATCGCCAACGTGGTGCTGATCTGGCTGAACCTGAGCAGTGAAGACCTGATCCCGCCGGCCAAGACCGACGGTGTGGACGACCGTCCGTAAGGCGTACTCCATGCCGTTTGGCGGCCCAAAAGGCGTGAGTGTTGAACTCGCGCCTTTTTTTTTACTCCAAGGCTGGGAGAAGGCGGGTCGGACCCGCGGGTTATGATCAGGAGGTTCATGTGAACAAATCAATGCTTGTGGGTGCGGTACTGGGTGCTGTCGGTGTGACTGCCGGAGGTGCTGTCGCGACCTACAGCTTGGTCAACAAGGGGCCTGAATATGCACAGGTCACCGACGTGCAACCGATCAAACAACAGGTAAAAACCCCCCGTGAGGTCTGCAAGGACGTCGCCGTGACACGGCAGGCGCCGGTCAAGGACCAGCACCAGATCGCCGGTACCGTGGTGGGCGCCATTGCCGGTGGCCTGCTGGGTAACCAGATCGGTGGTGGTAGCGGCAAGAAGATCGCCACCGTGGCCGGTGCGGTCGGTGGTGGTTATGCCGGTAACAAGGTGCAGGAGGGCATGCAGGAGCGTGACACCTACACTACCACGCAAACCCGCTGCAATACGGTCAACGACATCAGCGAGAAAGTGGTGGGCTACAACGTGAAGTACACCATTGGCGACAAGGTGGGGCAGGTGAAGATGGATCACGAGCCCGGGTCGACCATTCCGCTGGACAAGAATGGCAAGCTGATCCTCAGCGAAGCCGGGCAGTAATTTGAGTTGCCTGTACCGGCCTCTTCGCGGGTGAACCCGCTCCCACAGTGATCGCACAACCCTGTGGGAGCGGGTTCACCC
>MTEU01001802.1_pt3 | contig 17799 bp, 17 predicted proteins | sample 1042701 | NCBI WGS metagenome assembly MTEU01 (sample SAMN06185813, study PRJNA358809) | soil metagenome | isolation source: naturally attenuated soil | place: India | collected 2015-05-23
TGAAGCCCCACAGGTATGCGGCGGATAGACTCGCGCGCCATTGCTCACCGTTCCACACGACCAACGGAGAGAAGGGGCGGTCAAAACCGTCATTCAGGACCAGCAGCAGATCGCCCTCCTTGACCGCCTTGACGATCTTCCGGATCGCCACTTCCTTGTCCGGGTATAGATCGTAGCCACCCGCCCGTTTATACAACGCGGAGAGGGTTTCCCGGCCAGAGTCCCTCGATAGCTTGCTCTCGATCTTGCTCGCGGCAAAGGTGGGTAACTCGATGAAGGGAAGATCGATGTCCCTGACGTCATGGCGACGAATGAGCTTCCAGTACACTGCCCGCCTCTCCTATCCCTGGCTTTCTATGGAAGGAAAGTGGATTAGGGTATCCAGATGATGCAGAACGCCGCTATGGACAATTTCCTACAACGACCATGGTCAATGGATGAATTTCCTGTGCGAGAGTCGCATCAACTCTTGAGTGAGCGATGAACGTAGAGGTCGTAGCGGCTGGTCTTGCCTTCGATGACGTGCTGCGGCGCCGGCCCCGCGATGGGCGGCGCCTTGCGCGGGCGCTTCACCACCACTCGGTGGGTGGCGACGTCCAGCGCCGCTTCCAGCAGCCGCGGGGCATCGTCGTCGTCGCCGGCCAGCTCGCGAAACAGGCGCATCTCCTTCTTGACCAGCGCCGACTTCTCGCGGTGGGGGAACATGGGGTCGAGGTGAACCACCTGAGGCGCGATGCCGCTGGCGGCCACCAGCGCCGCGAGTTCGCGGGTGGCGTCGCCATGTGCCAGGTGCATGCGGGCGGCGATCTCGGCCGTGTCGGCATCTCTGGCGGCACGTGCCAGGCCGTCTTCCAGCAGCGCGTGGATCTGAGCCACACGCTCCACGAGCAGCACCTCGGCGCCGAGGCTGGCCAACACGAAGGCATCTCGGCCAAGGCCGGCGGTGGCGTCTACCACGCTGGGCGTGACCCCGGCGGCAAGGCCGCAGGCCCGGGCGATCAACTGACCGCGCCCGCCACCGAAGCGACGCCGGTGGGCCGCACGCCCCTCGGCGAAATCGATGCGCAGTGGCTTGCCGTAGCGTGCCGGATCGCCGGCCAGCACCAGCGCGCCCTCCTCATGGCGCAGAACGAGCGCCGCGCCATCCACGCCGCTCATCCGCCCTTCTGCCACGCCACCTGATCGCGCAGATAGATCGGCTGCGCCTCGTGGGGGGCAGTGCGCTCACCGGCGGCATATTGGCGCGCCGCCAGCAACACCATCTCTTCCGCTGCCGGCTCCGTTTCGCTATCACGCTGGCTCACCGCGGCCTGCACCTCGGTGGGCATCGAGTCCCACAGCGCCCAGCCGGAGCCGATGCCGAACCAGCCGTCCGGCCCCGCCGCTGCCGGCAGCAGCAGCCGCTGCGGTGAAATCACCGCCTCCTCCAGCAGCGCCTCGACGTTGCCGTCCCAGCAGCGCCAGGCGCCGACATAGATCTCGCCCATACGCGCATCCAACGCGGTGGCGACGTACTCGACGCCGTGGCGCCGATGCGCCGCCAGCGCCAGCGCTTCGAGGGTGGAGACGCCCAGCAAGGGGCACGCCAGGCCGTAGGCCAATCCCTGCGCGGCGCCTGCGGCGATACGCAAGCCGGTGAAGGAGCCCGGACCGCGCCCGTAGGCCACGGCGTCCAGCTCGGCAGGCGATACGCCCGCCTCGGCCAGTACCTCGTCGACCATCGGCAGCAGCCGGCGGGTATGCTCGCGGGGGGTCATGGCAAAGCGGGACACCAGCCTCGGCTCGTCGTCGCCACGCTGGAGCGACAGGGCAACGGAGCAGGCACTGGAGGAGGCATCGAGGGCCAGCAGGATCGGCATAGGAGACATTTCGCTTCGAAGCATGAAGGCGACATTATACGCCGCCGCCGGATGCGGGACGATGGCCCGCCACGCGAAAGGCCCGCCAAGGCGGGCCTTTCATACCGATTCACACCGAATCGACTCAGGCGTCCAGCGCCTCGACCACCTTGCGGGTGATCTCGTCGACGCTGCCCACGCCCTCCACACGGTGGTAGGCCGGGGCCGCTTCGGGCGCTTCCTCGGCCCACTGCTGGTAGTAGTCGACCAGCGGGGCGGTCTGCTCGTGGTAGACCGCCAGGCGGTTGCGCACGGTGGATTCGCGGTCGTCGTCGCGCTGGATCAGCGCTTCGCCGGTGACGTCGTCCTTGCCCTCTTCCTTGGGCGGATTGTACTCGACGTGATACACCCGGCCCGAGCCCGGGTGTACCCGGCGCCCGGCCAGACGCTTGACGATCTCTTCGTCTTCCACGGCGATCTCGAGCACGTGGTCGATCTTGACCCCGGCTTCCTTCATGGCGTCGGCCTGGGGAATGGTGCGCGGGAAGCCGTCGAACAGGAAACCGTTCTCGCAGTCGGGCTGCGCGATGCGCTCCTTGACCAGTGAGATGATCAGATCGTCGGACACCAGGCCACCGCTGGTCATGATCTCCTTGACCTTGAGACCCAGCTCGCTGCCTTCCTTGACCGCCGCGCGAAGCATGTCGCCGGTGGAAATCTGCGGGATCTTGTAGCGTTCGCAGATGAACTGGGCCTGGGTACCCTTGCCGGCCCCCGGGGCGCCCAACAGGATCAAACGCATCTAGCTGCTCCTTGAGAGAGTGGAAATTCTTGTGAGTAAGTGGAATGTCATGAACGATAACCGCGGCGACGGCACCAGACAACCGCAGGCTATCGGGCAAGCCCCGCCTGGGCGCCAAAGCCGCTGCATTATCAGCCAATTATGGGCGGGTTGCACTTTGGTATTCCCACCCGAAAGTGGGGCTCAAACACCGACGGCGCCCCGTAGGGCGCCGTCGGTGTCATCTCAGATCACGTTCACAGCAGCATGCGGCGAATGTCGCTCAGCGCCGCCGCCAGGAAGGCGGTGAAGCGCGCGGCATCGGCACCGTTCACGGCGCGGTGATCGTAGGAGAGCGACAGCGGCATCATCAGACGAGGCTCGAAGTCGGCGCCGTTCCACACCGGCTTCATCTGCGCCTTGGAGACGCCGAGAATGGCGACTTCCGGGGCGTTGACGATCGGCGTGAAGGCGGTACCGCCGATGGAGCCCAGACTGGAGATGGTGAAACAGCCACCGGTCATCTCCTCGCGCTTGAGCTTCTTCGACTGGGCCTTGCCGGCCAGCTCCACGCTCTCCTTGGCCAGATCGATCAGCGACTTCTTGTCGGCGTCGCGGATCACCGGCACCATCAGCCCGTCGGGCGTATCGACCGCGATACCGATGTGGACGTACTTCTTCCACACGATGGTCTCGCCGTCGCTCTTCAGGCTGACGTTGAACTGCGGGAACTTGCGCAGGGCGAAGGCACACGCCTTGATCAGGAACGGCAGCGGCGTGAGCTTGGCGCCCTGAGCCTCGGCTTCGGCCTTCATCGCCTTGCGGAAAGCCTCGAGCTCGGTGATGTCGGCCTCGTCGAACTGGGTGACGTGGGGCACGTTGAGCCAGCTGCGGTGCAGGTTGGTGGCGCCCATCTTGAGCAGGCGCCCCATCGGCTTCTCTTCCACTTCGCCGAACTGGCTGAAGTCCTGATCCGGCACCGGCGGAATGCCGGCGCCGCCGGTTGCCGTCGGCGCGGCGGCAGGTGCCTTGGCCTGCCCGGCCATGACCTGCTTGACGTAGGCGTGGACGTCCTCCTTCAGCACCCGGTCCTTCGGCCCGCTCGGCTTGACCAGGCCCAGGTCGACGCCGAGCTCACGGGCCAGCATGCGCACCGCGGGACCGGCATGGACCAGCTTGCCATCGCGGGGTTTGTGGGCTGCCATCTGCGCTTCGGGGCTCGGCGTACCGCCCGGGGTCGAGGCCGGCTTGTCGGCTTTGGCCGATGACGGTGCCGCGGCCTTCTGCTCGGCCGGCTTGTCGGCCTTCTTGGCGGCAGGCTTGCTGCCGGCCACCTCGATGTAACCGATCAGATCGCCCTCGGAGACGGTATCGCCCTCCTTGACGGTGAGCTCGATCAGTTTGCCCTTGTAGGGACTCGGCACGTCCATGGAGGCCTTGTCCGACTCCAGGGTGATCAGCGGGTCTTCCTCGTTCACCTCGTCGCCGGCGCTCACGGCGATCTCGATGATCGGCACGTCGCTGGAACCGGAGAGATCGGGAACGCGGATCTCGCGGCGCTCGGGTTCGCCGCTCACGGCCTCTTCCTCGGCCGGCGCTTCGGCCTGCTCGGCGGGCTCCGCGGTGGTCTCGACGGCTTCGGGCTCGGGTTCGTCTTCCCCACCCTCGCCGGCAATCTCCATGGTGCCGATCACGTCACCTTCGGAGACGGTATCGCCCTCCTTGACGGTGAGGCTGACCAGCTTGCCGCCGTAGGGGCTCGGCACGTCCATCGAGGCCTTGTCCGACTCGAGGGTGATCAGGGTCTCCTCTTCGGCCACCTCGTCACCTTCGGCGACCGCCACTTCGATGATCTCGACGTTCTCGGAGCCGCCCAGGTCGGGCACCTTGATCTCGACGGTGCGCTTGCCGCCGCCGCTGGCCTTCTTCGCCGCCGGTTTCTCCGCCGCAGCCTGAGAGGCCTGCTCGCGCTTGGGCTCGGCGGGCTCGGCCTGTTCTTCACTGCCGGCGTCGCTGCTACCGCTGCCTTCCACCTCGAGCTCGACGATGTCGTCGCCCTCGGAGACGGTGTCGCCCTCCTTCACCAGCACGCGAACGACCTTGCCGCCCTTGGGCGAGGGTACGTCCATGCTGGCCTTGTCGGATTCCAGCGTGATCAGGGTGTCCTCGGGCTGGATGACGTCCCCTTCGGACACGGCGATTTCGATGATCTCGACGTCTTCGCTGCCGCCGATGTCTGGAACTTTGATGATTTCGCTACTCAAGGTCGCGCTCCTTCCAAATCGTGCCTGGAACAGGCGGGCACCTGCCCGCCTTGCCACCGGATCAGCTCGTCAGCGGATTGGGCTTGTTGGGATCGATGCCGTACTTCTTGATCGCCTCGGCGACGACCTTGCGATCCAGCTCGCCGCGCTCGGCCAGCGCCTTCAGCGAGGCCACGACGACGAAGTAGCGATCGACCTCGAAGAAATGGCGCAGCTTCTCGCGGGTGTCGGAGCGGCCGTAACCGTCGGTCCCCAGTACATGGTAGTCGGTCGGTACCCAGGCACGTACCTGGTCGGCGAACAGGCGCATGTAATCGGTGGAGGCAATGGCCGGGCCCTTGCGCCCTTCCAGGCAGCGGGTGACGTGAGGCTTGACCGGCTCATCGGCAGCGTTGATGAACGCCTCGCGCTCGAGCAGCAGGGCCTCGCGGCGCAGCTCGTTGAAGCTGGTCACGCTCCACACGTCGGAGCCCACGCCCCACTCCTCGGCCAGCATCCGCGCCGCCTCTTCCACCTCACGCAGGATGGTGCCGGAGCCGAGCAGCTGCACGTGGCCCTTGTCGCCCTTGTGCTCCCGCAGCAGGTACATGCCCTTGATGATGTCGTCGACGGGCACCTCCTCGAGTTCGGGGTGCTCGTAGTTCTCGTTCATCACCGTCAGGTAGTAGAAGCAGTTCTCCTTGTCGGCGAACATGCGCTTCAGGCCGTCCTGGACGATGACCGCCACCTCGTGAGCGTAGGTGGGGTCATAGCTGCGGCAGTTGGGAATGGTGGCCGCCTGCAGATGGCTGTGGCCGTCCTGGTGCTGCAGCCCCTCGCCGTTGAGCGTGGTGCGCCCGGCGGTGCCGCCGACCAGGAAACCGCGCGCCTGCAGGTCGCCGGCCGCCCAGGCCAGGTCGCCGATGCGCTGGAAGCCGAACATCGAGTAGTAGATGTAGAACGGCAGCAGCGGCAGGTTGTGGTTGCTGTAGGAGGTCGCCGCGGCGATCCACGCCGACATCGCCCCAGCCTCGGTGATGCCTTCCTCGAGGATCTGGCCCTTCTTGTCCTCGCGGTAGAACATGATCTGGCCCTTGTCGACGGGCTCGTACTTCTGGCCTTCCGAGGTGTAGATGCCGAGCTGGCGGAACATCCCCTCCATGCCGAAGGTACGCGCTTCGTCGGGCACGATCGGCACCACCTGCTGGCCGATCTTCTTGTCCTTCACCAGGCCGTTGAGAATGCGCACGAAGGCCATGGTGGTGGAGATCTCACGGCCCTTGGAGCCGGCCAGCTGGGTGGCGAAGGTCTTGTCCTCGAGCGACGGGATCGTCAAGGCCTCGAAGTCGTTGCGCCGCTGCGGCAGGTAGCCGCCCAGACGCTCGCGCTGCAGATGCATGTACTTCAGCTCGGGCGAGTCGTCCGCCGGCTTGTAGTACGGCACCTCCTTGAGCTGCTCGTCGGAGAGCGGAATGCCGAAGCGGTCGCGGAATTTCTTCAGCGCCTCGTATTCCATGGTCTTGACCTGGTGGGCCTCCATGGCGGCCTCACCCTCGCCGCTACCCATGCCGTAGCCCTTGACGGTGTGCGCCAGGATCACGGTGGGACGGCCGTTGGCGTTGTTCACCGCCTCGTGGTAGGCCGCGTAGACCTTGAACGGGTCATGACCGCCGCGGTTGAGCTTCCAGATGTCCTCGTCCGAGAGATCCTTGACCATCTCGGCGGTTTCCGGGTACTTGCCGAAGAAGTGCTCGCGGGTATAGGCGCCGCCGAGTGCCTTGTAGTTCTGGTACTCGCCGTCCACCGCCTCGTCCATGCGCTTCTGCAGGATGCCCTTCTTGTCCTTCTCGAACAGCGGGTCCCACAGCCGGCCCCAGACCACCTTGAGCACGTTCCAGCCGGCCCCGCGGAAGACCCCCTCGAGCTCGTCGATGATGCGGCCGTTGCCGCGCACCGGCCCGTCCAGGCGCTGCAGGTTGCAGTTGATGACGAAGATCAGGTTGTCGAGGTTCTCGCGGCTGGCCAGGTGAATGGCGCCGAGGGATTCCGGTTCGTCGCACTCGCCGTCGCCCATGAAGCACCAGATCTTGCGATCCTGCATGTCACGCAGCTCGCGGGAGTCGAGATACTTCATCACGTGGGCCTGGTAGATCGCCTGGATCGGCCCCAGGCCCATGGAAACGGTGGGGAACTGCCAGAAGTCCGGCATCAGCCACGGGTGCGGGTAGGACGAGAGCCCGTCGCCGTCGACCTCCTGGCGATACTTGTCCATCTGCGCCTCGGTGAGGCGCCCCTCCAGGTAGGCGCGCGCGTAGACGCCCGGCGCCACGTGGCCCTGGATGTAGACCAGGTCGCCCTCGAAGTCGCCGTTGGGCGCACGGAAGAAGTGGTTGAAGCCGACGTCGTAGAGTGTGGCGGCGGACATGAAACTGGCGATATGGCCGCCCAGGCCCGGGTGGGCACGGTTGTTGCGGATGACCTGGGCAATGGCGTTGTAGCGGATCAGCGAGCGAATGCGCCGCTCCATGAACAGGTCGCCCGGCATCGGCGCTTCGCGATGCACCGGAATGGTGTTGCGATGCGGCGTCTTAATCGAGAAGGGTGCCTGCATGCCGTCACGACGCAGCCGATCGGCCAGGCGTGTCAGCAGGTACCGAGCGCGTTCCTCGCCCTCACGATCCAGGACCGACTCCAGGGAATCCAGCCATTCCGTGGTTTCGACCGGATCGAAATCTTCTCTTGCCTCCAGACTCATAGACGTCTCTCCGAGTGACAATGTGATGTCAGATGGCCCCAGGCGGAAGAACGCCGGAGCGGATTGCACTACTGACGATCAGGGGAATGTCAGGCCGCGATGCGGCTGTTGTAGTCATTTTACAGAAGCGCATACAACGAATGGCGTAGAACATACCGTAAAGTGGTCTTCCTGCCAATCGAAACGGAATGGAATTTTTTTCCACAATTTGACTATTGCATTGCAACACAAGCTGTTACGTGCCTCGCCGATAGTTTCAGTCGAAAATGTCTCGAATGTAATAAAACTACCGTATGATCACTCTGCGCCCGGTTTCGCCCCTCGTCGTGTCGATCAACCCAACGCTTTGAGACACTGGCGGAAATAGGCCCAATCGAAAGCCGGGCCGGGATCGTTCTTGCGCAGCGGAGCGACTCTTGCATGGCTGGTGATGCGTGCGTAGTTCATGTCAGGGTAGTTTAGCTTGAGAGCCTTCGTGACCGCGGCAAGCGTGCGGTACTGGGCGTCACGATAGGCACGAATCTCGTCGCCTTCCAGCTCGATGCCCACGGTGAAGTCGTTCAACGCCCGCCGTATCCGTCCCTCATCGATCCAGCAGGAACGACCGGCATGCCAGGCACGCCGGTCGAAAGGCACGAACTGCACGCATTCACCGTCGCGCCGAATCAACAGGTGGGCGGAAACCCGCAGTTGCACGATACTCGGAAAGAAGGGGTGGGCAGCGGCGTCCAGCGTGTTGGTGAACAGCCGCTCGATGTGCTCGCCGCCGAATTCGCCGGGCGGCAGGCTGATCGAGTGCAGCACCACCGCCGATACCTCACCTTGCGGACGCGCATCCTGATTGGGCGACACCACGCGCCGGACACCCTCCAGCCAGCCTTCCTCGATTCTCATCTCGCTCCCCTGACGTCGCGGACCTGGATTCCCTATAATGACGGTCCCGACGCTCCATGAACATGAAAAGGCCCGCCATGCATTACCAGGACGCCCTAGTCGAAGCGATTCGCGAAGCCGCCGCTCACCTGCTGGCCGAGGACGTGGGCCCTGCCGACATCACCGCGCAGCTGATTCCCGAGTCGCAGTGGGCGAAGGCCCGGGTCATCACCCGCGAGCCGGCCATTCTGTGCGGCGTGGCCTGGGTCGAGGAGATCTATCGCCGCCTCGATCCTACCATTCAACTACGCTGGAGCGCCGCGGACGGCGACCGCCTCGAGGCCGACCAGTGCTTCCTCGAGATCGAAGGTCCCGCCCGCCGGGTGCTGACCGGGGAACGCGCGGCGCTCAACCTGCTGCAGACGCTCTCCGCCACTGCCACCCGCACCCGCCGCTACGTCGATCTGCTCGAGGGCACCGGCGTGCGTCTGCTCGACACCCGCAAGACCCTGCCCGGTCTGCGCCTGGCACAGAAGTACGCGGTGACCTGCGGCGGCGGGCACAACCACCGGATCGGGCTGTACGACGCCTTTCTGATCAAGGAGAACCACATCGCCGCCTGCGGCGGTATCGCCGCTGCCGTCAAGGAGGCGCGCAGCATCGCCCGCGATCTGCCGGTGGAAGTGGAGGTGGAAAACTTCGATGAGCTCGATCAGGCACTGGCGGCCGGTGCCGATATCGTCATGCTCGACAATTTCACGCTGGACGACATGCGCGAGGCGGTGAAGCGCAACGCCGGCCGGGCGACCCTGGAAGCCTCCGGCAACGTTGATGAGACCACCCTGCGCGAGATCGCCGCTACCGGCGTCGATTGCATCTCCAGCGGCGCCCTGACCAAGGACGTCAAGGCGATCGATCTGTCGATGCGTATCACGGCACTCGAAGAACGTTAAGTCTCGACGGCGGCGAGGGGCTTCTCCAGCCGCTGCCGCTCGAGCCTCACGCCTTCCCTCGTCACCCACTCGACGCCGAGGTCCCGCCAGCCGCGCCGCAGCAGGCTTTCGGCCAGCATGCGGCTGGCATCGTAGGCTTGTCGTCCGCACCACCCTAAAGTTCCTTTAGCTCTTGCCGATTAAACCTTGGATGCCGAATGTCCGCATCCAAGGAAAACGATCGCAAGGAACTGATATGCAGTTACACAAAAAGCCGCTGGTGGTAGCCATTGCCGCCACCTCACTGGCTAGTACGCAGATAGCCGCCGCTGGGACAGACGAGAGCTGGTTCAGCTACACAGAATGGGACGAAGGCGGAAACGAGCTCTATATCGGCCATGGCACGGGTGGGTACAGTATAGAGACAGATGTTCCTCTGTTCTTGGTGGTGGGTAGCGGTGCCAGCGAGCCTTACGTCTCTCAAAACCCTGGCTCCATTCATGCCGATGATAACGATGCCGTTACCATTGATGGCAATTGGGAATCCGCCATACTGGCTAATAGCAGCACAGTTTCTGCTCAAGGAATTACCACTCCTGACTTTTTCCCACTTGGCCTCAGCCGTGACGAACTGAATGCCTTGCTCGCAGAGGAGGGGGGTGCCCGTACAGAACTGTTGTTCGTAGAACGCGACGAGAAAATCGTGGGATGGCGTAGCAACGCCATTTATGTCAAGGGGGGCGAACTAGTTGGGCTATCAGCCCATGGCGACGAAGCCGAGCGGCTGGGTACGCTAGCGCCCTTCGAAGCTGATGAGCGAGTCTTGATCTTCAATACAGGCGAGATCAAAGCTGATGGGCACGGTATCGCGGTACTCGGCGACATGCCGGATATCGATGATGATTGGCGCCCTGTACTGCGGGGCAATATCTCCAACCGTGGTGGCTTAATTCATGCTGATAATGGCTATGCCGTTGTGATGACGGATGCTGATCTGCATGGGGACATTGTCAACACAGGGGAGCTAAGGGGGCGCTCCGGCGCCATTGCACTGCTCAATGGCAGCCGAATGACAGGCAATATTCACAACCATGGGGTGCTGACGGGGGTCGTAAGCAGTGCCGTTGTGCTGGATGGCGCTGAGTTCAATGGCCATATCACCAACTATGAAGACGGTGAAATTCATGGCTTCAACCAGCCTGCCATCGCTGTTCGCAACTCCACTGGAAATATCGGGATCGACCAGCGTGGCACCCTCCATGCTTACCGCTACTTGGATGCCCTTGGCTCTGAAACGGAACTTGGACAGGCCATGTATCTGCAGGGCCAAAACATCCATGCCCGCCTCTCCGATGGCAGCGTAATCGGTGATATCGACCTCGACGGCGCTACCATGACCCTAGCCGGTGGTGAATACCGGGGCACCATCACTAACCGTGGTGGTATTTTTGTGGTTGATGGCATTCATGCCATCGACGGCAACTATGAGCAGGACGGCGATGCGACCCTGCGCTTCTCCAGCCAACAGCTTAGTAGCCTGAGCGCCGAAAGGATCACCTTGGCCGATGGTTCTACCCTGGTATTTGGAAATGGGGAAGCCTATCGGGACGGCAAGCAACTAGTAGCTCTGATGGCTAATGAACTCGACTTCGACCTTACAGCCTTGAACCTTCAGACCGCCTCTGGACTGTATCGGGTAAGCAAGGTGGAGTTCAACGACGACGGCAGTCAGCTGTTAGTGACCTATGCGGGTCGCGATGGTGAAGAGATCGCACGTCGCGCTATAGAAGCAAGTAACGCTACGGCTGTCGGGGCACGTCAGCTGCTGGGACTCGGCAATGCCCTCAATCGCGTTCTTGCCAATAGCACCAACGAAGCTGCCGTGCTGGCATTGATCGATGCGGTTGGTGAGAGCGAACAGCTCGAGCAGTTGCTTCCCGACAGCAGCGGCGCAGTTGCCGGCGGTACCGCCTCCGCCAGCCAGACCAGCAGCAGCGCGGTTTCCGTGCGAGCCCGCGGCGTAGCCGCAGGAGACGCCGTAGCAAGCCACGGCATCTGGATTCAGGGGCTGTATGGCGAGATCGACCAGCGTGCCCGCGACGGCGTGGAAGGTTTCGATAGCGACACCCGCGGCTTCGTGCTGGGTGGTGATATCGAGACGCACAACGGCAGCGTGCTCGGTTTTGCCTGGTCGCGGACCAGCACCGATGTGGATGGCAAGAATGGCCTGGTTCGCAGTGAAATCGACTTCGACCAGCTCACTGCCTATTCAGGTCGCGCCTATGGCAACTGGCTGTTCGATGCCCAGCTGGCCTACGGCTGGGGCGATAACGAGACCTCGCGCCGGGTGCTGGGCAACACCGCCCGCGCCAATTTCGACAGCAAGCAGTTCAGCGCCGTGGCTGCCGCCGCCTATGAGCACCGGCTCGATAGCACTACGCGCCTGACGCCGCGTATCTCTGCGACTTACGCCAATCTGGAGCTGGACGCCCATGAGGAGAAAGGTGCTGGCGCACTCAACCTGCGCCAGGATAAGCAGCGGATCGAGCGTTTGGAGCTGGGCCTGGAAACCGAGCTTGCGCACACTATGCCGCTGGGCGCTCTGATGGCCGAACCCCGACTCACCCTAGGTGCCTACCACGACTTCCAGGACAAGGCGCGCAGCACCACTACCGCCTTTACCTTCGCCCCGGAAGAGACCTTCATCGTGGAGGGACCGAAGCCTGATAAGACCCGCTACAGTGCGGGCCTGGGGATTGACCTCTTCAGCGAAGGGGGCTTCACTACCTCGGCGGACTACGCCTACGGCTGGTCGAGCAGCATGAGCTCGCATGCCGGCAGCCTGCGGATACGCTACGACTTCTAAGCGACCCGGGTACGACGACGGGCGCCGATCATGGCGCCCGTCCTATGCCCTTCCCTTGCTTCCATCAGGCTGTCTCAGTTCGCCTTGCAGCTCTCCCAAGAGGCAAGGATGCGTGGCCAGTCGACTCGCCACGGCCCCGTATGCTCCACTCCTTCGAGCACCTGATGCGCCTGACAGCGCCCTCCACGAGCCTCAAGCATGCGCTCGGTCAATTCGAAAGGTATGGTGCGATCAGCACCACCGCTCAGGCTCCATAGCGGCACTTCTGGCATCGCTGCCGGAACATGCTTTGGCGGCGGCAACCGGTGATGCTCGGCAAACAGTGCGTCATGCAGGTTACCTGCCACCGATACCACGCCTTCGGCGTTCGCTAGATGAGGTACCAACTGCAACGCCAGATGTGCACCACCGGAAAATCCCACCAGCCGAACCGGTTGGTCGCCAGCTATCGTCTCGATGGCCTCCAGCAGCCATCGCTGTGCCTGCACGCCGTAGCGCTCATCGGTCCATATCGCTGGCCGGCAGCCATCCGGCAGCAATACGAACCATTGGCAAGGCCGTGCGAGATACGCCACCCGGGGGGAGTCATCCTCTGCAGCCAGCCAAAGAGCAACGGGGGTGTGTGGCGTCGGATTCGGGCTGGGCACACCGCCACGCAGCCAGGCATTGCCATCCCCTTCCAGATAGAAGTGCCAGGGGATAGTCTCGATATCGCCAGAACTCTCGCGCACCCATGCCCTGAGCGGAGTTCCCAGCTCTACGGGGGCAAACCCAGATTGTATCAATGCTTCCAGCGGTGGAGAGCGTTGCATACCTTCATCAAGGGTCGTACAGCTTGCCAGCCAAGAACATAGCAGCGCCATGGCCAGGTGGCTCCAACCACTCCTCGCCCGTCCAAGACTCAAAGGCGTGCTCCCTCGTTACAAACACACGGAAAAGATGATCGAATGACTCTGCTTCAGGCAACCGGGCATCTTTTTCTCAAGGTGAAACGCCACCGGCTCGATTGCATCTCCAGCGGCGCCCTGACCAAGGACGTCAAGGCGATCGATCTGTCGATGCGTATCACGGCACTCGAAGAACGTTAAGTCTCGACGGCGGCGAGGGGCTTCTCCAGCCGCTGCCGCTCGAGCCTCACGCCTTCCCTCGTCACCCACTCGACGCCGAGGTCCCGCCAGCCGCGCCGCAGCAGGCTTTCGGCCAGCATGCGGCTGGCATCGATGGTGGCACGGCCATGGCCGTGCTCCAACAGCATCCGCTCGGCATACAGCAGCAGCGTCGAGCCGATGCCGCGCCGCGCCAGTGAAGGCCAGACATACAGGGTATGGATATGGCCGCCGGGCACGTCGAGTTCCAGGAACCCCACGCAGCGCCCGTCGCAGGTTGCCACCAAGGTGGTGTAAAGCGCCTGGCGGGCGGCCCATACGCTGCCCTCTCGTGGCATCGTCGCTGCCCACGCTTCGCGCTCCACCACGCTGTAGTGCGTGGCCGCGCCCTGCATCACGGCGTGATGGAATACCTCGGCCTGATCGGCGCCATCGCGGGCCTTGGCCTGGCGATAGAGGATCCGCGGCGAGCGGGTCGCCGCGGACGGCGAATCGTTCGGGGTCGTCGTTTCCATCTCTACTCGTGTCTCGCGTGACTGTTACGGCATGCAGAGTACACAAGCTCGCCGCTGGGGCCAATGGCAGGCATAATCTGCGCCATGACCCGCCCACTCCACCCCATGGAAAGCTACTCGATGAAGCCCATCGGCTACATCGAAAGCGATTTTCCCGACAAGTTCGGCGTACCGCGCCAACCCGGCCTGGCCGCGGCGGCACGCGCCAGCCTGATCCTCGTCCCGCCCTATGACGACCCGCTTGCCGTACGCGGCCTGGAGGCCTTCAGCCATCTGTGGCTGACCTTCGTCTTTCATCACAGCCCAACGCGCTGGACACCCCTGGTGCGCCCGCCACGGCTCGGCGGCAATGCCAAGGTCGGCGTGTTCGCCAGTCGCAGCACCCATCGCCCCAACCGCCTGGGACAGTCGCTGGTGAAACTATGTGGGGTCGACATAGGTGGGATCGACATAGCTGGGATCGACAATCGAGCGGGAGTGCGTCTGGCCCTGACGGGCTGCGATCTGATCAGCGGCACGCCAGTGCTCGACATCAAGCCCTACCTGCCCTGGGCGGAGGCGCTGCCCGATGCCCGCGCCGGCTACGCCCCCGACCCGCCGCCGCAGCTGGCGGTGCGTTTCAGCGCTGCAGCCGAAGCGACGCTGGCCACGCGCGAGGATGCCGCCTCGCTGCGTGAGCTCATTCGCCAGGTACTGGCCCAGGACCCTCGCCCCGCCTACCGCAAGGGCGTCGAGGAACGGCTCTACGGCGTGCGGTTGCGCGACGTCGACGTGCGCTTTCGCAGCCTCGACGATGACGGTATGCCAATGATGGAAGTGGTGGAAATCGTGCCGGCTTGAGGTCGCCAACGACGAAGGGCCCCGCAGGGCCCTCCGGAAGCAACAGGCGCATTTGTAACGATCAGTCGAACTCGACGCCGATGCGACGGCCCACCTCTTCGTAGGCCTCGATCACGCCGCCGAGGCCTTGGCGGAAACGGTCCTTGTCCATCTTGTTGCGGGTTTCGGCATCCCACAGGCGGCAGCCATCCGGCGAGAACTCGTCGCCCAGCACGATCTGGCCCTTGAACAGGCCGAACTCGAGCTTGTAATCCACCAGCAGCAGGCCGCCGTCGGCGAACAGCTGCTTGAGCACCTCGTTGACCTTGAAGGTCAGCGACTTCATCTCGGCGAGCTGTGCGGGCGTGGCCCAGCCGAAGGTCTCGGCCAGTGACTCGTTGATCATCGGGTCGTGCAGCGCGTCGTTCTTGAGGAACAGCTCGAAGGTGGGCGGCGTGAGCTCGCGCCCCTCCTCCACGCCGAGGCGCTTGACCAGACCGCCGGCGGCGATGTTGCGCACCACACACTCCACCGGAATCATCTCGAGCTTCTTGACCAGACTCTCGGTGTCGGAGAGACGCTTCTCGAAATGGGTGGGAATGCCCGCCGCAGCCAGCTTCTCCATGATGAAAGCGTTGAAGCGGTTGTTGACCATGCCCTTGCGTGCCAGCGACTCCATGCGCTCGCCATCGAAGGCGCTGGTGTCGTCACGGAAATGCAGGACGAGCAGATCGGGATCGTCGGTGGCGTACACCGATTTGGCCTTGCCGGCATAGAGTTCTTGACGCTTTTCCATGGGGGTCTCCAGAAGGTGAAGGCAATGACCTTAGCGTGGCAATTCAGCGGATCGCCTGCCACTGCAACCCGCTGTCCTGGGCGGCAATCGTCAGGCGTGATGCATCGCCGTCGAGCAGCGGCGTGAGTGCCTCGAGGGCCAGCTCGGGGCGGTTGTTGTGTTCGGAAAGGTGCGAGCAGACGATGCGCTGCAGGCGATCGAGCCCCAGGTGTCGCAACAGCGCCGCGGCCTGAACGTTGGCCAGATGCCCCCAGTTACCGCCCACGCGCCGCTTGAGCTGCGGCGGATAGGGGCCAACCTCGAGCATATGGCGATCGTGGTTGCACTCGAGAATGAGGGCGTCGCAGCCGCGGAATGCCTCGATGACGTGCTCGGTGGGATGCCCCAGATCGGTCAGCACGCCCAGGTGGCAGCCACGGGATTCGAAGCGAAACTGCACCGGCTCGCGGGCGTCGTGGGGTACCGTGATCGGGTCGATCACCAGGCTCTTCACGGCAAAGCGCGACTGTGGCGTGATCCAGTGACGCTGGGGCACCTCGCCGAGGCGTCCGGAGAGCCAGGTACCCGGCGTGAGGTAGACCGGCACCCCATGGCGGCGTGCCAGCGGCCCCACCCCGCGCAGGTGATCACCGTGCTCATGGGTGACCAGCAGCGCATCGAGCTGGCGCGGATGCATGCCAAGGCGCGCCAGGCGCCGCTCGGTCTCGCGCAGGCCGAAGCCGCAGTCCACCAGCACCGAGGTCTCGCCGTCGCTGACCAGGGTCGCATTGCCCTTGCTGCCGCTACCGAGCGAGGCAAAACTGAGCTTGCCTGGTGTGGGAAGCGGCACGCTGGCGTCGCCTTGCGGCATCAGCGCAGCAGGCCCGACACCCGCTCGAGCAGCTCGCGGGCGTCCTCTTCGCTGAAGCGCCGCTCGCTCTCGTTGACGGCCCGCAGCGTGGTGCGCTCGGGGCCCTCGGCCTCGAGCACCAGACGAATCTCCTGGGGCATCTGGCGCACGTCGGGGCTCAAGGCGATCTGCAGGAAGCCGCGGCCACGCTCCGAGACGGTCATGTAGTTGACCAGGAAGTCGTGCTGCTGCGGGTTCTGCTCGAGCAGCTCGCGCCGCCCCTCGACGGCAAAGTCGGCCTGCAGCTGGTGGTTCAGCTCGGCCCACACGCGGTCGACGTCGAGCGGAATGCGCACCACCCATTCGCCGCTGGACAGCTGCTCCAGTCTCAGGCGGTCCTCGCTGGCGATCTGCTGCCCGGCAAGTGAAGCGGCGCTGGCGGTGGCGCTACGGGCACTGAAGTGCTGCTCCAGCGCATCCAGACAGGCGGCCACCGGGCGGCCGTTCAGGTCGCAGCGCACTTCGCTGTCGCCGGCGCGCAGCCCTTGCCGCACGCTCAGTCGTCCCTGGGCGGTTTCCAGCACGCCGCGCGCATCGTCGCTGGACTGCACCTGCAGACCGCGAGCGCGGGTGAAGTCCTGTAGCTGGGGCCACACCATGACCGGGTCGGACGCTACCACCAGCCACTGGTCGTTGCCGATTTCACGCCGCTCGACGAAGTCGCGCTCCACCGCACCGCCAGAGGTCAGGCGCGTGGGGCTGGGAGCACGGAAACGCTCATCGCTGGGGCGCAGACTGCCCTGTGCTTGCGGCACCGGCATGGCATCGCGATAGCGCTGTTCGTTGCGCCCCTCGGGCAATACCAGAGGCGCACTGCGCTGGGCGCTCACGTAGTCGATGTTGCGGTCGTCGTAGAAGCCTTCGCGGGCGCAGCCGGCAGTGACCAGGGCGGCCACGGCCACCAGCGGCATCCATTTCAGCGCAGAATTCATGCAGTCACCTTGCAGTCAGGTTCTCAGGGCGGCGGGGCTTCCCACTCGCCTCAATCGTCGATCACGCCGGCCAGTTGCAGGGCCTCGTCCACCGTCGCATGGTACTTGCCGGACAACCAGGTGAGAGGCAGACGAATGCCCTGGTCGATCAGGCCCATGCGGTGCAGTGCCCATTTAACCGGTATCGGATTGGACTCGATGCCCAGGTTGGTATGCAGCGGCATCAGTCGGGTGTTGATCTGATGCGCACGGTCGGCATCGCCCGCGACCGCTGCCACGCACAGCTCATGCATGGCCTTGGGCGCCACGTTGGCGGTGACCGAGATGTCGCCGTTGCCGCCCATGAGCATGAATTCGCAGGCGGTGCTGTCATCGCCGGAGTAGAGCATGAAACCGCTGCCCTTGAGCCGTGAAATGAGGTCTTCGGCGCGCTCCAGGTTACCGGTGGCATCCT
>MTEU01000103.1_pt1 | contig 17512 bp, 16 predicted proteins | sample 1042701 | NCBI WGS metagenome assembly MTEU01 (sample SAMN06185813, study PRJNA358809) | soil metagenome | isolation source: naturally attenuated soil | place: India | collected 2015-05-23
GGGTAAACCCGCTCCCACAGGGACCGCACCGCCCGTGAGCGCTGTGCTGTCCCTGTGGGAGCGGGTTTACCCGCGAAGAAAGCGACGCGGTCTGGCGTCAGGCGTTACCGGACAACTTCAGGCGCGCTGCCTGGGTAAAGTCCAGCATCCGGTTCAGCGGCTTGATTGCCTTCGGCACCAGCGCCGGGTCGACGAAGATCTCGTTCGTGCCATTACGCAGGCAATCCAGCACCCGCTCCAGGGTATTCATCGCCATCCACGGGCAATGCGCGCAGCTGCGGCACGCCGCGCCATTACCGGCGGTGGGGGCTTCGACGAACTCCTTGTCCGGGCACAGCTGCTGCATCTTGTAGAAGATGCCGCGGTCGGTGGCGACGATGAAGGTCTTGTTCGGCAGGGTCTGGGCAGCCTTGATCAGCTGGCTGGTGGAGCCCACCGCATCGGCCAGCTCGATCACCGCTTCCGGCGACTCGGGGTGCACCAGAATCGCCGCATCCGGGTACAGCGCCTTCATGTCGGCCAACTGGCGCGACTTGAACTCTTCGTGAACGATGCAGGCACCGTCCCACAGCAGCATGTCGGCACCGGTTTGCTTCTGGATGTAACGCCCCAGGTGCTGGTCCGGGCCCCAGATGATGGTCTCGCCGTTGTCCATCAGGCTTTCGACGATTTCCAGCGCGCAGCTCGAGGTCACCACCCAGTCGGCACGGGCCTTCACGGCAGCGGAAGTGTTGGCGTAGACCACCACGGTACGTTCGGGATGCTGGTCGCAGAAGGCCGAAAACTCTTCTACCGGGCAACCCAGGTCGAGCGAGCAGGTAGCCTCCAGGGTCGGCATCAGCACGCGCTTTTCCGGGGTGAGGATTTTCGCCGTCTCGCCCATGAAGCGCACACCGGCGACGATCACGGTTTCGGCCGGGTGGTTTTTGCCGAAGCGGGCCATTTCCAGCGAGTCGGACACGCAGCCGCCGGTTTCTTCGGCCAGCGCCTGGATGACCGGGTCGCAGTAATAGTGGGCGACCAGCACGGCGTTCTGGGCCTTGAGCTCGGCAGCAATGGCCGCACGGTATTCGGCCTCCTGCTCGGCTGTCAGCGGGTTGGGCTGCTTGGCGTCGAGGTGGGCCTGAACCAACAGGCGTTCGGAAATCTGGGTCATGATCGCTGGACCTGCAGGCGCGTGCGCGCGTCGAATCGAGTGTATCACCCGGCCCTGACAGATCGGCTAAGGGTGCCGGACGGCACGAAGGCCGCCACGGCCCTCTGCGGGCGCGGATTATTATCGGAGGCCGAAGGCTACAGACAATCCAGCGAATTCTAAAGTGGTTTTTGTGTTGCCTGTGCTGGCCTCTTCGCGGGCACGCCCGCTCCCACCGTTACAGCGCTGCCCTCAGGGGCAAGGAGTAACCTGTGGAAGCGGACGCGCCCGCGAAAAGGCCGGAACAGGAGAAACGTCAGCCCTGCGGCGACAGGGCCGCCAGGTGCGAGGCCATGAGCATCGCGAACTCTTCCACGGTCATCTTCTTGCCGTTGAAGTCGACCATGCCATCGGCATAGTGCAGGCTGCTTACCACATCGTTGCCCTGCACGGTGGCCATGCCACTCTGCAGCGCCATCATGCCGACCATTTCCCCGGCCTGGCTCGATTGCATGGCAATGGCTTGGGCGTCGGTCTGGCCATCCAGCAGTGCCTGCAAGGTTGCCAGGTCGCCGATCATAGGCTTGGACAACGACAGCTTGCTCTTCACCTCGGTGATCAGCTGCTTGCTCAATTGATCAGGCGGCAGGTCGAAGCTGGCCGGGGCGGCGAAGCCCATCGACAGGTCAAAGCGGCTTTCGCCATTGGCGGTCCTGAACGACAGGTTTTCCACTGCCACCCGGGGCTTGGCAGCCAGCAACTTCTGCAGCTCGCCCTGGAACCTGGCCTTCTCATCATCGTCCATCTGGATTTCCGGCACCGGCTGGCCAGCAGCAGCTGCGGCCTCGAATTCCGGCAGGTGCGCCTGGTACCACGTCGATAGCGCCTGTAGCGCCGGCGCGTTGACCGACGTGATGCTCACCGCCATTTGCGCCTTGCCCACCGCACGGCCATCCCAGGTGATATCCCCGACCTTGTACTCCACGCGGCCACCCACGGTATCCGGGCCCTCAAGGGCTTGCAGGGCGTTCTGCTCCAGCCCCTTGACCACCAGCACCTGCTGTTTCGGCCCCAGAGTGACCTTGGTTTCGGCCAGCGCCAGGTCGACATTGCCTACATAGATGGCCTCGTGCGCGGTGGCCGCCAGCTGGCCGCCGACCTTAAGGCCGTTGAGCTCGAAAGTGGCAGGCGGCTGGTCATCGCGTACCAGTTTCATCACGAACCGATCGGCCTGGCCGTGGAAGCTCGAGGCCTTGCCTTCCTGGTCACCACTGACTTGCAGTTGCATGCCCGAGAAGTCGAGGCTGTTGCCGTCCGCTTCGTCGAGCTTGACTGGCGCCAGCTGGACCTGGCTGACAACATTGCCATCGTAGCCCAGGCTGGTCTGGGCACTGACCGGGGCCTGCTCGCCCGCTGCGGCAAACCACGGTGCGGTGGCGTCGTCCTTCTGCAGCGTGCTGTTGCTGACTGCCAGCACCGGCATCAGCTTAAGCGCCTTTACCCGCGACCAGGGGAACGGGCCGTGCTCGATCTGGTCGGTAACGCCCACGTCGAAATTCACAACTTCGCCTTCGCCCAGGTTGATATCGCGGGCCTTGAGCCGGTACTGGGCGGTACTGCTGAAGAAATGCTGCTCCAGCGACACCCGTTCGATGCTCATGCTGCCACCGGTACTCACCAGGGCCTTCTTGAGTTCTGCGTTGCTGCGGACCAGGGCGTTGTCCAGCTCCGCAGGCAGCTGCTTGCCGGTGTACCAGGCGCCAGCGGTGGTTACGACGGCAATGGCGATAGCCAGGCCGGAAAGGATGCCAACTGATTTCTTCATGAATAGAACCGATTGCTGTCCATATGGGCTTCGTAGGCGGCCAAGGGCCACACAGGACGCCAAGAGTACCACTGCAGCCCAGCCCTGGCGCTGGCCAGTCTCGAGAAATCCCGTTTTTGGGAAACGCCTGACATACCTTCCAAGTGCGACCGGCCTTCGTTAATTTTTGCGAACACCAAAATTGATCATAACCGCAAAAAAACGCGCAAAAACCGAACAAAACCCCACTTTAATCGATAAATATTTCAATCCAGCAACATCTTGTCATGTTTAACTTGACACCAAGCTACCCATCGTTTTTTATTTTCACCACTTTGCGCGCTCCCCCGCGTCCCCGCTGCTCCAACAATAAAGGTGAACAACATGGAGCCCACCCGCTCGCCCTTGCCGCATGCGCAGTACACCGTGCCCGCCGTTTACGCCCAGCCGCAGGAGCCATGCCAGCATGCAGCCTGATCACAGCGCTTCCGGCAACGGCCAACTCCGTAAAACCCTGCGCCTCTGGCACGTGATCATCATCGGCCTGGCCTACCTGACCCCGATGACCGTGTTCGACACCTTCGGCATCGTTTCCGGGATTACTGCCGGCCACGTACCCAGCGCCTACATCCTGGCGCTGGCCGGGATCCTGTTCACCGCCGTGAGCTACGGCACCCTGGTAAGGCGCTTCCCACAATCGGGCTCGGCCTATACCTACACCCAGCGCGCGATCAACCCGCACGTCGGCTTCCTGGTCGGCTGGTCGTCGTTGCTCGACTACCTGCTGTTGCCAATGGTCAACGCCTTGCTGGCCAAGCTGTACCTTTCGGCCATGTTCCCGGAAGTACCGGAGTGGATGTGGGTAGCCGGCTTCGTCACCCTGATCAGCCTGATCAACATGCGCAGCGTGAACCTGGTAGCGCACTTCAACCTGCTGTTCGTGGCCGTGCAGGTGGCGATCATCGCCGTGTTCATCTACCTGTGCGTGCGTGGCCTGGACCAAGGTGAAGGGCTGGGTACCGCCTGGAGCCTGCTGCCGTTCGCCGACGACAAGACCCAGCTCAGCGCCCTGGCCGCCGGTGCGACCATCCTGTGCTTCTCGTTCCTCGGCTTCGACGCGGTCACCTGCCTGTCCGAAGAAACCCGCGACCCGGGCAAGACCATCCCTCGCGCGATCTTCCTCACCGCCCTGATTGGCGGCCTGGTGTTCATCACCGTGTCGTACTTCATCCAGGCTTACTTCCCGACCATGTCCCGCTTCCACGACCAGGAAGCGGCACTGCCGGAAATCGCCCTGTACGTCGGCGGCAAGCTGTTCCAGTCGATCTTCATCGCCTGCACCGTGATCAACACCATCGCCTCGGGCCTGGCCTCACAGACCAGCGTGTCGCGCCTGCTGTACGTGATGGGCCGCGACAACGTGATCCCGGCCAGCCTGTTCGCCCGGCTGCACTCGCGCTACAAGACGCCGGTGCTGAACATCGCGGTGGTGGGCCTGATTTCGTTGTCGGCGATCTTCTTCGACCTGGTCACCGCCACCTCGATCATCAACTTCGGTGCGCTGGTCGCGTTCAGCTTCGTCAACCTGTCGGTGATCAACCACTGCTACCTGCGCGAAGGCAAGCGCCAGGGCCTGGCCAACCAGCTGACGTACCTGGTGGCGCCCACCATCGGCTTCTGCATAATCGTCTCGCTGTGGCTGGACCTGAACGCCCACTCGCTGCTGTTCGGTGGTGTCTGGGCACTGCTCGGCCTGCTGTACCTGGCCTGGCTGACCAAAGCCTTCAGGGACTCCCCACCCAACTACATCGCTGAATGACCCATGCTGTCGACAACGCCCGCGCCTGATCGCGGGCGTTGCATTTGATCGAAAAGGAAAGCCCTCATGCCGCTGCGTCGCCTCTCCATCCAGTGGAAGATCACCCTGCTCGCCGGCCTGTGCCTGCTGGCCATCGTCGCCCTGCTGGTAACCACGTCGCTGGCCCAGGCGCGGCGCAGCGCAGCATTGGTCAACCAGGCCAACACCGAAATGCTCGACAGCAGCGCACGCCTGCGCCTGCAGGCCCATGCCGAAACCCAGGCCCTGCGCATCCAGCGCTATTTCATGGACGCCTACCAGTACGGCAATGGCTTTGCCCGCCTGGTGCAGGTGCTCAAGGCCCGTGGCGGCAACGACCTGCGCGCCGAACTGACGCGCCAGGCCCGCGCCAGCCTGGCCGGCAACCCGGATGTGATCGGCCTTTACCTGGTGTTCCAGCCCAACGCCCTGGACCCGGACAGCCAGTACCTCGGCCAGGATGCCATGGGCAGCAATGAGCGCGGGCGCTTCTCGCTGTACTGGTCACAACCCCGCCCCGGCACCCTGGAGCTTGAAGCCATGCCGGAATCGATGCTCGGTGACGCCAGCATCGGCAGCAACGGTGTGGCGAAGAACCGCTGGCTGACCTGTCCGCAGGACACCGCCAGAACCTGCATGCTCGAGCCATACCTCGACGAAGTGAATGGCCGCGAGGTGCTGATGACCAGCATCGCCCTGCCGCTGCTGGAGCACGGCAAGGTGGTCGGCGTGGTCGGCCTGGACATCGGCCTGGCCAACCTGCAGCAGCTCAGCCTGGACGGCCGCCGGGAACTGTTCGACGGCCAGGGCCAGGTCAGTATCGCCAGCGCGGCTGGCCTGCTGGCCGGCAACAGCCGCGACGACAGCAAACTCGGCGAGCCCATGGACAAGGCGGTAGCCGACGGCCTGCTGCGTGTTGCCCACCCGTTCACGCCAATCCCTGATGCCGCACCTTGGCAGGTATTGCTGGAACTGCCGGAAAGCGTGCTGCAGGCGCCTGCGGTCGCCCTCAACCAGCGCCTGGATGCGCACAACCACAGCGCCAACCTCACCAGCCTGCTGGTTGGCCTGGGCGCGGCGGTAGTCGGTTTGCTGCTTGTATGGCTGACCGCGCGCGGCGTGACCCGGCCAATCCTGGCCGTGGCCGCGCGCCTGGAAGACATCGCCAGCGGCGAAGGCGACCTGACCCGCCGCCTGGACTACGCCCGCCAGGACGAACTGGGCCAGCTTACCGGTTGGTTCAACCGCTTTCTCGACAAGCTGCAGCCGGTCATAGCCCAGGTCAAAGGCTCGCTGCAGGAAGCCCGAGGCACCGCCGACCAGTCGGCAGCCATCGCCAGCCAGACCAGCAGCGGCATGCAGCAACAGCACCGCGAAATCGAACAGGTGGCCACAGCCGCCAATGAAATGAGCGCCACCGCTCTTGATGTCGCCCATAACGCTTCGCAGGCGGCCCAGGCCGCACGCGCTGCCGACCAGGCCAGCCGCGAGGGCCTGCAACTGATCGACAGCACCCGCCAGGGCATCGACCGCCTGGCCGCCGGCATGAACAGCGCCATGGACGAAGCACGCGCACTGGAAGGCCGCAGTGGGCAGATCGGTTCGGTGCTGGAAGTGATCCGCACCATTGCCGAGCAAACCAACCTGCTGGCGCTCAACGCGGCCATCGAAGCCGCCCGTGCAGGCGAAGCCGGGCGTGGTTTTGCCGTGGTGGCCGATGAAGTGCGCGGTCTGGCCCAGCGTACCCAGGTGTCGGTGGAGGAAATTCGCCAGGTCATCGAAGGCTTGCAGCAAGGCACCCAGGATGTGGTGGGCGCCATGCACGAAGGCCAGCGCCAGGCCCAGGACAGCGCTGCGCGGATGGAACAGGCGCTGCCGGCGCTACAACGTATTGGCGAGGCAGTGGCGGTGATCAGCGACATGAACCTGCAGATTGCCTCGGCGGCTGAAGAGCAGAGCGCGGTGGCCGAGGAAGTAAACCGCAATGTTGCCGGCATTCGCGATGTGACCGAATCGCTGGCAGGCCAGGCCGATGAATCAGCGCGGATCAGCCAGGCCCTGAACCGGCTAGCCAACCAGCAGCAGGCGCTGATGGAGCAGTTCCGCGTCTAACCTGTCAGGGCCTCTTCGCGGGTGAACCCGCTCCCACAAGGTCCGGCGCTGCCTTCAAGGTCAGAGCATAACCCTGTGGGAGCGGGTTTACCCGCGAAGAGGCCAGCACATACAACATAGCAGCAGGGCTATTTACCGAGCACAATCATGCAAACCCCAACCAGATCTTCCTTCTTCGACATCACCAGCGAACAGGGCCTGTTACGCACCTCGATCGCCGTCACCCTGTTCATAGCCATCATCGGCATCGCCTTCGGCCTGGCCTCCGGCTCGTTCTCCATCGTGTTCGACGGCGTCTATTCGCTGGTCGATGCCAGCATGAGCGGGCTGTCGCTGGTAGTGGTCAGGCTGATTACCGCGCACACCACCAGCGTGCAGATGTCACGCAAGTTGCGAGAGCGCTTCACCATGGGCTTCTGGCACCTGGAGCCGATGGTGCTGGCGCTCAACGGCATCCTGCTCAGCGGCGTGGCCATCTATGCGCTGATCAACGCCGTCAGCAGCCTGCTGCAAGGCGGGCGTCACCTGGAGTTCGGCATCGCCATGGTCTACGCGGTGCTGACCGTGATCGCCTGCGTGACCATCGCGATTGTCGAGGCCCGCGCCAACCGCAAGCTGGGCTCGGATTTCGTGCGCATGGACGTCAAGGGCTGGGTGATGTCGGCCAGCATCACCGCCGCGCTGCTGATCGCGTTCTGCTTTGGCTATGCAGTGCAGGGTACATCGCTGGAGTGGGTGTCGCCGTATATCGACCCGGCGGTGCTGGCGCTGGTCTGCCTGGTGATCGTGCCACTGCCGATGTCGGTGGTGCGCCAGGCCCTTTCGGAAATTTTTCTGGTGACCCCTGGCGACCTCAAGCTGCACGTGGATGAAGTCGCCAAGGCCTTCGTTGCCCGCCACGGGCTGCAGTCATACCGCGCCTATGTGGCCAAGGTCGGGCGCTCGCGGGAGATCGAACTGTATTTCATCGTGCCGAAGGCAATGGCCGCGAAAACCATCGATGAATGGGATGCGTGGCGCAACGAGATCGGTGATGCCGTGGGTGGTGAAGGGCCGGACCGTTGGCTGACGGTGGTGTTTACAGGGGATCCGGAGTGGGCTGAATAAGGCATCTGGAGTCTGCACAGCCCCTGTAGGAGCGGCCTTGCGCAGCCCCATCGCGACGCAAGGCCGCTCCTACAGGCGATCGAGCAAACCGAGCAATAAAACTCGGCCAACGGAAAACGAAAAAGCCCGCCACCGTTGCCGGTAGCGGGCTTTGACGCACTGCATATGGTGGGTCGTGTAGGATTCGAACCTACGACCAATTGGTTAAAAGCCAACTGCTCTACCAACTGAGCTAACGACCCGTTGGATGGCGCGTATAATACTGATTTCTAACGGGAAATCAACACCCCATCAAACTTTTTTCAAAAGTAACGCGTCGGGTCTTCGACTCCGGCGGCCTTGAAGCCGTCGGCACGCAGGCGGCAGCTGTCACATTTGCCGCAGGCACGGCCGTCATCATCGGCCTGGTAGCAGGAAACGGTCAGGCTGTAATCCACGCCGCGAGCCATACCGGCCTGCACGATCTGCGCCTTGCTCATGTTCTGCAGCGGTGCCTGTATACGGAAGCCCTGCCCTTCGACACCGGCCTTGGTCGCAAGGTTGGCCATGCGCTCGAAGGCTTCGACGAACTCGGGGCGGCAATCGGGGTAGCCGGAGTAATCCACGGCATTCACACCAATGAAGATGTCACGGGCTTCAAGCACCTCTGCCCAGCCCAGGGCCAGGGACAGGAATACGGTGTTGCGCGCCGGTACGTAGGTGACCGGGATGCCTTCACCCGGGGTTTCCGGCACGTCGATGCTGCTGTCGGTCAATGCCGAGCCGCCGATGCCATCCAGGTTCAGGCCAATCACCTTGTGTTCGACCACACCCAGGTTGCGGGCTACGCGGGCTGCGGCGTTCAGTTCCGCGCGGTGGCGCTGGCCGTAGTCGAAACTCATGGTGTAGCAGCTGTAGCCTTCGGCCTTGGCCATGGCGACCACGGTGGCCGAGTCCAGGCCGCCGGACAACAGGATTACTGCGCGTTTTTCGGTCATCTGTGCTTGCTCCTCAATCAACGTCCGGGTTCGTCGTTCCACAGCAGCTTGTGCAGCTGCAGCTGGAAGCGTACGGGCAGGTTGTCGGCGACGATCCAGTCCGCCAGCTCGCTGGCGTTCACCTGGTGGTGGCTGGGCGAGAACAACACCTCGCCGGCACGCTCTGCCAGGTTGTACTGGATCAGCTTGGAGACCGCCCAGTCGTAGTCCTCGCGGGAACAGATAACGAACTTGACCTGGTCGTTGCGGGTCAGCTGTTCGATGTTCTCGTAGCGGTTACGGTGCGACTCTTCGGAGCCAGGGGTCTTCAAGTCGACCACGCGGCTGACGCGGGTGTCGGTGCCGGCAATATCCAGCGCACCGCTGGTTTCCAGCGACACCTCGTAACCGGCGTCACACAGGCGCTGCAACAGCGGCAAGGCGTTGGGCTGGGCCAGTGGCTCGCCACCGGTGACACAGACGTAGCGCGGCTTGAAGCCGGCGACCTGCTCAAGGATCGAATCGAGGGTCCGAACGGTACCGCCACTGAAGGCATAGGCACTGTCACAGTACTGGCAGCGCAGGGGGCAACCGGTGAGGCGCACGAAAACCGTGGGCAACCCAGCCGTTCGCGTTTCACCCTGCAAGGAGTAAAAGACTTCGGTGATGCGTAATGTGTCTTGCATGCTCGCCACGGGCGTGACAGCTAAACAGGCTGTCCGCCTCCGTCAGGCACTGTCGCGGACTCGACATAGCGTTATCCGCAGCAGCGTGTTTACGAAAAAAGGGCAGTGATTCTAACGAAAAAACCCGCGACAGGCGCGGGTTTCTTTCAAACGGTACGGCTTAGAGCTTCTGCAGGTCTCGCTGGGCCAGTTGCGCGGCCGAGGTGCCAGGGTACTGGGTAATGACCTGCTGCAGGATACCCTTGACCTTGTCGGTGTGGCCCATGCGGCGCTCGACGTCGGCCAGCTTGTACAGCGAGTCCGGCACCTTGCTGTGCTTCGGATACTTCTGACTGACCTGGGCGAACGCCTGGCTGGCAGCAGGCAGGTCGCCCTTGGCCAGGTTAACTTCACCCAACCAGTACTGGGCATTTCCGGCGTACTGGCTGTTAGGGTACTTGCGCAGGAAGGCGCTGAACGCCTGGCTGGCCTTGTCGAAGTCTTTCTGCTTGATCAGGTCGAAAGCGGCATCGTAGTAGAGCTTTTCTTTCGCCGGATCACCGGGCTCGCTACTGGCGGCCGGTTGTTGCGCAGCAGCACCTGCTGCTGCATCGGGGGCGGCATTGGAGGCACCACCACCGGAGGAATTGTCAGGGGTCGCGGCAGGCGCGGCGCCACTGTTGATGCGACGGTCCAGGTCCTGGTAACGCTCCAGGTTTTCCTGCTTCATGCGCGACACATCGTTCTGCAGCTCTTCGATGATGCCTTGCTGGCGGGAAAGCTGATCCTGCATCTGTTGCAGCTGCATGAACAGCTGGCCCTGTGCAGAGGCAGGGGCCGAAGCCCCTGACCCGGCATAGGCGCCGCTCGTGCCATAACCCGCAGGCGGATAACTGCCTGCGTTGTCATCAACTACAGGGACCTCAGCCCAGGCCGCGAGCGGCAGGCTGAGTGCGAGGACGGTTACTACACGGCGGCACATACGCATGAGAACTTACTTACGCAGTTCTACGCGACGGTTCTGAGCCCAGGACTGCTCGTCGTTGCCAGTGGCAACCGGACGCTCTTCACCGTAGGAGACCAGTTCCAGCTGAGCAGGGGAAACGCCCTGCAGAACCAGGTAGCGCTGAACGGCCTTGGCACGACGCTCACCCAGAGCCATGTTGTACTCGCGGGTGCCGCGCTCGTCGGTGTTGCCTTCCAGAACAACGCGGTTGCCGTTGGCTTTCAGGTCCTTGGCGTGAACGTCCAGAGCGCGCATGGCTTCTGGCTTCAGGTCCGAGCTGTCGTATTCGAAGTAGAAGGTGGTGATTGCGCGCAGGGCAGCTTCTTCGCTCAGGGAGCCGTCAACAGCGCCAGTGTTGGCACCGTAGCCAGCGTTCGGATCTACAGCAGCGCCTTCGCCTGCGTTGTCACCGCCCTTCGAGGAGCAACCTACAGCTACGGCCATGGCCAGAGCCAGCGCAGCAAATTTACCAAACTTCAGCATTTCCATCGTGAAACTCCTAATGAAACCCCAGTGTGTTAAGCAAAAGTATTACGCCGCAATCAGTTCAGGTAAGGGGACCAGGACGGTTCTCTGACTTCGCCTTGAGCGGTAGGAAGTGGGAGCCTCACGCGGCCATTAAGCGACACGAGCATCAAGACTCCCCGGCCCTGCTGGCGGGTGGCGTAGATTAGCATGGTGCCGTTTGGCGCAACAGTGGGTGACTCATCAAGACTCGTTTCCGAGAGAATCTTTACACTTCCACGCTGCAAATCCTGGGCTGCAACTTTGAAGTTGGTGAAGCCCTGCTGGCGATGGATCATCACCAGGGTCTTTTCGTCCGCCGACAGTTTCGGGTTGGCGTTGTAGTTACCCACGAAAGTTACACGCTCGGCACCACCGCCACTGACCGACTGCTTGTAGATCTGTGGCTTGCCGCCGCGGTCGGAGGTGAAGTACAGGGTGTTGCCATCCTTGCCCCAGAACGGCTCGGTGTTGATGCCCGGGCCGGCAGTGACACGGCTGATCTGGCGCGAAGCCACGTTCATAACGTAGATGTCCGGGTTGCCGTCCTTCGACAGCACGAACGCCAGGCGCGTGCCGTCCGGCGACCAGGCTGGCGCACCGTTCAGGCCTTCGAAGTTGGTGACCTGCTCGCGGCGACCGGTATCGATGTGCTGGACGAAGATGCGCGGGCGCTTCTGCTCGAACGAAACATAGGCGATGCGCTTGCCATCCGGAGCAAAGCGCGGCGACAGGATGGGCTCGCGCGATTGCAGCAGGGTAACCGCACGTGCACCGTCGTAGTCCGAACGCTGCAGGGTATAGCGGGTGTTGTTGGTGGAGAAGCGCTCGGCCGTCACGTACAGCATGCGGGTGGAGAACGCCCCCTTGATGCCGGTGAGCTTCTCGAACGACTGGTCGGCGATGTAGTGCGCCATGTCGCGCAGCTGGTCGACGCTGCCCGCGACGCTACCGGTCAGCACTTGCTGCTCGGTGGCGACGTTGAACAGTGCGTACTGCACCTGCAGGCGACCGCCGGACGGCACGATGCTGCCGACCATCACGTACTGTGCGCCCAGCGCTTTCCAGTCACGGAAGATCACTTCGCTGGCCTGCGACGGCTGGCTGATCATGTTCTGCCGCGGAATCGGCGAGTAGTAGCCGGAGTTGCGCAGGTCGTTGCCGATGATGTCGGCCATGTCTTCCGGCAGCACGCTGCCGCCCTGCAGACCGAACGGCACTACCGCGATGGGCGTGGCCCGGTCGCTGCCGCTGGTGACCAGGATGTTCTTTTCCTCTGCCACGGCCATGCCTGCCACGCAGCACAGCATGACCAGCAGTCCTCTCAGACGTTTAATCACAACGCTAGATCCTCAGGTGTAAATGTCATCTTGAACGAACGATATTGGTTGAAATCGCTCGGCTTCATACCCTGCATCTCGGTCAGTCGACCGATGTTCTTCACTGCTGCCACCGCCGAGCTGTCGTACGGGCCGTCACCACTGGACCGGGCCACGCTGACGCTGGTGATGGTACCGTCCGGCAACATGTTGATCTGCAGGACCACCGTCATGCCCTTGCGCGCGGAAGGCGGACGTGCCCAGCCCTCGGCCGCGCGCATGCGGATCAGGTCGTCGAAGTCGCCGGCCACCTGGTCGCCCTGCTCGTCGGCCAGCGCCTGCTGCCGTTCGGTGGTATCGGACAACAGCTCGGCCAGGGCCTGGGCTTTCTTGTCTTCCGCCGCCTTGCGGGCCGCTTCCTGTGCCTTTTTCTTCTGGGCATCTGCAGCGGCCTTTTTCTTGGCCTCTTCAGCTGCCTTCTTCTTCGCTTCCTCGGCCGCCGCTTTCTTCTTGGCGTCCTCGGCTGCTTTCTTCTTGGCCTCTTCGGCCGCCTTTTTCTTGGCGTCCTCGGCGGCTTTTTTCTTCGCCTCTTCAGCGGCCTCTTTCTTGGCCTCTTCCTCGGCTTTTTTCTTTTCTTCCTCGGCCTTCTTCTTGGCGATGTCGGCCTGCTGCTTCTCGGCAGCCTTCTTCGCCTCTTCGGCCTTCTTGGCTTCTGCTGCTTTCTTGGCCTCTGCGGCTTCGGCAGCTGCCTCGGCTTTCTTGGCTTCGGCGGCCTCGCGAGCCTCTTCGGCCTTTTGAGCGGCGTCGGCTTTCTTTTGTTCCGCGGCCTTCACGGCCTCCTGCTCGACCTTCTTCTGTTCCAGCTGCTCGACCTCGGTCTGGCGCGAAGCGGTTTTCTTCGCTTCCCCGGCAATCTTCTGATTGGTCTGGGTGGTCGCCTGGCTCTTGGACTTGAGCTGGTACAGGGTAGCCTGGACGATCGGCTTGGATGGCGGCAGCTCAGGCGTCATGGCAAAACTGACGAACAGCAGGGCGAACACCAGCACATGCAGGCCGATGGCCCAGATACTGGGCCAGAAGTAGCTTTCCGAGGCGGATGGCTCTCGCTGTTGCATCAGGGCGCCTCGGTAATCAGGCCAACGTTACCGACACCGGCCTTCTGCAACCCGCCCATGGCACCCATGACCGCGCCATAGTCGACAGCCTTGTCGCCACGAATGAACACCTGGGTCTGCTTGCCCTGGTCACGGCCGGCGGCAATGATCTTGGTCACCGCGTCGGTCATGGCAGGCAAGGTCATGGCCTTGTCCATCTGCTTGTCGGTATCGACTTCGCTGCCAAGGTTCCAGTAGTAGGTCTTGTCGGCCTTGATGGAGATGGTGAGGATCTGGACGTTGTTGTCCTGCGGCAAGGCTTCACTGGATACCTTGGGCAGGTCTACCTTCACGCCCTGGTTGAGCATGGGCGCCGTCACCATGAAGATGACCAGCAGTACCAGCATCACGTCGATGTAGGGCACCACGTTCATCTCGGCGACGGGCTTGCGTTTGTGGCGAACTCGGGCCATGGGCTTCTACCTGATTACTCTTCGCTGGTGTGCACTTTGCGGTGCAGGATCGCCTGGAACTCGTCGGCGAAGGTGTAGTAACGGCCGATCAGCACTTCGCTGCGGGCAGAGAAGCGGTTGTAGGCGATAACCGCCGGGATTGCCGCGAACAGGCCGATGGCGGTGGCGATCAGCGCTTCGGCGATACCCGGGGCAACCGTGGCCAGGGTGGCCTGCTGGGCGCTGGCCAGGCCGCGGAAGGAGTTCATGATGCCCCATACGGTACCGAACAGGCCGATGTACGGGCTGGTCGAACCGACGGTGGCCAGGAATGGCAGGCTCTGCTCGAGCTTTTCTTCCTCGCGCGAGATGGCTACGCGCATGGCACGGGCAACACCCTCCATGACCGCGTCCGGGTCGACGCCCGGCTGCTGGCGCAGGCGCGAGAATTCCTTGAAGCCGGCACGGAAGACCTGCTCGACACCGGAATCCGGGTCTGGGTTGCTGCCTGCCTGGCGGTACAGCTTGGACAGGTCGATGCCCGACCAGAAGCGCTCCTCGAAGGCATCCAGCGCACGACGACCGGCGCGCAGCATGGTGCTGCGCTGGAAGATCATGACCCATGAGGTGACCGAGGCGGCCACCAGGGTCAGCATTACCAGCTGTACCAACACGCTGGCATTGCTGACCAGACTCCACATGGAGGTATGGTCGACGACGTTAGCTTCCACGCTTATTCTCCTGCATTCGATTGAGTACCCGAGCCGTCCGCCGCAAAGGCGTCACGCAGCTCCGGGGGTATGGCTCGGGGTTTGAAAGTGTCGGCGCGCACGGCGGCCACCAGGAACTGCCCTTCGCAGAGCAGCGTTTCATCTTTTTCCCGCCAGACCTGCTGCACGAAGCGCAGGCTGGCGCGATTGAGTTCAAGTACTTGCGCGGTGACCCGCAGCTCGTCGTCCAGCCGCGCCGGCGCGTGATAACGCGCTTCGCTGGAGTGGACCACGAACAGCAGGTTGTCTTCAGCCAGCTGCGCCTGTGAAAAACCCAGGTGCCGCAGCCGCTCGGTACGCGCGCGCTCCATGAATTTCAGGTAATTGACGTAATACACCACGCCACCGGCATCGGTATCTTCGTAATAGACGCGACAACGGTGTGCGAAAGGTTCCAGGCCATTTTGCGCGCGCATACTCTAGTGCTTACTCCTCAGCTTGCCAATCCGCTGTGGCAACTGTTTTTTCTTCATTAATGTCTTATTGCCAGCGCACCCTCGGCATGCCAGCGGTAGGACCACGAAAAGCCGTTTTCGATCTGTCACTCATCGCCCGTTTCGGAAAAATCCCCACCCTCCCCCAGGCGCCCGGGTACGTTCAGGCCAAAGTGCAGGTAGGCATGCCGGGTAACCACGCGGCCGCGCGGCGTGCGCATGATGTAGCCTTGCTGGATCAGGTACGGTTCGAGCACGTCCTCGATGGTGTGGCGCTCTTCACTGATGGCCGCGGCCAGGTTGTCGACGCCGACCGGGCCACCGTCGAACTTCTCGATCATGGTCAGCAGCAGGCGGCGGTCGGAGTGGTCGAAACCGCGCTCGTCGACGTCCAGCAGGTTGAGCGCCATGTCGGCCACGGCCTTGGTGATCTGCCCCTTGCCGCGCACTTCGGCGTAGTCGCGCACGCGGCGCAGCAGGCGGTTGGCGATACGTGGCGTGCCACGAGCCCGGCGGGCGATCTCGTAGGCACCCTGGTCTTCGATGGCCAGGCCGAGGATGCCGGCCGAACGGCTGACGATGGTGGCCAGGTCCTTGTCGCTGTAGAACTCCAGGCGCTGGACGATACCGAAACGGTCCCGCAGCGGGTTGGTGAGCATGCCGGCACGGGTGGTGGCTCCAACCAGGGTGAACGGCGGCAGGTCGAGCTTGATCGAACGGGCCGCTGGCCCTTCGCCGATCATGATGTCGAGCTGGAAGTCCTCCATCGCCGGGTACAGCACCTCCTCGACGACCGGTGACAACCGGTGGATCTCGTCGATGAACAGCACATCGTGCGGTTCGAGGTTGGTCAGCATCGCAGCGAGGTCACCCGGGCGCTCGAGGATCGGCCCCGAAGTACTCTTGACCGACACGCCCATTTCCTGGGCGATGATGTTGGCCAGGGTAGTCTTGCCCAGGCCGGGTGGGCCGAAGATCAGCGTGTGGTCGAGCGACTCGCTGCGGCCACGGGCGGCCTGGATGAACAGCGCCATCTGCTCGCGCACCACGGGCTGGCCGATGTACTCGTCCAGCCGCAGCGGGCGGATCGCACGGTCCTGGACTTCTTCACGGTCGCGGCCACTGGCGGCGATCAAACGGTCGGCTTCGATCACTTGGTAATCATCCCTTTCAGGCTGCGGCGGATCAGTTCCTCACTGCTCAGGCCGGCCTTGTCCTTGATCGCGGCGATCGCCTTGCTGGCTTCCTGCGGCTTGTAGCCCAGCGAAACCAGGGCGCTGACGGCATCGGCTTCGGCTGTGGATGCACTGGCGACCGGCAGCGGCCCATCAGAGACCAGGGTGAACATGGCCGGGGACGTTTCCCAAGCCTTGAAGCGATCCTTGAGCTCGACCAGCAGGCGTTCGGCAGTTTTTTTGCCGACACCAGGCACGCGCACCAGGGCCGAGGTGTCCTGGGCCTGCACGCAGCGCACCAGTTCGTCCACTTCCAGCCCGGACATCAACGCCAGGGCCAGCTTCGGCCCTACGCCATTCAGGCGGATGAGCTCGCGGAACAGCTCGCGCTCGCGCTTTTCGGCAAAACCGTAGAGCAGGTGAGCATCCTCGCGCACCACCAGGTGGGTGTGCACGGTGACGGGTTCGCCCACCTTGGGCAGACGGTACAGCGTGGTCATGGGAACTTCCAGTTCATAACCCACGCCGTTGACGTCGATAATCAGGTGCGGCGGCTGTTTTTCCGCCAGGGTGCCGCGCAAACGTCCAATCACGTTCCGATCCTTCCTCTCGGGGAGCCGGTCAAAGACCGCTCAACCCTATCAGCAAATGCAGCGGGTGAACGCATCACCCGAACAAAATGTGTATCAGCGCATGAAGCGCCTACAGACGCAAGCGCCCGCCGCGTCGCCGTGCCGTGGCCAGGCCATGCGGCACCAGGCTGGAGCGGGTATGCGCGTGGCACAGGGCGATGGCCAGGGCGTCGGAGGCGTCGATCTGCGGTTTCTGCGTCAGTTTCAGCAGGTGCATGACCATCATCATCACCTGCTCCTTGTTGGCCCCACCAGTACCGGCTACCGCCTGCTTGACCTGGGTGGCGCTGTATTCGGCGATTTCCAGGCCGGCTTCGGCGGCGGCGACGATGGCCGCACCACGGGCCTGGCCGAGCTTGAGCGCCGAATCGGCGTTACGGGCCATGAATACCCGCTCGATGCCCATGGTGACCGGGCCGTGCTGGGCGATGATTTCACCCACGCCACGAAAAACGATCTGCAAACGTTCGTGCAGCTCGCCGCTGCCGGTGCGAATGCAGCCCGACGCCA
>MTEU01001641.1_pt1 | contig 17404 bp, 13 predicted proteins | sample 1042701 | NCBI WGS metagenome assembly MTEU01 (sample SAMN06185813, study PRJNA358809) | soil metagenome | isolation source: naturally attenuated soil | place: India | collected 2015-05-23
TGGGCAAGCTGTCGAGCAACGTCTGGTACTGCCAGGGCTACTCCGGCCACGGCATCGCCACCACCCACATCATGGGCGAGATCATGGCCAAGGCGATCACCGGCGACCTGCAGCAGTACGACACCTTCGCCGCCTGCAAGCACATCAAGGTGCCGCTGGGCGACCAGCTCGGCAACCCGATGCTGGCCGCCGGCATGTGGTACTACCAGATGCTGGAGAAGCTGCGCTGAGTGTATTTACCGCGCTGAAGATGCGGTGCGGCGTGCTGATGTCGGGCCGATAGGCGCCAGGGGCAGGGCGGCTATCGGCCAGTTGCGGATCCATCTGCCGGTGAATTTGCTTTAGGACGCTGCTCCTGGCATGACGCGCCGCGTTCATACCAGGTCGTCCGGTCAAAGGTCGTCCATGCAAGGGGTAAGCTAACCCGGCTTCCTGATCGGCCGGCTTCGCCAAAGGTCTACCGCTTCGAGGTATCCGCAATGGGGGTAGTTGGCGTCGGGGCGGTGAACGGCATTTCCCGCCGTGCTAGGCAATCTGGATCATCTGGCTGACAATCGGTGGCTCAACCAGTAGTTCACCTGCCAGCGCGCTGAACTGCAGATAATGCGCCTGCAGTACATGGTCATTCAGTGCTGCTTGATCCCGCCAGATCTCGTAGATCATGAAATCTTTCGGCGCTTCGACAGACCGGTGCAGGATGTACTGAACGCAACCAGTACGGGCTTTCATCGAGCATTTTAAAGCGTGGGCTGCTGCTCACCCCATAGATTGCGGATTCCACGGCCATCCGCCAGCTATGCCATGAACATCGGCCACTGATTCCGCGGTGATCCAGCCCCCGTTCCACGCTCATCCGACCCCCCTTAAGGCAGGCAGCAACGCAGGATTAATTCGCTACAGCGAATTCAAACACTCTGATGAACCGATACTGGATGCGTGCTTGAGGAGAGCTGATCGCTGCTGCTGATTGCCGCTTCAATGCTTGCCGCAGTACGTTGGAGTGCCGGCGTCAACCGGAATTGCAGCCCATTGCCATCCACGAACCGTAGGACAAGAACACATGCCAAACCCCTCCTACGGTGAATCTTCGTGTACCGCTGCAGCCAGTGGCCTTGTCGAAGTGCGCGGGGCGCGCGAGAACAACCTCAAGGATGTAGACGTCGCCATCCCGCGCAATGCACTGGTGGTGTTTTCAGGCGTCTCTGGCTCCGGCAAATCCTCGCTCGCATTCGGCACCATCTATGCCGAGGCGCAGCGGCGCTACTTCGAGTCGGTTGCGCCCTATGCGCGGCGTCTGATCGATCAGGCCGGCGTACCGGACGTCGATGCAATCGATGGTCTGCCGCCGGCGGTTGCATTGCAGCAGCAGCGTGGTGCCAGCAATGCGCGCTCTTCCGTGGGTAGCGTGACCACGCTCTCCAGCCTTGTGCGGATGATGTATTCGCGTGCCGGTGCCTATCCAGCCAATCAGCCGATGCTGTATGCCGAGGATTTTTCACCCAACACGCCACAGGGCGCATGCCCGGCCTGCCATGGCTTGGGCCATGTGTACGAGGTGACGGAGGCCACCATGGTGCCGGACCCGTCGCTCAGCATCCGTGAGCGCGCGATCGCCGCTTGGCCGCCTGCCTGGCATGGGCAGAACCTGCGCGACATCCTGGTCACCCTGGGTTATGACGTTGACCGACCGTGGAAGGATCTGCCGAAGAAGGACCGAGAGTGGATTCTGTTCACCGACGAAACACCGACGGTGCCGGTGTACGCTGGCTTCACGCCTGCTGAAACCCGTGCGGCGCTCAAGCGGAAAATGGAACCCAGTTACATGGGGACCTTTACAGGCGCCCGACGTTATGTGTTGCACACCTTCGCCAACACACAAAGTGCGCTGATGAGAAAGCGGGTGTCGCGCTACATGGAAGGACGGTCGTGCCCGTCTTGCCATGGCAAGCGACTCAAGTCCGAAGCGCTGTCGGTGACTTTTGCCGGGGTGGATATCGGTGAGTTCATGCAAATGCCCCTCGACCGGTTGGCGGCCTTGCTTGAGCCGATCTCTGCGGGCGATTTCCGCGGCCATACGGCAGGTGCAGAGACTGACAGGGACACGACGAGGCGCGACCGGGCCGAACGTGCTGCAGCGGGCCGCGCGGTCCATGCGATATCGCCTGATGTGCGCCGCACCTCCGCGTTTTCGGAAGAGAAGCGCATCGCCGCCCAGCGACTGGCCGGCGGTGTGATGGCACGCCTGCACCAATTGCGCGGACTGGGCTTGGGGTATCTAACGCTGGATCGTGCTACGCCCACGCTATCAGCCGGCGAACTGCAACGCTTGCGTCTAGCCACGCAACTGAGTTCCATGCTGTTCGGCGTGGTTTATGTGCTCGACGAACCCTCGGCGGGCCTGCATCCCGCGGACAGTCAGGCACTCTACGACTCCCTCGACAAGCTGCGGGATGCTGGCAATTCGGTGTTCGTGGTGGAACACGACCTGGACTTGATGCGCCGCGCGCAATGGCTGGTGGACGTGGGGCCGGATGCCGGCGAGCGCGGCGGTCGCGTGCTCTACAGTGGTGTGCCGGAAGGCCTGCGCGAGATTGCTGAGTCACGCACCGCGCGTTACCTGTTCGATGAGATCCCCGCTCCGGGGAGCCGTGGCCGCGAACCGGCCGGATGGCTGGAGCTACGGGGCATCCGTCGTCACAACCTGCATGGGGTGGATGCACGCATCCCGCTAGGCGTGCTGACGGCAGTTACCGGTATCTCCGGTTCGGGTAAATCGAGCCTTGTTGCCCAGGCCCTGCCGGAGTTGTTGCTCCTGCACCTGGGGCACGAACCCGAGGACGATGCGACAGGCAGCGCTAGCAGCGAAGGGCCGGCGGTGATCGAAGTTACCGGTGGTCATCTGGCGGGCGATGTGGATGTTGTGCAGCGCCTGGTTCAGGTGGACCAGAAGCCGATTGGTCGCACGCCACGCTCTAATCTGGCCACCTACACGGGCCTGTTCGACCACGTGCGCAAGTTGTTCGCCGCCACGCCCGATGCGCGCCGCCACCGCTATGACGCGGGGCGATTCTCTTTCAATGTGCCCAAGGGGCGCTGCGAAACCTGCGAGGGTGAGGGCTTCGTCAGCGTTGAGTTGCTGTTCATGCCCAGTGTCTACGCGCCCTGTCCGACATGCCATGGGGCCCGCTACAACGACGCCACGCTCACAGTGCGGTGGAACGGGCGAAACATCGCTGAAGTGCTGCAGATGACGGTGGAGGAGGCCCACGACTTCTTCGCAGGCGAAGATGCGGTGGCGCGACCACTCCAGTTACTGCGCGAGATAGGGTTGGGCTACCTGCGCCTGGGGCAGCCTGCTACCGAGCTGTCGGGCGGCGAAGCGCAGCGCATCAAGCTCGCCACGGAGTTGCAGCGCAGCCAAAGGGGCCGCAGCCTTTATGTGCTTGATGAGCCGACCACTGGGCTGCATGCATCGGACGCTGACCGTTTACTGGTGCAGCTACAGCGCCTGGTCGATGCCGGCAATACCGTGGTGATGATCGAGCACGACATGCGCGCTGTGGCCCAAGCCGATTGGGTGCTCGACGTGGGGCCGGGGGCGGGTGATGCCGGCGGCCGCATCGTGGCGGACGGTACTCCTCAACAGGTGGCGCGGGCGCCAGGCAGCCGGACTGCTCCATTTCTTGCCGAAGCACTCATACGAGCTGAGTAGAGCCTATACGGCGTCAATTCTGCACGCCCCGGTCGAGCCCCTTCTGTGCACTCTGGCATTTGGGGGGCGTTACCGGCCGCCTCCCCAAACGCTTTAATGGCCGATAGAACACCTTCACACTGAAGCATCCAGGGGCGACTGCGCTCATGCAGTCGCTCCTTGCACCTCTCCAGGCCATCACACTCCCGGCGGGCCTTCGCTGCCCTCCCATGTCCCCCACTCCAGCCGCCAATGTCCTGATTTCTGGACATGTCTGGCGGGCTCTTCGCGCAACTGTCCAGATTTCAAGACTTGGCCGCTGCGTTGGTTGTGTTAATGCCTTCTAACTCATTGTTTTATAAGGACATTGAAAGATGGCATAGAGATCGCATTGGCGTATGGGCTAACGGCTGGCGCCGCTGCGGCGCGGAGCGTTCCGCGTCGGTGCGAGCGACCGGGCCGTTGTTCGAAAACAATTACAACAAGAAGGAACTCCAGCATGTCCGTCACACATTCGTTTTCCCGCCTGACCCTGGGTATCTCTGCCGCCGCGCTGCTCGCCGGCAGTCTGCTGGCCGGCCCAGCGCTGGCCAGCGAGAAGATCCGCTGGCAGGTGCCCCTGGCCTTCCCCTCCCACCTGGTGGGCCTGACCACCCCGGTCAAGCACCTCTCCGAATCGCTCAAGGCCATCTCCGGCGGCGACATCCAGCTGCGCTACTACGAGCCGGGCGAGCTGGTGCCGCCGTTCGAGATCATGAATGCGGTGAGCAGCGGCAAGTACCCGGCCGGCTACACCTGGATCGGCTACGACCAGGGCAGCATCCCGGCGCTGCCGCTGTATTCCGGCGCGCCCTTCAACATGGAGCCGCCGGCCTACCTGGCCTGGTACTACCAGGGCGACGGCAAGCAGCTGCTGGAGGAGATCTACGCGCCGCACAAGATCCACCCGATGCTGTGCAGCATCATCGGCCCGGAAGGCGCCGGCTGGTTCGCCAAGCCGATCGAGCAGCTGCAGGACTTCGACGGCCTGCGCATCCGCTTCGCCGGCATCGGCGGCAAGGTGCTGGAGAAGCTCGGCGCCTCGGTGACCATGATCCCCGGCGGCGAGATCTACCAGGCGCTGGAGCGCAAGACCATCGACGCCACCGAGTTCTCCCAGCCGGCGATCGACAAGATGCTCGGCCTCGACCAGATCATCAAGAACTACATCATGCCGGGCTGGCACCAGACCCTGACCACCTCGCACCTGCTGGTCAACCAGGAGGTGTGGGACAAGCTGGAGCCGCAGAGCCGCGCGCTGATCGAGATGGGCTGCGAGTCGGCCACCCTCAAGGGCTTCGCCGAAAGCGAGTGGGCGCAGCCGACCGCCCTGGCCGCCTACCAGCAGGAAGGGGTCAAGCCGCAGGTGCTGCCCGAGCCGGTGCTGCGCGAACTGCAGCGCGTGAGCAACGAGGTGCTCGACGAGATGGCCGCCCAGGACCCGATGTTCAAGCGCGTGCTGAGCAGCCAGCGCGCGTTCATGGCGCAGCACGCCACCTGGCACGGCATGGGCTACCTGCCGCGGGACTACTACCAGCACGACTGATCGCGCCCAGTGACCCTGCACGGGCCCGGCCACGCCGCGGCCCGTCGCGTCTTCCTGTCCGAGGTTTTCCCGATGCAGCAACCTGCTTCCGCTGCGGCGCCTGGCGCCGAGCTACCCCATAACCGCCTGTCCAGGTTTCTGGACCGTCTCGTCGCCGCCATCGGCAAGGCCAGCGCCTGGCTGTGGCTGGCCGTGCTGCTGGTGGTGCTGTGCAACGTGTTCAGCCGCTTCATCCTGGCGCGCGGTTCGATCGCCCTGGAGGAGCTGTCCTGGCACCTGTTCGGCGCCGCCATGATGCTGTCGCTGGGCTACGCCGTGGTGCGCGACGACCATGTGCGCGTCGATGTGCTGCGCGAGAAGTTCCCGCTGCGCGCCCAGGCCTGGATCGAGCTGCTGGGCATCGTCCTGCTGGCGCTGCCGGTGATCGGTCTGATGATCGACAGCCTGCTCGCCTATGCCCACACCGCCTTCGTCTACCTGGAGCATTCGCAGGCGCCGAGCGGGCTGCCCTATCGCTTTGTGTTCAAGAGCGTGCTGCCGCTGGGGCTGATTCTGGTGGCCATCGCCCTGATCGCCCGCGCCTCGCGCTGCAGCACCCTGCTGCTGCATTTCCCCCGGGCCGTCGACGCGCCCGCCGAGCCATCCAACGGCGCTCACCCGCACCCCTGATCACGAGGCTGAAATGATGGGTCTGGAACAAATTCTGGTTATCGCCATGTTCGCCGCCTTCATGGGCTTGCTGCTGCTCGGCTTTCCCGTGGCCTGGTCGCTGGCCGGCGTCGGCCTGATCTTCGCGGTCGTCGGCCATGTGCTGGTGAACCATTTCGACGCCGAACTCTGGTTCACCTGGAGCGGCACCATCGGCGTGCTGGACGCGCGCATCTACGGCATAGTCGCCAACGAGCTGATGGTGGCGCTGCCGCTGTTCATCTTCATGGGCATCATGCTCGACCGCTCCGGCATCGCCGAGCGCCTGATGCACAGCCTGGTGCGCGTGCTCGGCCCGCTGCGCGGCGGCTACGCCGTCACCGTGGTCATAGTCGGCGTGCTGCTGGCCGCCTCCACCGGCATAGTCGGCGCCTCGGTGGTGCTGCTCGGCCTGCTCTCGCTCGGGCCGATGCTGCAGGCCAACTACAACAAGAGCCTGGCGGTGGGCACCGCCTGCTCGGTGGGCACCCTGGGCATCCTGGTACCACCGAGCATCATGCTGGTGCTGATGGCCGACCGCCTTGGCACGCCGGCGGCCTCGGTCGGCAAGCTGTTTATGGGCGCGCTGATTCCCGGGCTGATGCTCGGCGTGCTCTACGTGCTGTACATCCTGATCGCCGCCTGGCTGAACAAGGACTTCGCCCCGGCGCCGAAGGACCGCCAGCCACTGGACGCCCGCGCGCTGCTCGACGTGCTGCTGGCCGTGGTGCCGCCGCTGGGGCTGATTCTCGCGGTGCTCGGCTCGATCTTCTTCGGCATCGCCACCACCACCGAGGCCTCGGCGGTGGGCGCCGCCGGCGCGGTGCTGATGGCCTGGTTCAGCCGGCGCCTGGACCTGGGCGTGATCAAGGAGGCGCTGTACCAGACCAGCCGCACCACCGCGTTCATCTTCGGCATCTTTATCGGCGCCACGGTGTTCGCCGCGGTGCTGCGCGGCCTCGGCGGCGACGACGTGGTGCGCGCGGCGCTGACCAGCCTGCCGTTCGGCCAGACCGGCGTGCTGCTCACGGTGCTGCTGATCACCTTCCTGCTGGGCTTCTTCCTCGACTGGGTGGAGATCACCCTGATCGTCCTGCCGCTGGTGGCGCCGGTGCTGTTCGCCATGGGCGTGGACCCGCTGTGGTTCGCCATCCTCTTCGCCCTGTGCCTGCAGACCTCCTTCCTCACCCCGCCGGTGGGCTTCGCCCTGTTCTACATCAAGGGCGTGTGCCCGCCGGGGATCACCACCCGGCACATCTACCTCGGCGTGCTGCCCTTCATCCTCCTGCAACTGCTCGGCCTGGCCCTGGTGTTCCACTTCGAGGCGCTGGCCACCTGGTTGCCCAACGAGGTGTATGGCGGTCCATGACCGCCATCGCCGCATGCGCAGTGCCCTGCCCAGGTGGCAGGGCTTGCGTCATTACCCGGATCAACCGATGGAGGCGCAACTGCCATGGCCATTTCCCGTGACGACCTCGACCAGCACGGCCTGATCATCGGCGTGTCGCCCGAGCGCTTTCGCGCCGTGGCCATGCCGCTGCTGTTCGACCACCTCGATGCCCAGTGCGAAGGCACCATCGCGGTCAACCGCCAGGCACGCATCGTCTGGATCAACGACAAGTACGCGCAGAAGGTCGGCATCAGCGACCTGCGCAGCGCGCTGGGCAAGGAGGTCGAAGAGGTACTGCCGGCCAGCCGCCTGCGCGAGGTGGTGGAGAGCGGCCAGCCGAGCATGCTCGACCTGATGGCCTTCGGCGACGAGCACTTCGTGGTCACCCGCATCCCCCTGCGCGACGCGGACGGCACCCTGGTCGGCGCCCTCGGCTTCGTGCTGTTCGACCGCGCCCGCCATCTCAAGCCGCTGATGGCCAAGTACAACCAGCTGCAGAGCCAGCTGCTCGCCACCCAGCACGAGCTGGCCAAGGCCCGTCGCGCGCGCTACACCATCGCCGGCTTTATCGGCGCCAGCGCGGCGGCCAGCGAGGTCAAGCGCCAGGCGCGCCGCGCCGCGCAGCTCGACGCCACGGTGCTGCTGCGTGGCGAGACCGGCACCGGCAAGGAGCTGCTGGCCCAGGGCATCCACAACCTGTCGCCGCGGGCCAACGGCCCCTTCGTCGCGGTCAACGTCGCGGCGATTCCGGAGACCCTGGTCGAGGCCGAGCTGTTCGGCACCGCGCCGGGGGCCTTCACCGGCGCCGAGCGCAAGGCGCGGATCGGCAAGTTCGAGGTGGCCAACGGCGGCACGCTGTTTCTCGACGAGATCGGCGACCTGCCGCTGCCGCTGCAGGCCAAGCTGCTGCGCGTGCTGCAGGAGCAGGAGGTGGAGCCGCTCGGCTCCAACCAGGTCAAGCCGCTCAACGTGCGGGTGATCGCCGCCACCCATATCGACCTGGAGGCCAAGGTGGCGGCCGGGCAGTTTCGCGGCGATCTGTACTACCGCCTCAACGTCCTGGCCTTGCAGGTACCGCCCTTGCGCGAGCGGCGCGAGGACATCCCGGCGCTGGTGGAGTACCTGCTCGACGATATCGCCAACCGCTCCGCCCAGGCGCCCATGGAGCTGAGCGCCAAGGCGCTGGCCTTGCTCGCCCGCCAGCCCTGGAAGGGCAACGTGCGCGAACTGCGCAACCTGCTCGAGCGCGCCCAGCTGGATGTCGACGGCCCGCTGCTGGATGTGGCCCAGTTGCAGCCGCTGCTGGCCGCGCCCGGCAGCGCCGGAGCGCTGGAACCGCCGGCCAGCCCTGCCTCGCCCGGCACCGACGAGCCGGTGCAGCCGCTGGCGCAGACCATCGCCCAGGCCGAACGCCGCGCCCTGCAGAGCATGCTGCTCGCCTGCCAGGGCAACCGCCGCCGCGCCGCCCTGCAGCTGGGTATCTCCCGCGCCAGCCTGTACAGCAAGCTGCAGCAGCACGGCCTGAGTCAGCGCTGAGTGACATCGGTGCGTCCGGCGTCCAGTCGGCTGGACAGCGAGTGCCGCCGCCAGCCGACATGTCCAGCGCGGCAGACGCTTTGCAGCCCCGCGCTCACCCCTCTGCATTCTCGGCGAAAGGCTCTGGCCCGCGGCATTGCGCCGAAAGGCCGCGTGCCGGCAGGGGCTGGCACGCTTCTCGCTCTGCCTCCTGCGCCGCGCAACGCGGCCCATAACAACAAGAGGAAATACCATGCGACTGCACCACAGCTCCCTCTGCCAGCTGCTCTGCGGCGGCGCCGTACTGATCGCCGCCGGCCCCGCCAGCGCGGCCTTCGTCGACGACAGCAAGGCGGTGCTCGATGCCCGCAATTTCTACTTCAACCGCGACTTCCGGCAGAGCGGCGCGACCCAGGCCAAGGCCGAGGAGTGGGCCCAGGGCTTCATGCTGCGCTTCGAGTCCGGCTACACCGAGGGCCCCGTCGGTTTCGGCATCGACGCCATCGGCCTGCTCGGCCTCAAGCTCGATTCCAGCCCGGACCGGGTCGGCACCGGCATCCTCAAGAGCGACCGCGAGGCGCCTAAGCGCGCCCAGGACGAATACGGCGAGGCCGGCCTGACCGCCAAGCTGCGCGCCTCCAACAGCACCCTCAAGCTCGGCACCCTGCAACCTGTGCTGCCGGCGCTGATGCGCAACGACAGTCGCCTGCTGCCGCAGACCTTTCGCGGCGCCTGGCTGAGCAGCAACGAGATCGAGGGCCTGAGCCTGGACCTCGGCCGCCTCGACCGGGTCAACCAGCGCGATTCCTCGGATAACGAGGAGATGACCGTGTTCAACGGCGGCAAGCGCAATATCGTGCTGGGCAGCGCCAAGAGCAGCGACGAGTTCCTCTTCGCCGGTGGCCGCTACCAGTGGACCCCGGAATTGGCCACCAGCTACTACTACGGCGGCCTCGACGGCATCTACACACAGCACCTGGTCAACCTGGTGCACCAGCTGCCGCTGGGCGAGGGGCAGAGCTTCAAGTCGGACATCCGCTTCGCCCGCTCCAGCGACGACGGCGGCAGCAACGTCGACAACGACGCCTTCGGCGCGCTGTTCACCTACCGCCTCGGCGCCCAGAGCTTCACCGCCGGCTACCAGCACCTGTCCGGCGACACCGGTTTCGCCTACATCGCCGGCGCCGACAACGCGCTGATCAACCTGGTGCAGATCAACGACTTCGGCAACCAGGACGAGCGCTCCTGGCAGCTGCGCTACGACTTCGACTTCGCCGCCCTCGGCGTGCCGGGGCTGACCTTCATGACCCGATACCTGTCCGGCGACAACGTCGACCGCGGCGCCGGGCAAAGCGAAGGCAAGACCTGGGAACGCAACACCGACCTGGCCTACGTGGTGCAGAGCGGCCCGCTGAAGAACCTCGGCCTGCGCCTGCGCAACGCCACCACGCGCAGCAACATCGGTGCGGATCTGGACGAGAACCGCTTCATCGTCAGCTACAGCCTGCCGCTCTGGTAAGGCCGCGCCCACGCATTGCGCCTACTCCTCGTGAAAGCCTTGCCGGGCCAGCGTGGCCCGACCTTTTTTCCGGCAAGCGAGAGCGGTGGGCCCCAGCCGCTGCACCTTCATCTCAAACGACAAGGAACCCCAAGATGCTCAGTGGAAAGACCGCCCTGATCACCGGCTCGACCAGCGGCATCGGCCTCGGCATCGCCGAGGTGCTGGCACGCAACGGCGCCAATGTCATTCTCAACGGCTTCGGCGACTGGCAGGCCGCGGCCGAGCAGCTGGCGCGCCACGACGGGCGCATCGGCTACCACGCCGCCGACCTCGCCGACCCGGCGCAGATCGAAGCGCTGTTCGACTACGCCCGCCGCGAGTTCGGCCGGGTCGATATCCTGGTCAACAACGCCGGCATCCAGCACGTCGCGCCGCTGCAGGACTTCCCGGCCGAGCGCTGGGACGCGATCCTCGCGCTCAACCTCAGCGCGGTATTTCATTGCACGCGCCTGGCCCTGCCCGACATGCGCGCGCAGGACTGGGGGCGCATCGTCAACATCGCCTCGGTGCACGGCAGCGTCGGCTCCCTCGGCAAGGCGGCCTACGTCGCGGCCAAGCACGGCGTGCTCGGCCTGACCAAGGTGGTGGCGCTGGAAACCGCCCTGAGTGGCGTCACCTGCAATGCCATCTGCCCCGGCTGGGTGCTCACCCCGCTGGTGCAGCGGCAGATCGACGCGCGCATCGCCGCCGGCGAATCACCCGAGCAGGCGCACACGGCGCTGCTGGCCGAGAAGCAGCCATCGCAGGCCTTCGTCACCCCGCAGCAGCTTGGCGAGCTGGCGCTTTTTCTGTGCAGTTCGGCGGCGCAGCAGGTGCGTGGCGCGGCCTGGAACATCGACGGCGGCTGGCTGGCGCAATGAGGCGTCCGTCATGCGGCAGGCGCTTGCGCCGCCTCGGCCGGTTCACGAGCGCGCGGCAATTTCCCGCGGCTGAGGCTCATCGCGTTCGGCGACGAAGGCCACCGGCTTTGATCCGTCGGCATTGAGCTGGAGAATGCGCTCGGGCCGGCCCTGCTCGTCGAAGAACACCTGGCCGAGGCCGGCGCCGTTCCACAGGCGTTCGCCGGCGCGGCTGCGCTCGGGGATCAGCGGGCTGACGCGCATGCGCCGGCGCTTGGTCAGCCAGTTCAGCGGCGACCAGGGCGCGTAGAGCCAGCGGTTGAGGCGGTCGAACCAGTCCAGCAGGCGCGGCGGGAACTCGTTCTTGATGCCGCTGCTGGTGATCTGCCAGATAGTCGGGCTGGCGCGCTTGTGGCGGATGCTCACGCGGTAGACGAAGGAGTAGTGCACGTCGCCGGAGAGCACGACGAAATCCCCCGGGGTGCGCGAGTGGCGGAAGATGTTGAGCATCACGCTGGCCGCGCCGCGGTGGGCCATCCAGTTCTCCGCGTCGACCAGCAGCGGGTGGCCGGCGTAGGTGAACAGCTTCTGGATGCCCTCGATCAGCTTGACCCCGAACATCGGCGCCGGCGAGACGATGATGCAGGCCGGGTGATCGAGCAGCGCCTGCTGGAATTCGCACAGCGCCTCCCAGTCCATCAGCCCGGACGGCCGCGACAGGCGGCCCTCGCTGCGCCAGCGGCGGGTGCGGGTGTCCAGCACCAGCAGCGCCGGGGTGGTCGGCAGCACGTAGTGCCAGTGCTGGAACTGCAGCAGGGCGTCGATCAGCGCGTCCTGCGCCCGGGCGTCGAGCTGGTCGTCCTGGCGCTGCTGCAGCAGCTCGCCGCAGGCGTGCAGCGGCTCCGCGAAGGCGTCCGGGTCGTTGCCCCAGCCCTGGCACAGCAGGTAGGCGAGCAGGGCGTTGCCGATGATGCGCTTGGAGAAGGGGTGGCCGTAGGCGGTCTGCTCCCAGCGCGCGGAGAGGTTCCAGTCGTCGGTGACGTCGTGGTCGTCGAAGATCATCAGCGTCGGCAGGTGCGCCAGCACCCGTGCCGCCTGGCCGAGCGACTGGCGGAAGGCCGCGATGCACGGCCGCTGCTCGGCGTAGCGGCGCTGCTGCTCGGCGTCCAGCGGCGGCTGCTCTTCCTCGATCAGGCTCCAGGGCACGGGCGACCAGACCAGCAGGTACATGGCGATCATCTCGGCGAAGGTCACCAGGTGGTTGTCGGCGTTGCTGCTGGTGAAGATCGGCTTCTCCACGCCGCCGAAGAACTTGTCGCGCAGGGTCTGGTTGCTCTTCAGCGCCGGCAGCAGCTCGGCGCGCCGGTAGTAGCCGACCGGGTCGGCGTACAGCGCCTGGCTGCCTGTGACCACCGCGCCCTCGAGGCGCTCGTCGAACAGGCCGAGGCGGGCGATCAGCTGGTGGATGGCGCACAGCATCGGCCCGGCGACATCGTCGACGTAGACCTGGTCGCCGCTCATCAGCAGCAGCGCCGGGCGCTGCGCCGCCTCGGGCTGCGCGGCCAGCAGGCGGTCGGCGCAGAGCAGGCCGTCGGCCGCGCTGTGGTGCGGCTTGCGGCAGGAGCCGTGGAGCAGCTGGTCGATGCGCGCCTTGAGCACGAAGTCGGCGCGGCTGCGGCCGTCGTACAGCAGATGTGGCGCCCAGTCGGCCAGGCCGCGCGGCGCCGGGTCGCCGAGAATTTGCAGGTCGTAGGCGATGCGCACCTCCTGCGGTAGGGGCTGCGTCAGCGCCAGGTCGATCAGGTGCAGCACGGCGTGGCGGCCCAGCGGCAGCTGCCGGCAATGCTCGTCCAGGGCGTGCCGCTGCTCGGCGTCGCCCTCGGGTTGCAGGCACAGCTGCAGCCTCAGCGGCCGGCTGGCCACCAGCCACAGCACCAGGCGGCCGGGTTCCAGGCGGCGCAGCAGCGGGCCGGCGAGTATCTCGGGGAGGGTGGAGGCAGCGGTGGACGGCATCGGACGGCAGACTCGGTCAAGTGGACAGGTTATCGACAGTGGCACAGCGCCAGCGGTTCAGCCGGCGACCCGGCGCAGGCGTTCGAGGTCGAGCACTTCGATCTCGCCGTAGCTCAGGCGCACGATGCCCTGGGCCTCCAGCTCCTTGAGAATCTGGTTGGTGGTCTGCCGGGACACCGCCAGCATCAGCGCCAGCTGTTCCTGGGCCAGGTGCAACACCCGCCGCGGCTCGCCCTCGCCGTAGTTTTCGGCGATCAGCAGCAGGCGCCGGGCCAGGCGCGGCGCGGCCGGCAGCAGGCTCATCTCCTCCAGGGCGATAAACGCCAGGCGCAGCTTCTGGCTCATCAGCAGGGCGAAGTCGCGCCAGTAGCGCGGCTGCGCCTCGAGCAGGGCGAGCAGCTCGCCCTGGGGCAGCAGCAGCAGGCTGCTGGCGCTTTCGGCGAAGGCGTCGTGGGTGCGCGGCAGGCCGTCGAACAGGGAGATCTCGCCGAACCAGTAGGGCGGCTCGACCAGGGTCAGCAGCGCCTCCTTGCCGCTCTCGCTGACCGCGCCGATACGCATCGCCCCCTCGACCACCGCATACAGCCCGCTGGGCTTGTCGCCGCGGCGGAACAGGCGCTGGCCGGGTTGCAGCTGCAGCACCTGGGCCATGTCCAGCAGCGCGCCCTGCAGCTCGCCGGGCAGGCCGGCGAACCAGTGGCCCTGCTGCAGGCGGGCGAGGAAGGGATGGGGGTCGTGCATCGAGGCTCCTCGGGCTTTGTCGCCTAGCTGACAGAGTGGCGGACGAGCGGGGCGCGATGATGCCAGGGCCTGTCGTGAAAAAGGACCGCAACCACATGAAAACCCTAGTCGATCACCTGGCCCAATATGCGGCCTACCACCGTGACCGGCGCAATATCGCCAGTCATTTCATCGGTATTCCCATGATAGTGCTGGCGGTGGCGGTGCTGCTGTCGCGCCCCGGCTTCGAGCTGCTCGGCCTGTGGCTGGCGCCGGCGACGCTGCTGGCACTGGCCTCGGCCCTGTTCTACCTGCGCCTGGACACCCGCTTCGGCCTGCTCATGAGCCTGCTGCTGGGGCTCTGCCTGTGGGCCGGCGCGGCCCTGGCGGCGGCCTCCACCGCGCTGTGGCTGAGCGCGGGCATCGGCCTGTTCGTGGTCGGCTGGGTCATCCAGTTCGTCGGTCATTACTACGAGGGGCGCAAGCCGGCCTTCATCGACGATGTCACGGGGCTGGTGATCGGCCCGCTGTTCGTCGCCGCCGAGGCGGCCTTCCTGCTCGGCCTGCGCAAGGAGGTGGAGCGGGCGGTGGTGGACATCGCCGGGCCGACCGGCATTCGCGAGAAGAAGTCGCTGGCCTGATCTCAGGCTGCGCCGTGCGTCCCCCCTAGGCGGTGCGCACGGCGCAGCCTAAGGCTTTAGAACATCGCCATCCACTGCGCGGTCAGCGAGCGTGCGTGGCGATCCACGGTGATCGGCGCGAAGGGCCGGCCGGAGACGCTTTCCAGGGCATTGCTCTGGCTGTTCATGTCGGCCAGGGCGGCGCGCAGGTAACTCCAGCGGGTCTGCAGCTTGCTCAGCTGCGGGTTGGCCTTCTTGTCCAGGGCCCCCAGCTCGGCATCGATGGCCGGCAGCAGCAGGCGTTCGTCCTGGCCCAGGTAGGTATCCGGCTGCTCGCGGGCGATCTCGAAGGTGCCCAGGTAGGCACGGCTGAGGTACTGCACGCCGAGGTACTCGACCTTGGCCGCCAGCTCGCTCTGCCCCTCGCCGCCCGGCAGGGCGCGGGCGGCGCTGAGGAAATCGCGCAGGGCGCGGCTGAGGTCTTCCGGGAAACGCCAGGGCACGTTCTCCTCGCCGGGGCCATAGGAAACACCGGCGCGCAGTTGGGTAACAAGGGTCTGGTGGGCGTTGGAGAGTTCGGCGCTGCCCTGCGGCAGGCTCTGCATGGCCCCGGCCAGAGCGGCCAGGTCGGCTTCCAGGCGTTGCTGATGAACCTTCTGGAAGCCTTCGCCGCGTAACAGCATGAGGCTGCTGGTAGCACGGCTGGCATGCACCTGAATCTGTTCCTGGGGGCTGACCGCTTCGGCGAAGGCCAGTGGCGAGAGCCCGGCGAAGAGCCCGAGCGTCCAGAGAAAAACGTGGCGCAACAATGCTTTACAGCGCATCCGGGGTGCTCCTTGTTATTGTTGTGAGCGGGCGGCGTCAAAGGCGCAGCGTCAAGACTACTGCGTCGCAGGCCGCGAAGCATGACCCGAAAGTGTGATTTCGTCGGAAAAAGGCCGGCGGCGCGGCAGAGCGGCCGTTGCAGAAGCCCGTGCGCCGGTGGCCGCTACGGCCGCCCGGCCAGTTCGCGCAGGTAGGCGGCGGTGAAGGCGTCGGCGGGGAAGAAGGTTTCCAGCGCCAGCTCGGCCAGGGTCACGTCGTTGGGCGTGCCGAACACCGTGATGGTGCTGATCAGGCTCAGCACGCCGCGCTCGCTGTGCAGCTGCAGGGGCACCAGTACGGCGTCGCTCGGCGGCGCGGCGACTTCCGCCGGCGCGGGGTAGCCGCGCAGCTCTTCGAGCAGGGCAAACAGGCTGTCGTCGCCGCTGATTTCGGCATCGCGCTGCAGGCGCATCAGCAGGTGCGCGCGCCACAGCGCCAGGTTGGCGATGCGCGGCGCCAGGCCCTCGGGGTGCAGCGACAGGCGCATCACGTTGAGCGGCGGGCCGAGCAGGAACGCCGGCATGCCGGCGAGGAAGGCGCCCACGGCGGCATTGGCCGCCAGCAGATTCCACTGCCGGTCGATGGCCAGCGCCGGGTAGGGTTCGTGGGCCTTGAGCAACTGCTCGATGGCCTGGCGCGCCGGCGCCAGCGCCGGGTCGGCCAGGTCGTGCTGGCTGTACAGCGGCGCGTAGCCGGCGGCGCCGAGCAGGCGGTTGCGTTCGCGCAGGGGAATCTCCAGCTGCTCGGCCAGGTGCAGCAGCATGTCGCGGCTGGGCTGGGCGCGGCCGGTTTCGACGAAGCTCAGGTGGCGGGTGGAAATCTCCGCCTCGCAGGCGAGGTCGAGCTGGCTGAGGCGGCGCCGCTGGCGCCATTGGCGCAGCAGGGCGCCGGCGGTCTGGGAATCGTTCATGGTCAGCACGATAGTCCAGCGGCATCATGCCGGCCATTACCTGGCAGGTAATCGACGCCCGGCACGATTCGGCGAAATCTGTGCGCCAGGCACCGCTCCGGTGCTGCCTTCTGGAGGATTCGCCATGAACGCACTGCAACCTTCTCCGCTGCTGCGCAATGCCCTGCTGGTCGACGGCCTGCTTAGCGGCGTCACCGGCCTGCTGCTGGTCCTGGCCGCCGGCTGGCTGGGCGCCTTTCTCGAACTGCCGCGTATGCTCCTGCTGGTCGCCGGCAGCGCGCTGCTGCCGTTCGCCGCCATGCTGGTATGGCTGGCCAACCGCGCCGAACTGAGCCGCCCGGCGGTGTGGGCAGTGCTCGCGGTCAATGTCGTCTGGGTGATCGACAGCCTGCTGTTGCTGGTGATCGGCTGGGTCTCGCCGAACCTGTTCGGCTACGCCTTCGTCGTCGCCCAGGCGGTGGCGGTGGCGCTGCTCGCCGAGCTGCAGTGGTATGGGCTGAAGTATTCGCGGGCGGCGACGCTCTGAGAGCCCGGCGGCCACCGCGAAGCCCAGGCTGCGCGGTAGCCGCCCGGCCTTAGGCCGTCGGCTGCCCGGCCTTGGGCTTGAAGTACAGCGTCTCGCCGCGGCTCAGGCCGGCCAGGCTGAGGTGGTCCTTGGCCACTTCCGCTTCGATCGGCTCCGCTTGGCCGGCGACCTTGAGGGTCACCCGGGTGATCGCGCCGAGCGGACGGATGTCGCGTACCTCGCCGGCCTGGTGGCCTTCCTCGGCCTGGCGCGAGAGGTGGATCTCGTGCGGGCGGAACAGCACATGATGGTCGCCCTCGCCGACATAGAGGCGGTTGGCGTCGCCGAGGAAGTGGTAGACGAAGTCGCTGGCCGGGCGCTCGTAGACCTCGGCCGGCGAGCCGATCTGTTCGATCACGCCCTTGTTCATCACCACGATGCGGTCGGCCACTTCCATGGCTTCTTCCTGGTCGTGGGTGACGAACACGCTGGTCAGGTGCACGT
>MTEU01000306.1_pt3 | contig 17358 bp, 15 predicted proteins | sample 1042701 | NCBI WGS metagenome assembly MTEU01 (sample SAMN06185813, study PRJNA358809) | soil metagenome | isolation source: naturally attenuated soil | place: India | collected 2015-05-23
TTCATCCGCCGCACCCGAAATGATCGGGGCGGAAATCCTCGTCCACGCACTTGCCGAAGAAGGCGTCGAATACGTCTGGGGTTATCCCGGCGGCGCAGTGCTGTATATCTACGACGAGCTGTACAAGCAAAAGAAAATCGAGCACATCCTGGTGCGCCACGAGCAGGCCGCGGTCCACGCCGCGGACGGCTATGCGCGCGCGACCGGCAAGGTGGGCTGCGCGCTGGTGACCTCGGGTCCCGGCGTGACCAATGCCGTCACCGGCATCGCCACCGCCTATCTGGACTCGATTCCGATGGTCGTGATCACCGGCAACGTGCCGACCCACGCGATCGGCCAGGATGCCTTCCAGGAGTGCGACACGGTCGGCATCACGCGGCCGGTGGTCAAGCACAACTTCCTGGTCAAGGACGTGCGCGATCTGGCGGCGACCATCAAGAAGGCCTTCTATATCGCCGCGACCGGCCGACCCGGTCCGGTGGTGGTCGACATCCCGAAGGACGTGTCGCGCAATGCCTGCCGCTACGAGTACCCGAAAGCGATCGACATGCGCTCGTACAACCCCGTCAACAAGGGGCATTCGGGCCAGATCCGCAAGGCATTGGCGCTGCTGCAGAGCGCCGAGCGGCCGCTGATCTATTCGGGCGGCGGCGTGGTGCTGGCCAATGCCAGCGACGAACTGCGCCAGCTGGCCGCGCTGACCGGCCATCCGGTCACCAACACGCTGATGGGCCTGGGCGCGTTCCCCGGCACCAGCAAGCAGTTCGTCGGCATGCTCGGCATGCACGGCACCTACGAAGCCAACATGGCGATGCAGAACTGCGACGTGCTGATCGCCATCGGGGCGCGCTTCGACGACCGCGTGATCGGCAACCCGGCGCACTTCACCTCGCAGCCGCGCAAGATCATCCATATCGACATCGACCCCTCGTCGATCTCGAAGCGGGTCAAGGTGGACATTCCGATCGTCGGCAACGTCAAGGACGTGCTGCAGGAGCTGATCGCGCAACTGCAGGCCAGTGACGTCAAGCCGCGCCGCGAGGCGCTGTCGCGCTGGTGGGAGCAGATCGAGCAATGGCGCTCGGTGGACTGCCTGAAGTACGACCGCGATTCCGAGATCATCAAGCCGCAGTACGTGATCGAGAAGATCTGGGAACTGACCAAGGGCGATGCCTTCGTCTGCTCGGACGTCGGCCAGCACCAGATGTGGGCCGCGCAGTTCTACAAGTTCGACCAGCCGCGCCGCTGGATCAACTCCGGCGGCCTCGGCACGATGGGCGTGGGCCTGCCGTACGCGATGGGCATCAAGAAGGCGTTCCCGGACAAGGAAGTCGTCACCGTGACCGGCGAGGGCTCGATCCAGATGTGTATCCAGGAACTGTCGACCTGCCTGCAGTACGACACCCCGGTCAAGATCTGCGCGCTGAACAACCGCTACCTGGGCATGGTGCGCCAGTGGCAGGAGATCGAGTACGACAACCGCTACTCGCATTCCTACATGGACGCGCTGCCCGACTTCGTCAAGCTGGCCGAGGCCTATGGCCACGTCGGCATGCGCATCGAAAAGACCGCCGACGTCGAGCCGGCGCTGCGCGAAGCCTTCCGCCTGAAGGACCGCACCGTGTTCCTGGATTTCCAGACCGACCCGACGGAAAACGTCTGGCCGATGGTGCAGGCGGGCAAGGGCATTTCGGAAATGCTGCTCGGCGCGGAGGACCTGTGATGCGACACATCATTTCGGTCCTGCTGGAGAACGAACCGGGCGCGCTGTCGCGCGTGGTCGGGCTGTTCTCGGCGCGCGGCTACAACATCGAGACGCTGACCGTGGCGCCCACCGAGGACGCCTCGCTGTCGCGGATGACGATCGTGACGACCGGCTCGGATGACGTGATCGAACAGATCACCAAGCATCTGAACCGGCTGGTCGAGGTGGTCAAGGTGGTCGACCTGACCGAGGGCGCGCACATCGAGCGCGAGCTGATGCTCGTCAAGGTGCGCGCCGTCGGCAAGGAGCGCGAGGAGATGAAACGCACCGCGGACATCTTCCGCGGCCGGGTCATCGACGTCACCGAGAAGACCTACACGATCGAGCTGACCGGCAACGGCAGCAAGCTCGATGCCTTCCTCGATGCGATCGACCGCAGCGCGATCCTGGAGACCGTCCGTACCGGCGGCTCGGGAATCGGCCGGGGCGAGCGCATCCTGAAGGTCTGACGCCGGTCTCTCGCGCGGCAACCCCACCACACCCCATTGCAGTATCGACGGCGGCGCGCCGGCGCCAACCCCATGCGCGGCGCGTCGTCGACTCCCAACATCGGAAAAAGAGCGAAGGAATCATCATGAAAGTGTTTTACGACAAGGACGCCGACCTGTCCCTGATCAAGGGCAAGAACGTCACCATCATCGGCTACGGCTCCCAGGGTCACGCCCACGCGCTGAACCTGAACGACTCGGGCGTCAAGGTGACGGTCGGCCTGCGCAAGAACGGCGCGTCGTGGAACAAGGCCGTCAACGCCGGCCTGCAGGTCAAGGAAGTGGCCGAGGCCGTCAAGGACGCCGACGTGGTCATGATCCTGCTGCCGGACGAGCAGATCGCCGACGTGTACAAGAACGAAGTGCACGACAACATCAAGGAAGGCGCCGCGCTGGCCTTCGCCCACGGCTTCAACGTGCACTACGGCGCGGTGATCCCGCGCGCCGACCTCGACGTGATCATGATCGCGCCGAAGGCCCCGGGCCACACCGTGCGTTCGACCTACAGCCAGGGCGGCGGCGTGCCGCACCTGATCGCGGTGCACCAGAACAAGTCGGGCGCCGCCCGCGACATCGCGCTGTCGTACGCCACCGCGAACGGCGGCGGCCGTGCCGGCATCATCGAGACCAACTTCCGCGAAGAGACCGAGACCGACCTGTTCGGCGAGCAGGCCGTGCTGTGCGGCGGTACCGTCGAGCTGATCAAGGCCGGCTTCGAGACGCTGGTCGAAGCCGGTTACGCGCCGGAAATGGCCTACTTCGAGTGCCTGCACGAGCTCAAGCTGATCGTCGACCTGATCTATGAAGGCGGCATCGCCAACATGAACTACTCGATCTCCAACAACGCCGAGTACGGCGAGTACGTGACCGGCCCGCGCGTGGTCACCGAGGAGACCAAGAAGGCCATGAAGCAGTGCCTGAAGGACATCCAGACCGGCGAATACGCCAAGAGCTTCCTGCTCGAGAACAAGGCCGGCGCGCCGACGCTGATCTCGCGCCGCCGCCTGACCGCCGAACACCAGATCGAGGAAGTGGGTGCCAAGCTGCGCGCGATGATGCCCTGGATCGCCAAGAACAAGCTGGTCGACCAGTCGAAGAACTAAGCGTGCCGGACGCCGCGCCGCCGGGTTTGCCGGGCGGCGCGGTCCTGCGTGTTGCAGCCGTCCAGCCTTCCGTCCCGACCGGAGGCGGTCGCCATGGCCAGACCATGGTCCGCCGAGGGAAAACGGGGGAGGGCTGGGCGGCTTTTTGTTATCCTTGTCAGACTTGACTGACCTCCATAGACCTCTTTCCCACCTGCATGAACTATCCCCATCCGCTGATCGCCCGTGAAGGCTGGCCGTTCCTGGCCGGCGCTTTTGTCATCTCGCTGCTGGTGCATGCCAGCGCGGGATTCTGGTGGGCGCTGCCGCTCTGGATCATCACGGTGTTCGTGCTGCAGTTTTTCCGCGATCCGCCGCGGCCGATTCCGACCCAGCCCAATGCGGTGCTGGCGCCGGCCGACGGACGCATCGTCGCGGTCGAGAAGACCCAGGATCCCTACGCCGGCCGCGAGGCGCTGAAGATCAGCGTGTTCATGAACGTGTTCAACGTCCATTCGAACCGCGTGTCGGTCGACGGCACCGTCGAGAAGATCGACTATTTCCCCGGCCAGTTCGTCAACGCCGACCTGGACAAGGCCTCGACCGAGAACGAGCGCAATGCGGTGGTGATCCGCCGCGCCGGCGACGACAAGGTCGTCACGCTGGTGCAGGTCGCCGGCCTGATCGCGCGGCGCATCCTGTGCTACACGCGCGTCGGCGACACGGTGGCGCGCGGCCAGCGCTACGGCTTCATCCGCTTCGGCTCGCGCGTCGACGTCTATCTGCCGCTCGACGCCCGGCCGCGCGTGACGATCGGCGAGAAGGTTTCGGCTTCGTCGACGATCCTCGCCGAGCTGGATTGAGCCACGAGCGATCGAGGAGATTCGGCATGGGTGCATTCAATCGGCGCAACAAGCGCGTGGTCGGCGGCAACGTGACCCACCTGCGGCCGTTCCGGCATAACCAGATGCGAGGCGCGGAAATCGATCCGGCGGACGACGACGAGCTCGAGGTCGAATACGTGCGGCCGCGCCGGCGCGGCATCTACCTGCTGCCGAACGCCTTCACCACGGCCGCGCTGTTCGCCGGCTTCTTCGCCATCGTGCAGGCGATGAACATGCGTTTCGATGTCGCGGCCATTGCCATCTTCGCGGCGATGGTACTCGACGGCATGGACGGCCGCGTGGCCCGCATCACCAATACGCAGAGCGCGTTCGGCGAGCAATACGACTCGCTGTCGGACATGACGTCGTTCGGCGTCGCGCCGGCGCTGGTGATGTACGAATGGATCCTGAAGGACCTGGGCAAGTGGGGCTGGATCGCGGCCTTCGTCTATTGCACCTGTGCGGCACTGCGGCTGGCGCGCTTCAACGCCAATATCGGCGTGATCGACAAGCGCTTCTTCCAGGGGCTGCCGAGCCCGGCCGCGGCGGCGCTGGTGGCCGGCTTCGTCTGGCTCGCGATCGACAACAAGCTGCCGGTGCGCGAACTGTGGATGCCGTGGGTGGCGTTCGCGATCACGCTGTATGCCGGGCTGTCGATGGTCACCAATGCGCCGTTCTACAGCGGCAAGGCGCTCGACGTGCGCCATCGCGTCTCCTTCGGCGTGATGATCCTGGTGATGGTGCTGTTCGTGGTGGTGTCCAGCGATCCGCCGGTGGCGCTGTTCGGGCTGTTCGTCGGCTATGCAATTTCCGGCTACGTGCTGTGGGGCTGGCGCGCGATGCACGGCGAGCAGGGCGGCGTGGCGCGCTCTCAGGCGGGCGGCCCGGACTGACGCCGGGCCGCGCGGAGCAGCCGCGGATGTCGATTTGATGAACGGAAAAGGCGCTTCGGCGCCTTTTTCGATTTTGCGTTTGCTTGCGATTCCCCGCTTGTGATGTCCGTCCAATTCGCGGTATGTTGCCGAGGCGTCATGCCGCGAAGGCATGGCGGCCCGCCGCGTAGCCGCGATCGGCTACCGACTTGCCACTGACACAAGGAGAATCCCATGAGCGTGCTGGATTTCATCAAGGAAGCAGGCGAGAAGCTGTTCGGCCGCGAAGCCAAGGCCGCCGAGCCGGCCCAGGCCGCGCCCGCCGATGCCGCGCAGCAGGCCGAGGCGGCCAACCGCACCGCCGGCGAAGCGATCGAAAACTACATCCGCAAGATGGGTCTCGATGCGACCGGGCTGTCGGTGCAGGTCGACGGCGCCCAGGGCAAGGTCACGGTGTTCGGCGTCGCGCCGGACCAGGCCACGCGCGAGAAGATCATCCTGTGCTGCGGCAACGTCGAAGGCGTCGAGCAGGTCGAGGACAAGATGTCGGTCAACGTCGAGTCGGAATCGGCGCAATGGCATACCGTGGCCAAGGGCGACACGCTGTCGGCGATCGCGCAGAAGTACTACGGCAAGGCCAACGCCTACAACGCGATCTTCGAGGCCAACCGGCCGATGCTGTCGCACCCGGACAAGATCTATCCGGGCCAGAAGCTGCGTATCCCGCCCCAGGCCTGAGGCCCTGCAGAGGCCCCGCGCTGCGCGGGGCAGAGCGGCGCGCGGCCGCTTGGGGGAAATCCCCGTGTTGCGCGCCGTTGCCATCTCGGCTATATTCGCTGCCATGATTTCGCGCCAAGCCCGTCTCGCCCGTACCCTGCTAGGTAGCCTACTAGGCAGCCAGGTCGGGACACGCGCGCGCTGAGGAAGCGATAGCCTCACGCGAAGTCGCACAGGATTTATCCACGCCCCGGCCTGCATCCCTGCACGCCGGGGCGTTTTGCATTGTGCCGCAGCGATCGGCGACGATGCGACCGGCAGGCAGCGGGGCACCGGAACAGAAACCGAAACCGCCGAAACCCGTTCGAGCACTTATCCCCCAGGAGCGTTTTCCATGTCGGACAAACTGATCATTTTCGATACCACGTTGCGCGACGGCGAGCAGTCGCCGGGCGCCTCGATGACGCGCGAGGAAAAGATCCGCATCGCGCGCCAGCTCGAGCGCCTGAAGGTCGATGTGATCGAGGCCGGCTTCGCCGCCAGCTCGAACGGCGACTTCGAGGCGATCCGCGCGATCGCCCAGACCGTCAAGGATTCGACCATCTGCTCGCTGGCCCGCGCCAACGACAAGGACATCGCCCGCGCCGCCGAGGCGCTCAAGCCCGCCAACTCCTTCCGCATCCATACCTTCATCGCCACCTCGGCGCTGCATATGGAAAAGAAGCTGCGCATGACGCCGGACCAGGTCTACGAGCAGGCGCGCCTGGCGGTGCGTTTCGCGCGCCAGTTCACCGACGACATCGAGTTCTCGCCGGAAGACGGCAGCCGCTCCGACATGGACTTCCTGTGCCGCGTGCTCGAGGCCGTGATCCACGAGGGCGCGACCACGATCAACCTGCCCGACACGGTCGGCTATGCGGTGCCCGAAGGCTATGCCGCGTTGATCCGCTCGGTGCGCGAGCGCATTCCGAATTCGGACAAGGCGGTGTGGTCGGTGCACTGCCATAACGACCTGGGCATGGCGGTGGCGAACTCGCTGGCCGCGGTCAAGCTCGGCGGCGCGCGCCAGATCGAATGCACGATCAACGGCCTGGGCGAGCGCGCCGGCAACACCAGCCTCGAAGAGGTGGTGATGGCGGTCAAGACGCGGCGCGACTACTTCAATCTCGATGTGGGCGTCGATACCACGCAGATCGTGCCGGCCTCGAAGCTGGTCTCGCAGATCACCGGCTTCGTGGTGCAGCCGAACAAGGCCGTGGTCGGCGCCAACGCGTTCGCGCACGCCTCGGGCATCCACCAGGATGGCGTGCTGAAGGCGCGCGACACCTACGAGATCATGCGCGCCGAAGACGTGGGCTGGACCGCGAACAAGATCGTGCTCGGCAAGCTGTCGGGCCGCAACGCGTTCAAGCAGCGCCTGCAGGAACTGGGCATCGAGCTCGACAGCGAGAGCGAGGTCAATGCCGCCTTCGCGCGCTTCAAGGAGCTGGCCGACCAGAAGGCCGAGATCTTCGACGAGGACATCATGGCCATCGTCTCGGACGAGGCCCACGACGCCAACGAACACTATCGCTTCATCTCGCTGTCGCAACGCTCGGAAACCGGCGAGCGGCCGCATGCACGCGTGGTGTTCAACATGGACGGCCAGGAGTACACCGGCGAAGGCGAGGGCAACGGCCCGGTCGATGCCACGCTGCACGCGATCGAGGGCAAGGTGAACAGCGGCGCCGAGCTGGTGCTGTATTCGGTCAACGCGATCACTACCGGCACGCAGGCGCAGGGCGAGGTCACGGTGCGGCTGTCCAAGGCCGGCCGCATCGTCAACGGCGTCGGCACGGACCCGGACATCGTCGCGGCCTCGGCCAAGGCCTATCTGGCCGCGCTGAACAAGCTGCACGACAAGGCGGTGCAGAAGATCAATCCGCAGATCTGATCGCGCCGGGACAGAAGGACCCGCCGGTCAATCTCGCCGGCGGATGCAGCCAGCCGACGCAAGCACAGCGCCGGTGGTTCGTGAGATTCGACTCACGGACCACCGGCGTTTTTTGTTGGCGCCTGGCAGTGGCCTGGCCGCCTGACATGCCGCAAAACGCAATGTGGCCATTAAAGCTGGAAGCAGGCCGGCAAGGACTCGACGATCATCGCGACCACGATTTGCCCCAGACGCATGGACACGGGTTTGGCGGTTTGGTGGCTGGTTTGTGACCCTTCGTTAAGGAATGTCGATGTCGTTGGCAGTCAGTGAATTCGCCATGCCATGCACGGTGTTGGATGTAGAACGGGTCAGGACCCTCGGGGAAACCGACAAGCAGCGCATCGCTCTGGGGGCGCCATTGATCATTGGCGATCGCTGTTATCGCTTCAACTGGGACAGGCAGTACGCCGCCCCCCGTCTGCAGTGTCTTTCCAATCAGCGTTCCACGCCGCGACGAAATCGTCGCGAAGAAAAGGTGCTGGCCGACAGCCTGGCGGGGCAATTGCGCGTGGGCCTGGTCAGCGCTGTCGATCTGGACCATTTGCATCCGTATCACACCGTCGGCCGGAATGCGGCGCTGGAACACGTCGCCGCGGGTGGCCTGCTGCAAGCGCGTGGGCGCGCCTGCTCCAGGCGCTTCACCGTCGTCGTGGATCGGCACGGCAAGGCGGCGTGGACGACGGTCAGCGAGTCGCGCTGGCCCGCGTTGAAGGCCCTGTGGAACTGGCTTCGCTGCCTGGGACGCCAGGGGCGACGGGAGTGGCGGGACGAACGGCAGTTGCTGCAGGAGCTCCGCTGCCTGCTGCCGGCGGATCAGGTCAAGGCGCGGCGCGAATCGATCGAGGCCGGCCGCTCGAACCTGATGCGCGGGCTCGACCGGCAGAATCCGGCCGACGTTCAGGACAACTTTCGCGGCCGGATTGCCACGCCCGAGGGCGTCATGCAATTCCTGCGATACGACGAAAAGGCGTTGGAGCGCTTCGACAATGACGCCAGAACCGTGCTGCACCATGTCGCGTGCGACCCGGGGCTTGCCACCGGCCCGGTGCTCGATTCGCTGTTCATGAAGATCGCGATCGACGCGCTCGAATGCCGCGGGGCCGGTGTCGCCAACGCGCGACCGGGGGCGGCAGAAGGGGGAGAGACCACCCCGCGCATCTTCGCCTCGGACTACGACGGCAATACCCCGGTCCACCTTGCCGTACTCCATGGCGACAAGGCATCGGTGCTGCGCTTCCTGCGGCAGGCGGCAAAGACGGACTGGGACAATGCAGGAGGCGCGGGCCCGCGTTTTGCCGAGCGACGCAACCGGGCCGGACAGACGATATGGGATTGCGCGCAGGCCAGGGTCAGGGCCCGGCGGGCCGATGCCTGGGTGCTCGACATCGTGCGCGAGCACGGTGGCGAGCCGCCGGCAATCCAGGACAGTGCGATGGAACTGGAGCCGGCCAGGGGCATGCCGGGGTGCTCGCGCAGCCGGCTGACCTCACTGCCCACGTCGCCAGGGCGGCATGGGCGGCATGGGCGGCATGGGCGGCATTAAGGGCGCGATGCCTAGCGGATCGTTTCCCGCGGATCGGCCAGCGGGTCGGGCGTGATCTGGGTCTGCCGCAGCACGCCGGCATCGTCGAAATAGAAGTGGAACAGCGACGGCCAGTTTTCTTCGTGCAGGAAGCGGTACGACCAGACATCGCGGCGCATCAGCGGGAAGTACTGCGTCGGCTCGCGCGGCAGGCCGAAATGTTCGGCGACGTCGCGCTTGGTCCAGGTGCCGATCCGCGCCTTGTACAGCTCGGTGGTGGTCAACATCTGGCGGAAGCGCGTCAGCTTGCCGCTGGTATCGAAGTCGGCCGCATAGGCCTGACGCCCCAGTGGCTGCTTCGAATAGATCCAGCGCACGGTGCCGTCGTCGAGCCGGAAGATGTCGGTCGGCTCGCCGAAGGTCGCGCGCACCGTGCTTTCCGGCGCGCCGATCAGCTTCTGCGCCTCCTGTACCGGCTGCAGGATGACGCAGGCCGTCAACAGCACGCCGGCGGTGCCGAGCGCCAACCAGCGGCCAATGCTCTTCAGTGCTTTCATTGCGAACCTCGGTCCTTCATTGCCACGAAATAGCCGCAGTGTAGCGCCGCAGGCGCCGCATCGCACCGCCGGCGCGATTGCAAGGCGGTGAGCGCTGGCTTACCATGCAGCGCTTTCGCGGAGATCGATCGATGGTTGTGAAGGGGTGGCTCGGGGCTTGCCTGTTGGCCCTCGCGGCGGGCGCTGCGTCGGCGCAGGAGCCGATCCGGCTCGGCATGATCGACGGACTGTCGGGTCCGTTCGCCAATGCCGGCGAAGCGGTGGTGCGCAACCTGCGGCTCGCGATCGACCGGGTCAACGCGCGCGGCGGCGTCCGCACCGCCGAAGGGCAGCGCCCGCTGGAGCTGGTCACCTTCGACAGCAAGGGCAATGTCGACGAGAGCCTGATCCAGTTCCGTGCGCTGGTGGACCGGCGCATCCCGTTCGTGCTGCAGGGGAACAGCTCGGCGGTCGCCGCGGCGCTGGTCGGCGCGGTGAACCGGCACAACGCGCGCCAGCCCGAGGCGCGCGTGCTGTTCCTGAACTATTCCGCGGTCGATCCGGCGCTGACCAACGAGAACTGCAGCTTCTGGCATTTCCGCTTCGACGCCGGCGCCGACATGCGGATGGAGGCGCTGACCGAGGTGATTCGCGCCGACGCCAGCGTGCGCCGCGTCTACCTGATCGCGCAGGACTACAGCTTCGGCCATCAGGTCTCGCGGCTCGCGCGCGACATGCTGGCGGCCAAGCGGCCCGACGTGAAGATCGTCGGCGACGAATTCCATCCGATCGGCAAGATCAAGGACTTCGCGCCGTATATCGCGAAGATCAAGGCCAGCGGCGCGGACGCGGTGATCACCGGCAACTGGGGCAACGACCTGACGCTGATGGTCAAGGCGGCGCGCGAGGGCGGCCTGGGCGCCAAGTTCTATACCTTCTACGGCAATGGCCTCGGCGCCCCGGCCGCGATGGGCGATGCCGGCGTGGGCCGCGTGCTGGCGGTGGCAGAATGGCACCCGAACGTCGGTGGCGCCGCCTCCGATGCCTTCTATCAGGCCTTCCGCAGCCGCTATCCCGAACCGAAGGACGACTACGTGCATCTGCGCATGCAGATGATGATCGAAATGCTGGCGCGCGCGATCGAACAGGCCGGTTCCACCGATGCGGTCAAGGTCGCGCGGGCGCTGGAGGGCATGCGTTACGTCAACGACTTCCACGACGCCACCGTGCGCGCGGATGACCACCAGGTGCTGCAGCCGCTCTATGTGTCGATGATGGAGCGGCAGGGCGGCGAAGTGCGCTTCGACAACGAGGGCTCCGGATTCGGCTTCCGCACGGTCAAGCGGCTGAAGTCGGCCCAGACCACGCGGGCCACGACCTGCAAGATGGAGCGTCCCTAGCCCCGGCAAGGCGCCGCCCGGCCGCTTTTGCCCGGCAACTCCAGTTGCGCTATAATGCGCGGCTGTCGTTCAGGCGGCACTCGCGGTAACGCGGGCGCGCCAGGCGGCAAGGCAGTGTGCGGCGCAAGCCGCATTTTTCTCCCGCACGACGTTCGCGGCCCTGGCGCTGCAACGTTCGCAAGTGAAAGGAAACATCATGTCCGTAGCCGATATCAACAAGTCCGAAGTCATCAAGCAGTTCGCCCGTGGCGCCAACGACACCGGCAGCCCCGAAGTCCAGGTCGCTCTGCTGACCTCGCGCATCAACGAACTGACCCCGCACTTCAAGGCCAACATGAAGGATCACCACAGCCGCCGCGGTCTGCTGCGCATGGTGAGCCGTCGTCGCCGCCTGCTGGACTACCTGAAGTCGAACGACGCCGATCGTTATCGCGCGCTGATCGAGAAGCTGGGTCTGCGCAAGTAAATTGCGCCAGGCTGCTCGGATCGGGGAAGGGACGAGGATGGCGATGCCGATGCCGGCATGGTCGGCAATGTCGGTCCTCGCACCGCACGCCCCGGCGTGACGCCAGGATGCCTGCGTCAGCACTGCTGATGCAGGCATTTTGTTTTTGCGCGGCCGATCGGCCGTGCCGGCGAATGCCGGCAATCCGATTGCGCCGCGGGTGGCCGGCCAGGCCGGACACCGTTGCCGTTGCACCACGATGTGCAACGGAGTAAGTTGAATCGTTCTTTTCATTCATGACACCGGAGTCCGGCAAGGAACCAGGGCTTTGTGTCATTCCAGCGCCTCATCGGATATCGGCAGCGATCGTTTGGCCTTGATCGCTGCGGCGACCGCGGTGACGCGCTGGAATGGCATAGCACTTCCCTGCGACCGCGCCTGACAGCGATCCGGCAGCAATGCCCGCGGCTGCATCACGCGGGCGCCGGCACGCCGGCGGGCTTCCGGCCCGTCGCCGTGCAAGCACAAAGGGGAACGCTCATGTCCATGTTCAACAAGGTCGTCAAGCAATTCCAGTGGGGCCAGCATACGGTCCGCATGGAAACCGGCGAAATCGCCCGCCAGGCCGGCGGCGCGGTGCTCGTCGATGTCGAGGACACCGTGGTGCTCGCCACCGTGGTGGCCGCCAAGCAGCCCAAGCCGGGCCAGGATTTCTTCCCGCTGACGGTCGACTACATCGAGAAGACCTATGCCGCCGGCAAGATCCCCGGCGGCTTCTTCAAGCGCGAAGGCCGTCCGTCGGAGAACGAGACGCTGACCTCGCGCCTGATCGACCGTCCGCTGCGTCCGCTGTTTCCGGAAGGCTTCTATAACGACGTGCAGGTGGTCGTCCACGTCGTGTCGCTGAACCCCGAAGTGCCGGCCGATATCCCGGCGCTGATCGGTGCCTCGGCCGCGCTGGCGGTCTCGGGCATTCCGTTCAACGGCCCGGTCGGCGCCGCGCGCGTCGGCTATCAGAACGGGCAGTACCTGCTGAACCCGACCCGCAGCCAGCTGGCCAGCTCCGAACTGGACCTGGTGGTCGCCGGCACCGAGCGTGCCGTGCTGATGGTCGAATCGGAAGCCAACCAGCTGTCCGAAGAGGTGATGCTGGGCGCCGTGGTCTACGGCCACGAGCAGATGCAGGTCGCGATCAACGCGATCCACGAGCTGGTGCGCGAAGGCGGCAAGCCCGAGTGGAACTGGGCCCCGGCGCCGAAGAACGAGGCGCTGATCGCCAAGGTGGCCGAGGTCGGCTCGCCGCTGCTGCAGGAGGCCTATCAGATCCGCCAGAAGTCGGCCCGCTCGCAGAAGGTCAAGGAAGCCTACGCCGCGGTGGAGGCCCGTCTGGCCGAGGCCGGCGTCGAGTTCGACAAGGTCGAGGTCGGCAACATCCTGTTCGATCTGGAAGCGAAGATCGTCCGTGGCCAGGTGCTGGCCGGCGAGCCGCGCATCGACGGCCGCGACACCCGCACCGTGCGCCCGATCGAGATCCGCTCGTCGGTGCTGCCGCGCGCGCACGGCTCGGCGCTGTTCACCCGCGGCGAGACGCAGGCGCTGGTGGTGGCCACGCTGGGCACCAAGAGCGACGAGCAGATCATCGACGCGCTGGCCGGCGAATACCGCGATCGTTTCATGCTCCACTACAACATGCCCCCGTTCGCGACCGGCGAGACCGGCCGCGTGGGTTCGCCCAAGCGCCGCGAGATCGGCCACGGCCGCCTGGCCAAGCGCGCGCTGATTCCGGTGCTGCCGGCCGAGGACGAGTTCGCCTACACGATCCGCCTGGTGTCGGAAATCACTGAGTCGAACGGCTCGTCGTCGATGGCTTCGGTCTGCGGCGGCTGCCTGGCGCTGATGGACGCCGGCGTTCCGGTCAAGGCGCACGTGGCCGGCGTGGCCATGGGCCTGATCCTGGAAGGCAACAAGTTCGCCGTGCTGACCGACATCCTGGGCGACGAGGACCACCTCGGCGACATGGACTTCAAGGTCGCGGGTACCGACAACGGCATCACCGCGCTGCAGATGGACATCAAGGTCCAGGGCATCACCAAGGAAATCATGCAGGTCGCGCTGGCGCAGGCCAAGGAAGGCCGCCTGCATATTCTGTCGAAGATGCAGGAGGCGATGGGCCATGCGCGCACCGAGCTGTCGGAACACGCGCCGCGCATGATCACGATGAAGATCCATCCGGACAAGATCCGCGAGGTGATCGGCAAGGGCGGCTCGACGATCCAGGCGCTGACCAAGGAAACCGGCACGACCATCGACATCCAGGAAGACGGCACGATCACGATCGCGTCGACCTCAACCGAGGGCATGGCCGAGGCCAAGCGCCGCATCGAGGGCATCACCGCGGAAGCCGAAGTGGGCAAGATCTACAACGGCACCGTGCTGAAGCTGCTGGACTTTGGCGCCATCGTCAACATCCTGCCGGGCAAGGACGGTCTGCTGCATATCTCGGAGATCGTCAACGAGCGCGTCAAGGACATCAAGGACTGGCTGAAGGAAGGCCAGCAGGTCCGCGTCAAGCTGATCCAGGCCGACGAGAAGGGCCGCCTGCGTCTGTCGCTGAAGGCGGCGATGGCCGAGGAGGGCGGTTCGATCGCTCCGCTGGCCAACGCCGAAGCGCCGGCGGCGCCGGCCGAGCCGACGGGCGGCGAGCAGCAGTAAGCGCGCTCGCGTCGTCCCCGCGTACGCGGGCACGGCAAGACTTCTGCCCGCTTGCCGGGCAGCGTGCAAGAAACGGCTGGGCGATGCCCGGCCGTTTTTTTGTTTACACTGCCGCCAGTCCCTCAGGGCAAGCGCGCCAGTTCGCGCTTTCTTTTTTCCCCTTTCCGCATCCCAGCCGCGCACCACGCGCGGTTTCCAGTTTCAAGGAGCCAGCATGCAAGCCATCGAGATCCGCGAATACGGCGGCCCCGACGTGTTGCAGTTGACCGAGCGTCCCGATCCGGCGCCCGGCCCCGGTGAAGTCCTGATCCGCGTCGCCGCGGCCGGTATCAACCGGCCCGACGTGTTCCAGCGCACCGGCAACTATCCGGTGCCGCCGGGCGCGTCCGACCTGCCGGGACTCGAGGTGGCCGGCGAGGTCGTCGGCGGCGACCTGTCGCATCCCGACAATCGCTTCGGCCTGCAGGTCGGGGACCGCGTCTGCGCGCTGGTGCAGGGCGGCGGCTACGCGCAGCTGTGCACCGCGCCGCTGGCGCAGTGCCTGCCGGTGCCGCAGGGCTTGAGCGATATCGAGGCGGCGGCCTTGCCCGAGACCTTCTTCACGGTGTGGAGCAATGTGTTCGACCGCGGCTATCTCGGCCGCGGCCCGCGCGGCAAGGAAGAAACGCTGCTGATCCAGGGCGGCTCCAGCGGTATCGGTACCACCGCGATCCAGATCGCGAAGGCGCTGGGTCACAAGGTCTTCGTCACCGCCGGCAGCGACGAGAAGTGCCGCGCCTGCGAGGAGCTCGGCGCCGACCGGGCGATCAACTACAAGACGCAGGACTTCGCCGCCGAGGTCAAGTCGCTGACCGGCGGCCGCGGTGTCGACGTGATCCTCGACATGGTGGCCGGCCCATATCTGGCGCGCGAGCTGTCGTGCATCGCCGACGATGGCCGCATCGTGATCATCGCGCTGCTCGGCGGCGCCAAGGCGGAGATTCCGCTCGGCGACATCCTGCGCCGCCGTATCACCGTGACCGGCTCGACGCTGCGGCCGCGCCCCGCCTCGTTCAAGGGCGAGATCGCGCGGGCTCTGCACGAGCATGTGTGGCCGCTGCTGGCCAACGGCAGCATCAAGCCGGTGATCCACCAGGTCTTCCCGGCCGCGCAGGCCGCCGACGCCCATCGCCTGATGGAGTCGAGCGAGCACGTCGGCAAGATCGTGCTGACCTGGCAAGGCTGACGGCCAAAGCGGCCGGGCGATGGCTGGCCGCTTTCTGTCGCATGCGCGCCCGGCGGGGCAGAAGTTGAAATCGGGGTGGCAACGAGACAGTCCCGGCGAGTTGGCGGCGAATACTTCCTTGGCCATACCGGCATCGGTCACTACCAAGGAGCTCGCCATGCAGACCAATCGAATCGCACCCCAGACCATTCGCCCGCAACTGTCGCCGTCGGAGGACCCCGGCGCGCTGACGCAGCAGGATATCGACGAGTTGACCGCGCTCGTCCAGCCCGAGCTGGAGCGGGCGGGAACGTGGCGGGGCTGGCTATGCTGTTGCCTGCGCTGCCTCTTTCCCTGTATTTGCTGCGTCGAGGCCTGTCATTCCTACCGCGTGTCGAAGAGGGTGATGGAGCGGATGGAGGCGCGGGCGGCGGCCCAGGCACCGGCACGCCTGGCCCCTTGAGCGCCGGCCGTTGCCCGGCGTCAGGCTGGCGGGACGTGCCGCGCCGCCGGGCTTCAGCGCGATCGCGCCTGGCGGTGTGACGCGACGGCGCAGGGTATCGCGCGGTCGTAGCGCCCGGGTACTCGGCGCGGTACAATTGCGGGTTTGATTTTGAGAGGCGCTTTCGTGAGACAAAAGCTCGTCATCGGCAACTGGAAGATGCATGGCAGCCTGGCTGCCAACGAGGCCCTGCTGAACGGTATCAAGGCCGGCGCCCCGTCGGGCGCGAGCCTCGCGGTGTGCGCGCCGTTCCCCTACCTGGCACAGTGCCAGGCGTTGCTGGCGGGCAGCCAGGTCGCCTGGGGCGCGCAGGACGTGTCGGCCGAGGCGCGCGGCGCCTTCACCGGCGAGGTGGCGGCATCGATGCTGGCCGAATTCGGTGTCAGCTACGTGCTGGTGGGCCATTCGGAGCGCCGCACCTACCATGGCGAGAGCGATGCCGCCGTCGCCGCCAAGGCGCTGCGGGCCCTCGAATTCGGCATCGTGCCGGTGATCTGCGTCGGCGAGACGCTGGCGCAGCGCGAAGCGGGCGAGACCGAAGCCGTGGTCGGCCGGCAACTGCAGGCCGTGCTGGAAGCGCTGTCGGTGGAGCAGCTGAGCCGCGTGGTGCTGGCCTACGAGCCGGTCTGGGCGATCGGCACCGGCAAGACCGCCAGCAAGGAGCAGGCCCAGGCCGTGCACGCCTTCCTGCGCAGCCAGGTCGCCGCGCGCGACGCCGGCGTAGCGCAGCGCATGGCGATCCTGTACGGCGGCAGCGTCAAGCCGGACAATGCGGCCGAGCTGTTCTCGATGGCCGATATCGATGGCGGGCTGATCGGCGGCGCCTCGCTCAAAACCGAAGATTTTCTCGCGATCGGCAACGCCTGATGCCGGCCGCACCGACCGTCTGAATCAGGCAAGCGAATCGAATCCATGGCAATTCTGAAAACTCTATTGATGGTCGCGCAGGTGCTGTCGGCACTGGGCGTGATCGGGCTGGTGCTGCTGCAGCACGGCAAGGGCGCCGACGTCGGCGCGGCGTTCGGCTCGGGCGCCTCGGGCAGCCTGTTCGGCGCCACCGGCTCGGCGAACTTCCTGTCGCGCACCACGGCGATCCTGGCCACGCTGTTCTTCGTCTGCACGCTGGCGCTGACGCTGCTGGGCAACTACCGTCCGTCCGCCTCGCTGGGCGTGATGGGCGCCGCTCCGCAGACCGCTCCGGCCCCGGCCGCCTCGGTGCCCGCGGCGTCCGCGCCGGCCGCCGCGGCCTCGGCG